>Ga0209226_10001028_pt1 | contig 13325 bp, 11 predicted proteins | sample BarGraNGADG00212_2_FD_184497 | JGI IMG/M metagenome (GOLD analysis project Ga0209226, IMG submission 184497) | Arctic peat soil microbial communities from Barrow, Alaska, USA - Barrow Graham LP Ref core NGADG0011-212 (SPAdes) (version 2) | ecosystem: Environmental > Terrestrial > Soil >...
GCAGCAAGCCGGTTCCGGCGTACTGCGCCGTAGCGCTCGCCTGGGTCTGCCTGAGCGGCATCCAGGACTATCGGGCCTTGCAGGCCCGCGACCAGTTCGGCGCGGCGTATGTGGTCAGCAACTCGCGCAACATCCACAGTGCCAACATCCCTCTGGGTAAGTGGCTTCGATCCCACGCCCCCACCGGCAGCACAGCGGCGGTGTGGGACATAGGCGGGTTGGGGTACTACTCGGAGCTGAACATCGTCGATCTATACGGCCTTACGGACCGCGCGCTCGCCCACCTCATCCATATCCGAGCCTCAGACGCTCGAAAGGTCGCCTACGTGCAGAGCAGGGGGCCTGAGTTTATCGTGGCATACAGCACGCCGACCAAGCCCGACATCCAGTGGCTCGGCGCATCCGGCGACTGGGTCCGGCGCAACTACCGATTCCACTCCTACTGGCGCGGCGGCCCGGATGGGTACGGCTTGGCGCTGCTGCTGAGAAGAGACATCCCACGGTCTACTGTCAACTGTAAACTGTAAACTGTCTACTTCCCTTCCCGCTTCATCTGCGGGAACTGCCTTGCCGCGCTGGGACGTGTGTCGCTGGCGAGAATTCAGGGCTGCGCGCACGCTGTTTGTAAGGCTGCCCGAAAAACAGGTAATTGTACCAGTAGACAGGTTCGTCGTGACTCAAGTATACTGTGACTAAATGTATTAGACGCCAGATGTCCGGCACGCATTACACGGGCACAAAGAGCGTCGAAGGAAGAGAGAAAGCCCATGAGATTGTTTTGTCTCTTGGTAGTACTGTGTGTTTTGGCGCTGGCTCTGGCCACAGCCGCGAGCAGTGCAGCGGTAGACCTGGGGACCGCCGGGTTATACGCGGGTGCCGCGCTCAACGGTCAGTTGAAGTTCACGGTCAGCAGCGGCGGTACCAATGTCTGGGGAGACGTCTTCATAGGCGATGGCCCGTCGAGCCCCGACATGGACTTCAACGGCGGCAGCAAAATCTACGGGACCATCTACAAGAACCCCAGCGCCGTTGTGAATATCTCCGGCGGAAGCTCGGCGACTGGTGGCGTGGTCGCTATGACCGTCCCACAGACGACTCAGATATCCACCGACCTCAGCAACGCTCTGGCGCAGGTGGCAGCTCTGACTGCGACACAGGCGAGCCTCGGCAACTACAAACCTTCCGGAAGCGCGAATATCTACGCAACGGTCAGCGGACTCAATGTGGTCGATGCCACAAACGTCGAACTGCAGGGCGGAGCCACGCTCACGTTCCACGGCACTACGAGCGACTACTTCGTCCTTCGGTGTTCGAGCATGCAGTTGGGTGACCTGATCACGGGGGGCAACTCGAACATCAGCGCCGATGGGATGGGGGCCGGCCACCTGCTCTTCGTGGTCGACAATGACATCACGATGAGCGGCGGCGTCATCGACGGGACGTACATCTCCAAGTTCGGCAACATCACCCTTAGCGACGGGACGCACTACGGCTCATACATCCTGGCGGCGGCGGACATGCAGTTGAAGTTCCAGTCGGCGCCCCAGGTGCATTATGTGGGGTTTGTGATCCCTGAGCCAGGCAGTCTACTCGCTTTAGCGAGCGGACTGGTCGGATTTGCGGGATTCGCGCTTAGGAAGAGACGCCAGTAACGATTTGCTATGGCAGTTGCTTAAGGCCGGAGGAACATATTCCTCCGGCCTTGTTTCTTTGGTGCTTTCAGGCCTGGCGCACGTGCCGGGCCTGAACAGTCAACTGTCTACTTCCCTTCCGGCTTCATCTGCGGGAACAGGATCACATCGCGGATCGCGTCTTGGTCGGTGAACAGCATTACCAGCCGGTCGATGCCGATGCCCAGCCCGCCGGTCGGCGGCATGCCATATTCCAGCGCGCGGATGAAGTCCTCGTCCATCGGATGGGCTTCCTCGTCTCCGGCCGCGCGCATCGTGCCCTGCTGATCGAAACGCTCCCGCTGGTCGATAGGGTCGTTGATCTCGCTGAACGCGTTTCCGCACTCGATCTTCGCCAGGTAGACCTCGAACCGGCGCGTGAGTCGAGGATTGTCCTGACGCTTCTTTGCCAGCGGAGAGGTCTCGATCGGGAAGTCGGTGATGAAAGTCGGCTGGATGAGATTTGGCTGCACGAACCGCTCGTGAATCTTCTCGATAATCCCTCCGGTCATGTGCTCCTGAGATATATCGAGCTCGAGGCCTTTCATCGCCGCCAGAGCGCTTTCCAAGCTCGCGAACGCATCGGCTTTCACCCCCGCGTATTGCTCGATCCCTTGCAGCATCGGCAGCCTCTTCCACGGGCCCGCGAGGTCGATGGTCTCGCCCTGGTGCTCGAACGTCGTCGTGCCGTAGATCGACCGACACACGTGCCGGTAGAGGTCTTCGACTAGTTCCATCACGCCTTCCAGGTTCGCGTAAGCCTCGTAGCTTTCGAGCATTGTGAACTCGGGGTTGTGGCGGGTGGAGATGCCCTCGTTTCGGAACACGCGGCCGATCTCGTAGACGCGCTCCAATCCGCCCACGACCAGCCGCTTGAGGTAGAGTTCAAGCGAGATTCGCAGGTGGAAATCGCGTTCTAGGGCGTTGTGATATGTCGTGAACGGCCTCGCGGCGGCGCCGCCCGCAACGGACTGCAGCACCGGCGTCTCGACCTCCAGATAGCCCCGATTGTCGTAGAACTCCCGAACGGCCCGGATGATCTTGCTGCGGTTCTCGAACGCGCGGCGGCTGTCGGCGTTGGTGATCAGGTCCAGATACCTCTGCCGGTAACGCTGCTCGATGTCGTGAAGGCCGTACCAGTGCTGATCGCCTTTTTCCTTGCCGAACGGGATCGGCCGGATGGACTTTGCGAGCACGGTCAGCTTTCGCGCGTGGACCGTGACCTCGCCCATCCGCGTTCGGAAGACGAACCCTTCGATCCCAACGAAGTCCCCAAGGTCCAGCAGTTTCGCAAGCTCGTAGTCGTCGCCGAGGTCGTCATTCTTTAGGTAGAGCTGAATCTTGCCCTTGCGGTCCTCGATATGCGCGAAGCTGGCCTTGCCCATCGCGCGGAAGCTCACGACGCGCCCCGCCAGGCTCACGTTGACCTCCGCGGCCGGCTCCTCGGAACCTTCTTTGGGCTCGCAGGCTTCGTAAGCTGCAGTCACGTCGGAGCTGAAGGGCTCGACAGGCTCCTCGGCGCCATCCGGCCTTCTGACGACCGCGTAGCGCTCGTATCTCTCGGCGGCGAACGGATCGCAGCCCAGAGCCTTCATGGCGTCCAGCTTCTCGATTCGCGTCTTTATGAGTTCATCTTCCGGTATCAAGTGTTCTTCCAATTGGCCGCTCCCAACTCGTAGATCGTAACTGTAGTACAAAAAGAAACCCCGCGGGATTCAATCCCCGCAGGGTTTCTTTCGCCTGTTCGGATAGGTATTCCTCCGGCAAAGCCCCTACTTCCGGATGCTCGTAATCTCGTATCTCGCCCTGCCCGCGGGGATCTCTACCAGCGCGATGTCTCCGACCTTCTTGCCGATGAGCGCTTCCCCTACGGGAGATTCATTCGATATTCGGTCTTCAGCGGGATCGGCCTCGAACGTGCCGACGATCATCCACTCCCACTTATCACCGGTTTCGAGGTCCTTGACTCCCACCACCGCGCCAATGCTCACCTCGTCGGTCAACACATCCTCTATCTCTATCACTCTCGCCGCCGCGAGAATCTGTCTCAACTCCTCGATTCGTCCTTCGACGAAAGCTTGATCGTTCTTTGCATCCTCGAACTCGGAATTATCCGATAGCTCACCGAACTGCTTGGACTCCCTGATGCGATCGGCCACCCGCTTGCGATGAACTGTCCGCAACAGGTCCAGCTCGTCTTCTATCTTCTTCAGGCCGCGTACGGTAAGTATGACTTCCCTCTCCGCTTGCATCGGTATCACCCCTTCCATGTTGATGTAGCCGAACTGCCGCCCCACCAAAAAGAAATCAAGCACCGACTGCGCATACTACCGCAAAGTCAGTGCTTGACAGAACAACCGGACCAATACTTGGTTATATTTACCAACATTGGCGTGCTCTGTCAAACCTTGATAAACTACTCAGTGACCCTGCACGCCTGAGTGCTCAACAACGTATAAGACGCAAATGCGTATGGTATAGTTCCCTGAAAGCCAAGCGTGGCAAGGTATGAAGTGTTATGCCACAACTAACTGCGAATGACGCACGATTTCTATTAGCCTGCCAATAAGCGTGGGTTGGCGGAACTAATGGGAACGCGTGGCGTATGTGGTAATGGTTGGCGGGTATCCTGATCATGATCGCTCTAATGTCAGGTGCTAAGATGGTAAAGCAAAGCGACACAGCCCAAACCGTGCGAATATACAGCGCCGACACCGGTTGCGTGGAAACGGTCAAGAGAGTTGTCAAGACCGACGCGGAGTGGAAGGCGATGCTCACACCCGAGCAATACCGCATCACCCGCCTCAAAGGAACCGAATCCCCGGGCAGCGGGACGTGCTCGATACCCCCTGAGGGCGGGAGCGGCATATACCAATGCGTGTGCTGCGGCACGGATCTGTTCAGATACGATAACTTCTTTGAGTCGGGGACCGGCTGGCCGAGTTTCTGGAACCCGATTTCAGAACTCAACACCCGGCTCGAATCGGACAGCGGCCACGGCATGATCCGGACCGAGGTAATGTGTGCCCGGTGCGGCGCGCATCTGGGACACGTCTTCGATGATGGTCCGCCGCCCACGGGCAAGCGCTATTGCATGAATGCGGCGGCGCTCAAGCTCGTCATCTCAAAGCCGAAACCGACTGTCGAGAAAGCGACGTTCGCCGCGGGATGCTTCTGGGGGGTCGAGTCGGCGTTCCGGGAGTTGATCGGCAAAGGCGTCGTATCGACAAGGGTCGGCTATACCGGCGGCCATACCGAGAACCCGACCTATGAGACAGTTTGTTCCCACACGACGGGACACGCCGAGGCCGTGGAGGTCGAATACGATCCAACAAAGATCAGCTACGAGCAACTTCTTAACATCTTCTGGAGCATACACGACCCAACCACGCTCAACAGGCAGGGGCCGGACGTGGGCGATCATTATCGGTCCGCCATATTCTACCATTCGCCGGAGCAGCGCGGGCTCGCCGAGGAGTCCAAGCGCCACCAGAGCGGCGCAGTCACCGAGATCGCAGCGGCGGGGAAGTTCTGGCCCGCTGAGGACTACCATCAGCAGTACTTCGAGAAGCGCGGCATTGCGCCGACTTGTAATCTCTAACCTCTAACTCCCAACCTCTAGCTTCTAATCCGCAGGAGCTTGGCAGAGCCGACAAGACCAATCAGAGAACACAGGGCGAGCAGTGAACTCGGCTCGGGAACGCCCGGGATGCTCGGGGGCTGGGTGTCGTCATTGGCGAAGACCCATGAGTCGATGGAACCGTTAGAAAGCTCCCTCGTTGAGCAGCCCATACCCGACAACTCTTGCGCGCCGCCGGCGACCCCGGTCCAATAGATCCACCACGAATTCGGGTAGTCGCTGACTCCCGAGTGCCCATCGTAGCCAAAAGCGTCTACCGCCAGGCCCATGCCGGACCACACGATGCCCGAGAAGACCAGGCCCGGCACCCCGGTCGTCCCATTCGAGAGCGTGGTGATCAGGTCGGCCCCACTCACCGTGCCGGTCTGCGGGGCGTCCCAGAGATACTTGAACGCATAAGATGCCGATCCGAAGTCCACGACGAGATACGACGAGTTGCCGCCGCCGCCTATCGTTCCCGACACCACGATGTCCGCGGCGGTCCAGGGCTGGGCCATTGCCAGTCCCGGAATCAACGCCAGAGCCAATACGATTACGATCAGTGTTCTGTTCATCTTCTTTCCTTTCATCCTCCACTAAGTGTGTTGTATTGTCGTCGCTATTGAAGGTCGGCCTGCGTTCTGAGGCGCAGGATCGGTACGAGCTGCGATTGCTCGTTAAGTTCGATCGAGCTGATGCCGGTGACGGTCACGACCGGCGTGCCTACCGGCAGTTCAAATTCGGGGTCCGGCGGCGCTATGCACTTCACACCCCCGCCGGAACCATCATCGACCCTGAATGTTCTCTTTACCGTGTCGATCGAGCCGACTTTGCCCCACGCACGCACGAGCAGGCCAGTCGTGCTCACGCCTCCAAAGAGGCTCTTGTTCGCTACGCCGAACGGCGCGAGGGTCCCGGGCCCACAGTCGTCGATCGACATCGCCTTCACCTTGCACTCACCGTTCACCGTGGTCATCACCCCGCCCACGATAACACGCCTATTGCGCTCGACACTCCGCCCGGTAACCTTGATCCCGCAGGCTCTGGTGGGCGACTCGACGTAGAAGCAATCCCCTAGTTCGGACTTACCGGCCGTGACGATGCCCTCGGCCAATCGCACGCTCTTGCCGTCCAGCAGCAGTTTAGCGTCGGCAATGGATGTGGGATCGGGGACCCGGCTTACGCGCGAGACTGCGTCCACCTCGCCGCCCGATCCGTTCACTCGTATGAACTGGACCCATTTCCTGCCTTGGGCGTTAGTAGGCAACGGCAGGCCGGAGATGTCGAATGCCGTGCCTCCCGCGGAGCCGTTGTAGAGGTCGATGGCATCGGCCACATACTTGCCCGAGAAGCTGGCTTTGCTGAGATTTGGGTTGACCGGCTTGGTCCAGTCCAGTTCCAGGTCCCAATTATGAATGTCGCGGTCCCACGTGAACGCCTGCGTAGGGGCAAAGTCGTCCGCGAATGGGCCATTGGTGAAGTCATACCAGTTGACCCCATCCTGGCTCACGCTCACCGTCGAGGGCTCCCAGATGCCGCCCGGTCCGTTGCTGATCTTGAGAGTTTCCATATTCGTGTTCGCATACACGAAGCCGATGGTCGTGAACGCCGAGTTGCCAAAGACTATGAAGTCCCTGCCATACCAGTTGGCGGGGTCGTCTTCGATTGGACTATCGAACCTGACAGTGATGTAGCCGCCTGTGTTGATGGTCGTAATGATCTTGTTGCCATTCAGATCGGTGTTATAGGCTCCAGCAACCATTGAGCATGCAAAATCGCCTCCGGGATTGCCTCCTCCGGCCAGTGCTTTGAACCAGGTCGTGGGCCTGCCGAGCACGGCGTTCGGGTCGTCGTAGAGGCCCGCGCCGAGGTTGGCATAGCCGACCACGGTGGACGGCGTCCTATCGTCAGCCGCCGCGCTTGGGCACAGCGCCGCTATCCCAAGCAGGCATGCCAGAACGATCGTATAGTCTCTTGCTTGTGCTCTCACTGTTCCCCTCATTTCAGGTCGTATGCCGAGTCATCTTCCGAGAGCGCTCCGCACTCGGGCTCGGCGGAATCGCGGCGGCATATCTTGTTTGTCGCGCGAACGTGACAATCGGCATAGGCGACGTTTGCCCAGCCGCTGTGTCTAAAGTGGACTTTGCCTGCGGTGAACAGAAGGGTTTCGCTCGGCGCGCGCAGGTAGGCCTCGGAACTGACGGGATTCCCCCATCCCGCATCGGCCAATATCGCGGTCTGGGTCGGCCGGGCGATCTCGTTGAGCAGGCAAGGGGGTTTGCCGGCGTTGATATCCCCGCCGATATAGGTGGCGTTGTAGGCATAGCCGGTAAACGGACGATCTCGAACTACATCCTTGAACGACGGACACCCGCATATCTTGCCGTTGCGCGTATACGGTCCCAGCAGGCCCAGTCTGGCTCCGGCTGGACTTGTTGAGTAGTCCAGGATGAAATCCCACCCATACCAGGTGCTATCGACGAAGTAGTAGGAGATACAGGCTCGGCCGGCATTATCATCGGCGTATGCCTGCCACGCGGCGGCAAGCTGCTTGAGGTTGGCGAGACAGTTGGTTTGTTGTGCGTTGGATTTCGCCTTGCCGAAGACGGGGAACAGTATCGCGGCCAGGATGGCGATGATAGCTATCACCACCAACAGCTCGATGAGCGTGAATCCACCATATAACCCAAAACGGGCTCCTCGCCCATTTCGGAAGTTCTCTTGGACGGGAGCCCGTGTAATGCAATACGGGGAAACCGCGTCTGACATCTTTGCCTCCGAAGATGCTGCGCTAACAAAGCGACAAGGCAGGTATTCTGACTTCCGGATCACCCTCCCCGGCTACCTTCCCAGTCTCGCGCCTCCAGATAGGATACCTGGAGGGGTCGAAACCAGTGGTCTACAGCCGGATTGTCCCCGGTTACAGCGGCGGGCCCGTGACGGTCTCTCACCGTCTTCCCTTAACCCTGATCGCTAACCATATTCTGTTGTCTAGTGGAGTATAGCAGGCTGGCCGAGCGCGTGTCAACAGTTATTTTGCTCGGAATTCCAATCGCGAAAACGCGAAACGGGTCGTGTGCTATAATTCCATCATATTATCAGATGAGGTCGCCTTATGGACATGCTCAACTTCCGCAGCGATACGCAGACTTTGCCTACCGAGGAGATGCTCGACGCGATGCGCTCGGCGCCGCTTGGTGACGACGTTTTCGGCGAGGACCCCACGGTCAATAAGTTCGAGGCCATGGCCGCTGCCAAGATGGGCAAGCAAGCCGCGATGCTCGTTATCAGCGGCACTATGGGCAACCTCGTGTCCCTGATGACACACGCGAACGCAATCGGCGGTGAGGTGTTCGTCGATCCGTTTGCGCATATTTTCTTCAACGAGGGCGGCGGGCTGGCAAGCATCGCGGGGTATATGCCGATGCCGCTCGCCAGCCACGATGGGCTGCTCGATCCCGATGAACTCGCCGCCGCGATCCGAAAGCCCAATATCCATCAGCCGGTTCCCAGACTTCTGTCTCTGGAGAACTCGCACAACCGCAGCGGCGGGCGACTGACACCGCTTGATCTGCACAGAAAGCTGTGCAAGGTCGCGCGCGAGCGCGGGCTGGCAATTCACCTGGACGGCGCGCGGATATTCAATGCCGCGGTTGCCGCCGGCGTTGAGGCGTCGGCGTATGCGGCCGATGTGGATTCGGTGCAGTTCTGCCTGTCGAAGGGCCTGAGCTGCCCGCTGGGGTCGGTGGTGGTGGGCAGCGCGGAGTTCATCGAGAGGGCGCGGTTCCACAGAAAGCGAATCGGCGGCGGGATGCGGCAGGCGGGGATAATCGCGGCGGCGGGGATTGTGGCTCTTGAGAAGATGATCGACCGCCTTGCGGACGATCACGCGAACGCGAAACTGCTTGCCGGCGGCCTTAACGCAGTCCCCGGCCTGAGCGTGAAGATCGAGACCGTGGATACGAACATGGTTAACGTCGATCACACCGGCACGGGCCTTTCGACCGATGAAGTGATGGCCAAGCTCAAGGACACGGGAGTGATCGTAAGCCCGCGACCGCCGAAGGCGTTCCGAATGGTCACCTGCCGCCACACGGGCAAGTCCGAGGTCGAGGAGGTCATCGAGCGCGTGGGGAATGCGCTGAGCATTTGAGATTGGCGATCTGAGATTTCAGATTTCAGATTTCAGATTGGCTCTATCCGCCCGGCACGATGCAGATGGCGAAGATCGAGAGCGTTGTCTTCTTGTCCTGCTGCTTTGCGAGACCGCCTAGGATATACGTGCGGTTGAGCGCCACGGTCCGGGTAACCTTCGCGCCCTGCTCGGGAACCGGCTTGGTCTGGCCCCGCGGGACCAGAGAGAGGATCAGTGCCTTGACGTCGAGGTTCGCCGTGCTGAGGTCCTTTACCGTCAGCGACCACTCGCCGGTCAGTTGAGCTTTGGAAAGGTCATCCGGGCTTGGCGGGATACTGATGAGGCACGTCGCCCCGTTTCCACAAGAAGTGCTGCCGCTGGCGGTCAGGGAGTAGTCATACTCGGCTGACGCGCCCTCCATCTGCTTGCGGAACCGCGTCGGGGTGCTGGTGTCTAGCACGAACGGCGCTCCGCTCTCGTGCAGGATCGGCGCCTGCTTGATGATGTCCTTGAAATCGCCCTTGGCGCGCGCGAGCTTAGGGCTTTTCGGCGTGGCCGTGAAGCAGGCGATGCGCATGGTGTAGGTGTTGGTTGGTTTCTTTACGACGGCGGACGCTGGCGCGACGACGGCTATTGCCAGCACGCACGCCACAAGGAATCTGAGTATGGTCCGGACGATCATGTTAGGCTCCTTTGAGCTGCTGCTCAAGGGTATAGACGAAGATTTGGGCGGGAAGTTGCCCGGTCGGGCTTACAGCCCCAAGCCTTTCTTCGCCTGCTCCCAGGGAATGGTCTTGCCTTCTTTGTGCTCCCGCAAGGCTGCACGGACGTCCTCGGCATCGAGCTCATCCTCGATCTTGTCCGCAAGGCGTTCCAGCAATTCCAGGTCTTCGATGGAGACTATGGCTGCCATCTTCTTGCCGTTGCGGGTGACGATCACGCGATCTTTGGAGTAAGCGACGTGGCTAATCAACTCGCTGAACGAGTTGCGAGCCTTCTCAGCGGATATCGTAGTCACGTTAGACCCTCCAGAACTACCAGTCTGTACAGTCATTATACCATATTCCGCCGACTGCCGCGCGGTCACCCACAAGGAACTCGTCAGCCAGTCTGACGCGACTCACTTCGTCCGGCCACCGCGCCCTAACAGGTAGTCGGCTACATCGTTGTGCTTGCTCTCTTTAGCGATGCGGAGCGGCGTCTTGCCGTGCTTGCTTGCCGCATTGACATCCGCACCTCGTTCCACCAGAAACTTCACAACCGCCAGTTTTCCCGCCATCGCGGCAGCATATAGCGGAGTGCCTGTCGTATCGGTGGCGTTCAGCGAAGCGCGGTGATCCACCAGCCACTTGACCATCTTCAGATGTCCAGCATACGCTGCGGCGTGCAACGGCCTTGAACCGTCCTTGTCCTTGGCATCCGCAAGAGCACCCTTGGCGAAAAGCGCGTTCGCCACCTCCACGCCGTTGTGACTCCCGGCCTGATGCATCGCAGTCCAGCCCGTGTTGCATTTTGCTTTCGCTTCGGCACCGTGATCCAGAAGGAAAATGGTCATCGCAGGCCGGTTCTTCCAGGCTGCGTACATCAGGGGGGTCCATCCATCCCTGGTTCGTGTGTCCACGCCGATGCCGCTGGATAGAAACGCCTTCGCGGCCTGAATGCTCCCGCCTGCCGCAGCCATGTGCAGCAGCGTTTCTCCATACTTCATGCGAGCGTGAACACTTGCACCCTTCGAGATCAGAAACGACACCATCCGGGGTTGGCAATAACAGGCCGCTTCGCCCAGTGGGGTCATACTGTCTCTTGCTCGGGCGTCGATATCCGCGCCCTTGCTCAGCAGGAACTCAACCGCTGCCCGGTTGCCGTCCCTGGCCGCCATGTGCAGTGGGGCAAATCCCGCCCTATCGAGCGCGTCGACGCCTTGACTATGAGGGAGAAGCCGGGTCAGAAGGCGTCTTCCCCCTTTGCAGCAAGCAAGCGCGAATGGGGTATCGCCTCTGTCTGTCCGAGCAGCAGCGTCGGCCCCCTTGGCCATGAGAAGCTCGACGAGCTTCTCATTTCCGTGGAGGGCAGCGAAATGCAGAGGCGTCCAGCCCGTCGAGATCTTTGCGTTTGGGTTAGCGCCGCTGGCCAGCAATAGCGCCGCGATGTCTGCATCATCGCGTTCGGCTGCTGCTAACAACAGCGTGCAGCCGCCCTTCCAGCGCTCCCGCGCAAGCTCAGGATTGCGATCAAGCATGCTGCGGAGACTGGAGTTGTCTCCCGCCTTGATCGCATTCCAAGCGTCCTGGACGGTCGGTTTACCGCATCCTGCCAACACCCCGACCAGCATGCAGCCCAAAAGCACAAGATAGACACGGCATTTCATGATCGAGTTCACCCTTGCACTAGTCCCACGTCCCAACCTTCTTCACCTTCGCGTCCGCCTCCTCGAACCATCTGTAGCTGACGGACTTCTTCTCGGTGAAGAACAGCACGCCGTCTTTGCCGTGGCTGTGGAGGTCGCCGAAGAAGCTTTGCTTCCAGCCCGTGAAGCTGAAAAAACCCAGCGGGACCGGGATGCCGACGTTGATCCCCACCATCCCCGCGCCGACCCGGTGCGCGAACTCACGCGCCCATCGCCCGCTCTGGGTGTAGATCGCGGAACCGTTGCCGAACCGGCTGGCATTGATGATCGCCAGGCCCTCCTCGAAGCTGCCCGCGCGCTTGATGCAGAGCACGGGGCCGAATATCTCCTCGCGCCCCACGCTCATATCTTCGGTCACGTGATCGAAGATCGTCGGGCCGAGGTAGAAGCCGCCTTCGCCGCCGGGTACCTTCACGCCGCGACCGTCAAGCACGAGCTTCGCGCCCTCTTCGATCCCCTTCTCGATCCATGCGACAACGCCGTCGCGATGCTCAGCGGAGACCAGCGGGCCCATCGTGGTCGCCGGGGCCTCGGCATGGCCGACTTTGATCTGCTTCGCGGACTCGACTATGAGTTTAACTAGATCATTCGCGACCTCGTCGAGAGCGACGATGGTCGGCAGCGCCATGCACCGCTCGCCCGCGCACCCGAACGCGGCGTTGACGATCCCCTGCGCGGCACGCGGCAGCACGCAATCCGGCATCACGAGCGCGTGGTTCTTGGCCTCGGTGAGGGCCTGCACGCGCTTGCCGGACGCTGCGGCACCTTGGTAAATCTCTCGCCCGACGCTGGTGGAGCCGACGAAGCTGATCGCCTTTACGTCCGGGTGCTCGATCAGCAGCTTCACGGACTCGCGCCCGCAGGTGATCATGTTGACCACGCCGTTTGGCAGTCCCGCCTCCGCAAGCAGTTCCATCAGCCTCGCGGCGGTGTTTGGAACCATGCTCGCGGCCTTGAGCACGAACGTGTTTCCGCAGGCAATCGCGATCGGGAACATCCACATCGGGATCATCGCGGGGAAGTTGAACGGGACTATGCCCGCGCACACCCCCAGCGGCTGCCGCCAGGTGACCACGTCCAGCCCGCGCGAGACGTTTTCAAGCGACTCGCCCATCATCAGCGTCGGCGCGCCGCACGCGAACTCGGTTATCTCGATGCCGCGCTGGATCGAGCCGACCGCCTCGGCATGGGTCTTGCCGTTTTCGGTGGCGAGGATGGTCGCGAGTTCATCGAGGCGCTTGTCCAAGAGCGCCTTGAACCTGAACAACACCTGCACGCGCTCCTGCACCGGTGTTTCGGACCACCCCTCGAATGCGGCTTTAGCCGCGGCCACCGCATGGTTCACTTCGTCCGGCAAGCATCGCGGGACCTCGGTCGTGATTTCGCCGGTGCTCGCGTCGTATACAGGGGAGTATTGGTCGGTCTTGGACGCGACCCACTCCCCGCCGATGAACATTTTCAACCGCCGAAGCCCGCTCGGCCCGGCGAAATACG
>Ga0209226_10001030_pt1 | contig 13308 bp, 10 predicted proteins | sample BarGraNGADG00212_2_FD_184497 | JGI IMG/M metagenome (GOLD analysis project Ga0209226, IMG submission 184497) | Arctic peat soil microbial communities from Barrow, Alaska, USA - Barrow Graham LP Ref core NGADG0011-212 (SPAdes) (version 2) | ecosystem: Environmental > Terrestrial > Soil >...
GGAAGGTCCGCCAACATTAAATGCGTCATAATGACGATTTCCTATTATCTCACTGATTATTTCCTGATAAGGCAGACTGGAGTATTTTTCAAGTTCTTCCGTAAATACAAGTTTCCCCGGACTAAGTCCCCCATCACCAGATGTTTTGGATAAGTATTTTCTAAAACTATCGCTGTTAAAAGAAATCCCATTATACAGAAAGTCTGCAAGCGCACAACCCGTTCCCGATATTATAATCTTTTTCTGACTCATAAATTACCTTTGAAAAAACCTTTCATTAAATACTGATTTTAATCTTTTCAGTATCTTATATCCTTCTGTTCATAAATAACATTACGCTTTGATATCTGACACAACAACCTCAATATTGTTTGTCACGCATTCTCCTGGTTGCAGATATGGAAGGATGTTCTCATTCCTCAAATCCTTCCGATTTTTCCCGGGAACATTACTCGGCTCTAAGCCAAGCACATATTCACCGTCACCCATCATCTTCCACTGCATCAGATAAGGTAATTGTTTTGTGTTAAATTTAATAGTAAGAGCTATTCCCAGCTTATTATTTTGAAGTGTTGCGGATGTTTCTCCGGTACCGGAGGCTTTTAAAGAATGACAAAATACCTGTTCGGAATATGTGGTCTGGGGTTTAACAAACTTCATATAATCATTTAAACCTTTTTCTGCCTCAGAATTACGAGGGTTGGTAAGGGCAGGATCTATTATCAGTTCTGAATCTTCACATAACAATGGATAGCCCAGATTCATATGATAGAGGATCATATAGGGGCTTGGTTTGTTACCGAAATTTGTTATTTTATCCCTTATGCTGATCTTGTTTTGGCCAAGTACCGTGGTGATTTCACGTTCAAGACGCAATTTATTTCCAAAGATTCTTCCCTCCTCTATTGTGCCCCTGACTTTTATAATGTATTCTTCTTCGATCCATTCAGAGATGTCGGCAACCTGCCGGGCCGGAATTGCAGAGTAACGGCCATGCAGGCCAAGTTCTTCACCTTCATCGTTTGCAGGAGCGCCCAGATATGTGAGACCACAGGTAGTTAACAGACCTCCGGCAAATGTACGGAGCCAGCCAATCCCTTCAGGTTCATAATAGGCAGGATGAGTCTCTCCATTACAAGTAAGATAAACAAGGTTTGTACCTTTATAGCTTGCTAATGAGATATCCATACCCCTGTCGGGCAGGATGGTAAATTGCAGCCCACTGCCCGAATTTACATCAATGCATCTGAGGTTCCGGCCCCATCCATCAGTAAGAGTATAGTGTCTGGTTCCTCCGATCTGTGACTGGTTGCCAATGTAATTCTGAATGACATTTTTTTTCATATCTTTTCTTCAATTGATTTTAAAACACTTGTGGTCCTATAAAAAATACTACTATCAGGCCGATTAGTCCGGCTAAGAGCCCTGTAATAATTATTGGAATAAGATTTCGCTTAATTATTAATCCTTCAACTCCAATGAGTCCGACAACAGCACATGCTGTAATTATTTTTTGAACGTTTATCAAATTCCCTAACGAACCACCTACATTTTGAAGGCTGACAATAATAATATGAGAGATTCCAAGTTTGTCGGCAACAGAGAACTGTAAGAGTGAAAACAGCATATTGGAAACAGTATTCGATCCGGACATAAATGCACCAAGAGCTCCGATAAAGGGGGCTATTACAGGCCATGCATTCCGAAAAACAGATGCCAGATAATGAGCCATAGATATAGGCATGCTAAGGAATCCGTTTGTATTTGTGCCCGAAACCATCATTATTTGGACCATCGGTACTGCAAACAGCAGTGCAAAAAAAGGATCTTTAATTCTTTTCAGAGCCTCAATCCAGGCAGTTGAAGCCTGCGTTTTGTTTATCTTTAGATAAGGGATGCAAAGCAACGCTATTAACAAGAATGGAAAAACTCCGGGATTATTTAACGGATTAATATTAACGGCTACAGTTGTGCCGAAGAAGTTAGTAACATTCAAGGCTGACGTTTTGATCCAGTTGTTAAAAGGTAAAAAGCTTACCCGGGATAACACTAATAATGACCCGACTAAAGCGTAAGGAGACCATGCTTTAACCAGACTGAGTTTCTCTTTAGGTATTACATTGGGGAATGATACCGAACCAATCCAATTGCTTTCCCACTTTTCTTTTAAAGGGAAATCCCATACCTGCCTGGGTTTTAAAAACCCTGCTTTTGTACAGGGTATAAGGATTAACAGGCCAATTGCGCTCCCCAGAAGACTAGGAAACTCTGGTCCTAACAATAAAGCAACCAGCAAATAAGGAACAACAAAACATAATCCGGAAAAAATCGCATAAGGCCATATAGCAAAACCTTCCTTAATACTTCGCTTTTCCCCGAAAAACCGGCATAGGACAACCACCATCAATAAAGGCATTAATATTCCGGGAATTGTATGCAGAATAGCTGTCCAGTTTCCAATCTTATTCATAAAACCGGCAAAGTCGAGGCCGCTGCCAGATAATGCATTAAGGACTTGAGGAGTCTCTAAGGAAGAGCCAACACCAAGAAGGGTAACTAATCCAACTGTTCCAAATGAAACCGGTGTGGTGTTTGCAATGAGGGCAACCATTACTGCAGCAAGGGATGGAAAGCCTAACGATATCAGCAATGGGGCTATCAGTGCAGCAGGTACTCCAAAGCCGGCTGCCCCTTCAATAAAGCCGCCAAATAACCATGCAATAATAATTGCCTGAATTCTACGGTCAGGGGAAATAGTTGAGAATCCCTGGTTAATGACGCCTAAAGCGCCACTCTCCTTAAGTGTAAATAATAAAGTTAATGCGCCGAATACGATCAGGATTATTCTAAGCATTACAACAACACCATTAATCCCTGATGCCAGCACCCATATCGGAGGAGTTTTCCATATAAAGAGTACTAAAAAAAGTGTTACACAAAAAGCTATGCACATTGTCTTTGTTGCCGGCCATCTGAAACCAACAATCAGGATAAAAATAACCACAATGGGTATTAAGGCTAAAAGCGCAAGAATTCCTTCTGAAATGTGCATTTTAATAGAATACTATTATCTCAAATGTAGCCGGATTTATATTGTATAAATAATACTTTTCATCAATTTTTTGATGTTTTAAATTCAATTCAATAGTGTTTCCAACGAGCTCCATTAACTTTCTTGAAAGCTTATATGTGATGCTAAGATATGGTGTCGATATCCGCCTGCCTTTTGCCAGATACATTCCAAACTGGTTGCTCCTGCCATACATGGTAGTATTTGGCTCATATGATGATTCAAACAGAGCTGCCAGCGTCCCGGTTGTTAAAAGAGTTCGCTCAACCGGATTGGGGGGAGCATTTGTGAGGAACATCTGTTCAAAAAAATAAGCCTGAGCGCTGAAGTTGTTGTATTTGTAACGGCTTCTGAGAGAGTCTGGCCATAAATTGGGTGGTAGCTATATCCCAACCGTTGTGAATTATTATTTTCGGAAGAACACCATTCAAGTAAATAGTGGCTTCATTTCCGATTACTTTGATGTGAAATGTATTCCACTCACCAACGGGGTTATCGGCTAAGGCCAAAGGTGTGTTTCTTTCTTTTTGATTGTTGTATAAGCCACCGGAGCCAACTTGTGCTCCATTGGCAGCAGCTCCGATTTTGATTTGCGGTACGCCACGCAAATAAATTCCACCACTACCATTATTTGAAACTTTCCAATCAAGAAGCAATTCGAAATCGCCATAGGCGCGAAGGGTAGAAAGGTTTGCTCCATTCCCTAGTGATACTATCGTTTCATCTTTTACAATCCAATTGCTTTTCGCCTTTGCATTGGCCTCCGCTTGTTTTTGTGACAAAGCCGACTTGGATAACTTCGCACGGGAAATAGGATTCTCTACTAAACCCTGCCAGCCGGTAAGGTCTTTGCCATTAAAAATGGACACAAATCCCTTGGTGTAAGGTAAACGCGGAACATCAAAAAATTGTTCTCAAACTATTTGATTACCGTTTATGTAAAGGCAAAGAAAAAGAGGATGTGAAACAGAAAGCGCAACGGATAGCAATGATATCCAACCGGCCCCTTTACATTCTGCGGGAGATATTGGAATATCTTTCAAATCAGGGGATCATTGCTCCAGGGTATACCTTTCTCCAAGATTTGGTTAGTCAGGTTTTGAGTATCGAGCGCAAGCGGATCACAGACCTGCTCGATAAAGCGATTACTCCGGAATTAACTGTACAATTGGAATCGATGCTGCAAGCAGATGAAAGCTTATATCAAATCACCATACTCAAACATGAGCCGAAAGATTTCAGCTATAAGGAACTTCGACAGGAAGTTGAAAGGCGAATATTTTTTCAGCCACTATATCAGTTCGCTCAAGGTTTTTTAACCACTGCAGGATTGTCCGCTGAGAGCATTAAATATTATGCTTCTTTAGTTACCTTTTATACGGTTTACAAACTCCAACGCATGTCGATGGTTTCGACAAAATTGTATTTATTGTGTTTTTCCTTCTACCGTTTTCGTCAAATCAATGACAATCTCATTGAAGCGTTTATTTACCTGGTTGATCATTATGAGTCTTTAGCGAAAATGGCTGGAGTGGCGGCGGCGCAAAAAGCAACGGAAGATGCTACTGATAATTTGAAAGCTGCAGGGTCTGTGCTCTCTTTATTTGTTGATGGATCCATTGCTGATGAGACACCTTTTATAGTGGTAAACAGAAGAAAGTAAAGAAAAGCTATTAAGTGTTGATCGTTATGAATTTCTGATTTATCGTCTTGTTAAAAATGCTCTGGAATCCGGTGATATCTTTTGTCAAGACAGCAATGAATTCCGCCGTTTTGAAGATGATCTGATAAGTGATGACCGATGGAAGGATAAGGATGCCCTATTGAAAGAGATTGGCTTAACCATCCTGCAAGCTCCAATCAAAGAAACGTTACAAAAGTTTCGTGAAGAGCTGGAAGAAAAGTTTGTTCTGGTCAATCAACGGATTGAAACAGGGGATAACAAACATATTGTTTTAAAAAGGAATAGTGAATAACGCCGATGGAAACTGATTTATCCTACTGAGGAGGATGAAGTGAATAATCCCTTTTTCACTCAGTTGCCTGGGATTGGAATCGTTGATCTGTTATGGTTTGCAGCTGAAGGAACCGGATTCCTTACCTGTTTTACCCATGCCCTTGATCGATATATTAAACATGAACCGGATTTCTGTGAAATTCTTGCCTGCATTGTGGCAATGGGCAGTAATATGGGGTTGAAACAGATGGCCGAGAATTCTGGAATGAGTTATTCCTCAATGAAATCAACAGAACGCAGCTACCTGCGATTGGAAACACTTCACGCAGCCAACGATGCTATAAGTAATGCAACTGCAGCATTACCTATCTTTCCGCTTTACAATATTGATGATACATTACATTCCAGTAGTGATGGACAACGAATAGAAACCCAGATCAACACCATAAACGCGAGGCATTCGCAAAAATATTTTGGCCTTAAAAAAGGCGTAAGTGCATATACCATAGTAGCTAACCACATTCCTATCAATGCTAAAATTATTGGTACGCATGAGCATGAAAGCCACTATGTTTTCGATATCCTTTACAATAATACTTCCGATATCAAACCTCAAACACATTCAACGGATACACACGGTACGAATCAGGTTAATTTCTGGATTTTACATGCATTCGGTTACTATTTTGCACCGCGATATCGCGATTTGCATAAGAAAATCGATTCTCTTGTAGGATTCCAACATCCTCAGTATTATAAAGACTTTCTCATTAAACCGGCTCGAAAAATTACCGGGGAATTAATCGAGAAAGAATGGCCCAATGTACAACGTATTATGGCATCTTTAGCACAGAAGGATGTTACACAAGCCACGATCATTCGTAAATTGAGTAGCTACAGTCGGCAGAATCATACAAAAAAAGCTTTATGGGAACTAGATAATATCCGTAGAACAATCCATATCCTTAATTTCATCGATGATGTAACTTTACGCCAGGGAGTTCAAAAGGCACTGAACCGGGGTGAAGCTTATCACAGGTTCCGAAGGGCAATTGCATTCGCCAACAGCGGAAAATTCAGAGTAAAAACAGAATCTGAACAACAACTTTGGAACGAATGCTCCCGGCTGATTTCTAACGCGGTCATATACTACAATACTGTATTGCTGTCACGTGTATATGAACAGAAAATAGCCACCGGAGATAAAGAGGCTGAATCCATTATGAAAAATATTTCTCCTGTCGCCTGGCAGCACATTAATTTATTTGGTGCCTTTGAATTCAATAAACCATCGTCAAGAATTGATATTGATGCACTTGTAGCTCTTTATACGGATCAAGATTATTGGGGGAAAGCTATCCTTTCAGATAATAATATTAATGAATATTTACCTTTTCGAGGGGATGGGCAAATTTAGCCAAATAGCAACCAATCTGCCACGATTTCTGGCTGGTGATACCTCAGCAACATACATTGGAGAAAGCACTGATGCTGCTCCTACGGCCAGACCACCAAAAAGACGTGCAAAAATGAAACCAACAGACGTTCTGGCAAGTGCAGTAGCAGCACAGGAAAGAGCAAAGAACAGGGCACAATAATCAGTATTTTTTTGCGTCCAAACCTATCAGTAAATGCACCTGAACCAAAAGCGCCAACAACTGCTCCAACCAGCAAGGAACTTACACCCCAACCTAATTGCAATTCGCTCCATCCAAAATAAGGTTGAATATATGGTACTGCTCCAGATATGATTGAAATATCGAAGCCGAACATCAACATGATTAACAGTACATTTTAATTGATAGTACAATTCAAAACTTTTATCTCCATTTTTCTACTTTTTTAATTATATCGGGCTGAATTGCTGGTTCCGCAGAAATGCATAGAAAAATACCATTTGGTTTAACCTCTCTCATAAACGATTCCAGTTCAGATACCTGAAGGTCAACTACTACTGATTTTCCTGATGCCTGAATCTTTTTTATGAGTGGTACCCATTGCATTATTGCCGTATCTTTCCCCATCCCTTGCACCCACTGTATAGCAGTTATCTCAGGTATCTGCAAAATAAAATCCAAGTGCTTTGCTACTCCGGCCCCATCAAGATGGAAAACATTATGAGTCATGGGTTTTACTTCGTTTTTAAGGACAGGTAAAACAAATTCCTCAAATTGTTCAGGAGAAATAAGTGAACCAATATCACAACTTGGAATATGCATTTTACCAAATGAAGGAATACCCATCCATGTTACCGAAAGCTGATTGTGATTTTTAAGAATCGCATCGAAATGATCAAACACTTTATGAAAATCTCTTGAAGATATATTAATCAATTGTTCCACTCGCTTTGGTTCCAGAAGCAGATCGATACATAGTTCCTGTGCATCACGGAAAGCAGCCGCACAATCAAGCCCAGGGTGAAAATCAGTATATCCGACCAGGTATTTTCCTCTGCATCGCTCAAGAGCCGCATAAGTCATTTCCTCAATTTTTCTGAAATATGCATTATTAAAATCTAGTTGAATATTATCAAGCTGCGACCATTCTTTTATATTCGGAACGGCATAGGAAGTAACCTCTTTATATAACAATTCCACTCCATAAAATGCTGTGTATACTTCAGGTCCCAGGTTTGGCCAGAAGATAGGAAATGTTTCTGCATTAAATACAGATTGTTTTAACTGATATTCAAATAGTTCTAATTGATATTCCGTATCCCACCAACGATCCTTTAAGCTCTTCCAGGAACGACCGTTTAACATATGTACCTCACTATATTCGGCGTTGTGAGCTGAAAACCGGATTGGGGGTCGATCTATTAATTCCTGATTATACCATGCATAAATTCTCTTCATTGATTTTTCAAAATCAAGCTTTTGCTTAAGATCGATATTCCACCAGTTTTTCTCAGTTTTCGAATTCATATTTTCTATTCTTTATCCTATAAAATTAAAAACTTCTTAACATCCCAGGTATGTGTCAATTTTCTCAGCTTCCAGAAATAACTCACTGTGTTCTAATTCATTAAAACCACATACTTCAGATAAAATCAGGTTTATGTCATTCTCGTAATGATAAACAAATTCCAAATCCTCTTTTAACATCTTTCCATCCTCGCCTTTAGCTCTGAAATGACATCCGCAAATTAACGCATATAATATCTTGTCGTATGGAAGGTTAAATTCAATGGCAGATTTGATTGCTCCTACTAAACGATCCTCAGGACCAAGCTTACGGTTCAGATCACAACCAACCCTGAAGATTGTATCACCGAGGGCTTTATTCTGAAAACGGGAAAGTAAATCATCAATATGGCATTCAAGATCTTTAGAAGTAAATTCTCCGGGGTATCTTTTAATGAGGATATCAGAAGACTGCTGCATTGTTGCCCGGACGTTAGTAAGCACCTCAGGGACTTCAAGGGCCTGATAGATATAAACAAAGTCTGGATTTTGCAAATGGCCAATATAGGCAGCAACTGAATGTCCGAGATTATGAATAAATAATTTCCTGTCGACCCAGGCTTTCATATTTTCTTTTGGTGCCAGACCCTTAATATCAGGAATTGGATTCCTGAATCCTTTTTTATTTAAAATCAGCGTATTATAAGGTTCAGCAAAAATCTGCAGTATATCTTCATCCAGATGCTTTTTTTGCATAATAGGAACCATCTTGCCAATGCTTGTTTCAATCAGACCTACAAGTTCATCTAATGGATAGTTTTCAGGCAAATATTTCACCAGTTCACTACGGAAATATTCATCAGCATTCCTCATATTCTCTGCGATAATTATATCAAGTGAATTTTTGTCACTTACTTTCTGCCTCTCCACTAAACCTTTTGCCAAAATTGGAATCACTTTATCAAGACCCCTGATACCAACAGACACTGCAACAATCTCAGCTTCAGCAAGTTCATTTATAACCAATTGTTGATTATCAGCATGAACACCTCTAACGTTTTCAATATTTAAGATCTCTTCTCCCTTGTCTGATTTGATAATTACATTATAGCTTCTGCGAAAGTTTAATTCATCAATAAGTTGGTTTGAGACATCAATAAAAACCACCTCATAGCCACCTCTGCTGAAAAGCTGTCCGATAAAAGACCTCCCGATTTTACCTGCTCCAAATAATACAAGTTTCTTTCTAATGACAGAGTGTTTCCGAAAACCAATCTGGTTCAAGTAATCTTGTTGTATTTCCAGCACCTTTTTTAGCTTTTCTCCGGGTGTTGCCTCTAAATATGTTCCTCCTATTGTGAAGCATGTAAATCCTCCGGAAGCTACTCCCCATGAAAGAGCTTCAATTAAATCAAATTCTCCTTTTGATTTGGATTTTAGTTGTATTGCCAGAGATGTAATAATACCTCCTGCGAAATTATCACCACATCCAGTGGTGTCTCCTTTAAGTCCGGGATTCGATTTTATTTCATCCGTTACTTTCTGAGAAACAGGCATTTGAATTAGTTCCTGTTTTTCAAAAAGAGTTCCTCCAGACCATATAAAAATGTTATTCGCCCCATTTGTTATTATGAATGAGGATACACCAGTTGTCATATAATACTTTGCTGCTTCTTCAATGGTATTACAACCGCTTATCCTCAATGCCTCATCCCTATCCATAATAAGAACATCAATTAATCCATAGCTCGCATTACTGCTTCCCAAAGGCTATAGTTTATCAGGACTATTCCTTTCATTTCTGAAGTCAAAAACAGTATTAACCAGTGTAATACATCTATTTTTCTTAGCCCTGGCAAGCAGAACTGTTAGATTATCATGAATATGCGGAACAAGGGCGGTACCTCCAAAACAAACTATATCCGAATCAAAAAAACTCATACCAATGTGTCCGGGAGAATAATTCCAGGCAGCCCCGATATTGTTAATAAATGTCCTTTCACCGTGACCATTATCAAAATCAGGATCAGATAAAACATGGGTAAAGGGCGTTGTTTTTGTATTTGTTTTAGCGTAATTATCAATATTAAGTGGTGTTTTACGGCCAATTTCAAAAATTTTCTCAGATATTGCATCACGCCCTGCAATACCGTAAAATTTAACTTCATATTCCTGACTATTCAGCAATTGTGAAGCATGAATGAGCGATACAAGTGATGGTCCGCCAACATTAAATGCATCATAAGGTCGATTCCCTATTATCTCTCTTATTATTTCCTGATAGGGTTGACCGGAGTATTTTTCAAGTTCCTCCGTAAATACCAATTTCCCAGGACTCAGACCAACATCACCTGGATTCACGGACATATATTTCTTAAATTCAGGACTATTGAATGAAATGCATTTATACAAAAAGTCAGCAAGTGCGCAACCTGTTCCTGAAATAGTTATCTTTTTCTTGTTCATTGTGTTAAAGGAAATTGTTATAATTAAAACATTTCCGGTGACCGGCTTCTGACTTCCGTCTTCTTACTCTAATTCTTCTTTATGTCTGTTAAATTGATCTCCAGATTATTTGTCACACTTTCACCTGGTTGTATATATGGAAGGATGTTTTCATTCCTCAAATCTTTACGATTTTTGCCAGGAACATTACTTGGTTCCAATCCAAGTATATATTCCCCTTTACCCATCATCTTCCATTGAATTAAATATGGCAATGATTTAGTATTAAATGTAATAGTCAGAGCTATTCCGAGCTTCTGATTCTGTAGCGTTGTTGAGGTTCCACCATCTTGTGAGGCTTTCATTGTATGGCAAAATATCTGTTCCTGACAGTTATCCTGTGGTTTGGTAAACATTTTGTAATTGGATAAACCTGCCTTCGATGCTTCATTAAGTGGGCTGGTCCGGGCAGGGTCAATTAACAGTTCTGCATCTTCATCTAACAAAGGATAACCAAGATTCATATGGTAAAGGATCATATACGGACTTGGTTTGTATCCGAAATTAGTTATTGTATCCTTTATACTGATTCTGTTTTGTCCCTGAATAGTAGTGATCTCCCGCTCAAGACGCAATTTGTTTCCAAAAATTCTTCCTTCTTCGACAGTACCCTTAACTTTCATAATGTACTCATCATTAATCCATTCAGAAAGGTCGGTAACCTTTTGGGCAGGAGTTGTAGAGTAGCGGCCATGTAAACCCAGTTCTTCCCCTTCATCGGTAACAGGGGATCCGAGGTATGTCAAACCGCAGGTGGTTAATAATCCGGCTGTAAATGTATGAAACCAGCCTATATTTTCAGGTTCATAATATGAAGGGTGAGTCTCTCCATTACAGGTAAGGTAAACCAGGTTTGTACCTCCATAGCTGGCTAATGAGATATCCATACCACGATCGGGTAAGATAGTGTACTGTAAGCCTCTACCTGAATTTACATCAATGCACCTGAGGTTTCTTCCCCACCCTTCGGTCAATACGTAATGTCTGGTACCCCCAATTTGGGCCTGATTGCCAATATATTCCTTAATTTCATTTTTCTTCATATTTATATTTTTTAATATGATTTTAGATTTTAAACCGGTCCATCAAATATATTATTCTCAAAATAGACTCTTAAAATTATTTTGACAGCCTATTTGAAATCTTAAAGTATGGTGTTATTATTCGTCGACCTATATTCTTTGTTTCTGGTTTTCTGGCTTGAATATTGGCTATTAAAAATGTCAAAGCAATTGAAACGATAATGTTTCTCATTGTATTTTAATGATTTAGCAGAGAATATTTTTAATATGTTTATGATTTTACTTTAATCTATTTTAGTAAGTGACTCTAATGAAGGTAAAGGTTCATCTCCACGGTAATTTCGATTTATATCCTCGAGTTGTCGTTGCAGTTTCAACCAGAATTGAAATTCCAGATCATATTTTCCAAGTGCCACACCTAAACGGAAAGGAGTATATTCGTTCAACCATGCTTTTCGGAAAATCCCCTTTAATTCAGTAATTGCATCCAACATATCGGAAGTCCTGGTATGATACTTAAATGTTACTTCCATGAATATTAATCCTTGTAAGCTTTGATCTTTTGGATTTTCATATAACTTTTCCCATAATTCAGCAATCTCAGAGGCATACAGATACTTTAAAGCAAGATAATCAAGCATCCGGGCGCCCGTGAACATAGCAAAAAGTGTAATAGTGTCAACTCCAAATCTTTGAGCTTCTCTAATGTAAATTTGGGCATCTTCCGCTGCTATACGTCCATTTCTGATATTATCTTTATTGTCTTCAACAATTTTTAATGATCGGGGAGAAAACGGATTTGCCCAGATTGCAGCATCTGTTTCACCAAATGTTTTCTTTAATAAAGATTGTGACTCCATCAGAGAATTAAATGACTTTTCAAACAAGCTGGCAACATCCGGAGGGTACAGAGCTTTTGTATATTCACTATAAAAATTAGCCCTGTCTACCGGATTACTTTGCCAAGATGCAACAGAGCCATAAGCCATATCAGGGAACCCCATACGCATCAGTGTTTGAGTGTCATCTGTCCATCCGGAGTTAATAAAACCTACAGCATTATATTTTCTCCCTGCTTTAATAAGTGCATCCGTATTTCGAAAAGAAGTTTCGACATCAGGTACAAGCCAGGCCCAATTGATAATTGCAGATTGAACTATCATTTCGATACCGACATTTGAAAACGGGTTTAATAATTGATCATACCTGTTTTCATTTAATGGGAAATAATGCCAGGGTATAGCTATAATTTTTTTTGAGATTTTAGCGATTATAGAAGGATATTTTTGCAACATATCTGCCCAAACGAGAGGGATCTTTCCCTGTTTTTCAACAATATCGGTAGTTTGTTTAAGCATCTCCAGATAAAGATCTTCAGGTAATTTGTTCAACTTCTTTGCTCCCTGTTCGAGTAACCATGTCTCATCAAAACCGATATGGAAAAAAGGACTCGGGAAAAGCTGAGAAATTTGTGTTATCCAGTCATTAAGTATTGGTTTTACCCGGGGATCTTCAGGTATAAATTCTCCTCCATGCGGGATTACAGATAAATCGGAATAATGCTCTAATCGAAATAAGTCATGTGTATGACCGTATAATTCCATATTTGGAATAACATCGATATGCCGGGCTTTACCGTATTCAATAACCTCTTTTACCTGTTCTTTAGTGAAACGGGCATCTGCCATAAGAAGAGGATATCCATCCAGTTCAATGCTAGCTTCGGAGTAAAAATAGTATTGATTAGCTTTCCACCTGGAAAGAAAATCAATTTGCTGTTTTATTTCTTCAATATTTGGCAAACCGGCGTGACTCATATCCATCATAAAACCACGATAAACCATTGAGGGC
>Ga0209226_10001033_pt1 | contig 13298 bp, 18 predicted proteins | sample BarGraNGADG00212_2_FD_184497 | JGI IMG/M metagenome (GOLD analysis project Ga0209226, IMG submission 184497) | Arctic peat soil microbial communities from Barrow, Alaska, USA - Barrow Graham LP Ref core NGADG0011-212 (SPAdes) (version 2) | ecosystem: Environmental > Terrestrial > Soil >...
GTTGTTCTAGTTGACGGTGACCGTGATGGTCCTGGTCTGTGCAGGAGGAACGCTCTCCCACGGGCGGGCGTAGTTCAGGGTGATCGTTGTCGTTCCCTTCCCGACAGCCTTGAAGGTGAAGATGTCGGTGCCGCCGCCTCCGACAGTTTGAGGACCGGTGGCTGCTGCGACGTATGCGTTGTCGACGTAGGCAACGACGTTCGTGTCCTTGATCGTCTGGCTCCAGTTGTAGCCGGTGCTGGCGTTCGCGTCCAGCGCGATGGTGAACGTCTTTCCGACGGTCGTTTCAAACGTGTCCCCGATGACCTTGTCTATTCCTGAGGCTCGGGTTACCACAAAGGTCGCGGCTACGGCGGCAACCACAAGGGTCGCGGCTACGGCGGCAACCACCACCATAATCACAACAATAGCTAGCATTCTCTTTTTCATGATCTGATCTCCTTTAATCAGTCGGTTTCCCCGACCGTCATTCCTTGGACGTACGGAGTGCCAGCATGGTTCCCGGGACTCGTGTCAACTCATGAGAAAATGTACCCGAAGCATCAGGTCGTAAACTCACCAGCAATGTGGACGTAGCTGCCCCGTTTCTTGATCACTAGGGATTGTCTTCTCTTGGCCATCTCGTCCAGCTGTTCCTGGCAGCGAAGGATCTCGTGGTGCAGGTTCGTCAGGTCCAGCTCTGCACGAGCGGCCAGGAGACGTTGCTTTGTCTCTTCGGCAACATCCATCCGTGCCAGCATCCTGGCACACGGGGTTTGTGCTGCATCATACACCTTGGTAATGTGGCTCCCGGTCCTCACCTTGGAGAGGAGCTTCTGGCTGGGAAGGAACCAGTTCATGAGGAGCTTGCAGTCATCGGGCCAACTGCTATTTCGCTCTCAGTCCGTCCAGGACCGGTTTCGCCTCGGGGCAGAGCCCAAAGAATCCGTTGATGGTCTTGCATTCGTTGTACTCGCCACACTCAGCGCACGTTACGTAGCCCTCGCCGTGCGCGCACGCCCGGATGCCACAGGTGTGGCAATATGGGGACAATCTCACCTCGCCAACCAGCAGACATCCGTCGCAGGGAACATTCTCGGGTTTGATCTCCTGATGCATCTGAGCTGACCACTCTGCGGCAATCTTCTCCAGGACCTCCTGGTCGGTCGTGTTCCTGTTGACGTAGGCAGGACAGGATGAACAATCAACTCCGCAGGCAGCAATCATTTTCGTTGTTTCCCCCTCGTTTTCGAGTATGGACACATCGAATCATGCCCTACGAGGGTAGTATATGATTCACAGCACGAAATGCCACGAAGGGAGTTCGCGATGATCTAACGTGATGCAACTCGCGGTGTAGCACCAGGGCTGTTGCAGCCTATACTGTGTCAGGTGGTCCGTCGAACGGTGACGACTCCACTCGAAGTCACAATACAACCGTTAGGCGTACTCGAGATATTGCCAGGAGGTATGACTTTGAATCTGCTTGTTAAGATCTTGGTGATGATTGGTAGTAGTGCTTCTATTGGTTTTGGAGTGTGGCACTTCTTCGTACCCGAAGCATGGAAGTGGTACTCATATATTGATATCAATGCGACAGAGTTGGTAGTAGCTGTTCGGGCTGTTAATGTGTTCTTTTCTTTGTCTTTGGTATTGTTTGGAATAGTAAATATACTATTTATTTACGGAGACAGAGCAAATAGATATTCGATAATTGTAATGCTTGCTGCAACATGTGTTTTGTGGATGACGAGGTTGGCACTTCAGCTTGTTTATCCACAAGGTTCAATGAATCCTGTTCTCCAATACGGGATGTTATCAGCATTCATAATTGTGTCTCTATGCTACATCATTTCGCTGTGTATTGTGGTGTCGCAAAGAATCGTCGCCTAGCAACCTATTGCTGGTTCGGGCGGAGTCCCAAGGATTTCCACGCCTTCGACGACTATCTTCGCACTACACGGAGATCTCGTGGCACGTGCGGCAGAAGCGCGCCGGCGAATGAGGTACATTGCAGGCCCCGGTCCTGTGGAACATGCGCGTGGTGCAGTCACCACACCTCACCAACTACAAGCTGACTCCCGAGGAAGAGGAACGCATCGCCACACTGTGGCGCGCTGCAAAACGATACGGGGGCCACGTTTGCACGCAGCCCCCTGGGACATCGCAGTCAGCCAGTCAGGATTCGTAGACTAGCGATACTTGCGGCCGTCGGCGTTCGAGTTGCAAGCGGACACCCTGCCCGTCCACCGGCTGATGATGTACTCACGTAACGGGCAAGAAGTACTTCAACATGGAACGCTATGAAGCTATTAGATTTTGTTATCAGGACTACCTTCAGGATTACGCCACTTCCATGCATACCAGATAATTAGCAACATACACGCAACTTCCATGGTTGCTAAAAATATATAGTGAGGAGTAGTCGATCCACCACCGATGACATACGCAATCGTTATGACACCTGCGACGATGTTTGCCCAGCGATTTACGCTATATTTCAATACCCGGGACAAGAAGATCATAGCAATCGGAATCTCCATCATGACTGCGGCTACCAACAAAAATCCTGGCGTGATTTGGATCTCCCCTGCATAGCCTGTCATTACTTCCTTTAGGAGGCCCGGATACATAAAGGAAAAAATATCCGCAGCCAGCATATTGAACATGACAAATACCCAGAATGTTGAAAGTTTTACTTTCACATCTTCTATTCCGGCGGTCGTTTTATTTGTATTCACTGTCTTCTCCTTCTTTATTAGATTTTGTTGTTGTGTCCCACGGTTATCACTACATTTCCCTTTGTATGTCCTCTATCTGCATACCTGTGAGCCTCGGCGGTCTGCATTTTGTATATAAGATCGCTTTCATTCTTCTCTCCTTCTTTGAATAATACGGATGAGTCTCTCAGCCAGCCTCAACCAGGGCCGGTTTTTGATCCTTTGCACCCATAATCAGAAGCCACAAAGCAAGCCCAAATTCCGCAATCATGGCAACCGCGAGACCCGGGTAAGTTATCACTACGTAGTTCGGAAAAAGAAAAACCTGAATAAATTGGATAAAATCGAAGAAACCTGCAAGCATCACCAAGACGCCCAAAATTCTGGGAAGGAAGCCCGACTTGAAAACTAAATAACCAAGAGGAAGTAAATAGAAGCCCCAAGATATGACAGCGATGCTATATCCATATTCGTGCAAATTGAAGAACAACATCCCCAGAGCATGCAATTGATCTGCTGAGAATACAGACAAGTAGCCAGCGCCGCTCATAAGGTGTAGTGTAGCAAATTGGTTGAGCATATTGATACCCAGCATAGGGACACCGGCCAAATTGAGTAATAACATAAGCAAAGCAACGGTTTTGTTCACTGGTTTGAGTAACACGTAGAAAGCCAGACCCATCAACAAATAGAACGTAACCATGATTAGATCGCTCACAAATCCGATACGGAACAGCCACTCAGAAGCCATGATATTTTTGGCTGTTGTTGCGACATCTCCAGGCACAATAAGTCTGGAGCGAATAACTTGTGCGAAGATGCCGAATATGATATTACCTAGATACATGAGCCCTGCAATTTTTGCGGTCTTCTTGTTTGTATTCATCCTCTTACCCCCTTGTGGCCGCGTGTACGGCCTCTTGTTTTGGAATATGCGCTCGGAACCGGCCGGTTTCTCTGTAGGTCTTGACGGAGAGTGTGATTGTCAGCAGGGAGAATAGATACATCAGCAATGTGCCCCACCAATTAACCAGCGGATCATGCAAGCCCGGGTCAATTACTCGACTTGAAGCAAGTGTTATAAAGACAGACTCTAATACTATGAAAATGACATCCAGAACTATTAAACCCAACAGCCCATATCGTTTACCCGTTAGGAACAGAGATGCGAAGACGCCTACCAGGCCATATATCAATAGGACTGTCAGCGCGCTTTCAACATCATTGAAGCGGTATTGATCCATTCCTATCAAATACCCTCCAAATAGCAAGCGAAAGAATAACGTCACAACTAAAGCCTTACCGCTCCATGTGAATTCCACTCTATTCCTTCTTCTTTGTTTTGGATGTACTCGTTTTATCTCGTTTAGTCCTGCTTGGCAGACGCGGAAGTGATTGCAGTCGGATTGAAACCTTTAACCATCAACCATATAGCAAGAAATATCTCATTGGTTATAATAAGAGCCATCAATGCATCTAGTGCTGGAGAGTTCACACCCAGTGACTTGGTAACGTTGGCTATCAATAGGGTAAAAACAGCGACAATTCCCCAAATAGAAATGAAACGCGGCACTAACTCAGTTTTGAGCAGCAAGATGTAGAACAGAAATGCGCTAACAATAAACACATAGGTCTGCGGGTAGTTATATATCCAAGCATGCCAACCTTGAAACGAGTCGCTCAAGAAAGAAACCCCAGCCGCGATCATCAGTGTTCCCTCTAAAAGTTTCAAAGAAGTGTAACCGATAGAAAGTTGCCTGTTGGAAACCTTGAAGAACGGGAACATCATCATTGCAGTGCCAATCACCGCCAACCCACTGACAATGTCAAGAAGTGTAACTACCCATTTGATGTCGGTGGCTGCACTGGCAAGCATGCTATACGCAACAAGAATTAAGATTCCTACAATTGTTGCTCTTGTTCTATTTGAACTCATTCTTTGCCTCCTTTGAAGATGGAATAGCCCGACAGGCCAATGCCGACAACGTATAAAGTGCTCAGAATAACATTCACTTGCCAGCGTGCAACACTCATATGATTATTGCTGCCTTTCTGTTTGAATTCAATGTTTCCTCCTCTCAGGCACGCCACTTACCTGAGACTGCAGACAACATCAGCCACGGTTCAATGGCAACATCTATCATTACGTGTGCAAATATACAGGGCCCCAGATTACGTCCGCCCGCAAGATATGTGATAGCCAGAAAGATTCCTAGAATTGACGTCGATGTAATTGCCGGAAGTGAAGACTTGAGGTCGCGCTTTGCGAGTAGTGTCCAACTGGCATGTGCCAAACCAAATACGATTCCCGATATTATGACCTGGATTACGGATGCAAATCCTCTAGACATCAGCATATCCATGACCCAACGTCGAAAGAAAACTTCTTCGACGATTCCACCAACAACTGCAGCGAGAATCCCAAGGAGTTTGAACAGAGAGATTTCGCGCTGCATACTCGCAACAAAAGGGATGGCTCTCATTGTGTATAAGACATATACGATTCCTACAATGGTAGCGAGAATCCACGCTATCGGAGAGGCGATCGAGTTCCTCTCAAAGCCGAGATTTTGGAACATGGGGATTTGATACCCAGCCAGGACCATCGCCAATGGGCTGAACATGATTAATGACGACGCACCCAAAAACCAATGCGGTTTTACTTCTATCACTCATTATGTTCTACTCCTCCCACTTCCTCAATCCTTCTATGAGGAATGCGCTGACCGACATCCGGGTGAGGAACGGGTATTTGTTTGTGTCAGTCAGACCACGGCGGGAACCTGTGAACCGGAACAGGGACAGACTCCCGCCTTTGCACGAATGACGAACTCAGGACGCTACCGGGGTCTGTTGCTGGCCGGAGAGCGTGAGGAAGACTGAGGCCCAGGCGATTTCCACGGTTGGCATCGCCCACAGGAGCCCGACGCCCAGACAGAGGGCACCCAGCACCATAACGCCCAGCGATCGGAGCGCCAGGCCAAACAGTTCGCCCTTGTGACCCTCGGTAGCGGCCTTGCTCAGCCTCAACGCTTCGATGGGTCCGGCATCCTGTGTCACGATATAGTAGCCGGACATGCAGTAGCGCATTGCCCAGATGACGCCTGGGACAACCAGGAGAATCATCCCCACGCCCACGATGAGGCAGCACAGCATCTCGCCCGCTACGTATCGTCCCACCTTGTTCCACGTGAGGAAGAAGTCGCGAATGGCAATGTCTTCACCGCGGGCCGCCTTGACGGAGGCACTCGTGACGCCCATCTGTACCCACATTGAGACGACACAGATCAGTATGCCGAGAACGGAAACGGCGACGATGATTCCCAGCGTCTGTGGACCCAGATTGTGCCACCAAAGGTGCAGGGACTGGCGCCCCGACTCCTCGTGCCACGTGAACGTGTTGCTCAATGCTGATTGGAGCAGAAGTGCGGGGAGGAACACCCACACCCACAGACGTGCCTTTTGCCAGCCATAGCCAATTGCCTGAGAGATCATATCGCAACTCCTTGTTGTCTCGTCGTGTAACCTGCCGCATTCAGTGAAGTGGTATGGACTTTGATGAGGATTTCTCCATCGCCGGACACGGGCTTTTCAACGTCACAGTAAGAAAAGGGAACGGGGGATTTCTTCTTTTGATATACTACTGCTTTCATCTCAATCTCCTTGTGCTCCGAAATCGTTCCTCTATCCATCACGTATTCTCCTTGGCCTCATACCCAAACACCTCGGTGATCGGCATGCCGAATGCGTCGGCGATGCGGAAAGCCAGTTCGAGTGTGGGCGAGTATCTTCCTGCTTCCACAGCGATGACCGTTTGCCTGGAGACACCTGCTTTCTCAGCGAGTGCCTGCTGGGTCATTTCGCTGGCAAAGAAACGAAGCGTACGAATGTTGTTCGTAACTTCGAACTTCTTAGCCACTGCTGACACCCTTTCCATAGAAGTACAGGCTCGTAGCGCCTTCCATCAACGATCCGACAAGGAATGAAAGGTACATCACGTTCAGCATGACGACCGTTGAATAGCCGAGGACCAGAAGGATCAGCGCGCCGACAAATCCGACACCGGCGAGAACGAAGCCTATCTGCGAGGACTTCAGCTCGATCAGCTTGTCCATCTCATCCTCGATCACGGTGGCTTCCAAGGTGGCTTCAATTCTCTTGTCAATCTCCTTCTCATCGCATGCCCGTTCTTTGACGGCAATGCCAATCGAAAGGGCGATATGGAAAATGATCTGGAGGATAATGATCCCTACGACTCCGATGCCGATAAAGACAAGCATTGTCCCCGCCCAGAACTTCAGATTCCCTTCAGCAATAGCGCCCGAAGAATAGCGACCGAATGCATAGATGCAGTAGGCGGCAAGAACCAGGGCTCCCCCCAACATACTTGTTATTGTCTTTTTGCTTTGGTAAGACATGGTCAACACTCTCCTTTACAATGTGTAATGTCTAGCGGACACATTGTACAGTATGTTATCCTTCATGTCAAGAGCTTTTGACATACATGACAACATTGCTTCATTTAATGCTCGTTCTGGCCAACAGTAGGGGGAGTCGCTGGTCATTTGTGAAGGTCAGCTCTGAGGTGCCGACGGCTGGAAGTCAGTCCCAGACGGAGAAAGAGATATGATGGTGGTCGTGTGGTGGAGATAGGGGCGAATAGGCAGTCCTGCGAGCCATCTCTGTTGGTGGTGTTGAAGCTAGTCTTGGAGGTGGTGAACTCCATGGTTGCAGAAGTGGTCCAACCAGCCTCGGGTCCCATGGCACGCTGATGACGTGGGCGCTGATCGATCTCTGGATGAACAGCAGCAGGGGCTTCGCTGCACTGCCGACCCAGACACGGTACATGGGGAGTTGCTGCCCCGGGACGCGAAGAAACGCATCTGGAGCGCTCTGGTCTGGCTTGGCCGACCCACAGCCCTCGACCAGCGCTTGGAGATCGGACGGCCGCCACTCGACGTCTGTACTCACAAGCAGTACGCCTATGTTCGCTTGAAGTGGAGAGTTCATGCAAGACTCGACGTAACGTCAGCCGCAGTGCCGAGCGATGCACTATCCTGTCGCAGACGGCTTCGACGGCCGTTTGTCCAGCTCCCTAGCGATGTAGTGAACCAATCGAGCGTGTTCCCAATGAGCCGCGTACTTCTTGGCCATGCTTCGGTAGGAGCGTGGATGAGAGTGGCTTTCCACCATATCCAATATGGTCATATCGAGGAGAAACTCACAGAACTGGGGCACTACTTCGACGAGTCCGCTCGGCCATTTGCCACGGTTCTTCGCCGCTTCGACGCCATGATGGGCGGCATAGTTCCTGCAGTCGCTGACGGCCAGCGACAGGTCGGCTGCATGGGTCTTCAGTCGTGGCACGTAATGTTGAGCCAGCCTGTTCACGTAGACAGGAAGAGCTTGGTTGCCAGTCTTGGAGTTCCTGTTCCGCGCGCCTTCACCTGGTTCAACGTGGGGCACCCATACATCGTGAAGTGACTCCAGAGCTGCTATCGAGAGAAGCATCGACTCGTCGAGGCATCTTCGTTCGAGGAGTTGTCGGCTGATGCCCCTGAGCAGTTGTACTTCGGACAAGCCGAGCTCCGCCCAGAACCAGTTCAGCCAGAACGACCCGATGCTGCGGCTGGCTAGCTCACTCACGTTGAACAGAGCGCGACGGCTACGGCAACTTAAGACCGAAAGAATACATTACAAGAGAAGAGGCAATGCTTATCGCATACAGGGTTATAAAACTATTGCAAAACTAACAAAATGGAGGCTATTAAATGAAGTGGGAAAACAGGTTTTAAATCGTTGCAAAACTGAAAAGATAATGCACGCAAATGCACCTAGAACATCAAAGTCAGGGTGAGTTAGTATTTTTTTCCTACCTATTCTCTATATCGTTTAAATTTGAGGCATTTCTGAGGGGATAATTTTAAACATTTGAGGGCAGGAGAAACCCTGCCCTCCCGTATTTGTGTGTAAATTAGCATACCGATGTCTTACGGACGGTGCCCTAGTCGACCGTTGTTGTAGTCATCAAGTGTGCTCGTCCACCCTAAAACCTGTTGCTTTTGCGCTTTGGATAAGCTATCCCAATCAGTAGGTCCATGAGTTGTAAGGAAACTATCAGCAGCTGAAATCACACTGGAAACTGCAGAGCCGTCAGCTCCATTTTTAATATTAAGCTTTGCCCCAAGTAATTGAGCAAGGAGTTTATTTATTCCATTGGAAGCATCTCCATTCATAGATAAATATCTTACTGCATCGGAAGCACTTGTTATGGTAATTGAGCCCATTGATATGGGAAGAAGCGGAGTTACTTTATCAGGGTTTTTGCCTGTAAATCCAGCATGAGTTTTCCAGTAGCCAATTGTGAGAGTACCGGTATTAATTGCAAATGTTGCAGTAACTGTCTTGTTGCCATCCATTGTAACTGTAGTTGTAAGAGCTGTACCTGTTGCATCACCAGACCAGCTTACAAAGTGCCAGCCTGTACCTGGTGATGCAGTGAGGGTAACTACTGTGCCATAGTCATAAGTTCCACCTGCTGGGTTAACCGTTACTGTACCACTGCTTACCTTGTTAACTGTAAGGGTGTAGGTATCGAGGGTGGTAAACTGGAGAACCTCGCCTTGATACCATATACCACCGACCGAAACATAAGCTACGAAGTAGTACGTCGTGTTCGGTGTCACCGTAGGCACGAAGGACGCGAGCGTGGTAGAGAACGCGGCATTTGCATCGACAGGACCAAGGGGGCCCGTCCAATAATCCTCCGCTGTCAGGTCCGGAACTAGCGAAACGTGGAATGAGTAGTTATCAGCGTAAAGATGCCCATTGAGACCATTCAGTTGTGCATCAGTCGAAGTCACATCAGTGGCAGCTTCGGTGGTGACAGTGTAAGTGTAGGTGGCCGTCACGGTCATGTCAGCCTTGACGTGGCTGAAATCCACATCCCATCCGGCGAAGGTGTAGCCGGTCCTGGTCGGATCTGCCGGAGCTGTGGCTGCTGTATCGTAATCAACCGCAGAGATGCCAAGAACCGTTGTGTTCCAATCCACGAAGGTGACGGTGTAGGTGTTGATGGTGTACTGTGCATATACGATTACATTTGCTATTACTGGCGTAGCTGCTGTAAATGCTGTGCCAGTGCCATCTGCTAGTGTGTTCCAGCTTGCAAATGTATTTAATGCCTTTGTTGGAGCTGCTGGTAGAGTTATTGTAGTATTATAAGCGATGCCTGTTATTGGATCTGGTGTTGGACTTCCACCCCGGGAATCAAAGGTTACTGTGTAGGTAACGGCTGTCCACTGTGCATATACGATTATATCTGCTGTTACTTTCGTAGCTGCTGTAAATTCTGTGCCAGTGCCATCTGTTGCTGTGTTCCAGTTTGCAAATGTATTTAATGCCTTTGTTGGAGCTGCTGGTAGAGTTATTGTAGTGTTGTAATTAGTGGTTATGCTCGCGGGAACCGCGTCGGTGTCGCCTCCGTTTTTGTCGAAGGTGACAGTTTTGACCAGGAAACTTGCAACGTAATCTCCAATTTCTTCCTCGGATCTTGCGACGTTTGAGATGCGAAGTTCATCAACGTAACCAAGATCGCTTTGACCCCAATTGTTTAGATATACATATGTGGTCGATGAAAAGGCAGGCCAAAGATTTGCACTTGTGGATGCATCAACAACACCGTTAACATATAATTTCGTTCCAGCAGAATCCCAGGTTACCGCTACATGGGTCCATTCATTTAGAGGGATAGTCGTTATTCCCGCAAGTTCTCCATCTCCCTGTCCATTCCATACCCACCATCGTAATTTACTATCCGACCTCAAAACAAAACCTCCAACGTAGCCAGATGATGGAGGAGATGTCACATCGAACCATTGCAAGGTCAATATTCCTGAATATTGGCGTGGTTTTATCCACATTTCTACAGTGCCTTGACCATTAACCCCACCCAGAAAGGCATATTTAACATAACTATTACTAACGAGGTTAATTGCTTGTCCTAAAACTGGTAAACTATCTCCGTAAGTTATCGGCCCAAAGTCCGTTCCTACTGTTGTTCCATCAAAGTGGTCAAGCAAAACGGTAGACACATCCCATTCATATTGTGCCATTGCTGTTCCAACTACTGCAAATAAAAAGACAAATACAACTGCAACTAAAACTAATTTCTTCATTATTCTTTACCTCCTCTTTCTCCTTAGTCTAAATTTCGTTTTCGCGATCTAAGGAGGAATACCCTTTAAAAACTCTTTTCCTATAGGAGAGGGTCCCGCATGTACTTCGTGCTGACCGTGGTTCGTTGACACCCACATGTGGAAGTAACCAGACTGCAACCAGACAGATATTGATGAAAACCCTATGCCGGACCTGTCAACGTCCGACCGCGATACACGTCGCTTCCCCCACCATCGCAGGACCTTTCCGAGGACACCGCCAGTCTCTGGTGGTACGACCCGAGGCGGCTGCCGACGTCGACGAGCTCGAGACACTCGACTACGGCGGCTGTCCAACTGATTTGAAGGCGCCTGGACTGATGTGGAGGAGAACCTGAATGCGTGCGAAAAGCGCAACCACGACCAGTCTTGGTCACCTTCGCGCGCTGTCATGTCGATGACCTGCCGGCAGACTACTGCAATCATTGACCCGGCGGTCCGGATGGTCAGCACAATGTACGGACTTTTCCTTCAACTACTTAAGGTGAGTTTACAATGTGTCCCGGACTTGTCAAGTCGCCACGTTTAGCCAGTATTCATCACACATTCGGCCGTACAGCACCGCCAAGGCAGCATCAATACGATCCTGTTGACACGCCAGCGCTCGAGACACGGACCGCGTCTTCTTCGACTTATCCAAAATGGAGGTAAAGGAGGACAGAATGGATTCCCGCCTGCGCGTGAATGACGGAGGGCGTGGGGGAATGACGGAGGGGGCGCAGGGACCCACGCGATGATACAAGGATGGATTCCCGCCTGCGCGTGAATGACGGAGGGCGCTGGAATGACGGTGCCGTTGGCTCCTGCACTTCCGGCTCTACAATGCACGTGGAGGTGATGCCATGCAACTGGATTTGGTAGCAGTCACGAAGGACGAGGACATGAACGTCATCATTGGACAGACGCACTTCATCAAGAGTGTCGAGGACATCTACGAGGCTGTGGTGAACGCCGTGCCCGGCGTGAAGTTCGGGCTGGCGTTCAACGAAGCATCGGGAGTCTGCCTGGTGCGGTGTGCCGGGACCGATCAGCGCCTGATCGACCTCGCACGGGATAACGCCCTGGCCATCGGCGCGGGACACATCTTCGTCCTGTTGCTTGGCAATGCCTTCCCTGTCAATGTCCTGAACGCCATCAAGACCGTGCCGGAAGTCTGCAGCATCTTTGCTGCCACGGCGAACGCACTCAAGGTGATCGTTGCGGACGACGGAGCCGGCCGCGGCATCCTGGGCGTCATCGACGGAGAGAAACCAAAGGGCGTCGAGGGCGACGATGACGCAGCCGACAGAAAAGCTCTGCTGCGACGGTTTGGCTACAAGTTCTGAGGCAGTCCGTTACGTCTGTGAGAATCGACCGATCTCCGCGTTGCACACCGGTGCCGATGGAGCAACTCGAAGGAAAGGTAGACTTCTATCGGGACACTAGCGATAAGGGCAAGTACAAGACGTTGTTGCGCAGTGGTCTAAGGAGGTTTACCAAGGATGGAGACGGAAAGCGGCTGGTGAGGTTGCTGAAGAAGTCTTCGACCGGTGAGGGGATCCCGCCAACTCCACTAGTCAATCCTAGGTCGTGGAAGGATGCAGAGACACCGCCGCCGAGGGGCGCGAGAAGGCTAGATCTCGGCAGTGATGGTTCGGACGGCGGAGGCTGGGCGTGCAACTTCGTCCAGAAGAACGAGGACGACACTGAGCTTGGACGCGAAGGTGAGGAACAGGTCTTAGCGTGGGAGAAAGAAAGGCTTCGTGCACAGTGGCGTGCGGACTTGGCAGACCAGGTGAGACAAGTCTCGCGTGAGAGTCCCGGCGCCAGTTACGACATTGGATCATTCGGAGATGCTGGAGAGAAGCTGTTCGTCGAGGTGAAAACCACGACCGAAGATGCGAACAGGCCCTTCTTCGTGAGCCGGAACGAAATGCAGTTCTCACGCCAGCACAAGCACTCCTACTGCTTGTATCGCGTCTACGACTTCCGCACGGATCCAAAGTACTACAGGCTTCCAGGACCGGTTGATAGAGACCGATAGAAAGATCACCAAGTATGATCGGGATATTGCTCAGCTCGAGGGAAGACTTGCGATTCCGGAGGTTTCCGTTGAGAAGGTGAGGGATCGCATTGCCGTGCTCAGGACGTTGAAGCATGAGGCACTTCAGGAACGGGCGGAAATCGAGGAGGAGAAGACGCAGCTGGAAGAGGTGACGAATGTGCTGGCGAATTTCGAGCCATTCTTTCACAGTCTTGACCGAAAAAGCCAGTTGGAAATCATACATCGATTCGCAAAACGCATCGACTTGGGAGTTACTAACATAGTTATCCACTGGAGGTTCTCGGAAAATGAGTGTCAGGTGCCTCGGCTGGAAGTCAGTCCCAGAACGAGAAAGACAGG
>Ga0209226_10001038_pt1 | contig 13272 bp, 12 predicted proteins | sample BarGraNGADG00212_2_FD_184497 | JGI IMG/M metagenome (GOLD analysis project Ga0209226, IMG submission 184497) | Arctic peat soil microbial communities from Barrow, Alaska, USA - Barrow Graham LP Ref core NGADG0011-212 (SPAdes) (version 2) | ecosystem: Environmental > Terrestrial > Soil >...
GGCGGCGCCCTACAGCGAGAGCCAGACAGCCGCTTCGACGGCTGATCACGCTAACGTTGACGAGACGGGCTGGAAACAGGCCGGTCGGCGGCGCTGGCTGTGGGTGTTGGTCAGTGTTGCCAGCACGGTCTTCCTGGTGGCGACAAAACGCAGTGCCAAGGCACTGAAAATGCTGTTGGGCGTGTCGTTTCAGGGCATCGTGACCTCGGATCGCTTCAAAGCCTACCTGGCGCTTCCCGTCGAGCGCCGCCAGATCTGCTGGGCGCACTTGAAACGCAACTGGGTCGCCTTCAGCGAACTGCCGGACCCCCTTGCAGCCTGGGGCCAACAGGCATTGGCGCAGCTCGATGACTTGTTTGCCATCTGGCAGCGCTTCAAAAACGGTGAACTGGATCGGCCCGCTTTGCAGACAGCCATGCAACCTGTCCAGGCCCAACTGCGCCAATTGCTGGAACAAGGCCAAGCCCTGTCCCCCCACAAGGTTCAGGCGTTCTGCCGCGACCTGCTGCACTTGTGGCCTGCACTCTGGACCTTCTTGGCGGTGGCGGGTGTAGAACCTACCAACAATGCGGCCGAACGCGCCTTGCGCCCTGCTGTCCTGTGGCGCAAGAGCTGCTTCGGTACCCAGAGCGAGCGCGGCGACCTGTTTGTCGCACGCATCTTGACCGTCGTCACAACTTGCCGCCAACAGGATCGTCATGTCCTGACTTTCTTAACCGATTCGGTGCGGGCTTATTGGGCCAGTCAGCCGGCCCCCGCTCTTTGTCACACCCCGTAACGGTTACCCTGAGATTGACAAGCAGACAGTTCATTAGTATATTATAAGAGGTGCACATTGGCCACCGACAGGGCGGGCAGGACCTCCAGTTGCATCTGTGGTAGCAAGGCGGGGTCGTGCGGATAGGTCTGCGCCCACTCCAACTTGGTTTGGGCAATAAACCAGGTGGCTAAGATCGTCAACGCCAGGTGATGTTCCCAGGCGCGGTACTTCTGGGCCTGCAACTCATCCCAGCGGATTTGCGACTTGGCATCCTGGATACTGCGTTCCACGAAGTGGCGGGTGCACTTCAGCCAGGCCAGCCGTTCTGGCGGACTGTCCGCAGCGGCATTGCTCAAGGCATAGGGTGTAGCGCTGTTCGTTTTCGTGCCGAACCACCAGCCATTCTTCCGCCAACTCGCCATCGCGTAGGGTCCACACCCGGCGCATGGCGAACGGATCATCCAGGACGCCCCGTTCGGTGGGCCGGACACTGATGCGCCGAAAGGTCAGGTCGGCATCACGGACCAGTTGGCGCACCTCGACCGGCTGTTCGGCACTCAGGACCCGCGCGCGACTGGCTTGGCGGCCGTGCGGCTGCGCCGGAGCGGGCGGCACGCCAAAAACGGGCCGGGTCAGATACACCTGGGTACTTTCGGGGATTTCGGCCATATAGACGATCCCGGCCTGAGCCAGTTGGCGGCGCAACCAGCCGCTGCGGCCATACAGGTCATCGCAGGCTAGCGCTTCGAAAGGCAGACCCTCAGCCTTGACCCGCTGAATCATCTGCCAGCCCAGTTCAATCTTGGTCGAAAACTGCCGCTCTGCAGGTACGCCCAGCCGCTGGCGCTGCTGGACCATGGCGGGTGTAAACCAATGTTCCGGCAGAAACAACTCGCCGTCGACCCAGGTCCAGACGTTGCCTTTGTAGAAGGCCAAGAAGGTGCCGACTTGACTCATTTCGATCTTGCCCAGCCGACCATTATGCTGGCGGCCCGCCCCAGCACTCTTCGCGCCGGCCTTTTCATCCGCACTTTCATCCAGAAGCAATACCCCGCCCGTGCGCAGCGCTGGCGTCGCCGCAATCTTGCCGCGCACTTGCGCCAGCACGGCCGCCGCGGACCAAGGCGAATCAGACATGAACTGCTGCAAATTCTGCCCATCGGCGTCCGGGGCGATCAGCCGCCGCGCCATATTGGCAAAGGTGCGCTGTGTCTCCATACCCAGCAACCCCCGCAGATAAGTTCAGGCATGCCCACTGGCATCCCGGGTCTGCGTCTTGAAACAGCACCGAAACCGCACCCAAAAGGCACGCAGGCGGTTGCCCAGATCGGCAACCGCTTCAGCCGGCAAGCCCCAGCGCTGGGGCTCCAATACATCAGGAATAACAGGTTCCGCAGCCATGAGTACCACCTTCGCGCTGGCACTGTGATCGTATCTGCAATGACCAGATGATACTGATAACTCGCAATCAGACAGGATTAGAACATCCCTTTAATCTAACATTGTCGAGTAGTTACCTATTCTTATAGATTTCCTCATCTCACCAGCCGACCCAATGCTGGCGCTAAACCGACCGGCCAAACCTCAGCACGATGCACCTGGACAAGCGGTTTGGCCGTCTTTGCGCAGCGGATTGAAACGTTTTTCTGGCACTGCGGACCAGTTGACGTGAGATGACAACGGACACAGCCAGACGTGTGGTGCAGTACTCGGGGCAGACCCGGAAAGGAGGGACAGACTCGCCCAGTCCAAGAGCCGTTGGGCGTGCGCCGAAGCGAACCCGTATTCGCCACGGCAGCTGATCGCATACGCGTCACAAGGGTGTTCTTTCCAAGGAGGGAATGACCAGCATGGCCAAGTACAAGATCGAGCGACGTGCGTTACTGAAGCACATGGGTATTCTCGCCGCCGGCGGTGCGCTGGCGGCCTGCACGGGGCAAGCCGCCCCGGCTCCGGCGCCGGCCGCCAGCGCTGCGCCAGGTACGACTAAGCCGCCGGCCCCCACCCCAGCGGCGGCGGCGCCCGCGCCGAGCGGGAAGTAAGTCGCCCCGGGCGTCCCCCGCAACCAGACGCTGATCCTCGAGAACCCGACCGGCCGCGTCGTGCCCGCTGACGACTTTAACCGCTGGCGGCCAGGCATCCAGAGCGCGTCGACCGGCCTGCAGCAGGTCGGGCTGGATGCCCTCTGGTACATCGACCCCGACGCCGGCGTGAAGGGCGTCTGGGACTACGCATTGGCGGAAGAGAAGCCCCTCTATAACAAGGACTTCACCCAGATGACGGCCAAGCTCCGCAAGGGCCTGTTGTGGAGCGACGGCGTCGAGTTCACCGCCGACGATGTGATCTACACCGTCGACGTCCAGAAAAAGAACCCGGGCATGGCCTACAGCGGCCAGTTTTCGGCTTACGTCGCAAGCATGGACAAGCCCGACAACTACACGGTCGTCTTCAACCTCACCAAGCCCAACTCGCGCTTCCACGGCCTGTTCACCGTGCGCTGGAGCGCCTGTTTTATCATGCCCAAGCACGTCTTCGAGAAGGCCGCCGACCCGGTAGCATTCAAGTTCAACCCGGTGGTCAGCCTCGGCGCCTACACGCTGAAAGACTTCGACCCCAACGGCGACTGGTACCTGTGGCAGCGTCGTGAGGACTGGCAGAAGACCTCGATCTCTCGTTTCGGCCAGCCAGCCCCCAAGTTCCTCATGTACATGGCCCCCGGCCCCAGCGACAAGAAGGTGATGGCCCAAACCGCCAAGGACCTAGACGTAATCCACGACATCGCGCCGGAAGGCATGATCACGCTGGCCAAGACCAACCCCACCTCCAAGGGCTGGTTCAAGTCGTTCCCGTGGGGGCATCCGGATCCCACCCTGCCCGCAGTAATCCTGAACAACGAAAAGCCAGGCCTGAGCATCAAGGAAGTGCGCTGGGCGCTGACTCTGTCCATCGACATCGTGCGCGTCGCCATGGCCTCTTACCGCGGTGCGGCGACCATTTCTGGCATCAGCGTCCCGCCGACCGGGCTCTACCCGAAGTTCTACTTCGACCCACTCGAACAGTGGCTAAAGGACTTTTCGATCGACGTGGGCGGCCAGCCGTACAAGCCCTGGGACTCGACGGCTCCAACGCGTATCGCCGACGAAGCGCGCAAGGCGCTGGCCAACCTCGTGCCCACCGACGCGGCTGAGATCCGCAAGTCGATGGGCATGGGCTGGTGGAAGTACGACGTCAAGGCCGCCGAGGCGCTCATGACCACCGCTGGCTGCAAGAAGGTCAACGGCAAGTGGAACCTGCCGGACGGCAGCCCGTTCAAGATCGCGCTGATGGCCGAAGGCGACACGCGGCCGACCATGAGCCGCGGCGCCGATATGATCGTGCAATGCTGGAAGGAATTCGGCATTGACGCCAGCCTGGACGTGCGCGACAGCGCCACGCGCGCCCGACTGCCGTTGGTGGGCGAGTTCGACGCCGAGTTCGGCTGGGTGGTTGAGACCTGGGGCGGGCATCCCGACCTGTTCTTCTTCCTCGAGTCCTGGCACTCGATCTACTACAAGAAGAGCGGCGTGAATGCCGTCGGCCGCAACCGCATGCGCTGGAAGAACCCCGAGCTGGACAAGATCATCGAGCAGATCCAGCAGATCGACTTCGACGATCCGAAGGCCATCGACCTGGGCCAGCAGTTCGTCAAGCTGGCCGTGCAAGAGATGCCGACGATCCCGATCATGTCGTACAACGTGTTCACGGTCTGCGACGAGACCTACTGGACGGGCTTCCCGAATGCGGAGAACCCGTACACCGATCCGGTCCCGAACTGGGCCAACACCAAGTACATGTTCCCCATGCTGAAGGCGAAGACGTAATCGCCCAGCCATCGCATGCGCTTTGATACCATCGTAGGGGCGAGGTGACCTCGCCCCTACACGTCGATATCATCGTAGGGGCGAGGTCACCTCGCCCCTACGCGTCGATACAACTCTGTAATTCGGGGGTGCTACGCGTGCGCAAGTTTCTCCTGAGTTATCTTCTCCCGCGGATCGGCCAGTACTGCATGGTCATCTTTATCGGGGTGACCGTGACCTTCATCATTCCCCGGCTGTCGCCCAACGACCCGGTGGAACGACAGGTCGACCAGATCATGATGAGCGGTAGCCAGTTCAGCCCCGAGATGATCACCCACCTGCGCTCGGCCCTGACGGACATGTACGGGCTGCAAGGCAGCTCGTTCCAGCAGTACCTGGCGTTCTGGGGCCGCCTGTTCAGGGGTGATATGGGGCCCTCGCTATCGACGTTCCCCACCCCGGTGACGGCGCTGATCGCCCAGGCCATGCCGTGGACCCTCGGCCTGCTGCTGACTTCGGTGTTCATCTCGTGGATCGTGGGCAACCTGCTGGGTGGACTAGCCAGTTACTATCCCAAGAGCTCCGTCATGCGCGTGGTCGACGTGCTGAGCCAGGCAGTGCGGCCGATTCCCTATTATGTCATGGCCCTGGTCATGCTGGTCCTCTTCTCGTACCTTCTCCCGGTGTTCCCGTTCAGTGGCGCCTACCCGCCGGGCACACGCGTCCAGCTCAGCCCCCAGTTCATACTGACGGTGATCAAGCACTCGGTGCTGCCCGCGCTCAGCCTGGTGCTGGTCGGCATGGGCGGCTGGTTCCTGGGCATGAAGTCGCTGACCTCCAACATCATTTCCGAGGACTACGTGGTCTACGCCGAAACTGCCGGTCTGAGGCAGAACAAGATCCTTTTCAACTACGTCATGCGCAATGCGCTGCTGCCGCAGATCACCGGACTGGCCTTGCAGCTCGGGTTGGTGTTTAACGGCGCGCTCATCATGGAGGTGGTGTTTGGCTACCCTGGCATGGGCTCGCTCACCTTCCGGGCAGTGCTGGCAAACGACTATAGCCTGATCATGGGGATCACCATCTACTCGATCATCGGGGTGGCCACCGCCGTGCTGCTGCTCGACTTGATCTACCCGCTATTTGATCCGCGGGTGCTCCACCAATAGGAGGGCCGGCCATGCTACGAGTCATTCGCGATCTTCTGAGGCATGACGGCCGGTTCCGCATTGCCTTTGTCTTCCTGTTGGCCGTGCTGATCCTGGCGCTGCTGACCGCGGTTTCGCCATACGACCCGACCCGCACCTTCAAGGTCCCGGCCGACATGCCGCCGTCGTTGGAGCACCCCTTCGGCACCAACTCGCGCGGCCAGGACGTCTTCTGGTGGATGGCGTTTGCCGTGCGCAACTCGATCTTACTCGGGCTGATCACGGCGGCCGTTTCACGCGTGATCGCCATCTTCGTGGGGCTGACGGCCGGCTACCGGGGCGGCATGATCGACCGGGTACTGATGTCCATCAACGACAGCTTCGTCGTCATGCCGGTATTGCCCGTCTTGATCCTGCTGAGCTTCCTGCTTAAGGGCCGCATGACCCTGCTAATGCTGGCCGGCATCATGAGCCTCTTCGGCTGGCCGTGGGACGCCCGGCTGATCCGTGCGCAGGTGCTGAGCCTGAAGGAACGCTCCTTTACCCGCACCGCATTCTATTCGGGGAGCGGGTCATTTCGCATCACGCTCAACGAGCACCTGCCGTTCGTGCTGCCCGTCGTGTTCGCGACCACCATCAACAATATGCTCTGGTCGATCGGGATGGAAGTGACCCTCAGCGTTCTCGGGCTTTCGGACGTCACCCAGGCCACCATCGGGACCACGATCTTCTGGGCCAACCAGCACCAGGCCCTGGTGGCCGGCATCTGGTGGTGGCTGGCTGCGCCGGTGGTGGTGGCCATCATCCTGTTCCTCGGGCTGTACCTGCTCTTTTCGAGCGTCAACGAGTACATCGACCCGCGGACGCGCCTGCGCATGATGGGGGGTTGAGCCGTGGCACTCTTGAGCGTGCAAAACCTCCGGGCATATTACCGGACCGAGGTCTACGGGATCTCGCGCACGGTGCGTGCGGTAGACGGCGTTTCCTTCGAGCTCCGCCCCAATGAGGTGTATGGGGTCGCCGGCGAGTCGAGCTGCGGCAAGACCACGCTGATCAAGGTGATCTCGGGCACGATCAAGGCGCCGCTGAAGGTCGAGGAGGGGCGTGTCGCCTACCAGTTCGGCCTGCTGGAGGTCGATATGCTGCGTATCAACCAGGACGAGCTGCGCAGAGACGTGCGCTGGAAGCAGATCTCGTACGTGATGCAGGGGTCGATGAGCGTGCTGAACCCGGTGCGCCGCGTCATCACGACCTTCGAGGATATCGTCGACACCCACCAGGGCATCACGGACCACAGGGCATTCCTCAACCAGATCCGCGAGCACGTCAACAAGCTTGGGCTGCCCCCCGAGGTCCTGAACCTCTATCCGCACCAGCTCTCGGGCGGCATGCGCCAGCGCGTGGCCATCGCGCTGGCCACGGTGTTCCATCCGAGCCTGATCATCGCAGACGAGCCGACCACCGCACTGGACGTCGTGGTGCAGCGCGGGGTCCTGCAGATGTTGAAGGGCATCCAGGCCGAAAGCGGCAACACCGTCCTGCTGGTCACCCACGACCTGGCTGTGCATGCCAACGTGGCCGATCGGGTGGCGATCATGTACGCGGGCCGCATCGTGGAGGAGGCGCCGACGCAGGTCATTTTTAACGCGCCGCGCCACCCGTACACGCAGCACCTGATCCGCTCGCTGCCGGTGATCGGCGACAAGTCGAGCAAGGCCAGCCTCAGCGGCTCGCCGCCGAACCTGGCCAACCCGCCCGACGGCTGCCGCTTCCACCCGCGTTGCCCATACGCGATGGACGTGTGCCGGACCGTAGTGCCAGAGATATCGCCGCTCGGGAATGGCCATCGCGCGGCTTGCCACCTGATCCAGGAGGCCGCCCGATGAGCACCGACGGCAAGCTGCTCGACGTCCAGCACGTGACGGCCTCGTTCCACATCGGCGGCCTGCTGGCCGGCACCCGCCTGGTGGCGGTCAACGATATGTCGTTCTCGCTCGAGAACGCGCGGCCCGAGATCTATACGCTGGCCGGCGAGAGCGGCAGCGGCAAGACAACGCTCGCACGGCTGCTGCTGCACGACCTCGACCCGACACAGGGCAAGGTGATCTTCGAGGGCCGTGACCTGGCCACGATCTGCCGGCGGGGCGACGTCATGGACTTCATGAAGAAGGTCCAGCCGGTGTTCCAGAACCCGTTCGAGACCTTCAACCCGCTGCGGCGGGTCGACGCCTACCTGTATGACACCGCGCTGAACTTCGGCATGGCAGCCAACCGCAAGGCGGCAACGCCCATCGTCGATGGGGCGCTGCGCCAGGTGGGGCTGTCGCTCGAAGAGGTGAACGAGCGCTACCCGCACGAGCTCTCCGGCGGCCAGATCCAGCGTGTATCGGTGGCGCGGGCGCTCATCCCGCAGCCCCGCCTGATCCTGGCCGACGAGCCCGTGTCGATGGTCGATGCGTCGCTGCGCATGGAGATCGTGAACGTGTTTCGCAAGCTGCGCGACGAGCAGGGGGTCAGCGTGCTCTACATCACGCACGACCTGGCCACCGCCTACTACATCAGCGACCACATCGCGATCATGCTGCGCGGCTTTATCGTGGAAGCGGGCACGGTGGAGGCGGTCCTGGATCACCCTCTCCACCCATACACGCAATTGCTGAAAGAATCGGTGCCGCGGCCCGCGCCCAAGACACGCGAGATATGGGCCAAACCCATCGAGCTGGGCTCGACCGAGGCCAAGGAGTACGCCCGCATCGGATGCCGCTTCGCGGGCCGCTGCCCGCACGTGATGGACGTCTGCCGCCGGTCCGATCCACCGGATGTGGAGGTCGAGGGCCGCACCGTCAAGTGCTACCTATATTGAGGAGAACTCATGAACGAACTTAGCCTGGACATCCGGCTCGCCAAGACGAAGATCGACCGCAACATCTACGGCCACTTCTCCGAGCACCTGGGCCGCTGCATCTACGAGGGCTACTGGGTCGAGGAAAGCTCGCCGATCCCGAACGTGCGCGGCATCCGCCAGGACGTCGTCCAGGCGCTGCGCAAGATCAGGGTGCCCGTGATGCGCTGGCCGGGCGGCTGCTTCGCCGACGAGTATCACTGGATGGACGGCATCGGGCCGCGCGTGCAGCGGCCGACCATGATCAACACGCACTGGGGCGGCGTGATTGAGAACAATCACTTCGGCACCCACGAGTTCATGGACCTGTGCGAACAGATCGGCTGTGAAGCGTACATCTGCGGCAACGTCGGCAGCGGCACGGTGCAAGAGATGTCGCAGTGGGTCGAGTACGTGACCTTCGGCGGCCAGAGCCCGATGGCCGAGCTGCGCAAGAGCAACGGCCACGCCGAGCCGTGGAAGCTGACCTACTTCGGCGTGGGCAACGAGAACTGGGGCTGCGGCGGGCACATGCGGGCCGAGTACTACGCCGACCTGTACCGCCGCTACGAGACGTACGCCCGCAACTACGGCGACAATAAGCTCTTCAAGATCGCCTGCGGGCCGCGCAACGACGACTATCACTGGACCGAGGTGCTGATGGAGCAGGCCGGGCACAACGGGCTGCTCGGCGGCCAACTAATGGAAGGCCTGGCGCTGCACTACTACACGTCGGTCAGGCGGCTGCCGGATGGGAATCGCATCGGCGCGGCGACGCAGTTCGACGAGGCCGAGTGGATCGAGATTGTGTCCAAGGGCCTGTTCATGGACGAGCTGGTGCGCCGGCACTCGACCCTGATGGACAAGTACGACCCGGCCCAGAAGGTGGCGCTGATCGTTGACGAGTGGGGCACCTGGTATGCGGTCGAGCCGGGCACCCACCCGCGCTTCCTCTACCAGCAGAACACCATGCGCGATGCCATCGTCGCCGCGACCACGCTCGACATCTTCAACAAGCACTGTGACCGCGTGCGCATGGCGAACATCGCGCAGACCGTCAACGTGCTGCAGGCCATGGTGCTGACGCAGAACGAGAAGATGCTGCTGACGCCGAGCTACCACGTGTTCGAGATGTACAGCGTGCACCAGGACGCCATGATGGTGCCGGTCGACGTGCAAAGCGAGCGCTACGAGTACGCCGGTTACAGCGTGCCCGCCGTGTCGGCTTCAGCCTCGGTAGACGCCAACGGGAAGCTGCACATCACCCTGAGCAACGCCAACCCGCACCGAGACATCGCGCTGAAGGCCTGCGTGGGCGGCATAAAGGGCAGCCATGTGCAGGGCCGCGTCCTGCAAGGCACGGCGATGAACGCCCACAACACCTTCGAGCAGCCCAACCAGGTGCAGCCCCAGCCGTTCAGCGCCGCGCAACTCGCCGGCGACGAGCTGTCCATCCGGCTGCCGAAGATGTCGGTGGTGGCGCTGGAAGTGATGTAGAGGAGGGCACCCCATTCAGGCAGTCGTCACGAGCGGCGCGCATCGATGGACTGCGCGATGGCAGCGGCTTCTTCGCCGACGCCCAGGAAAAGGCCCGATTTCTGGCGGGTGAGCCACGGTAGGCCGACGAAGTATAGCCCCGGATAATCAGTGGCTCCCTGTTGCTGGAGCGGGTAACCGTCGGCATCGAAGACCGGCAGCCTGACCAGGCTGAAGTCGAAGCTGTAGCCATTGGCCCAGATCACGCTGCTGATGCCGGCGGCCGTGGCGTCCAGCTCCTCTAGCAGCGGCGCCGCGTAGCCGTCACGCAGCACGGCCACCGCTTCTTCGGGCGCGGGCAGGCCTTGCCGGGCGATATAGCCGTCGATCATCTTGAGGAGCTCGGCCTCGACCCTATCGCTGGCGGCCAGGCCCTCGTGCAGGTCTGACGCCAGGCGCAGAGCCGGCCATCCTCCACACCCCGGATGTGGCCGAGCAATGTCACCCCGTCGCGCGCGAACTGGTGCAGGTTGAGCGAGTGCCCGCCCGCCTTGCCGGAAAGGTGCGGGTTGGCGGCGAAGCGGGCGCGCGGCGAGGGCAACGTGCCCGGCGTGCGGTCGAGGAAGCCGGACGACACCAGCCACTCGAAGATGTCTTTGCCCCGATAGAGGCGCGGGACGCGGCCAGCCCTGCCCACGCACAGGTAGACCGTGTGCCCGCTCTGCTCTTGACGTTCGAAGGTATAAGTCAACAGTCCTTCAGGGCTATGCTGTTTCAGGATAGCCATGGCGGCTTCTACCAACTCGGCTTCGTCCTGGATCTGGCGTTTGCCGCGCGCTCGCGGTGGGGTCAAGGCGTTCAGTTGCGCTTCGGCCTGTTTCAGCCGGGCTTCCAGACCTTCGCGCTGGGCCTGCCGGTAAGACTCAGACCGGACCACCAAGACCCGCTCGGCCCATTCCCGCACTTGACCGTCCACTTCGGCCTGGATCGTGCGCTCAAACTCATACCCTTCCGCCACCCGCTCGCGTTCACCCTCGGCGTTTTCCACATCAACGGACTGCAGCGTATGCTTACCTTCATTCGCTGCCTGGATCCACGCCACGGTTTCCTTAGCTGTGTTCCCCGTCATTGCCAGCGAACACAGCTAGTGGTGGTTCAGATGATGGATATGCTCCCGGGTGGCCAAGGCACTCATTTTGCAGTCTCCCACAAACCGCAACCCTGCCTCGACGATGATTCTTACCACCCGATCAACCGCCGGGATATACAACGGGTCATCCGCCGTGTTTCCTGCGACCACTTGCGTCACCAACGGCAGTGCTAAGGGATCCAGCGTGGCCATCATCACTTTTACCTGCCGAAGGCTTGCATCATCCTTGCTGTGCCCGAACTGAAACAGGCTGTCTGCCGCTTCACTGCCAGCATGGTAACCAGACACTGAGGTGGCATCCAGCCGCACCCGTTCCGGCTTCAATGCGTACACTTGCAGGAGGTTACGCCCCAATTCAACCTCAATCGCTTCCCAGATGGCTGGCTGGCTCAACCGCTTCAGCAAGGTCGTCAGTCGATCATCCGTAAAATCCAATTCGGCCAACTTCATCCCGGTGATCCGTTCAATCGTCTCATACGCTTGCCTCACCCAGGCCTGCACCGGCAACTTGCGATGATCGCTGGTCGTCAGCATATGTGCCAGCCAAATAGTCGCAATCCAGCCCCAACTTATGCCTTGATGTAGCCCCTGACGTCTTAGATGGCTGTCAATGATCTCGGGCAAGCCGAGCCGCTTCATCACTTCCAGCAGAAGTGGAAAATCGTCAATTCGCTTATTGGTAATCGTAAGTTCAGATGTCATCTCCTCAGCTTACCAAATAATTCGTAATTGCGCTCATTTTTCCAGCGAAAGGGAAGTACCATAGCACCCATTGTTTGTCAAGGGTCGCGCGGGAATTCGGGGTTGCCGGTCAGACGGCGGCCGCGGATGCGGCGCGCGCAGGCGGGGATGGCAGATGGGGTCAGGGCTCTTGCGCGAGCGGGGAGAGCGAAATTAGCTCGTTGGCGCCCGGCCCGGAGAGGGCGATCCAGAAGGAGGCCGGCCTGGAGACCCGGGCCACCTGTATATGATAAAGGCCTGACGACTGCGAGGCGCCTTGCCAGAAGAGCGAACCGGGCTCATGCGGGTTGGCAGTGCCCCGCCCGATGGGCTCGACGGTCAGGTCGCCGCCGGCCAGCAAGGCCCATTGGTTCTCGGTATAGACGTTGAAGGCCACGGAACCGGCGGGTTTGGCCTCCACCATGACCTTGACCAGCGCGTTGCCGCCCAGGTAGTGAAAGTCGAACTCCATCGGTTGGTCGGAAATAATGTTGAAGTTGCCGGCGCCGGTCAGGGCGCGCTGCTTGCCGCCGGGCAGACCGGCAGTGGCCGGTTTCGCAAGAGTGGTCGCCGCGCCCGGCGTGCGCTGGGTGACGCCAGGCGACGCCCCGCCGGTCGGCTGTCCACCGGTGGTTGGCCGACCACCCAGACTTGACACAGCGCCGGTCGCCGATGCCGTTGGCTCGGGCGGAGCCGGGACGGGCGTGGGAACGGGCACGGAGCCTGGCGCCGAGTCAGGCGCCGCTGTCTGCGGCGAGTGCGTGGGCTGGGAGCCGGGCAGCAGGTCGCCGGCCCCGGCGCCGAGCAACGCGATCCAGAACGCCGCCGGCTGCGAAAGCCGGAACACCTGGACGTGATACAGGCCGGCTTCCGGCGCGCTGCCCTGCCAGGACAGCGCGTTGGGCGCGCTCGGGTCGGGCGTGCCCGCGCCCAGCGGAACGGCAGTCTGATCGCCGGCTGCCAAGACTTGCCATTGCTGGTCATTATAGACGCGGAAGCCGGCGGAACCGGCCGGGTTCGTGTCAAGCAGGACCTGGACGGGCCGGTCTCCCCCCTTGTAGAGGAACTGAAACTCGCTGGGTTGGTCCGATAGCGGCCGGAAGTCGCCGGCGCCCCGGGAGGAAGCCTGGGCCGGCGAGTGGGCCAGCCTCAGGCTGGACGAGACGATGGCAAGAGCGGCCAGAACGACGACCATGCTGACCGGTACGATGATGGCCTCGCGTGAGGACCTTGCGCCCAATCTTCCCCTCACAGTTGGTGCCGAAGGCGATCCCGCGCAACTTACTCTGTAGAGCGAC
>Ga0209226_10001039_pt1 | contig 13271 bp, 11 predicted proteins | sample BarGraNGADG00212_2_FD_184497 | JGI IMG/M metagenome (GOLD analysis project Ga0209226, IMG submission 184497) | Arctic peat soil microbial communities from Barrow, Alaska, USA - Barrow Graham LP Ref core NGADG0011-212 (SPAdes) (version 2) | ecosystem: Environmental > Terrestrial > Soil >...
CCTTCGCGCTGCACCACCTGCGCACCGTCTATCGAGACGTCGGCATAGTCTTCGGCGAAGTCCACCACCAGCTCGCGCTCGCCGCCAAAGCGCCGCCGCAGCTCTTCCAGTTGCCCATCGAACAGCAGCCGGCCGTGGTCGATCATCATCACCCGCTCGCACAACTTTTCCACATCCGACAGGTCGTGCGTGGTCAGGATCACGGTCGTGCCGCGCTCCCGGTTGATCTGGCGGATGAACTGGCGAATGCGCTCCTTGGCTACTACGTCCAGCCCGATAGTCGGCTCATCCAGGAACAATACCTCGGGATCGTGTATCAGCGCCGCGGCCAGGTTGGCGCGCATCAGCTGGCCCAACGACAGAGAGCGCACGGGCGTCTCGAGGAAGTCATCCATTTCCAGCAAGGTTCGAAAACCCGCCAGGTTGGCCGCAAAACGTCCGGGCGGGATGCTGTAAATGTGGCGCAGCAGGTCCAGCGACTCGCGCACCGGCAGGTCCCACCAGAGCGTGTTGCGCTGCCCGAAGACCGCGCCGATATGCGCCACGTGCGCCCGCCGCTCACGCCAGGGCACACGCCCGTTCACCCGCATCTCGCCGTCGCTGGGTACCAGGATTCCCGTCAGCATCTTGATGGTCGTGGACTTGCCGGCGCCGTTTGGTCCCAGGTAGCCCACCAACTCGCCGCGTGCGATGTCGAAGCTGATGCCGTCCACCGCCTTCACCAGCCGGTACTCGCGTGAGACCAGGCCGCGCAGCGCGCAGAGCGCCCCGCGCCGGGGACGGGCTACCCTGAACTCTTTCCTCAACTCGGCTATCTGGATGATGGGCGGCAATTATCCCTCGCCATTGATCGCCCCATAGATCGAGTGCGTGCGCCGGTCCAACAACCTGGCCAGCGGCTTCAGCGTGATGATATACAGGCCCACACCGTACAGCGCGGCCAATGGCAGGGTGATCGCCAGGCCGGGGCGCCACAAGAAGTAGGGCAGGATGAACAGGATACAAACCGGCGGCGCGGCGACCATCCACGACAGCAGGAGCCAGAGGTTGCCCTGGTTGTTATTCCCCAGGCTGAACTTCGCCCGGTGGGGGGCCAGGACGCTGGTCAGGTTTGCGGCCGGGATGGTCGAAAGGAACAGGCACAGGGCGAAGAAAAGGCCCCACGGCAGGGTCAGCCAGGAGCGCGTGACGATGGCCACTACGAGGAGCAGGAACAGGGTCTGCGCCAGGGTGAAGATCAATGACATCAGGTTGCCGGAAAGCCATATCCAGTGCCGGTCGACCCCGGAGAGCATCAGGCCGCCAAAGCCCTCGCGATCGATCGCGCCAAAGTAGTTGGCGGTCAGATTGCACATCGCCAGGCTGACTGAGATCCCCGCCAGGCAGGCGCCTAGACCCGGCAATGCTCGGCGCAGCGACGGTAACCCGCCGCCGACCGCCTGGTTGACGTTGTTCATCTGCCAGAAGGCAAAACCGAAGGCGATGGCGACGATCGGCGTGCCGACGAGGATGCGCCGGGTCATTGGGCTGCGCCGGAAGCAGGCCCAATCCTTCTCGAACAGAGACCAGAAAGCCTGTGGTCCGGGCAGACGCAGGTCGAGGCTCTGGCTGCGTACCCGCTGCGAACTCATGTGCAGGGCCACGCCTTGCATCATGCGGCGTACGATGGCCGCGTGTACGGCATAGAGCCCAGCCGCCGCGGCTGACGAGAGGGTCAGGAAGGCCAGCCCGGCGCCCCACTGTCCGGCCACGGGCAGCGCCATGCTCGCCGTGGCCCAACCGGCCGGCAGGAAGATGAGGTAGCGCGAGGGCCTGAGGTTGACCAGCAGCAGGTCCAGCACTTGCATGAAGCTCAGCCCGCGCAGCGAGCCCACATTGCCCACCACAGGCCGCAGGAAGTCTGCCATGCCCTGGAAGTTGTGCGTCGCATACTGCAGGTAATAGTTGCCTAGGAAAAGCAACAGGAACGGCAGGCTCAGCAGGCCGAGCAGCAGCCCGCGCAAACGCCGGTCATTGGCGACCAGGTCCAGCACGTCGTCCATGAGACGCCCGACGAGCATCAGGATCGCAAAGGCCGGCAGCGCGCCCAGTAGCACCAGCGGGGCGCTCGCGAGGCCGTGCGCGGCCAGCCCGATGACCTCGCCCAGCAGCACCAGGAAGCTCCACAGGCCGATGAAACTCAGGGACGAGACGAGGGTGCTGCCGGCCGCCAGGCTGTTAATGGCGATCGGCTGCGTGAACAAGCGCGTCATCTCAAAACGCTCGATGAACTCGCTGTTATAAGTGGCGGGCATCATCAACCAGAAGAAGAGCAGGGCGGTGTTGACCATGATCAACAGCTCGTAGGCGCCGCGCGGCGAGAGGCGGGCCGCCGCCAGGGCCAGCAGCACCCCGATGGCGATGAAGAAAGGCAGGCTCAAGGTCAGCAGCAATATCCCCATTAACAGGCGTCCCAGGCGCGCCCAGGAATCGGCGCGCCGGCTGCGGAACATCGCGCTCGTCAGCCGCCACTGCAGCCAGAACAACGTGCGCAGGTCAGCCCGCATGATTGGTCTCCACCCTTTCTGCGCCGGCGCCGCTGCCCGTCAGCCAGCCCAGCAGTTCCTCATCCTGTTCCACCGCCACATCCGCCTTGACGACACGTAAGAACACGTCTTCCAGGGCGGCTTCTTCTCCCAGCCCCGTCCGCACGCGCAGCTCGTCAATGCTGCCTGTCGCCACCAGTTGCCCCCGGTTGATGATGCCCACCTGGTCGCAGAAGCGCTCGGCCAGCTCCATCACGTGGGTGGAGAAGAAAACCGTCGTGCCGCGCTGCGCGACCATGTCGCGCAGCACGTTCTTGATCGCCCGCGTCGAAACGGGGTCCACGCTCTCGAAGGGCTCGTCGAGGAACAGCACTTCCGGTACGTGGACCAGCGCGCAGGCGAGGGCGGTCTTCTTGCGCATGCCCGCCGAATAGTCCAGGATCATCTTGTTAGCGCTATCCTTCAGGTCCAGCAGCTCCAGCAGCGAGGGCAGGCGTTGGCGGAGCTCCGCGCGGCTTAGCCCGTGCAGGCGGCCCACCAGTTCCACCTGCTCGCTGACGGTCAGCCGCTCGTAGAGGTTCAGGCCCTCGGGCACCACTCCGATGCGCTGCTTGACCTCCAGCGCCGCGTCGAGGATCGAGAAGCCGGCGACCTGCGCCGTCCCGGCGCTGGGCGGCAGCAACCCCACCAGCATGTTGATGGTCGTGGATTTTCCGGCGCCGTTCGGACCCAGGAAGCCGAAGATCGTCCCGCGCGGCACCGCCAGGTTCAGGCGGTCGACCGCGACCAGCTTGCCAAACTGGCGGGTCAGGTTCTCGGTCCGGATCGTCAGATTATCGTCGCTCATTGGGCCTTCCTCTGTAATCCAAACTGTAGTCGAAACTGTAGTCAGAACTGTACATTGTCTGCGCCTGCGCGCAGCGCTCTACGTCCCCGTGCTCTGATAGTGTGCCACGCCAACCCGCCAGAAGGCAAACGCCGCTGCCAACATGCCGAAGCCGGCGACCGGCGAGAGAAATGACATAACGTGGGCCAGCCCGAAAGGGTCCGGTTTCTCCAGGAAATAGAGCTGGAGCGCCGATATCATGGCAGCCATCATCGCAGACATCAGCCTCCCTGTATCACCAGTTTGCGCAGCGCAACCGCCAGCGCCGCCCGGTAGGTCAGTTGGCGTTGGAATGACAGGCGGATGATGGCCCAACACATCGCCCGCCAGTTTACACCAGGGCCGCGCAAGGGGCCACTCGTGCCGCTCATTATTGACGTTTCTTGACAGGACGCACAACTTCCATTAACCTGTGCTTAGTAATGGCTTAATCGGCAACGAGTATTCTGACGATAACGTCATTGTCGGAGCCAGCGCGAGGTTGCGATCATATGTCGGATATTAGCCCGAGCTTTCCCCAAGCTGAACGTCCCGCGGCCGCCCGGCCTGCCTGGTTAACGGCCGCCAACCGGCAAGAACTGAAAAAGCTGGTTCAGGCCGCGCTTTACCTCTCGCCGTCGCTGATCCTGTTTGTGGCCTTCGTTTTTGTCCCATTGGTGCGCACCTTCTGGCTGAGCGCGCGCTTTACCGACCCGCTGGGCCGGCCGGCCGCCTTCGCCGGCCTCGAGCTGTATCAGCGCATCTTCGAGACCCCGGATTTTCTCAACAGCTTCCAGCGCTCGCTCCTCTTCGTGGTCCTGACGGTGCCGGCCGAACTGCTGTGCGCGCTGGGCCTGGCCCTGCTGGGCAACCTGCGCCTGCGCCGGATCGACATCTACCGCATGATCTTCTCGTGTACGATTGCCGTCTCGGGCGCGACCGCCTCGCTGATCTTCGCCTACCTGTATCACCCAGCGCTCGGCTGGCTCAACTATCTCCTGGGAGTGGTCGGCCTGCCGGCGGTCCCCTGGTTGACCAGCCCGAACACGGCCCTGCCCGCCATTGCCATCACCACGATCTGGCTGGCCCTGGGGCTCAACACGATCATCCTGCTGGCGGGGATGCAGGGCATCCCTGAAGAGCTGTACGAGAGCGCAATGATCGACGGCGCGCGTGGCGCGGCCCAGTTCCGCCACATCACGCTGCCGTTGTTGTCGCCCACGATTTTCTTCCTCTTGGTCGTGGATGTCCTGGCCGCCTTCCAGGTGTTCACCCAGGTCCAGGTGATGACCAAGGGCGGCCCGATGGACTCCACCAACGTCATCGTCTTCTCCATCTACCGCCAGTTTTACTTCAACGGCCAGTACGGCCTGGCCGCGGCCCAGTCCGTCCTGCTGTTTCTGATCATGCTGGTGCTGACCGTTTTCCAGTTCGGCGTGCTGGAGAGGAGGGTATTCTACGAATGAGCACCCTGGTGAAGGTTTCCCGTCGCACCCCTCCTGCCCGCATCCTGCGCGGCGCCGGCCTCTATCTGTTGCTGACGGTGATGGCCGCCGTGGTGCTCTTTCCGCTCTGGTCCGCTTTCACCATCAGTATGCTCAGCGAGACGGAGATCTCCGCCTACCCACCGTTCCTGGCGCCGACGCACTTGAGCCTGGCTAATTTCGTCCACGCCATGCAGCAGGCGCCGCTCTTGCGCTACCTGCTCAACAGTGTGGTCCAATCCAGCCTGGTGATGGCCGGCCAGTTGATCACTGCCAGCCTCGCCGCCTACGCCTTTGCTTTCATCGATTTCAAGGGCCGCAACGTGGCTTTCCTGCTGTTCCTGTCCACGATGATGATCCCCTGGGAAGCCACCATCATCCCCAACTACCTGACGATCAAGAGCCTCGGCTGGACCGATAGCTTCCTGGGGCTCAGCGTGCCCTTCCTGGCCACCGCTTTCGGCACCTTTCTGTTGCGGCAGTTTTTCCGCTCGATTCCACACGAGCTACACGATGCGGCGACGATGGACGGCTGCGGCAGCCTGCGCTTTCTGACCACCATCGTCTTACCCTTGGCCCGGCCGGCGCTCGGCACCCTGGCCATCTACAGCTTTCTGCAAACCTACAACCAGTACCTGTGGCCGCTGCTCATCACCAACAACCAGAGCATGCGCACGGTGCAGATCGGCATCACCCTGTTGCAGGACGAAGAGCGGTTCATGTTCAACACCGTCATGGCCGGGGTGGTGATCGTTCTCCTGCCGACTTTCTTGCTCTTCATCGCCGGCAACCGCCAGTTGATCCGCGGCCTCACCGCAGGGGCCGTCAAGGGATAAGTGTTCTTCAAATAGCGAAAGGAAGAGAATCCATGAAGCGCTCCCTGTTCATCGTACTGAGCCTGCTCGTCACCCTGAGCCTGCTCCTCACTGCCTGTGGCGCCCCGGCTGCCCCGGCCGCTCCTGCGGCCCCGGCTGCTCCTGCGGCCCCGGCTGCCCCGGCGGCTCCTGCCGCCCCGGCCGCCACCACGGCTGCCCCAACACAGGTGCCGCCGACCAAAGTTGCCCCTGCCGGCGCGCAACGCATCGCCTTCTGGCACAGCATGGCCGGTGACATCGGCGGCAAGTCGATCCCCAAGCTGGCCGACGACTTCAACGCCTCACAGCAGAAGTGCTTCGTCGACCCGACCTACCAGGGTTCCTACGACGACTCCCTCAACAAACTGAAGGCCGGGCTGCAAAGCAACGCCACGCCCGCCCTGGTGCAACTCTACGACATCGGCACCCGCCTGATCGTCGACCTGAAAGTCGCCTCTCCTGTCCAGGATTTCATGGACAAGGACAAGTACGACGTTTCTGACCTCGAGCCCAACGTTCTTGGCTACTACACTGTCGAAGGCAAGCTGTGGTCGATGCCCTTCAACAGCTCCAACCCGATCCTGTACTACAACAAGGACATGTTCAAGGCCGCAGGATTGGACCCTGACAAGCCGCCGCGCACCTGGGACGAAGTACGCGCTGCCGCCAAGAAACTGACGATCAAGGACAGTGGCGGCAAGGTGACGACTTACGGCGTCGCCTTCGCGATCTACGGCTGGTTCGTGGAACAACTCCTGGCCGTCTCCGGCGGACAGTTTGTGGACAACGGCAACGGCCGCGACGGCACCGCCACCAAGGCCACCTTTAACAGCCCGGAAGGCGTCAAGGTCCTCGAATGGTGGAAGAGCATGTTCGATGACGGCAGCATGGCTAACTTCGGCCGCACCACCGTCGACACGCGTAATGCCTTCCTCGCCGGCAAGACCGCCATGATCATCGAATCGACGGCCACGCTGCGCGGCCTGATCGACGGCTCGGCCGGCAAGTTCCAGCTCGGCACCGGCGTTCTGCCCCGCCCGAATGAAGATGCCTTCAAGACCGGCGGCACGATCATCGGCGGCGCCTCGCTCTGGATCATCAACGACCGCCCGCCCGTGGAACAGAACTGTGCCTGGGAGTTCGTCAAGTTCCTGGTCGCTGCGCCGCAGATGGCCTACTGGCACACCGTCTCGGGCTACTTCCCGATCCGTAAGGCGGCCTACGACGAGCAGATGGACAAGGACTGGCGGGCGAAATACCCGCAGTTCCAGACGGCCATCGACCAACTGCACATGGCCCCCAACAACCGTGTCACGCAAGGCGCCCTGATCGGCGTCTTCCCCACCGCGCGCGCGACGGTGGAGACTGCCGTTGAGGAAGTGCTGGCCGGCAAGTCCACGCCGCAAGAGGCGATGGATAAGGCCGCCGCTTCCGTCACCACGGCGATCGGGGACTACAACAAGAGCATGGGTAAGTAATCCGCCCCCGCCGGCTGTCCGGCGCCGGCCCTCCTTAAGCAGACTGGCCCCCGCACATCGTGCGGGGGCCAGTCTGCTTAAGGAGGGCCTTGTCTTGAGGCTTACAGCCATTCCTGCCATCTGGGGGATATCTTGCGTTTTGTGAGAAGGCGGTGAAGGATGACGGAAATGCCGCAATCCGAGAGGGAAGATATGCCTGCCGGCCTGATATCGGACGCTGTAATATTGGACGAGGGGCGCCAGGCGGCGGCCAGGCAGCTGGCGCGCCAGCACCGTCGCCTGATGGTGCTTGAAATGGCCCTCTCGGCCGTCCTGGTGACCGGCTTCCTCTTGAGCGGTGTCTCGCAGTGGCTGAAGGACGCGCTGCTGCGTGCCCACTTGGTCGCTCCCGGCGCACTGGTGGCGGCCTACGTGGCCATCGCCTACCTCGGCTACAGCCTCATCACGGCGCCGCTTTCCTGGTGGGGCGGGTTCATCTTGCCGCATCGCTACGGACTCAGCACGCAATCGGCCGCCGGCTGGGTCGAAGACGAGATGAAGTCCTTGGTGCTCGGGCTGCTGCTGGGACTGCCCGTGGCCGAGGTGATCTACTGGCTGTTGCGCACCTACCCTGCTACCTGGTGGCTGTGGGCCGCCGTCTTCCTGATCTTTTTCGCCGTCCTGCTGGGCCACCTGGCCCCCGTGCTGATCACGCCGCTGTTTTACAAGCTCACGCCGCTGAATGACTCTGATCTGATCGAACGCATCAAACGCTTAGCCGAGCAGGCTCACACGCGCATCGTAGGGGTCTACACGATCAACCTGAGCGCGCGCACCACCGCCGGCAACGCGATGGTCATGGGGCTGGGGTCGAGCAAGCGCATCGCCCTGGGCGACACGCTCTATGCCGATTACAGCCCGCAAGAGATCGAGACCATCATCGCTCACGAGCTTGGGCACCAGGTCCACCACGACCTGGAACTCGGCATCATCGTGCAGAGCCTGCTCTTCCTGGGCGGGATGTACCTGGCGCACCTCTTCCTGCGCGCCGGTATCGGCTATTTCGGCTTCAGCGGTCTGGGCGACGTCGCCGGCATGCCCTTGCTGGTGCTGGTGGTGGGCCTTTTCTCACTGATCACCATGCCGCTCATCAACGGCTATTCCCGCTGGCGCGAGAGCCTGGCCGATCGTTACGCCGTGCAAACCACGCGCAACCCGTTGGCCTTCGCGCGCGCCATGATCCGCCTGGCCAACCAGAACCTCTCGGAAGCCGACCCGCCGCGGTGGGTGGTCTGGCTTCTCTACTCGCACCCGCCCGTCAAGGAACGCGTTAAGGTCCTCTGACGGAGTGATTGTCGATCCAGCCAAAACACAGCGCCTGGTCCACGGCTTGCGGCCAGGTGATGCTAGGCCGGCCCGAGCCGACCTTGTAGAACCCGACCCATAGCTCCCCGGCCCCTTCGTGGTTGTCCTCGAACCAGGCCCGGAAATCGTCCGGCGTGGCGAAGAACGTTGGGGTTGGCGGCTCGTCACCGGCTGCTCCCTGGATCGCCGCAGGCCATAATCCTCTCCTTCCCACGCTCTGTCGGTCACGAGCAGGCAGCAGGTTCGCCGTAGCCGGCTAGCTTGTAGAACAAATGAACTAATGCCCTTAGGATACCGGGCGGCCGGCCGGCTGACTGTAATGGCGCTTAAGAAGTTCACCACCGCGTGGCGCCGGCCATAAGCACAGTTCTCTTATTGTCAACCCTCCGAACTCATGTCCGACCCTCAGCGCATGCGGATTGCGAATTACCTTCGCTTGTGGTAGAGTCCACATAAGTCAAACGCCCCGCGGTGCTTGCAACATCCGGAGCGGTGGCCAGCGACGACGTACACGTACTGCCAATGAGCACCCCAACGCCTGTAGCTATCTGCATCGTTGTTGATGCCGGCGGTTCTTGTTTTCCTATTTCGTACCTCTCTAATAGTTTTCCACTTACACTAACGGAGCACTATGCCAAACAGCAACGGGGCTAATCTCGGCTTTGAAGCGACCCTCTGGGCAGCCGCCGACGCCCTGCGCAGCAACATGGACGCGGCCGAGTACAAGCACGTCGTCCTCGGGCTGATCTTCCTCAAATACATCTCCGACGCGTTCGAGGAACGGCACGCCCTGCTGGAAGCTGAAGTGGCGCAAGGCGCCGATCCTGAAGACCCGGATGAATACCGGGCCGAGAACATCTTCTGGGTGCCGAAGGATGCCCGCTGGGCCTACCTCCTGGCCAACGCCAGGCAGCCGGCCATCGGCAAGACCGTGGATGACGCGATGCTGGCGATTGAGCGTGACAACCCCTCGCTCAAGGGCGTGCTGCCCAAGGACTATGCCCACCCGCGGCTCGACAAGCAGCGCCTGGGCCAGCTCATCGACCTGATCGGCAACATCGGCCTGGGCGACAAGGCGAATCGCTCGAAAGACATCCTGGGCCGCGTCTACGAGTATTTCCTGTCGCAGTTTGCCAGCGCCGAGGGCAAGAAGGGCGGCCAGTTTTATACCCCTCGTTGCATCGTGGGACTGCTCGTCGAGATGCTGACCCCCTACAAGGGGCGGGTCTACGACCCGTGCTGCGGCTCGGGCGGCATGTTCGTGCAGTCGGAGAAGTTCGTGGAGGCCCATGGCGGCCGCGTCGGCGACATTCACGTCTTCGGCCAGGAGTCGAACCACACCACCTGGCGGCTGGCGAAGATGAACCTGGCCATCCGCGGCATTGACGCCAACCTGGGGGCGGAGCACGCGGACAGCTTCCACCGCGACCTGCACCCCGACCTCAAGGCCGACTACGTGCTGGCCAACCCACCCTTCAACGACAGCGATTGGCGCGGGGAGCTGTTGCGCGACGACAAGCGCTGGCATTACAGCACGCCGCCCACGTCGAACGCCAACTTCGCCTGGGTGCAGCACTTCATCCATCACCTGGCGCCAACCGGGATGGCTGGCTTCGTGCTGGCCAATGGTTCGCTGTCCTCCAACCAGTCGGGCGAAGGAGAGATACGCAAGAACATTATCGAGGCCGGCCTGGTGGATTGCATGGTCGCGCTGCCAGGCCAGCTTTTCTATTCCACGCAGATCCCCGTCTGTCTGTGGTTCATCGCACGGGACAAGCGCAACGGCCGCTTCCGCGACCGCCGCGGCGAGATCCTGTTCATCGACGCGCGTAAGTTGGGCAGGATGATCGACCGGGTGCACCGGGAACTGACCGGCGACGATATCGCGCGCATCGCCGGCGCCTACCACGCCTGGCGCGGGGCTGTAGAGATGGGACCACCCCGCCCCTCCGCCGATGTCCCGGTTTCTCCAGGGCGGCAACACTGGACGACGTGCGGGCCAACGGACACGTGCTGACACCGGGCCGGTACGTAGGCACGGAGGCAGTCGAGGACGTCGGCAAGCCGTTCGAGGAGAAGATGGCGCAGTTGGCCGAAACGTTGCACGAGCAGCAGTCCGAGGCCGCGAAGCTGGACGCGGCGATATGGAATAATCTGGAGGCGCTGGGATATGGCCTATCGGAATAACGAGCCGCACAACGGCCTGCCGCCGCTGCCGCCGGCCGCGGCGCTCGAGACGACGCGAGTCCTGCGCCGCGGCATGACCGCGAGCCGTGCCCTGGCCGAGCTGAAGGGCGCCGGGGACCGAATCCCGAACCAGGCCATCCTGACCAACGCCATCCCCCTTCAGGAGGCCCGGCTGAGCTCGGAGATTGAGAACATCGTGACCACCCAGGATGCGCTGTTCCGGGCTGCAGTCGAAGCCCCAGAACGCGCCGATGCACAGACCCGCGAGGTACTACGTTACCGGACCGCGCTACGCCACGGCTACGACGCCCTGCGAGCCCGCAGGATCGACATTGACCTGATCGTTGAGGTGTGCAGCGTTCTGCGCGACGGTCCGGCGGTTTTACGCGACCAGGAGCCAATCCTCATCGAGGATGTGGCCGCAGGGAGCGTTGTATACACGCCGCCGCGCGGCCGTGCCCGGATCGTGGCGCTGCTTCAGAACCTGGTGGACTTCCTGGCCGGGACGGATGGCCTCGATCCGCTGATCAGGATGGCGGTCGCGCACTACCAGTTCGAGGCCATCCATCCCTTCGTGGATGGCAACGGCCGGACCGGGCGTATCCTCAATCTGCTGATCCTGCTGCAGGCAGAGCTGCTGGAGATCCCTGTGCTCTACCTCAGCCGCTACATCATCCGTAACAAACAGGAGTACTATCGCCGGCTGCGCGCCGTGACGGAGGACGCGGATTGGGAGGGCTGGCTGCTCTACATGCTGGCCGCTGTTGAGGAGACGGCTCGCTGGACAACCGGTCGCATCACAGCGATCCGCGAGCTGTTCGAGGCAACCCTGGCGCGCTGCCGCGAGCAGCTTCCCCCCCGTGTCTACTCGAAGGAACTCGTCGAGTTGATCTTCGTCCAGCCCTATGTACGAATCCAGGGTGTTGTTGACGCAGGTCTTGCCCAAAGAGACACGGCGTCGGATTATCTGCGGGAGCTGGAACGAATCGGAGTTCTGCAGCGGGAGAAACGCGGACGAGAAGTGCTCTACCGGCATCCGGCGCTCCTGGAGGTACTTCAGGGATGAGGGCACGCTGTGCGCGCAATGATATGCCGACAAAATCGCTGTTTTCTCGGCATATTCGAGCGATATGCCGACAACGTCGGCATGTCGTCGTCCCGCGAGGTGAACAGCCGCGCGGCGCTGCCAACCTGAAGGAGTTGGGGCATGGCGGGTGAGTGGCGCGCGACCACGTTGGGCGAAGTGATTGAGTTGAAGCGTGGCTACGATCTACCTCAGCAGCGGCGGACGCCTGGCCGAGTGCCTCTTGTGTCTTCCTCCGGAGTGACAGACTACCACGAAGTGGCGATGGTCAAGGGGCCGGGAGTTGCAACAGGTCGGTACGGAACACTAGGCCAGGTGTTCTTTATTGCCGAGGACTTCTGGCCGCTGAACACAACGCTCTACGTGCGCGACTTCAAGGGTAACGACCCTCGATTCGTCAGTTACTTTCTTCGAGAGATAGACTTTCAGGCATATTCTGACAAAGCAGCGGTTCCAGGTCTCAACCGTAACCACCTACATCAGGCTCGCGTTCGCCTTCCATCGGACATAAACGAACAACGCGCCATCGCCCACATCCTCGGGACGCTGGACGACAAGATCGAGCTGAACCAGCGGATGAACGCGACGCTGGAAGAGATGGCCCGCGCGCTGTTCAAGTCGTGGTTCGTGGATTTCGACCCGGTGCGCACCAAGGTCGAAGTGCGGGATACGGGGCTGCCGCGCAAAATCGCCGACCTGTTCCCGGATGAGTTCGAGAGGTCGGAGGTGGGAGAGGTGCCGAAGGGATGGCGGGTCGGAACGCTGGCAGATTACGTCGACCTCAATCCCGAATCTTGGTCCAGGAGCAGTGCGCCAGATGAAATCGAATATCTGGATCTGACAAATACCAAGTGGGGCAAGATCGAGGAGCCCCAGGGATACCTCTGGAAGGACGCTCCAAGCCGCGCTCAGCGCGTCTTAAGACCCGGAGACACCATTGTTGGAACTGTCCGTCCTGGTAACGGGTCGTTCGCGCTGGTAAATGATGATGGACTGACGGGCAGCACTGGATTTGCGGTGCTGCGTCCTCGAAACCCCAGTTATCGGGAACTAGTCTATTTTGCAGCCACCTCTCCAGCGAACATTGAGCTGCTTTCGCACCTGGCCGATGGTGGTGCCTATCCCGCGGTCCGTCCCTATGTTATAGTGAATTCGCAATCCCTTTGGCCCGGTAACATCCTGGTCGAGGTCTTTAGTAGACTAACGAAGCCGATAACGGTAAAGATTGCGACGAACTGGCGCGAATCCCGCACCCTCGCCGCGCTGCGCGACACGCTGCTGCCGAAGCTCATCTCCGGCGAGCTGCGGGTGGGGGATGTTGAGCAGTTTTTGGGGGCAGCCGCATGAAACCAGGGTCAAAAGACACGCCGTATCGCATCCTGATCACCGGGCGCGAATTGGAGGAGTTGAAGAAGTTCACCTGGCAGATGGTCGAGGCGTTTGGCCTGGA
>Ga0209226_10001042_pt1 | contig 13258 bp, 13 predicted proteins | sample BarGraNGADG00212_2_FD_184497 | JGI IMG/M metagenome (GOLD analysis project Ga0209226, IMG submission 184497) | Arctic peat soil microbial communities from Barrow, Alaska, USA - Barrow Graham LP Ref core NGADG0011-212 (SPAdes) (version 2) | ecosystem: Environmental > Terrestrial > Soil >...
GACCTTCAAGCCAAAAGCCAGGATGCTCGTTCTGGACAAGATCTACGGTGACGAACTGCGCATTCCCGATTATTTTATAGGCAAAAACATCGTTCACCTGCCCACGGTCAAATGCCATATCTACACAACCACAACCGGCGCCATGAAGAACGCTTTCGGCGGCCTGCTCAACCACAAGCGCCACCAGACCCATACCCACATCCACGAAACCCTGGTGGACCTGCTGGCCATCCAGAAGGAGATCCACCCGGGTTTGTTCTGCCTGATGGACGGCACCACCGCCGGCAACGGCCCAGGGCCGCGCGTGATGCACCCCGAGGAAAAAAACGTCATCCTGGCCAGCGCCGATCAGGTGGCCATCGACGCCGTGGCGGCCAAGCTGATGGGTTTCGACCCCATGGCCATCAAATACATCCGCCTGGCCCACGAGAGCGGCCTGGGCGTGGGCAGGCCCGAGGAGATCGAAATCGTCGGCGACCTGGATGCGGCCCGGGAAAACTGGAATTTCAAGGTCGGTTCCAGTTTTCACAAGGCGGTGGGCTGGTTTACCTGGTTCGGCCCCACCCGCTTCCTGCAGAAAGCCATGACCCGCCCGCCCATCCTCTACCTGGGCAATTTTTATTCCTATTTATATCACGACGTGCTGCACTGGCCGTTCATAGAAGGCAGGATCTATAAAAAATGGTTGAAGGATTCCCAATGGGGTAGATTGTTCCAGCAATATTTGGATGAAGGATCGCTAAAAGGAACATACTAGTTCGAGGTTCGAGGTTCGAAGTTCGATGTTGAAGAAAAAACCAAAAGCGAAAACCCAACTCATCCCCTACCCCTTTCTCTTGGCAAGCGAAGGGGCAGAGAAAAGAGATCAGGATACCCCCTCTCTTGCGAAGAGAGGGGCTGGGGGGTGAGTTTAAGATTTCGCTGGAGAAACCGTGCCACTAGCGGCCGAAGAACAAAACGTCACGATATATTCATAATTCGCCGGCGTGTCTGGCAACTTGAGGTTCACATCCTTCCACTCGCCGCCCAACCCAGCCTCGGCGGCAGAGAGCTGGAAATGGCACATGGCGATGCCCAGGTCGATGCGCTGCAGGTCGGCCAGCGGCATCAAGGCGCTGTAGGCCTTGTCGCGACTCAGGAAAAAATGAAAGGCACCGTTTTGTTGGATGACACGCCAGGGCTGCTTGTTGGAAGCCGAGGGGGCCAGGCGCACACATTCCAGGACCGGCGCCCACTGCGGCAAATTTTCATAGAGCAGCGGCGTTTGCCAATCGCCCGCGAAGAAAAGCATTGCCTGGTTTTTGCGCAGGTTGCCCTTAGCGCTCCAGCGCACCAGGCGGTCGCGCAGGGAAGGCCTGGCTGCCGGCCGGCCCACGGCCACCACGGCCGGAAGCAGTTCATCTTCGCCCATGCCCAATGCATGGCCGAAATTCTTGCGGTCAAAGATGCCGCCGATCCAGCAACTACCCAGGTCGAGCGCGGTGGCGCAGAGAACCGTTGCCTCCAGGGCAAAGCCAATGTCCTCCCAAGGGCGCAACTCATCCTTGCGGACCAGGGCGCTCAAGTAAAAACGTATCCCTTTGATCATGCCATAGCTGCCGGTGGAGAAAATATTCTCAGCCCTGACTTTAACCTTGTCGATGATGCCAAAGCGCAGCCGGCTTTGAAAAGGCAGTTCCAGGCCGGCCGGAAATTTTCCCAGGGCCTCCAGTATTTCGGTTTCCAGGCCGCGGCCGTCAAAACTGCGGCAGGAGTAGCGTTTTTTGATCAGAGACGCAACCGGCTGGCTGAAAGTTATTTTTTTTGGCATGAAAAAATTATACCATGATCCCGCGTTATTGCCGAGGCCCCGGAATCACGGTATAATGATTTCTTTAAAGCCGCGCCCGTAGCTCAAAGGATAGAGCGGCAGCCTTCGAAGCTGTGCGTTGGGAGTTCGAGTCTCTCCGGGCGTAAACGTTTCTTCGCCCAGGCCGGAATGGGAATGGCATAAGCGCTATGGAAAAAAACATCATCCTCAAAGGCATCCGCACCAACAATTTGAAAAACATCGACGCGGCCATTCCCCTGGGAAAGATCACGGCCATCGTGGGCGTCAGCGGCGCCGGCAAATCATCGCTGGCCTTTCATACACTCTACGCCGAGGGCTACATCCGCTACATCGAATCCATCTCCCCCTACATCCGCCAGTTCCTGGACCAGATCGAAAAACCGGATATCGACCGCATCGACAACCTGCCTCCGGCCATCGCCTTCCGCCAAAAAAAGCCTCACAAAAACCCTCGCTCCATCGTGGCCACGGCTTCCGACATTTTCGATTACCTGCGCATCCTGTATGCCAAGATCGCCGATTTTCACTGCCCCGGCTGCGGTGACAAAATCAGGAAATTCAGCATCGATGAGATCATCCAGGAATTGCTGGCGCTCGCGCCCGGCCAGTTGCAAATTTGTTTCTCCTACCAGGGTGACATCCCGTTCCTGATCAACCGCGGCTATTACTTCCAGGTCCGGGACGGACGCAAGACGGATATCGACGGCAAAAGCCGGAACAAGCCCCTGCTGGTGCTTGTCGATGAACTGGAGAACCGGCGGGAAAACCGCAGCCGCATTTTTGAAGCCGTTGACGGGGCCATGACCATGAGCCGGAACACGATCACGGTTTTTTATGACCGCCAGCCCCGCCATTTCCCCTTCGGCCTCTTTTGCCCGCGCTGCCAGCAGGAATATGAAAGTCCCGACGAAAACCTCTTTTCTTTCAACAGCGCCCGGGGCGCCTGCCCGGAATGCAAGGGCTGCGGCGATGTCGCGGCCATCGACCCCGGCCTGGTCCTGGACGAAAATCTTTCCCTGGCTGCCGGGGCGATCTTGCCCCTGAACACGCCGGCCAACCGGGAATACCGCGAATACCTCCTGCAAAACGCCAGCGCCGCGGGCATGGACCTGCAGCGGCCGCTGCGGGAATTCAGCGCTGCGCAAAAGGATTTTCTGCTGCGGGGCGATGGCCGTTTCAAGGGTGTGGACGGACTTTTCACTTATTTGCGCAAAAAATCCTACCTGGTGCAATCGCGGGTGTTTCTCAGCCGCTTCACCTCCTACCTGCCCTGCCCGTCCTGCGGCGGCAGCCGCTTTAACCCCCTGGCTTTGTCCTTCCGCATCCAGGGCCGGACCATCGCTGATTTTCTGGCCCTGACCATCCTCGCCGCCCATGACTTCATCAAAACCCTGGACAAGAACAATTATCAAAACAGGATATCCCCTGACGTTTTCACGGAGATCGCCGCCAAATTAAAATTCCTGATCCGCAGCCGGCTGCATTACATCCAGCTGAACCGCCCGACCTTCACCCTTTCCAAGGGAGAGCACCAGCGCATCAACCTGGCTTTCATCATGGGCTCCACCCTTTCCGATTCGCTCCTGATCATCGACCAGCCTTCGGCCGATTTGCATCCTGCCGATTATGAAAAGATGAATTTTTTTCTGCAGGCGCTGAAGGAAAACGGCAATACCATCGTCCTGGTCGAGCACAACCCGCGCCTGGTCCGCTATGCCGACCACGTCATCGAACTGGGACCCCGCGCCGGCAGCGAGGGCGGGCGCGTCATCTTCAGCGGCAGCCGGGAGAGGTTTTTCGATGGCGACACCACGCTGACCCAGAAGTTTTTCCGGCAGACAACACGGGTTTCCCCCGAAATAAAATTCAACTCCGGATTCATATCTTTCGCAAATGCCAGCGCCCACAACCTGAAGAATTTTAACCTGGAAATCCCCCGCCAGGCGCTGACGGTCATCGTCGGGGTCAGCGGCGCCGGCAAGAGCACGCTCTTGTATGAGGAGATCTATCTTAAAAGCAAGGGCATCCCCGGCATCAGCGAAGCGGTTCACATCGACCCGGGGATCAGCCATATGCGCGGCAGCACCAATATCGCGGGTTTTTTCGACATATTCGCCCCCATCAGGGAATTTTTCGCCGCCTTGCCACCCAGCCGCCTGCTGGGATACCTGCCCGGCCACTTCTCTTTCAATTCGCCCCTGGGGCGCTGTCCGGAATGCAAGGGCCGTGGTTATCTGGAAATTGAAATGCAATTTTTACCGGCCGTAAAGACCCTATGCGGCCATTGCCGCGGCAATGGTTTTTCGCCCGACGTGCTGAAGATCACCCACAAAAACAAAAGCATTGCCGACGTCCTGGCCATGAGCGTCACGGAGTTCAGCGCCGAATGGGGCGCCGAGATCCCGCAGGCCAAAGCCGTTTTGACGAACCTCCAGGACAATGACATGGGCTACCTGCAGCTGGGGGAAAAACTCGGCAGCCTGTCTACGGGCGAGCTGCAGAAGCTAAAACTGCTCAAATACCTGAACCTGGAAAAATCGGAAATGCTGTTCCTGCTGGACGAACCATCCTTCGGCCTGCACGGCTACGACATTGCCATACTGCAAAAACTCACTGCCCGACTGCTGCAAAACCGCAACACGGTGGTGGCCGTCGAGCACAATCTGGCCATGATCGCCGGGGCCGATTTTGCCGTCGAGCTTGGCCCAGAGGGAGGAGCGGCTGGCGGGCACCTCATTTTCCAAGGCAGCCCGGCCCGCATGGTGCAATGCCGGGAATCCCTGACCGGGCAGTATTTAAAAAAATATTTAAAAAACACTTGACAAAAACATATTATCAAATTAAATAAAGACAATATTAAAATTGAAAAGGAGTGATTGCCGATGGAACAAATGGAGATTGTATCGTGGCAGATGCTTGACACGTTAAAAGCGGCCGCGACCAAAGTCATAGAAGTGATCGGAGACCTGGACACGGACGAACACATGTCGGTCTTTTGCTATATCGAGGATGACTACCTGGAACTTTTTTACAGCGAGCTGGACGCCAATTTCATTCGCCATTATGAAGATGAAGATGAGTTCTATAAAGCCATTGAGACGCGCAAGAACGAATTCGGCGAAGAGGATTTCGAAGCCATGAACTACTACGAAGAAGAGGAAAATTTCGGCGACGAGGAATCCGAAGAAGACCTGGACGGCTTCGACCTGAAAGATGACGATGAGAACAAGGACTACTGAAGGGCGCCGGGCCGTTCTCGCCGCGACGTGAATGTTGAAGTCTCCCCCGGCAAAGGAAAGCGGAAAAAAATGGCTGGATTATTCTTCGGTCGGGTTGATGTTTCCCGCCTCCATCCTGGTCGGTTTCGCCATCGGTTATTTTTTGGACAAATGGCTCAAGACCGGGCCTTATCTTACCATGGCTTTCATTATTTACGGAATCCTGGCTGGCTTTTTCAACTTGTTCTATGTGACGCGCCGACATGAGCCAAAAAAATAAAAGGAATTTTATCCGCAACCTGGTCGGCTGCACCGCCGGCGCTGAGGTCCTGGCCGTTGCCTTGATTTTTTTTTTACAAAAAACGCCATTTATTGTATAATTTCCCTTACGGGCGCCGCCATCGGTATCGCAGGCTTTTTCATACTGATCCGGCTTACAGACCGAATTCTTGAAAAAGGAAAAGGCAAAACGATGTTTTTTTTAACGAGCTTGGCAAAATTGCTGATCATTGCCGGGGCATTTTTCGTCGCCGGTCGCCTAGCCGAAAACGGCATCGTTTTTTTCATCCAGGGACTGGCGATGGTCTATCTGGGCATTGCCGGCGCGGGCATCCAGCAATTGTTCAAGAGCGGATTCCATGGAACATAATCCCCTTATCGCCGTCTGGATCAACCGCTTGCTGAAATCCGCGGCCGCCCTTGCCGGCATCCATGTCCAGGGGGACCCACTTCCCACCCATGTCATCATGGCCATGATCGTCACCCTGGTCCTGGTCGTTTTTTTCAAGTTGACCGTTAAAAACCTGTCGCTTTTCCCGGCCAAAATGCAGACCCTGCTGGAATCCATATACTTGTTTTTCCGCGGCATCGTCGACGAGATGATCGGCCGCGAAGGGCGGAAATTCATCCCGGCCCTGGGTACGCTGGGGCTGTTCATCGCCCTTTCCAACCTGCTGGGGCTTCTGCCGGAAATGGCTTCCCCCACGGCCAATTTGAACGCACCGGCCGGCTGCGCCATTTTCATTTTTCTTTATTACCACTCGCAAGGGATAAAAAAACATGGCTTTTTCGGCTATCTAAAGACCTTCACCGGTCCGGCCTGGTGGCTGGGCTGGCTCTTCGCTCCCATCGAGATCATCTCCCATTTTTCCCGCCCCTTGTCGCTGACCGTCAGGCTTTTCTGCAATATCTTCGGCGAAGACCTGGTGATCATCATCCTGGTATCGCTGCTGCCCTTTGTGGCACCGCTGCCCATGATGGTCATGGCCATCTTCACCTCCCTGCTGCAGGCGTATATTTTCATCATGCTGTCGTCGGTCTATCTGGCCGGCGCCATTGCATCGGAACATTAATAATAGGAGGAAATCACTTATGAGAAAAAAATCATTCCTGGTCATTGCCGGTTTGCTGGCCCTGACCGCATCGCTGCCGGCGCAGAGTGTGGACAAGCCCATGCCCGCCGCATCCTTGTTTGCTTTAACCATCATTTGCGGCAGCGTCTGCCTGACCGTGGCGGCCATCTTTGGCATATTCGGCCAGTCCAAGGCATTCTGCAACGCCTCGGACAATATCGCCCGCAACCCGGCCTCGGCCGATTCCATCCGCGGCCTGCTGATCATCTCCCTGGCCCTGATGGAATCCCTGGTCATCTATGTCCTGCTCATTGACCTCATCCTGTTTTTCGTCAAATGGGGCAGCTATACGGTTAAATAGTTTTGCGATAAAAGGGAAGACGCAGGGTCTTCCCTCTGGCCAATGCCAATGAAAAAAAACAAAAGCGCTATCACGCCGCTGAAAATTCTAAAAAGCATCTGGCTGGCACTGAAGTATTTTTTGAGTGAAAGCGGGGTCGACAAATCTTCCATCCTTGCCTACTATTCTATCTTTTCTTCTTTTTTCCTGCTGATCTTTTTTTCCTACCTTTTTGCCGGGTTCATGGGCTCACCGGACAGCGCCCTGCAGAACGTTTACCCGTTTTCACCCGAGTTTTTCCAGCAGATCGCCCCGGTTTTTTTTGAGCACGCCGCCGCCTTGACCGCCAAGATCGGGGACCTGGGGCTGTTCGGCCTGGGCGTATTCCTGTTCATGGGCATACTGGTCTTCAAAAAAATCGTCCAGTTCGTCAACGATATGTTTTTCATCGATACCAAACGCAGTTTTTTCATTAAAAGGATCAAGGAATTCAGCTTGCTTATCATTGTCGCCATCCTGATCATTTCTTCCTTCCTGTTGACCGGGCTGATCTCGACCATCACTACTATTTTTGAAAAAAACGCAGACATGAAAAGCCGCATCGATCCCGCACTGGTTCAAGCCACCAACGGATTTCTGATTAAATATATTTTTCCTTTCCTGATCACTTTTTTGTTTTTTTACATTTTGTTCAAGTGGATCCCGGAAAAAAAAGTTGGTTTCACGGCAGCATTAACAGCGTCACTTTTTTCAGCCCTATTATGGGAAACAGCGAAAAGGGCATATACTTACTATCTGGTGCATGTATCGCTGCTGCGCAAAATGCAGGACCCGATCGTGGCCATCATCCTTTTCGGATTCTGGATGGATCTCACCATGAGCATTATGCTCTATGGGGCCAAAATGACCTACCTTTTGGACAAGGAAAAAAATGCCTGAATTGAAAGAAATTGCCGCCCTGATCGGCGGCGCTTTGCAAGGGGACGGTTGCCTCCAAATCAAAGACGTCCAGGCGCTGGCCGCTGCCGGTCCGAGCGATATCGCCTTCGTCGCCAGGGGAAAGGAAAGCCAGGATATTTCCTGCCTGCGGGCCGGCGCCCTGATCGTAGCCGAGGGCAGCACGCTCGTCTATCCAGCTGTGGTTTATGTTCCCGACCCGCAGCTGGCCTTTGCCAAGCTGTTGGAATATTTCCACCCGCGCCTGCCGTTTTGTACCGGTGTCTCGGCCAGCGCCGCCATTTCAGAAACCGCCCAGCTGGCGGTCAACATCCGTATCGGCCCTTTTTCATACATAGGCGAGAACAGCCAGATCGGCGCCAATTCGGAGATTCATGCCAATGTGACGATCTATCGCGATGTCAAGATCGGCAGTGATTGCCTTATCTATTCCAATGTTGTCATCTGCGAAAACGTGGAGATCGGCGACCGGGTGATCATCCACCCCGGGGCGGTCATCGGCGCCGACGGGTTCGGTTTCGGACACGCCGCCGACGGCACGGCGGTGAAGATCCCCCAGAAAGGAAAGGTGATCATCGGCAACGGCTGCGAGATCGGCGCCAATACCTGCATCGACCGTTCGACCATCGAGGAGACGGTCCTGGAAGAAAACGTGAAACTGGACAACCTGGTGCAGATCGGCCACAATGTCCACATCGGCAAAAACACGGCGATTTCTTCCCAGACCGGCATCTCCGGTTCCACCCGCATCGGCGCCCAGGTGGTCATGGGCGGGCAAGTGGGCATCGCCGATCATGTCCAGATCGCCGACGGGGTCATGATCGCAGCCAAATCCGGCGTCAGCGGCTCGGTCAAAACCAAAATGATCATTGCCGGCATCCCGCACCAGGAGATCGGATCCTGGCGCAAGAACATGGTCCTGGCCAGGAATTTGGCGGCCTGGAAGGAAAAATTGCGGCTGCTCGAAAACAAAATAAAGAAGCTGGAGGAAAAATGAAAAGAAATATTTTTGTCATGTTTTTTTTACTGGCGGTAGTGCTGTCGGCCAAACCGGCCATCAAGTTCAAAAGCACGAACCTGGATTTTGGCGAAGTGGCCAGCGGCAAGATCGTGGATATCAGTTATGAATTTGAAAATGCCGGCACGGACATTCTTTATATCAAGAACGTCATCCCCTCCTGCGGTTGCACCACCGCCGCCTTGATCAAGAAGGATTACGCGGCCGGAGAAAAAGGGACGATCGCCAGCAAATTCAACAGCAGCGGCTACAACGGCAAGGTCGTCAAGACCATCACCGTGACCAGCAACGATCCCGATGCTGCGGAAATCCGCCTGACCCTGACCGGCACCGTGATGGTCAAGGATTTCGCCCAGGCCGATATCAAGCCCGACCATATCGCCTTCGGCAGCGTCAGCGCCGGAAAAACTTATGTGCGGAAGCTCAACCTGAACAACAGCGGCAACATGGACCTGCGCGTCATCGAGATCAGTTGCAGCCCAGAAGTTTCCCTGTCGTTCAAAGCCAACCTGCTGGCCGCCAAGAAAAGCACCGAGATCACCCTCACCTTCACCCCGTTCGAAAAGGGGAGCTTCAACAACATGGTCAAGATCCGCACCAACGACTATCGCAATCCGTATATTTTCATCAGGCTGGAAGCGGAAGTGGATGGACCGCTGCCGGGCAGCAGTCCTGTTCGCTAATCGCGGCAGGCTGGAACAACTTCCCAGCCGCCCCTTTTGATCGACCCGGCCGCTTACCTCTTGGTGCGAGGGCCGTAACTAAAACCACCGTTGGCATAGACGATATCATTGTTGAAGTCGCCGATTGCGGTGCAATCATAATACACTCCAACCACTGGGGTGCCGGGAATTTTATCACGCCCATAAGACTGGAACGAATAGTATTCGGCATCGGAAGTGCTAACTATTCCATGTTCATAGACGAACATAGTGCCCCAGGCATCGGTGGTCGGGAAAAACTTGATATGGAACGGGATCAAACCGTTTGCCGGATCTCTCAGTCCCGACATATCGGTCTGCGGGACATACGACCAATCGGTGATATAGGATTCAATTGCGGTGCCCAGCGTCTTCATGTCGCTCATGGTCGCTTTCTGTTTGCCTTTCTGCAGGGCGACCAGCAGGTTGGGGATGGCGATCGCGGCAATGATGCCGATGATCGCCACCACGATCAGCAGTTCTATCAGCGTAAAACCTTTCACTTTCATCAAGACCTCCTGTGGGCCTGCAATTAATCAAGCATAATTCTTGCCAAACCAAATAAAAAGTTTCATGAAATCATCCTGGTCAGGGAGAAAATCCTCCTCCGTGCCAAAGAAGGAGCGCAACGGCCGATCATAGCCCCGGAGCCCCGGCCGGCAGCTGATGCAGCTTGAAAAGATAGGAACCGGGGCGGGCTTTCAGGTGTGCGGCCTTCGCGCGAATACGGGAGAGCCGCTCGCGCAGGACCGGGTCAGCGGCCGGGAGCCCGTCCAATTCATGGATAAAAACGATCGCCGCCGCATAATCCGGCTCCAGGTCCAGGGCGGCCTGCGCCCGGCTCCTGGCCTCGGCGCTGCGGCCGAACTCCCGCAGCACGATGGCTTGCCGCATTTTAATGAACGGGCTGAAAGGATCATTTTTTTCAGCCCGGCGCAGGGGCCCCAGGATCTCTTCGCCAAGGGCTGAATAGCGATTCCCGCGAGCCAGCACATCCCGGAACAGATCCGCCTCCAGGATAAAAGCGTCAATGCTGTTCTTATTCAGCCGCTGGGCCAGGCGCGCGTTGTCCAGGGCATCGGCCCAGGCGGCCAGGTCGGAACGATAGAGGTTGAAAGCGCGTAGCATTGCGCCCTTGGCCAGGGGAACCCGCTCGTCCAGGGGGCTGCAGAGCTCCGCCCGCTCCAGCAGGGAAAAGCGGCGGATGAAGTCGTTCTCCGCCTCGGCCCGGCCAAGGCAGCGATCCGCCAGGTAAGGAAAGCAGTACAACAAGAGCAGCGGCACGATCAGCGTCGCTGCGAAGAGGACCCGCCCGCCGGGCCGCAGGGAAACGAAGCGCCGCCCCCCATACAGGAGATCGCGCAGCAGCAGGAAAAAAATGATCAGGAAAAAGCAATTAAAGACGAAATTGAACAATAGCATCTGCGCCAGCAGGAACGCCAGCAGGATCTTCGGCAGCGAGAACCAGGGAGGAGAGAGCAGGCGGCGGACGGCGAAGAACAGGAAGGCCAGGATGAATACCAGCCCGGGCAGGCCGTTCTCCGTGATCACTTTCCAGTAATCACTGTGCGGCGATTCCGGGATCTTGCCGTAGCGCGACGGCCCCTTGTCCTGGGCGAAGTTGAAGCGCCGCGCCGCCTCGTTGAAAAGGTCGGGCCCGACGCCGGTCCAGGGATGGTGGCGGTAGATGCGCGCCGACATGTTCCAGATATCCAGGCGGTCGAAGACATAGGGGTCGTGGCGCAGCGAATGGCCGACCATGCGCCGCAGGGGATTGGGCGCCAGGACGAGCAGCAGCAGGATGGCGAAAAAGTAAACCAGCCAGCGCCGCCGGCCGCGGAAGATCATAATCGCGGCGAAAACGGCCAGCCCCAGGGCGGCCGCCTTGGAGACGCTGACCACCACGGCCGCAAGATTGAGCGCCAGCAGGGCGGCCCCGGCATGACCGTATTTTCGCAGCAGGGCCTGAAGGAAAACCAGGACGGCAAGCGCCGAGACAATCCCCTGCAGGATGGGATTGTTGAACACAGCCGTAACCGGCAGGCGCCCGCCCTGCAACACGAAAGCGACGATCACCGTCAGTGAGGAAAGCGAGATCACGTACGCCGCCAGGCGCAGGTAGTGTTCCATATCTTCTTTTTCCAGGTAAAAGAACATGAACCACAGCGAGACAAGGAAGAAATCAGCGACGAAGAGGAGCGACTTGAGCGGATGCGGGGAGAAAAAGGCGCTGAAGATGAAAACGGAATTGAAAGCAAGGAGAAAGAGGGAGAAACGGTCGAGGGCGATATTCTTCAACACCGACACCTTGGCCAGCGTGAAAACGGCCAGCAGGCAAATGAAACCGAGGTAATAGGAGTAACCTATCTTGACCGGGTAAAGCAGGGCCCAGCCCAGGAGCAGAGAAAACTCAATTTCCTGGAAGCGCGGGTTACTTGGCGAGATTGCTTTGAATAAATTCATGCCACCTCTGGTATTCATCATTTTTCTTGTTGGCAGCGGCTGCCTTGCGGGCAAGGAACAAGGCGGTCAGGTAGGCGCCGTGGCGCTGGGCCGCCTGCGAGAGCCGGTAATTGGCAAACGGCTGCCCGGGAAAGAGGCGCAAGACTCTGGCCAGAAGCCGCTCCGCCTCCGGGAAGTCGCCTTTTCCCCAGGCGATATGGGCCAGGCCGAGCCAGGCCCGGTATGAAAACGGCTCAAGCTTCAATGCGGAGCGGTAAAGGACTTGCGCCCGCTCCGGCTCCTGACGGCTGAGCCACAGGTCGCCGGACTGCTGCCGGCTCGCGGCAGCGGCATGGACCAGCAGCGGCACCGCCAGCAAGGCAGCGATCGCGAAATGACGCAGCCGCGCCGGGTCATCCGGCCTGGCTAACTGGGAAAACACGACAACGAAGCTGATCCCGGCCGCGAAAAAAAAATTTCCCACGTCGAACATGTTGAAGAACAGGATCAGGACGCACGCGGAGGCGAATAGCGCGTTTTCCGGGCGCAGAAAGCCCGCCAGGGCTTTCTTGAGCAAGGGCAGGCAAACGACGATCAGCAGGATGAACAGCGGCAAACCCGCTTCGGCGGCCATTTGCAGAAAAAAATTGTGGGCGTAGATGGAAGCGGGTTCGCCCGGATAAACATAAGCCGGCACCGCCGTTTCATAATTGCCCAGACCCACGCCCAGCAGCGGTGCGGCGGCAATGACCCGGCCGGCTTGGGCCCAGTTGGCGAAGCGCAGCTTGGCCGGGGTCATTTCCCGGGCCTCGGAAAAGCGCAGGGCCGTGACCAGGAAGAAGACCAGGGCCAGGACCATGAGCAGCAGCGCCAGGTACTTGGCCTTGAATATCCGCGAGGCGATCAGGTAAAACAAAATACCGGCCGTGAAAAAAAGGATGCCGCCGAAGGATTGGGTCAGGACCAGGTTGAAGCCGCCGAGAAGCAGCAGTAGCGCCCAGAACAGGCGGGCGAAGCCCCGGGCGCGATAAAGATAATGGATGATGAATATCAGCAGCAGGCCGCAAACCATGGCGTAGAGCGTGGGCAGGGGGAAAATGGCGAAGATGCGCCCCGAGGCGACGCGGGCGCGCAGGGCCTGGGCATGAAAAGAGGGGCCGGAGTCGACCTGCTCCAGGATCAGGGGAAAAAAAACGAATTTCTGGATGATGCCATAGATGAACACGATCAGGGCGATGCCGCCGCTGATCGGCGCCAGGATCCTTTCCAGGCGGAAGCGGGCACAGAGGAAGAACAGCGCCAGCAGGAAGAGGAAATAGGCAAGACGAACGAAAAAAAGCCCCTTGACCTCGCTGGAGGAAAAATTCAGCAGTAAAAAAAAAGCGGCTGGTACCAAGTA
>Ga0209226_10001049_pt1 | contig 13188 bp, 12 predicted proteins | sample BarGraNGADG00212_2_FD_184497 | JGI IMG/M metagenome (GOLD analysis project Ga0209226, IMG submission 184497) | Arctic peat soil microbial communities from Barrow, Alaska, USA - Barrow Graham LP Ref core NGADG0011-212 (SPAdes) (version 2) | ecosystem: Environmental > Terrestrial > Soil >...
ATGCAGCATCACGGGCCAGATCACGGGCTGTTTTGGGAACCGTTCCGGAGTCGGTGGGATAAGCCTTCAGAAGGTTCCCAGCAAAAGGACCATAGCGCATCCGGACGCCTTCGATATACGCTTGCGGTGTGTGGGGAGGAGAGAAACTTGCTCCCTCATCTGAGTTGTAGCCCACCAAAATAGGTGTGTCATTGAATCGGTTCGACTCATAGAGGTTGTATTGATCATCGGGGATCACCCATCCATCAATTATGGGCCATGACATCCCAAGCCCACGGCCCGCCGGGAGTTTGTCAGCGTCTATTTTCCGCAGTTCGGCTATTGAGGAAACCCCAGCGCTTTTGAGGTAAGCTTGCCCTTCGACCTCTGCATTGGCGAGGCGTTTCAGGTTCTCACCGGGGAAGGTAGTAGGCCGTGGAGGCCCGAATGACCCGCCGCTTTGAGAGATAGCGCCATGAAACAGTCCTTTAGCAAGTGGCGAAGCACACAGCATGCTAACAGCGATCCCTCCGGCCGATTCACCGAAAATTGTAACCCTATCAGGATCGCCACCGAATGCTGTGATATTCTTCTGCACCCATTGGAGACCAGCGATCATATCGAGAAGGCCGTAATTACCCGAAACTTGGTTTGGGCTCTCTTTGCTTAACTCCTTGTGTGCCAGAAATCCGAGTTGACCAACGCGGTAGGCGATACTAACCAGAACTACATCCTTCATAGCCAGATTCTCACCGCTGTAGTTCTTTTCTGATGTGGCTCCTGCACCGAATCCACCGCCATAGATCCAGACAAGCACAGGGATGCGGTCACCCGAAGATTTCGCCGGCGTCCAGATGTTAAGGTACAGGCAGTCCTCGCTCTTTCCAGAAGGAGGATTTCCTCCCTGTATTGGTCCTGGAGCAAACTTTGTTGCTTGCCTCACTCCTTCCCATTTAGAGGGTGGCTTAGGTGCGCGCCACCTGAGATCACCAACGGGCGGCGCAGCGAACGGGATACTTCTGTAAACTGTTAACATATCTTCTGACGTTCCCTGCACCAATCCTTCCACGAGTCTAACCGGAGAAGGTTGCTGTGACATGCCAAGTGCGGTATAAAACACCATAAACATCCCAACTAAAAATGGTTTCTTCGTCATAATATTTGTACTAAATTGATAAGTATTGAGATTCAAATTCTAAAAGATCCATAATACCAGAAGTTTACTGAATTGTTACTAGCGTCATTTTAAGATTCCGGACATCCGAACTGTTCCCATACCATATTTCATACTCACCGGGAGTGACAGCCATTTTACCGCTTGTCCGGTCGAAGAACTCGAATGAAGAAGTAGGAAGGTTAACTAGTGCCTGACCCGATTTTCCGGCAGCCAGTTCAATTCTCTTGAATCCCTTCAAAGTTTTAAGAGGTCCATCCGTATCATTTGCTTTGTGTACATAAACCTGGATGATTTCTGTTCCGGCCAGTTTCCCTGTATTTGATACAGGAATAGTGAGTTCAACATTCCCATCCTTGCTGATCTTATTTCTCTGGATCTCGGCAGTCCCGATTGAGAAAGTTGTATAGCTCAGTCCAAAACCAAAGGGGAAGAGTGGATCAGACATATAACGATAAGTCCGTCCTTTCATCGAATAATTCTCGAAATCGGGCAACTGCTGTGAGTTCTTGTAGAATGTGACTGGGAGCTTACCCGATGGGTTAAAATCGCCAAAGAGTACATCGGCCACAGCCTGACCGCCAGATTCTCCTCCATACCAGGCCTGGAGTATAGCATCGCAGGTTTCAGTTTCAGGAACGAATCCTATTGCAGATCCTGAGCAATTCACAAAAATGACTTTCTTCCCTGACTGTTTCAATATTTTTATGCAATTACGTTGAACTGCAGGTAATTCGATATCAGTACGATCGCCACCTTTAAAACCCGGGAATGACACCGGCATTTCTTCTCCTTCAAGTAAACCGGAAAGGCCTCCGACAAATACGACAACATCGATTCCTTTCATCTTAGCTATCAATCCGGAATAATCCGGGTCAATCTCTCTTCCGAAGTTAAATTCGATGGCTGCCTGCCAATTGTAACGCTGCATAAATCGTATTTCGATTTTATATTTCTTACCCTCTTCAACTTTAAAATAAGTCTTTGAAATCATTGTCCTCCAATCCTCAAATTTTGTGACTGATTTATCATTTACCAGCAACTCAAAAGAACCCGCAGCCCCGTATTTGATTACAATCTCTTCAGTTTTAGATGGTATGAACTCGGTTTCAAACTTTGCAGAAAATCCTTCAAGCTTCACTCCCGGAGCTAACATATTCTTTCCTTCTGTTGCTAACTTTAAGGGACCGGCAATCTGTTGATCAGCAACCAAATTGCCAGAAAGGTTATTATTATTCCAATAAGTGGCTTTGAATCCCAGCTTCCCTTCAATGGAACATTTCGTGATATAACTTTCAAGTACTTTATTATCAACAATATCGCATGCTTTATCATAAAATATCTTATCGGCAGATACCTTTGTTTTAATACCATCGAGAATCGTTATTGTGCGGATGGGTGTTCCATTATAATTACCCCATAACACTCTGGCATTATCAGAATTAGGCCCAAGCACAGCAATTTTTTTACCGGATTTCTTTAGCGGAAGAATATTGTTTTTATTCTGCAGTAAAGTCATTGTTTCATGTGCCATATCAAGTGCAAGTTTTCTATGCTCTTCATTGTTTATAACGGATACCGGAATTTTTGTCCATGGTACAACATCATCATTTTCCATTTCTCCCAGGTCGAAACGTCCGATAAGCACTCGTAATAAACTTTTATTTATATCCGCCTCTTTGATGAGACCTTTTGAAATAGCTTCCGGTAATTTTTTATAATTATAATCTTTCCATGCGCATTCCACGTCAGTTCCTGACGGGATGCTTCTTGCTATAGCATGAATGGCATCCGAAGAGAATTTATGGCCATTATAAAAGTCAGCTATTGCATCACAATCGGAGGTAACAAGATATTTAAAGCCCCATTCATCACGGAGAATTCTTTGCAACAACCTCGAATTACCACAACACGGTTCATCCTCCAGACGCTGATAAGCACACATTACTTCCCTGACATCTGCTTCCTGAACCAACGCTTTGAAGGCAGGTAAATAGGTCTCATACAAATCTTTTGGATCAACATTATTGACATTAAGCGAATGACGGCTCCATTCAGGACCAGAGTGAACTGCAAAGTGTTTTGCACAGGCCAGCAACTTCCTGTACCTGGCATCGGCAGGTCCCTGTAAACCTTTTACTACTGAAATACCCATTCGTGAAGTAAGGTAAGGATCCTCACCATAGGTCTCCTGACCTCTTCCCCAGCGTGGGTCGCGGAAAATATTCACATTGGGAGTCCAGACCGAGAGGCTGAGGAATCGTGTGTTTTCCTTCCCTTTTTTTACTGCTTCATTATATTTGGCACGGGTTTCATCAGAAACAGCGTCGAAAATATGATAAGCCAGGGAGTCATCAAATGAGGCAGCCATACCTATTGGTTCAGGAAAAACGGTAACCTTATCATTATTGGCAAGTCCATGAAGGGCCTCGCTCCACCAATTAAACTTTTTTATCCCAAGACGAGGGATAGCATCTGATAGATCGCACATCAATGCGGCTTTTTCTTCCAGGGTTAAACGGGATATCAGATCTTTAGCCCTTTCTTCAGAGCTTAAACCCGGATTATTAAAGGGATACTGCTGGCCCTTTACACATAATGACAGTAAAATGCTTAATGCAATCAAAAATCCTTTTTTCATACGAAACATTATTTTATTGGGTAATATAATTATAACAGTGTTATTGTTTAATGAGTCTGACTGATAGAACAGGAACATTGTTCAGATAAATCCGGCCTATATAGAAACCTTTTCGCATATCCGACAGATCAATACTGATATTCTGCTCACCTGATTCTGCGATCTGATCGGCAATCATTTTAACATATCTGCCTGATGAATCAAACAACCGGATCTCGCATCTGCCCCCGCTGTTGAGATTGAATCGAAGCAATCCTCTTTCATTTAACGGATTGGGATAACAAAAGACTTCCATTGAAACACTTTGGTCCTGTATTCCTGTAGCGATTGTTTCAAAACATCCCAGGTCAGGCGCTATACCTGCAAAAGACAATCCTACATTCACCCCTGCATCAATCAGATCGCTTCCTGGAACAAGGTGCAAATAATCCATTTCTGGAAGGCTTCCGTCAGCTTTTCTTGGGCCGTAGGCAGGTGTTTCATCAATGCTTATGAAATCTCCGGTGGTAACCACAAAAGGGGCCATCCAGCTATTTTTTTCCAGGTCGGCAAAATTGCCTATCTCAGCTATTTTGCCCAGGTCAACACAATTTTTAACTACCAGCACTTTCCCGGCTGCAAGCGCCTGAGTTATCCTGTAGTCAGCTACCAGGTTTCTAAATCCGGTGCAGTTATATAATATCATTGACCCTTTGTTGTTGTTCTGATCAAATCCTTTTGCCTTGTTTTTAAAGGCAAGACATTTTTTCAGAGTGAAGTTATGTTTAAGTGTTTTATCATCACTCCCTCCCATCTTAAAGCCATTTCCATTGGCATTTGCTCCAGGATCAGTTCCATCTTCCAGGTAACCGTTCTCAAATGCCCAGCAGTTTTCTATCGAGGTATTCACGTCATCTGCTCCCCTCAGGTATCCATCCCATCCGTCATCACAATTTTTCCAGGCCCTGCAACCGTAAAAAGAATTTCCACTGCCCACTGTCATCTTTGCTGCAAAGCCATCTGCATCACCATAATCGGGAGGATCGGCATTATAATAAGAATCACAGTTCAGGATAGTGTTATCGGAGGCTCCATTATCGAGCTGTAACCCGCTGTCCCTGTTCCTGTAAAAAGCACAGTTTTCTATGATGTTATGGCTCCCGCCTTCTATCTTCATACCATTGTCACCTGCTCCGGTAATGTCAATCCCATTTATATGCCAGTAACTTCCGGTCAATCTAATTCCCCAGTTGCTGCTACCCAACGATTGTCCTGAAAAGTTAAGCACAGGCCGTGTTCCGGGATAGGTAAACAATGAGATTACGGACCCGCTGGTTCCGCTTTTGGCTATTACAATAGTTGCGACAAGATTATAACTTCCCTCTTTAACATATATGTAATCGCCTGTTTGAACCATACTCACCGCTTTTACTATTGAAAGGAAAGGATCCTGCTCAGAACCACTACCGGTATCGGAACCGGTTGTAGTTACATACCAGTTACGGGCAGTAACAGACTGTGACAGAAAAAGAAAAGTGAGCCAGATCAGTATAAAACGGTGGATTGATCTCACAGTTAAACATTTCCTGTTCTGATACTTTGTGCTAAAGCCACCCATTGCTATAAAATAAATATTTAATGATCAGATTTGAAGACTCATTCTTCCTGTTTTGTTCTGCGGTAGCACAAGTTTCCGGCCAAAATTACATAAACTATCTGAATTGATGGAACAATCATTACCTTAAAGCACAGGGTTCAGGGCCCAGAGCTCATTGTGAGTGAGACATGCAGCGATTATCAGACTGCAAGACTGCGCGACCGCAAGACAAAACGGAGTGAGGGTTTGGGAACTTCAAAAAAAAAGAAAGAGGTCGAAATTGACCTCTTGCCTTGTTTGGTACACGTCTCGGACCAATATACCCCATTCCATATTAAGGTAATCAATGTTGGGGTAAGGGATGCAACCTATGTTTTGGATGGGTTGCTATATCATGAATCTGATTTGCGCATAGAGGAGCATTACACAGATACATCCGGTTTCACAGACCATGTATTTGCTTTGATGCACCTGTTAGGGTTCCGTTTTGCACCACGAATCCGGGACTTGCATGACAAAAAATTATACATTACCGATTCGTCAGATAACTATCCTACCTTAGAGGCCTTAATCGGTGGAAAGATTAACCTGAACTGTATCCGTTCTAATTGGGATGATATACTTCGATTGGCAACGTCCATACAACAAGGTGTTGTTACAGCTTCACTAATTGTACGTAAAATCGGAAGCTATCCACGTCAAAATGGATTGGCCTTAGCTTTAAGGGAACTTGGTAAGATCGAACGTACCATATTTATGTTGAACTGGTTCGACCCTGCATTACGCCGTAATGCTACGGCTGGCCTCAATAAGGGAGAAGCTCGCCAGGCAGCAAAATAAACAGCCCAAAAAAGGGAAGTACAGACCATTAAGACCTTATTGATAACATTGCATCTACTTTTTTTTCGCTAACGTACGTTAACTTCCGTTTCGTGAGCCGACCCCTATTACTACCAACAGCAAAAGCGAAGGAACTTCAAAGAATTTTTCAATTCAGGAACGTGAAAGGATTAAGCCACAGGATATACTACAGTTTGATGTAGGTCATTTTTGCTGGATCCTTGTGGAAGGCAGTAACAAGGAGTTTAATACCCGTTTTAAAAACATTTCTTGTGAGCCGGTAAGCATGCCAGAGAGGAACTTTTTCTTTGATGTAGAGAGTAATTTTGGGGTTATCCATGCACAGATTAAAGAGCTTGTTCAGTAAAAATTATCCGTATGGTTTAGTAGTTTCCCAGCTGAACGAGAAACATCGGCAATGGCGGCTGGCGCCGCAGACACATTCTAACATTATACTATGATCGCCAATGCACAAGCAAGAGTTTGGCAGTCCGTCCCTTCACTGCCAAACACTTGTTTTTTTGCCTAGCCGGTATCATTAATAAAAGGCCTTTCAAACTTCAAGGAATTTTACTATAATAAAACTATATTTACTCTGAATCAATCTCAAAAACACTTAATCCAATGAAACTTGACAAACCCTTTTACCTATGCTCTGACTGTTCCAAAGACATTTATCTTAAAAATTATATCCAACAACATTCAAAATCCAAGAATAGTTGCACTATATGCCAACAAGATAAATTAACAATTGACATATCTGCAAAAGCCGGACGTATTGACCACATTTGGCCGGGCAAATTATTATTATCCTATATAACTAATTAACAAGCTCTTAACCCCAGCCGTGGATGGCCATTTTACTCTGGCCAAACGCGATCAAGCTCACTGATTTTTCCACCTTACCGCCCTTTTTTGCCCATTTGTTAGAAGAACCTCTAAAACAGTAACCTTTCTAATTCTTCAGGCATCCGATAGGAACTACCAAAACATCATCATTACGACGATATGCATATTGACCTCCGGTTATTACCATTAAGAAAGAAACTTGTCCCATTTTATCTTCATCAATTTTTGCTTTTAGTGCCAATAAATTTTGAGCAGCTTCCTCAATCTGCTTATTCCCTAATTTTACTTCTATCGCTGCCCAACGACCATCTCTTAGTTGAACAATCAAATCGGATTCTAATCCACTTTTATCGCGGTAATGAAACACATCACCATCTATTACTTGCGCATAAACACGAATGTCTCTTGTGCATAAAGATTCAAACAGGAACCCAAAAGTCTTAAAGTCATTCAACAAACCATCAGGGTTTGTTCGCAATACTGCTGTAGCAATAGAAGGATCAACAAAATGTCTTTTTGATGAAGTACGAATTGCCGTTTTGGAACGCATTGACGGTAACCAGGCTGGCAAATCTTCCACCACAAAAATTCTTTGCAACGCATTTAGGTACGAACTGATTGTTTTATCTGAAATTGAAATGTCTGTTGCTTCTATATCATTTTTAATGGTCTGTATAGAGGCCAATGTAGCTACATTTCTCGCCAGAGATCGCAACAATAACCGAACTCTTTCGGGATTTTTTTCCACATCATCAACGCGTGACACATCATGATTAATCACAGCATCAACATAATCTCTTGACATGCGTAACGCTGATGTTTCATTTTTCATGACGATGGCAGGCCATCCACCTCTGCATAAAGCAAAAGCTATTTTTTCTATGGACAATTCAGACATAGCCTCAATAGCTTGATTTCCATCAAATAGATCACCTAAAGATACTGTGCCATTCGATTCATGCGATTCAAATAGACTCATAGGACGCATCAGCATACGGGAAAAACGTCCGGTACCTGTATGTGCAGTTACATTATCGGCAGGTACTGCAGAGCCTGTCAAAATAAACTGACCTGCATCTTCTCTTTTATCTACTTCAAATCTGACCGCATCCCACAAAACCGGAGCCATTTGCCACTCATCAATTAATCTTGGTGTTTCACCTTTGAGTAATAATGAAGGCTTTGTATCGGCCATTGCCTGGTAAGATGCCGTATTATCTGGATCTTGCATATACAAGATGCTCTTTGCAGCATTAGAGGCAGTACGTGTTTTTCCACACCATTTGGCTCCCTCAATCAAAACTGCCCCCGAAGATTGTAACGCTATTTGTAATTCTTGATCGCACAAGCGTAATAAATAAGACCTTTCACTCATAATCTATGTGGTACTAATTCTATGCAAATATAGAAGAAGTTCCTTACATTCCAATTTCGACTTCCTGATTTGGCAGTATTTTACTTCCTGATTTGGCAGTATTTTACTTCCTGATTTGGAAAATCTCATTTGTGACTATATAGTGAGAGGATGGTGCTATGAAAAGCACGGCCCAGACGTGTTCAAATATAAATTCTATAAAATCAGGCTGCTATCTGTGGTCAAATAGGGGTCGGCTCACGAAACGGAAAATATAGCACGTTAAGGCAATTAATTACGCTTACAATCCGTCAAAAATTGTCCTGGATATTGGTAAAAAGGTTTTAACCACGGTCTTAAACGCAGGATCTCTTTAAAGTATGATAATGTGAAAAAGCCGAGAGTATTGACCACATTTGAAAATTCAGGCAGATATGGACATAATGACAAAGAATGCTGCAGGTTATTTTTTGTCAGAGGACATTCTATCATTTTTTCTCTGATACCTGAATCTCCATCTTTTCTTTTACCTCTGACTCCTTTTTCTTCTCTTCCTCCGGGTCAAATTGTGAGGCTTTTTTAAATTCCTTCATACCTTGACCTATTCCTTTCATCAACTCAGGAATCTTTTTTCCGCCAAATAATAATACTAATACTAATAGTATCAGTACAATATGCATTGGGGCAAGTGCATCCATAATAATTTAAATTTTAAGAACGTTATTTATTATCAATTTTATCTAATCACTCGTCATTACGCAAAACTTTTCAGAACTTCATCATGCTCTGTCTCGTTCATTTTCTACTGACCGCTAAAAAACAGCATATTCAGATTAATCAATGTAAACGATAAAATAGGCATCAAAATTATTAATATATTTCAATGTTCCCAATAAATCAGGCTTTATATCCAACCAAATAAGCCTATTCCTGCAATAAAAAGTATAAGAAATAAAAGCGATTCTTTCCTTTTGATGATTTGAAAAAACGTTGATTTTAAAATATTCATTTTCTATTTATTACAGTGCTTTTTAATTAATTCAAACAACAAGTACAAAAGCCGGGCGTATTGTGCTGCATTATTTCGGAATGTAAATCAGAAATAAATATTTGACTGTAAATCCTATGTTTTGATGTGTTCATAGACACTGGTTTTTTCATCTGTTTCACGTTTATTTTCACGTCTGTTTACCTTTTGTTGAGAATAATAAGCAGAAAAAGCTATTTTAAGCCTGTTTAAGCTACTTTCTTGTTTTGCCAGTATATAATTCGGCCTTCTGTATCGATATTTCTCAAGATTTACTCCTGAGTCCTTAATAGCTTTATCTGATGCTATATGGGCAAACTGGGAATACATATCCAGTTTATTGGCTTCTTTTCTATCAAAATAATTACCAGAGTCGTAGTCTTTTACTTCACATGCAAATTTTTACCAAGCAAAGTCAATGCTCCAATACTTGTTACTACAACTCTTCTCATAAATGGATTTTTAACAATACAAAATTATTTTGCATTCTCTTCGATGTACTGTATAGCCTCACCTACAGTACTAATACTTCCTAACTGATCGTCAGGGATTCCGATATAGAATTCTCTCTCAAACTCCATGATCAATTCAACAATGTCAAGAGAGTCAGCACCCAGGTCATTTTTGAAACTGGCTTCCGGAGTTACTTCTGATTCGTCAACTCTCAGTTTCTCAATGATGATCTCTTTTACTCTTGTGTCAATGTCAGACATAATTATAAATTTTAAATAATAATAATTTAAAAACAATATGTCTGATTGGAGCAGATACGTTGTCCGATGTGCACCGCTTTAAAGACTGTTAGAACTTCAAACAGTAAAACAAATATACGTCTTTTTTATGGGTAAAAAAACATTTACTTTACATACGTGCTTAAGTGCAAAAGCCGGACGTCCTGATAACTTTTAACCGGTCAGATTACACTTAGCATACATAATTAAAAAACAAGCACATCGCAAATTATTTTTTCTATTTAAAGACATAGGCCATTCCACGGGTGATGGCGTTCTCTTCGCTCACTTAATTACTTTAATTCGGAGTCGCTATGTTACGGGCTTCGCAAAGCTTCGGAAGCCTTGAATCTGAAAAAGCTTCTACGTGTTCTAAACCCTTCACAGCGCTAATGCAATGATTTGAGCGGTACAATGGTACACGCTAAAATCATAATACAGAAGTGGTGTTCGCCCCGGGCTCACGTCTATAAACAAGTTTTTTACAAAGTTAGCCATAAGTCCTAAAAACGCTGGGTCCCAGCGCAAACGGCCACCCCACGCAAAAGACTACGGCATAAAGCCGCTCGCTATTTATTCCGTTTCCTTTTGCACTTATTTAGTCCTTTTGGCCGACAGCTGCGCAGTAAAAATTTTGTTTAACTTAAATCTATCGCATTATGAAAAACATTACTAACGCTCAGCAATTAATTGATTTTCTTCATGTAGCAGAAGTTACCCTTACCTACGTGACTAAAGTTAAACCATCGGATCGTCTTACAGTTAAATGTTCCGGGGATGCACACAAGATCTTCTTCGACTCCTGGAACCAAAACACAATTGAACAGAAGGAAACTTTTAAAATGCTGCTACTCAACAGGGCAATCAAAGTCCTTGGAATTACCACGATATCTGAAGGAGGACTATCCGGCACAGTAACGGATGTTCGGCTGATTTACCAGCATGCCATCAAGGGTAACGCTTCAGGAATTATCGTCGCTCACAACCACCCTTCAGGAAATCAAAATCCAAGTGAGAGCGATTTAAAGATAACCCAGAAAATAAAAGAGGCAGGAAATCTTCTTGATATTCAGTTACTCGATCACATAATCCTTACCCCGGGAAAAGAAATATTCAGAAGTTTTGCGGATGAAGGTCAACTTTAAAATTAATACCCTTCGGGGTATTTTTTTCTGTTTAACGAGGAATAAAGACGGACTTTGCCCTCGCACGGTTTTTAGCCAAACCCAGAAGATAAAGAATGTTTGTCTAAAAAGGAGATTTCAATTTGTAGAAAGAAAAAACTACAAATTAAAAACCCCTACCCTTTTGCCAGGAAAGAGTTAGCCTATTTTTCCGCTTCGTTTCGCTCCCGTCCGCCCTTGTTTCACTTCGTAAAAACAAGACCGGCCTTCGCGCCACTCCGCTCAAAAAGGCTAACACTTTCCTTTGCGCTCCCCCCATTTTATCCCTTACTGCAGAGAAGGATTAAAACAAAAATGAAAAGTGTAATGATTATTTTCTTGCTCAAGTATTATTACAAAGTTAGCCAACGGTCTGAAACGCTGGCAACCGCTCAAGGACCCGTCCACGCAAAAGACTACGCCATAAAGCCGCTTCGCTTTCACGCTGACCATGCAACAAATTAACGCCGAGTACCAACAGATCCTTAAGGATAAAAGCTTCTCCTTTGATAATGAGGAGCAAGAGAAAGATTTCATCATTTACCCTGAAGTAATCAGCAAGCTTATTGTCCTGGACCAGGTTCTTATAGAGCTTATCGGCAGCTGGATTTGGGTAAGCGGAAACACCTATAAGCATAGAGAGACCCTAAAGAAAGCAGGGTTATTCTTTGCACCCAAAAAAGTGATGTGGTACTATCGCCCCAGTGAAGAAAAATGCTTAAACAGCAAGCCCAAGGATATAGATGAGATCCGAAAAAAGTACGGCAGCGAAAAGATAGATGGCCACAGTCCAAAAAACTTTAGCCTGACTGCCGGGTAAACGACATTAAAAGAAGCCCCTGAAAAACGATTCTCAGGGGCTTCTTTTAATCTATTGCTACTTCCGGGTGCGCTTCCCTTTCGGGGCTGTTGCCTCCGGCCAGAGGTGATAATTTGCCCAACAGCTAATAGATAAGGCTTCATGTTGGGTCTGAAAAAGACCACACGAAGCCTTTAGTCGTTGTTAATTTTAAAATGAATGGTTAACGAATCTACGCTTTGCCAAGCATCCTAAACATCCCGGTCCCGCAAGTTGGACATTTACCCTTCATTGCTTTTCTGCCATTTTTCATTGTAACTTCAATAGGATCTTTAATTTCTTTTTTAGCCTTACATTTTACGCAATATCCTTCCATGATCTAATTAATTTAGTTATGATTAATCTATTTCATTGCAAATGTAAGCTTTTTGCAATGTGCTTGCAAATAGTAATCGTTAAGTAAGCAACAAATAGGGGTCAGCTAAAACCACGACAAAAAAATACGTGACCAATTACTTGAATAAAAACGACATTCTAGATAGAGCTGAGGAACTTCAAACAAGCAAACTTACAGACATCTTAAGAGAATACTTCTTCAAAGATTTATTGTAATTCGTTTAGTTAACGGCAACTCATCAAGAAACTATCATCTTCATATACAGACAAATACTGTAACATGATAAAGTCAATTCAAAACACAGACCACTATAATTGGAGAGTCAATTGTGACGGCTGGCATTTATTAAAGTCAGATACCTTAAGTGTAATACAAGAGCGAATGCCTCATAATTCTAAAGAGCAATTACATTATCATCAGTTTGAACAGCAAGTCTTTTATATTTTATCTGGTACTGCAACATTTGAAATTAATGGACAGGAGCATGTTGTTTCAGCTTTTGAAAGTATTCACCTTCCCAAAAAGACTGTACATCAAATTTTTACCGACAGGGATCGCACATTTCAGATACGAGGAACAATTCCCTCCCAGAAAATTCATAGAAAGCGGTTTTAATATTCAGCACTGGTCTGATTTTCCAGAAGGCGGACATTTCCCC
>Ga0209226_10001050_pt1 | contig 13185 bp, 10 predicted proteins | sample BarGraNGADG00212_2_FD_184497 | JGI IMG/M metagenome (GOLD analysis project Ga0209226, IMG submission 184497) | Arctic peat soil microbial communities from Barrow, Alaska, USA - Barrow Graham LP Ref core NGADG0011-212 (SPAdes) (version 2) | ecosystem: Environmental > Terrestrial > Soil >...
CTGTCAAGTCTGATTCCTTTGAGCCTGAAGCCTTTCTCTTCAATTTTTTTTGCTACTTTAATAGCATTAGGCAAGCCACTTTTAAGTGTATCGTAAGTATCCACAAGTAATATGCAATCGGAAGGTTGTACTTCGGCAAAGTCGGAAAATGCCGACAACTCATCATCATAACTTTCAATAAACGAATGGGCCATAGTACCGGAAGCCGGAATACCATAGTCACGTGCTGCCCTCACATTGCTGGTCGCATTAAATCCGCCGATGTAGGCTGCCCTGCTGGCAGAATATCCTCCCGCACCCTGTGCCCTTCGTAAACCAAAGTCAATTAATAAACGCCCTTCGGCCGCCTGACACATCCTGCTTGCTTTTGTAGCGATCAGGATCTGAAAATTAAGTATGTTAAGTAAAATTGTTTCAATAATCTGAGCTTCAATGATATCTGCTTCTATCTGAAGCACCGGGCAGAGAGGAAATACCAGGTCTCCTTCAGTTGAACTATAAATATTACCGTTAAACCTGAATTTTTTAAGATAGCTGATAAAATCAGGGTGGTATCCTGACTCCTTTAAGAATTCAAGATCCCTCTTATCAAAACGCAGACTTTCAAGAGTATTTAGAAGATCCTCCAATCCGGCAAAAATCGCATACCCACCATTGAAGGGTAACTTACGGAAAAAATAGTCGAATATAGCTTTATTGGTTTTCTGTCCTTTAAGGAAATATACCTGGGACATATTCAATTGGTACTTGTCGGTATAGGTGGCTGTGTAATTAATCATATAGCTTATGTAAGTATAATCAGAAAAAAACTAACTAAAGTCTGCAAATTTTACTATGAACAATCATTATGATCGATTGTTAAATTATTTATCGTATCAGATGCAATGATGCAACTTTCAATGTAAAGAACAATCTTTTACATAAAAAGTTTTAATCAAATGAATTGTATAATGGTCAAACTCCTGCGGGTACATAAAGCTTCTAAATTGTGCAAAATCTTAATTGTACTTTTAGTACTGGCATTTAGTATAAATACGTCTTCGTTGTTTAGCCAATTCCTGAGAGATTCAACCTCTGTAAGCCTGATAAAAAAAGGTATTAACAACGTTTATAACTTCCAGTTTAGCAAGGCAGACAAGGTAAGTGAAGAGCTCCGGAAACTATATCCGGATCAGCCTGTGGTTTTCCTTTTCGAAGGAATGGAAACTTATTGGAAAAACTATCCTCTCATCACAACTTCAGCAGCCCGTGCCTCATTTGAAGAAAACATGCGTAAATGCATCGAACTTTGTGATAAAAACAAAAACAAATCTTCTGAAGTGGAAAATCTGTTGGTCAACCTGTGTGCAAGGGGGTTATTATTGTTATATTATACCGACAATAATCTCAGTTTTGAGGTATTTCCACTAGCAACAAGTACATATCAACCTATCAGGCACTCCTTTGATTTTACTGCATATTATTCTGATTTTCTTTTCTTTACAGGAGTTTATAACTATTATCGTGAAGTGTACCCTGAAGCCTACCCTGTTTATAAGCCTCTGGCGCTTCTTTTTCCAAAAGGGAGCAAAATCAGGGGTCTTGGGGATCTTGCGATAGCTTCTAACAATTCAATCTTCCTTAAAGCAGAAGCATTTTCTTTCCTCTCAGAAATTTTCCTGACTTTTGAAAATAATTTTCAACAGGCTACTTATTATAGTAAAAGTCTGCATAATCTATATCCCGACAATCCGGAATATCTGGGAGCATATATTAAAAACCTGTTGCTGATTAAGCAATATGATGAAGCGGAAATGGAGATGCTATCATCAAATTCAAATCAAACTAATTCATTTTTCAGAGCACAGATGTCAGTTTTCAACGGCATTTTACAGGAGAAAAAGTATCATGATATTAAAAAGGCTCAACAATACTATTCTAAAGGAGTCAATGAAATATCCATTTTTGGCAATTACGGAAATGAATATGCAGCTTATGCTTATTTCGGCCTGAGCCGTATCAGTGAAATTAATGGTGATAAGTATTATAAAAAAATGTACCGGAAACTCGCTATGCAACTGGCTGATTTCAAAAAGATTGATTTTGATTAAGAGCTGATACCATGACGGTACGGTTTTCAAATACGGAGTAAATGTTTTCTTTTAAAAGGTATCCATTGTTATAGAGCTTTCTTTGACACCCAGGTTATGCAATTGCTTAATTATTGCTGCCATCATCGGTGGGGGTCCGCACAGATAGTAGTTTTTATAATGTACGGGAATGTTGGTTTTAAGAAATTCCTCTGTAATAAATCCATGAAAATAACCTTTGTTCTTTTCATACGATAATATGTTTAAAAATGAATCTCCCAGCATTTGCTTCAATTCACTTTCAAGAATTATATCATTTTTTGTTTTATTAGCATAGACTAACATATTACCTCCAATTTTGTCTTTGCTTTTAAGATCTCTGAAAATGGAAATAAAAGGTGTAATTCCTGCTCCTCCTGCAATAAACACTCCTTCACCTTTGAAAGCAATATCTCCCCATACATCCCTGATAATAAGCTCAGAACCGGGTTTTAGTTTACTAAGTTCATTGGTTATCCCCTTGTGCTCAGGATAGATTTTAATTGTGAATTCCAGATAACTTTCCGAATTCAGGCAGGTAAACGTGAAGGGTCTTTTTTCATTCCTTAGTGCCAGAGTATTAATTGACACCTCTGTAGCCTGACCCGGATTGAAGGAGTATCCTTCCGGTTTTTCAATCTGAAGTCTCTTTACATTGTGAGTTACCTTGTCTATATTCAGAATTTTAACAATATGCTCTTCCATACTATCAGTATTTAATTGTTAAACAAATAATTCGAAATATGGTTTTGAGTATAAAACTTCAGATACGGTTAACAGTTCTGATATGAACAACCATCATTGCCAACTTTCTATGTTAAGAAAACTCATAATTTATCGATTTTGGAAGCCAGAATGAAATCATTCTCGGATAACCCATTATATGTTATAAGAACCGCAAATATTAAGGTCCTCTTTAAGAATTTAAAACAATTGAAAGATTAAATAGTTCCCTGAAGCTTAAAACCTTTTTCTGAGCTGAAGATATACCCTGTTATATTTATCATGCTTTTCAAAAGTTCCTTCATAATTTGCCGAGAAGGACATTTTCTTTGAAAATTGCCAGAATATACTCATCTCTCCAATATTTTGGAGAATTCTGATCTTGTTTTCAGGAAGGGTATAATCACGGGCCAAAATCCTTTTCACTTTTTGGTTTGGAGCTCCGCAATCAGTAGATTTATTAGAACACGAAGCAGATAAGGATGAATTTGAATTATAACAGGATTGCATGGTTATATCTTGTTTCAACTACATCCCAGTTAATCAGCTTCCAGAACGCATTAAGATAATCATTACATCTGTTTTGATAGTCGAGATAGTATGCATGTTCCCAGAGATCACATGTCATTATCGGAATAAAACCCACACGCAGAGGATTGCCTGCGTTGCTCTTTGGCATTATTTGCAGCGATCCATTCTGAGTAAGGACCAGCCAGATCCACCCGGCTCCGAAGAGTGATTCTGCAGCCTTGGCAAAAGCGTTTTTAAAGAATGAAATGGTGCCAAAATCTCTTATGATCAGGTCTTCCAAAGGACCTTTTATTGGATTTTTGCTGCCAGGTCGTAAACACTCAAAATAAAACATATGATTCCATACCTGTGAGGCATAATTAAAAACCGATCCATCTGCAACTTTAATAATAGTCTCGAGATCCAGATTTTTAAATGTTGTTCCAGGAATAAGTCTGTTAAGATTTGCGGCATAAGCTGGAAGATGTTTGCCATAATGATACTCAAGAGTTTTTTTAGAAAGATATGGTTCAAGAGCATCCGTTTTATATGGCAAATCTGCCAGTTCAAATCTCATATTATTGATTTTACTAATATACTGGTAAACAAAGAATTTATCGTATGATCAAGATTCAGGTCTGATACATCTAAATTACTGCTATGCATAAATCTATTAATTAAACTAACATTAATTTTGAATTAAGAATCCATTAATATGAATACTGCAAAGCATTCAGCTTTTCAGTCTGATAGTGTTTCTCTGAAGTTTGAGTTTCTTTCGAACTTTTAGGAAGTTCGTTATGTGAATTGGGGCTGTTGAAAAAGTCTTATTTAACCACAAAGCATACAAAGGTAAAAACCTATATTTCAGCACTTTGTGATCTTTATGATAAGAGAGGAGAAATTTGTCAGGTGAATATATTAAGACTCTTCACTCAAAACATATCCAAATCCTTTTTTTGTCTGAATTAGCTTCTGAGAGAAATTTTTATCAATTTTATTCCTAAGTGAATTGATATGGACATCAATCACATTTGTTCCTGAATTAAACGAATAACCCCAGATTTTCTCAGCAATATGCATTCTGTCAAATACTTTACCCTTGTTGCTCAATAACAATTCCAGGATCTTATATTCGGTGGCTGTAAGGTTTATCTCTTTATCATCCCGTCGGACTTTTTTTGCTATTGAATCAAGTTCCAGATCAAGCACCTTAAGAAGAGGATTTACCATAGCTTCCTTGTTTCTGCGTACTAGTGCTTTAATTCGTGCAAAAAGTTCCTGGAAACTGAATGGTTTAACAAGATAATCGTCAGCACCACAGTCAAATCCTGTAAGTTTATCTTCAACTGAATCAAGTGAGGTTAACATTATGACTGGGGTGAGATTATTATTATTCCTGATTTTTTTGCACAAATCGAATCCTGAAATTCCCGGAATCACAACGTCAAGAATAATTACGTCGTATTTCCTGGAAAAAACAAGCTTCTCTGCGATTGTACTTTCATAGGCTGTATCGACAATACATTCCTTACTTTCTAATCCTATTTTAACGAAAGAGGATATTTTTGGATCATCTTCAACCAGCAGGATTCTCATAATGGTCTGTTATTTTACTCTTTTCAAAATCAAGTATTAAAGCAAAAGGCTTAAAAGGATTAATCAATACTTTTAAACAAATAGTTGAATTATCTAATTCTAATTTACTTAATGCTAATTACCCTTGCAAGTTAACAAAACAATTTCAATGCAATTAACTATATAATATTTATCACTTTTTTGTACAAAATATTAACTATTTTTGAAATACATTAGACTTCCGATGTCAGGCAATTCAAACGAATACGGACCAAAACAAGGCTGGAGATTTATGAGGACTATCCTTACCTTTAGAAGAACAATTTGGATATTGCTCATAATAGTATTTTTTATTAGCTTCCTCGATCTTGCCGGCTGGATATTTAACATCGACCTTTTTAAAAGTATTATGCCGAATTGGGAGTCCATGGAGTTAATAACTTCATTGTGCTTTATTATTTCAGCTTTAACTCTGGTAATTATACAATTGAATTTTCCTGTTCTTATAAAAAGGACACTTTCGATATTTCTTGCATTCGTCATTTGTATAATAGGTCTGAGCACCTTATATGTATATTTATTTTATCTGAACACAGGTCATGAATCATCTATAACGCAATTATCCTCGCTGAGTTACTTCCTCTCTCCCGTTAACAGAATGGACATTTTAGCAGCAGTAAACTTCATTCTTGTAGGGTGTATACTTTTTCTACTTGCAAGAGAAAAAGAGAGAAGTTCCGGTATCGCTCATATAATTACTGTTCCGGTTTTTCTGATAAGTTACCTTTCAATTATCAGTTACATACTCGACGTATATTCATCTACAGAGTTAAGGAACATATCATTTGCTCTGAACACTGCGATTGCTTTTTGCGGGATTTGTTCAGCAGTGCTGCTTATGAAGCCTGAAACATGGCTTATGAAACTATATAATTCCCGCGATACAGCAGGAATTATATCAAGAAAGCTTTTCCCGGCCCTGGTTGTATTACCTTTACTTATCGGGTGGTTGCGCATACGTGGAGAACGAATGGGTCTGATAAAATCCGAAGAAGGTATTGCTCTTGTGGCCATTGCCTATGTTTTTTGCTTCATGATCCTTATTTGGCTAACTGCCCGCTCAATCGATAAAATAGACCGGAAACGGCGCTCAATTGAAGAGGCGTTACGCGAAAGTGAAGAACGGTTCAGAACCATTGCCGAATCGCTTCCGGTACTTATTTTAATATACCGGATAAAGGATTCAACTATCTCATTTGTAAATGATTTTTATGAAAAATCATTTGGTCTTAAAAAGGGTGAACTGACAGACAAAATAGTACCTGACGCTTTCCTGAATCCTGAGGACCATAAGAATATTGCAAATACATTTAAGGAGAGAGACGGAGTTTATAATAAAGAAGTAAGAGTAGAAAAAACTGACGGTACACCATTCTGGATCATGACCTCCGTCAGAAGAATTGTTTTTTTGAATGAGCCGGCTTTCCTGACTGCATCAATTAATATCACAGAGACCAAAAAAGTACAGGAAGAGCTGTTACGCTTAAACCGTACATTAGATTCAAAGAGCATGAGCAGTCACGTAATGATGCATTCCAACAATGAATTCGGTTACCTCGATGAGGTATGTAAAATAATCATTGAAGATTGCGGACATGCTATGGTATGGGTAGGATATGCCCAAAACGATGAGAAAAAAAGCGTCAAGCCTGTTGCATATCACGGTTTTGAAAAGGGATATATCGATCAGATGAACATTTCATGGGATGATAATGAACAGGGCAGGGGTCCGACAGGGACCACGATCAGGACGGGAAAACCTTCCCTCTGCAAAAACATGCTGACCGATCCACTCTTTAAACCCTGGAGAGACGCAGCTCTGGAAAGAGGCTATTCCTCATCATTAGTATTACCACTCATTTCAGAAGGAAAAACATTCGGTGCAATTTCAATCTATTCAAAGGACCCAGATCCATTCTCAGATAGTGAAATAAAACTTTTATCTGATCTTGCTGATGATCTGGCCTACGGAATTTCATATATCAGGCTGACAGAATCTGAAAGAAAAGCTGCAAATGTTATAAAAGAAAATGAAGCCAAATTAAAAGAACTGGTTGCCACAAAAGATAAGTTTTTCAATATAGTTGCTCATGACCTGAAGAATCCATTTACAAGTCTGCTGGGTTCTTCTGAATTATTATTTGAGAATATCGATCATATGAACATCAACAATATTAAGGATCTCGCAATGATATTGAATGATTCGGCAAAAGGAGGTTATGCAATACTTCAGAATTTACTCGACTGGTCGAGATCACAGACCGGATTAATAAAGTTCACTCCTGAAAGGATTAATCTGAAAGATCTGATAAATGAAAATCTTTCAAGCCTGAGATTATCTGCGGCCAATAAAGAGATTAAGATGTACTCCGAGGTAGCAGATGATATATATATTTTCACCGACAAAAATATGATCAATACTGTACTTCGCAATCTTTTAAGCAATGCAGTTAAGTTTACCCATAAAAATGGTAATGTATCAATCAAAAAAGAAGTTACACCTTCTGAGATCATTCTATCTGTAAAAGATACTGGAGTAGGTATAGCTGAGGAAAAAATTAAAAATCTATTTAATATAGAAACAAAGAATTCACTTCCGGGAACTGAAAATGAACAGGGAACCGGTCTTGGACTTAAACTAAGTAAGGAATTTGTGGAAAAACTCGGTGGCAGAATATGGGTTGAAAGCGAGGTGGATAAGGGCAGCGAGTTTAAGTTTGCAATTCCAATAAATGAACCCAAATGATTTCACTGACAAAAAAATCGGACGGCAAGCTGGAATGTATTCTCTGCCCTCATTACTGCAAATTGGGTGTCGGCAAATCAGGCATCTGCGGTGTGAGGAAAAACACGGGTGAAAAAATTGAACTTCTGACATATGGAGTCATATCAGGATATTCACTGGATCCCGTTGAGAAGAAACCGTTATATCATTTTTACCCCGGACAGAACATATTATCAATCGGATCATTCGGTTGTAATATGAGATGTGATTTTTGCCAGAATTTCCATATATCCCAGAAAATTCCTGAAAGCCTGGTTTCTGAAGTTACAATATACAAAATAGTAAAGGATGCTCTTGCCTCAAAGAACAATATTGGAATAGCGTTTACTTATAATGAGCCGGTTATCTGGTTTGAGTTTATGAGAGATGTTGCCGAAAGTGCCAAAAAGGAAGGATTATTAACCGTTATGGTCAGCAATGGATTTGTCAACAGTGAACCGCTTGGTGAAATATTAAGCTTCATTGATGCATTTAATATTGATCTTAAGGCCTTTAACAATTCTTTCTACAGGAAACTGACAGGGGCTGAAATTGAACCGGTAAAGAATAGTTTGAAGCAGATAGCAAAATCGGGAAAACATCTGGAAATAACAACACTTATAATACCCGGACAGAATGACAATGAAAAGGAAATGGCATTACAAACGGAATGGATCGCCGGTGAGCTTGGGAAAGATGTGCCATTTCATATCAGCAGGTACTTCCCTATGTATAAAAGAGATGATCCGTCCACACCGGAAATATCACTTAAAAAACTCTTTGAAATTGCTTCAGAAAATCTGAATTTCGTATATACCGGGAATAGTCAATCAACTGACGGACAGAATACAATATGTCCAGAATGTGGTACTACTGTAATTATCAGATCCGGATATAAGATCAGAGTCGTAAATATGGATAAAAAAGGAAGATGTACCGGATGCGGTAACCAGGTTTACAAATACTTTACTTTTTCTTCGTCTTCGCCTTCGTCGTTGTAGACAATGTACTTAGCCTGTCAAACAATTTGTCGACACCTGTGATGAGATCTTTTTCCACGGCTTTGTAGTAAGCTTTTACTATTTTGGGATTATCCTTACCGTCAGGGTTGTTAACACGTGCAATGAGGTCATTTCTGAAAGCAACGGAATCAGAGATTATTGCTGATAATTCATCTGATTTATTTTCGGGATGAATGCCGGAATAGACAAAACAATCAGAAATCACTTCAAAAATCAGGTAATCAATATCTTTTTTTAGTTCTCTTACGCTTGCCATACTATACGGGATTGAATTAATAAGGATACAAATATAATAATTTATCTTTCAGTCTGTTCAACCAGTTACGATTATTCAGTTCTGAAGTACCGGATACTCTCTTCAGCTCTTTGCAGATACAGTTTCCTTAATCTGTCAATCAGTTCAAACTTTACGTTATAAAATTTGTCATTTATGCAATTAAATGGAAGAACCACGGGTGAGGTTCCGGTCATAAATACTGCATCGTAATTTGTTATGTCATCAACATCCACCAGGGATATTTCCACTTTAATATTGTTTTCTTTACAAATTTCAAGAAGATGTTTCCTGGTGATACCATTAAGAATAGCATTGTCAGGCGCTGTCACCAGTGTTTCACCCTTAAGAAAGAAAATATTTGAACGGCTTCCTTCAGTTATTAAATTATTTTCATTAACCAGAATTGCCTCATAAGCGCCTTCCATTATTAATTTATGATAGATAAATGTCCTTAGTTTATGATTTATCACTTTTGATTCCGGATCTTTCCGTTCAGCAAAAAAAAGGATTCCCTTCACTCCTTTTTTATACTGATTTTCTGATGGATAAATAGGCTGGATAAAATAGATCAGGTAGTTAGTTGAGCCGTTATTATAATTGAAAACTATCTTAAGGTTTGTCTCCCGTTTTTTGTTAGATCTGGTAAGGTTTAAAATGGCTTTTCGCAGTTCAGATACATCGGCAAGAAGTTCTTTCTTTTGCAGTTTTACACTGGTTGCCAGACGTTCCATATGATCAGGAAAAAAGATTGGGTTTCCTTTAACCATACGTATAACCTCATATACAGAATCACCTTCATAAACCAGTGAGTTATCGAATAGTTCGACCGGCTGAAGGGTACCATTAAGTATGAATTTTTTTCCGTAACATTCATTCATGACAAGCTGTTCTTTGCATCACAAAAATACAAACTATCAGCCAATCTGCCCACAATTCTCATTATATTCGCTGTCATAATCCAAAGGTGATTTGATCTGATGTATGCAATTATTGATATCGAGACCACAGGGGGAAGTGCACAAATTGAAAAGATCACTGAAATCGCTATATACCAACATGATGGAAATCAGATTACAGGAGAATTTGTTTCGCTAGTAAATCCTGAAAGGAATATCCCGTATTTTATAACCAATCTTACAGGGATTACAAATGAAATGGTTGAAGATGCTCCGCGCTTTTATGAAATTGCAAAAAAAATTATTGAACTTACTGAAGGAAGGACTTTTGTTGCTCATAATGCACGGTTCGATTATTCATTCATAAGACAGGAGTATAAATCTCTAGGATTCAATTTTAAACGAAATATTCTTGATACTGTAGCGTTGAGCAGAAGGTTTATTCCCGGACACAAATCGTATAGTCTGGGGAATATTTGTACGGATCTCAGTATTTCAATCAATGGAAGACACCGGGCTTCAGGAGATGCTCTGGCTACAGTGAAGCTCTTTGAACTTCTTATTGCAAAAGATATTGAAATGAACGGATCAAGATCAGCCCTCACAAAAAATACGAGGGTTTCAAAGTTGCATCCAAAACTCGACATTGCTAAAATAGACAGCATACCTGATGAACCCGGAATTTACTATTTCTATAATGAGAGAGGTGATCTGATCTACATAGGAAAGAGCCGGAATCTCCAACAGAGAATCAGTACGCACCTGTCGAACAATTCCACCAACAGAGCAATGGAGATGCGCGATCAGATCGCAGACATTGACTGGGAAAGAACCGGAAGTGAATTGATTGCACTGCTTAAAGAGTCACATGAAATCAAAGTTAATAAACCGATCTATAACAGGTTACAGAGAAGATCGGGATTTCAATGGGGTATCTTTCGATTTACTGATACAAATGGTTACATAAACTATCGTTATGGACAGCTTAACAATGATGAGTTGCCAATTTCCGTTTTCACTTCTAAAGAGAAAACAAAATCAAAGCTCACTTCACTTGTAGAAATGTATAATCTTTGTCAGAAGTTGTCAGGTCTCTATGAAACAGACAGTGCATGCTTTCACTACCATGTTGGAATCTGCAGGGGTGCCTGCATAGGTAAGGAATCGGCAGATGAGTATAATGAGCGGGCTATAAGAGCTACGGAAGAGTTCATTTTCTCCAGACGTAACTTTTTTATAATTGACAAAGGACGCGATAATGATGAGAAGTGTGCAGTCAAAATCGTAAACGGAAAATATTCAGGTTGGGGATACTTTAATATAAATGACATGGGATTTGGTCTTTCAGCATTACACGAATGTATTAAACCATCTGTTGATAACCGCGATATCCAGGTTATTCTGAAACAGTATCTGAAAAGCAACAGGGTGGAAAAGATTATTGAGTTCTGATTGGCCCCCTATTCATGAAACCGGTATCCGATCCCCGATTCCGTAATAAGAAACTTTGGTTTACCCGGATCGTCCTCGATTTTTTTCCGGAGCTGCGCTACAAATACTCTTAAAATCTGAGTCTGCTCAATATATACGAAACCCCATATTTCTTTTAAGATTGTCTGATGAGTCAATACTCTTCCGGAATTTTTTGAAAGAAGTGCAAGCAATGAAAACTCCGTTGAAGTTAATTTCAGAATAATATCATTTTTGCGGGCAATATGATTTGCAAGATCAATTGAGAGCTTCCCGAAAGTCAGATTTGGATCATCTTCGTTACCAAGGTTGGGCCTTAGAGCAACACGTATCCGGGCCAGAAGCTCCCCTGTTCTGAAAGGTTTAGTAAGGTAATCATTCGCCCCGTTATCGAGGGCATTTATGATATCATCTTCCGAATTCCGGACAGACAGAATGATTATTGGTTTCTGATACCATTCCCTGATTTTTTTCAGAAATTCTATACCGTCGGTATCCGGTAATCCAAGGTCGAGAATGATAAGGGCAGGATGATGAGTGGCAGCATAAATAAGTCCGTCTTTCCCGTTGGCTGATTCAGAAACCTTGAATCCATTTGATGAGAGTGTTATTTCAAGTAAACGGCGTATCTGAACCTCATCGTCAATTACCAAGATGGTTTCCGGTAAATTCATTTATTTTTTAATTTTATCACTGTAGTTCTACCTCTGGAATATCAGTTGGTATCTTAATTGTAAATTTTGCACCGCCATTCTCTCTGTTCTCCACCGTAATTGTTCCTTTATGCGCTTCCGTAAATCCTTTCGCTATCGAAAGCCCAAGTCCTGTACCTCCTGCTTTTGATCCTTCCACTCTGTAGAATTTGTTAAAGATAAGCGATATTTCCCTGGCAGGAAAACCCGGTCCCCTGTCCATAACCTGTAATGTCATTATTCCATTGTCATAAAAAGCTTTGACCCGAAGATTAGCTGAGGAGGAAGCATACTGTGTTGCATTATAAATCAGATTATAAAGTACCTGTTCCATAAGTCCGAAGTCGATTTTCACAAAAGGCATGTCATCAGGAATAACAATATGAAGTTGAAAAGGTTTTAATTCATCCTGAAGACTTTCAGTAACTTTATTTATCAGATCATGAATATCGCACCAGTCAAGTCGTGGAGTTATCCTGCCGCTTTCGAGACGCGACATATTTAGCAGGTTTTCAATCAGACGGTTCAATCTTTTTGATGCCTTGAATATTTCATTAGAGAGTTCTTTTTGTATTTCCAGTGGATGTTGCGATGTAAGAAGTGAATCTGAGGCGCCCATAATTGTAGCAACCGGTATCCTCAGCTCATGCGAAATGGAGTTAAAAAGTGTTTTGTAAAGCTTATCTGATTCATTTAACAAGAAAGCCTGTTTAGCCATATTGCGTAAATATTCCCGTTCGAACTTTCCGGATATCTGAGAAATAAATGCTTCCCAGAATTGTTCCTCACCCTGGGTAAATACAATTTCCTGTTGAATTGCAATGACCCCAAGGTTCATCTGATTTCCTTTCAAAGGATAAAATGTATAATTCGATGAGGGTAAAGTATCGGTGTGTTTTCCTGCCTTGGTAGAGTGTTGGAAGGTCCATGATGCAACACTCATATCATTTTTTGATATTGTGAAATTTCCATTTTTCCTGCTTGTATATTCAAGCTCATTATTTTCACTTATCAGCAAAATCCGGCTATTCAGATTAAAGTATTTTTTAATGTCGTTTTTTGCGATAGTGATAACCTCTGCTATA
>Ga0209226_10001052_pt1 | contig 13147 bp, 13 predicted proteins | sample BarGraNGADG00212_2_FD_184497 | JGI IMG/M metagenome (GOLD analysis project Ga0209226, IMG submission 184497) | Arctic peat soil microbial communities from Barrow, Alaska, USA - Barrow Graham LP Ref core NGADG0011-212 (SPAdes) (version 2) | ecosystem: Environmental > Terrestrial > Soil >...
TCTTGAAGAAAAATGGTATGCCCTTTACACACGTCCAAGAGCTGAAAAGCTCGTATATCAACGACTTGTTGAGGCCGGGATAGAAACTTTTCTGCCGCTACAAAAGACTTACAGGATGTGGAGCGACCGGAAGAAACTTGTTGAAAAGCCCCTCCTCTCTTCTTATGTATTTGTAAAAACAAACAAAAAAAGTTTCCCGAAGGTCTATAAAACCAATGGAGTAGTTAAGTTCATCTCCTTCGAGGGACAACCTGTTTCAATTCCACAGAATCAGATCGATAACCTCCGGTTGCTTATTAACAGTGATGCCCCCATTGAAGTCTCATCTGAAAAATTCGCTACCGGCGATAATGTGGAGGTTATTAACGGCTCTCTCATCGGGCTGACAGGCGAGCTTATTAAAATAGGAAGCAAAAACCGGGTTATAGTCCGTATCGACAGGTTTGATCAGAATCTGATACTCAAAATACCGAAGGTGTTTCTGAGGAAAGTGTAACCGAAGGCGTCAGGTATCTGGCTTAGGATGTTGGGCCTCACGCCTGTCGCCCCACACCTCACGCCGTATTTATCCGAACGGCTTATCCCCGAACGGATTCTGAAACGGAGTATCATTACCATTACCCTTGCTTCCTCCGCCCCTTGGTGGAGGATTAACCGGTGGAGTTCCCATTTGAAGCGTAATAGTATAATCTAAAAATACCCTGGCTATAATTGGCTTAGTATATCTTTTCTTCTTCATAATAATCGGTACAAAGATAAGATATTATTCTAATGGGAAATGACCAGTTTTTTCGACCATTTAATATTTTTATTTGATACATTCGTAATATACAAACCATTGTCTAAACTAACTGGTATTTCAACTGTTTCCCCCTTACCAAGGCTGACATTATTCTTCCTGAAAACAACCTTCCCGGTTACATCATAAATTACAACAGAAGAATTATCTTCAAAACCGGCCAGTCCTGTTTTTATCAGAACGGACCCGTTTGAATACCAGCATACTGATTGATCTTTTGAAGCAACATTAACATCTGTAGCGATTGACATATCGAACTCCACTGCCATATCGGTTATTGTTCCGGCTGCTGCAGAAAAAGTATAACTTGGATTAGCTTTCAGATCGATTCTGTTGGTTCCGTGTATAAGAGTTACCTTAGAATCAGTAAGATTCTGAAGGTCAAGCACATTGATTGTATAGTTTTTAGCTACTCCGATCCTCAGGTTTAAGGGGACCACAGTTATTTTATCAGGAATTGGCAAACCGTTAATTCCAAGGTTTATATTATCCGAAATAGTATAAATTTGGGGATTAGCCTGATTGTCTCCAAACAACTTATAAGCATCATAATCTGTATCAAATGCTGTTGTTGCATCATTAAAGAAGTAGATAATAGATTCATCTGTAAAAGTTGCACCATCAGAGACATTTAGTTTTAAATAGGGAAAAGAATGACTATCCTGGGTCCCTTTATTTTCCCGGGCTCCTTTATAAATTGAATTAGATGTATATAATCTGCTGCCGGATGGAATTGCTACACTCCTTGTACCAAACCCTGTAGTAGCGTGTACAAAGAAACCTTGCAAAGCCGGAACAATATTTGAGACGCCGGCGCCAATCCCCACACCAGTAAAAGTATTCCAGGAAAGGTATTTATTATCTATTGTGAAATAGATTGATTTATCTACTATTTTTGGACTGAGAACAAATTGATTAGCATCAACTGCACATGTAAATGGATTCCCGATAAGGTTCCATCCATTTTGATCAGCATTTGTACCACCACAAGTTATGTTTGTGTTTGTATTAGTATTACCGGGTAATATAGTTCCAGCAAATGTTGCAGTCTGATTGGTTGAAACATAAACGTTATATCCACGATTAGTTTGTAATTGAGTAAATCCTGGTGTTAATCCTCCATTTCCATCATGCCAGTTCCATCCTGTGTTCTTATCCGTAATAACAAGATCTTCCCTGTAATTTAACAGGTTATAAGGATTAGAGATGCCAGTTGTGAGTACAGCTTTATCATAATTATTAATAGGGGTTGTAACATAATGCCATTTGTAATCCGGGCCGCCCCCTCCGGCAAGAAATAGTTCAACGTTGAGAGTGCCAGCAACTGATACTGAGGAACCGGTAATAAAATTAGCAGATCCGGTTGCGTCTGATTTCATAAGAAATGTACATCCGGAACCAACCGAAGTGGCTCCGGAAACTGTTAGTCCTGCACGGGCTTCAATGGTCAATATACTCCGGGTTGATAAAGAAAGCGAGGTGGCAGTAGGATAATTTGGACGTCCTGCAGGAATAATTACTTTGTTATCAATTATAGAAGTAGGTACCAATGAGGGAGATCCTGTCCAGTTAGTAGTTGTTGTCCAATCGGTTGAAGTGATCCCGGTCCAAATGTAATAAACAAACTCATAAGCTCCGATATCAATAGTTCCAATACGTGATTTACCTTCAATATCTGTGGCGGGAATATTAACTCCGGTATATATGGCTATACCTCCATCAACCAGAGGCGTGATCCATGAATTTATATGAAAATCAGAGGATGGGACAATAAAGTTTGGTCCTGTATCAGCTTCGTTAGTCAGGCTGAGAATTTTATTACCGCCCCCATCAGTTCCACCTGACAATCCACCCTGTATACCACAATTTGCAAATACCATTGACGCTCCGGAAACTATAGTGTATTTTGTCGAATTTCCCCATAAAACGGTATTGACAATTTTAGGGGCAACAGAAATTGCGGATGTAATTCCGGTCGTATTGTTTACCACATCGCAATTAATCGCATTCCCGACGCCAAGGAAATAGATCCCGACATTATTGTTGAAAAGAACACAATTAATTAAAGACGCACCACTAACCAAATCAGAAACATAAACTCCTTCACCGGCAGAATGATTATATATTAAAGAATTGCTAATTGTACCTGCCGAATTAAAAAAGACACCATATCCATTGCTAGCCGTATTGCTGTAAATCTCGCAACCGGTTATAATTGAATTCACATCTCCATCAATAACCAGGCCACCACCATTTCCTGATGTGGAATTATCATGCAGTTTCAGATTCTGCAAAGTAACATGGGTTCCTGTTGCGTATAAGTAAATTCCACCTCCATCGCCTCCAATGTTACAATTACGAATTGTGCTGTTTCTAACTGTAATATTATCACCATATATAGTTATTCCCCCGCCTAAAGCATATAAATCTTCGCCTGTTCCATGTTCAATCACTGCATAATCGATTACTGATGTTCCTGTGCTATTATCGAATAACAGATTTTTCCATGTTTCTCCCACGTCAACAATTCCGCTTCCATTATTATCAGCAGTAAAAGTTATTAAACTGCCTGGGGCACCAACAGCGTTTAGAATTCCTGTTGCGGAAATGGTAATACCAGATGTAGTCGCTGTAGCAAAAAGAGTTGCTCCGGCGTTGATGGTCAAAGTCCCGCCTGATACACCAAGTGTATTAAAATATTTGGTACCACTGATAGTAAAAGTACCAGTAGTCAATGTGCCGGTATATGGATCACCATAAATACCAGTACCAGTAATTTGTCCAAAAACCGACCTGGAAATAAAAGTCAGTACCAAAAACAGATATATAAGTTTTTTCATTTCACTGCAGGTTTTTTGTAAGACCTTAAAACTATCTTACAGGTTGCATCAACATTATTAATCTATTGTAATAAGATACAATAAACCTAATCTGGAAAAACAAAAATAGGAAATTAATCAGCAACATCAAAGAGATATAGAAGGAAGACAAAAGATAATCCACCTTCGCTAAAGCTTCGGTGGACGAAGAAAGTAAAAAGACAAAAGTTTGAGTGAGGGGCGTGCGGTGTTCGGAATGAAAACTTTCCTTCGGCATATAACCTATAAACTACAGCCTTCAACCATCAGCCTTCAGCCCTTTGGAACTCCGGTTAATATCATTATCTTATTAAACATCCATAACAACCTGTGATTAAATAAATATCTACAGGCTCCCGGGATAAAAGCTTTTATTGAATGCTCCTTTCTACCTCGTTTATAGCTTTTTGCTACACCAATCAGTTGTTGTTGGGGCCATGGTTTATCCGGCTCCTTTACGGAATCGCCACGGGTAATATATAGTAGTTTGCCGGAATCATCAGAAATTATTTCAACTAACCGGTGCATCACCAACGAGCTGTTATGTCGTTCAGGCGTTATGTCGTTATGTCGTTGAACCGTTGCGCCGTTGCGCCGTTGCGCCGTTGCGCCGTTATCCACACAAACCACCACGCTGCCTGTCAATGGTAATTCTCCTTTTGCCAATGGTTTTACAATTACCCTGTCACCTGGTCTTAATGTCGGGAACATGCTGAATCCTGTTGCCGGCAGCTCAACCGAATGTCCCGATTCAAGCACCGCCATTACCAGCCCGATAGTTCTATCAGAGGAAATGTCATAACCGGCACTATGAAGGGGAGATGATTCCACGGATTAGATGTTGTTGCTGGTTAAATAATTATACAAGTTTACGAAGAAATGTTGAAAGAGTTGAAAGAGTTGAAAGATTTGAAAAGATCCGGACTCGTTCAACCCATTAAACTCGTTCAACCCCTTCAACCCCTTCAACCTTTCAACCAGATTTAACTAAATCAACCAAAACAACTTGCCAATCCTTTGTGGATAATAAATCATCGCTTTTGGCCCTTTGCATTTGTAACGCTTTTTCATCCAGCTTATAGAAGGAAATGTATCACCGAGCAAAAACCGCAACCTATGTTTTGGAGCGATAGAACATATTATGGCTTTGTATGCCGCTTTACGAAATTCGGCTTTATTACCTTGCATAGGGTTCGATATAAATCGATCAGGGAACTCAAGGGTGTTTGACTTATCGAGTAAAGTAATATCAGTGTATAAACGTAACTGGCAATCGCCCTCTAAAGCATGGTGTTCAAAATGGTTGATAAGATATGACAGTTGTATCTCCCCGGAAAGTATGCTGGCTTTAGTGTCCCCGACAGATATTTCAACAGTTTCTGAAAATGGATCACAATAACTCATACTGCCAGTAATCCTCTTATCAAAGAGGTTATCATGAATCTCAAGTGCATATCCGTTTTTGTACAGGGTAGGGAGGTGATGACCGAAATCAAACATTATTTTTTTGAAAAGGGGAGATTTAGCAGGTTCTAATGTAAATCCTTTCTGCTGTAAAAGTTGCCAGGCTTTAAGGGATTCTTCGCGCTTAATGAGAATATCATTGTCGTTCATCTGGCGTAACCCTTTGGAACCATAAAGAGTATGTTCGAGTGCCATTCCTTTAAGAAGAATGTGTTTAATGCCCGCATTACAAAGTATAGTATTAACCTCTTTCCAGCGCTCTGTCAGCCAGGTATTCCGTGCCATACTAAGCGTATAACCGTTTTCAAGAATTGTCATCGAATTTGCCGGGGTCTGCTTCCCCAGCCCGGCTTCCTTTATTGTATATGCAGCCAGGGCAATTATGCCATGAGCATTTATCAGTTTAACCATGGCGGGCCAATCCGTGACCTCTCCCAGCAGTTTTGAAAAGGTCTCCCTGTTTGTTTCATCGAACGGGTAATGGCATAATAATAACAGAAGTTCTCTCATATCAGGGCAAAGTTAGTGAATTTCTCTTTTGAAGGGATCAGGAATCAGAGATCAGGAATCAGGAATCAGGGATCAGAAATCAGGGATCAAGGATCAGAGATCAGGGATCAGAGATCAGGAGTCAGTGATTAGAGATTAAAGATCTGATTTCTGTTCCCTGGTTTCTGATAGACTTTACCTTCCTTTCCTGAATTTTATAAGTCCAGCTAACATTTTTCTTATCGCTACTAATTTTTCATCAATCTGCAAATAATTTTCTTTACTCATAAAATTCAGGTTATTTGCAATTAAAAGCTGAGTATCCAGTTCGGAAATTGATCCTTGAGCAATAAATAGAAACCTGAGGTACTCTTTATTTGATTCCCTTGCAGCTCCTTCGGCAATATTTGACGGAATTGAAATTGCAGACCGTCTGATTTGCGAGGTCAGAGAAAACAATTCATCCTTCGGGAATGATTTTGTCTTTTCATAGATAATAGTTACCAGGGCAATACTTTCCTGCCAGACATTCAGGTCTTTATGTGTTTTCATAATACAATGGTTTAAGTTTTTATTTTAAGGAACTAAATAATTTTGGTATCAAATTATTACACCTCAGGGACAGAATCACACCTGTAGGAGTTTTTTCTTAAAATCCTGATCCCTTATACCTGCTCCCTGCTCCCTGATCTCTGTTTCCTGATTTCTGATCTCTGCCTCTGATAAATTCCCCTCACAAAAATCAATAATCGTTTGTATTATTCGAAATATCGAGTAAATTTGTTACTCATTACCCCTGACCGAATGATTAATACTCTGATCACTTCACAAACCAGGATTAAGCTGCTAAGAAAATTTTTTCTCAACAGCAGAACGAAAGCTCATCTCAGGGGCCTGGAGGCTGAATTTGGAGAATCCTCAAATGCAATCCGGATAGAATTGAACCGATTTGAAGAAGCAGGTCTTTTGCATTCACTCCGCGATGGTAACAAGAAAGTGTATCAGGCTAATGCTGATCACCCGTTATTTGGCGATATTCATAGTATTATAATGAAGGAAGCCGGTATTGACCGTGTAATCGATAAGGTTATTCACCGTATCGGGAATCTTATTTGTGTTTATCTGACGGGTGATTTTGCACGTGGGAAGGATAGTCCGGTTATAGAACTGATTCTGGTGGGAGAAAATATAGACAGGGAATATTTAGCCAGAAAAGTGATGCAGGCTGAAGAACTTGTCGGACGAAAAGTTAGTTATGTTGTGCTTCATCCCGATGAGGCAGACTGTCATCTTTTAAAACTAAAAAAAACAGATCTTCTTCCATTGTGGAATATTTTGGAGAGTAGCATAACGATTCAGAGTTCTGAATCGACACGAATTTGAAGATAAATTAAATCCTTGTGCCGCATGCCGCGTACCGCAAGCCGCACATCGAAAAAAATTCAGCAGTTGGTTCAGATACTTTAAATACCACTGCAAAGGTTGATAAACAAGGCTTGTCAGGCACTTCGAAAGATGTGACTGACGCGGCGAAAGCATGTCCGGGGGCATGCGCATTATTGGGAAAATATATTTAATTTTGCAGGAAGTCTAAAGTTAATACTATTGAATTGTTTAATTAATATATCAGATATTGCGTCGGTCATTGAGGAGAAATTTCCCGAAATACCGTTTGCCCATATTTTTGGTTCATCAGCTGATGGAGTAGTAAAAGAGGGATCAGATATTGACATTGCGATATGGTATAATGGAACAGATCCTTCTATGAAAGTTAAAGTGTTGGAAACCATTGAGCCCTTTGTTAAAAATATCCCGGCAGACATCGTAAATATTTGCAACACAGACCCGTTGCTGGCGCATGAAGCTCTAGCCGGTAATGTTTTGTTTGTGCGTGAAGGAGAAAAATCACACTATGCTCTATTTTATTCAAAAATTGCAGCCGAATACGAGGACAGAATATACTGGATTCAGAAACAATTAGAATACCGGGGTTATGAGGTACAATGGAATCATTGACATTTGTGAACACATACTTGCTCTTGAAGGCATTTCAGCTCCCGATACATCTTCAAATTTGGTAAAAAAAGTTATTGAAAAGGGGATAATCACAGATAGTCCGGAATATCTTGAAATGATTCGTTTTCGAAATTTCATAGTTCACAGGTACGAAAAAATTGATTTGGAAATAATTTACACCATTGTGTCAAAAAAACTACCTGTTTTCCGGAACTTTATTCACGAAATAAGGAATAGTTAATCGTTATACTTTTGCCCTGCGCTCTGCGCTCTGAGCTCTGCGCAATAACAAGAGACACCGCGTACCACACATCGAAGCGAAGCGGAGATCCCGCTTCAGCGGGACCGCATACCGGTAAAATAAGACAGATATTGTATCATACAGAAATTGTACTATCACCACGCACCGGATTGAGGTTGCAAATTGAAACCTCAATTTTTTATGCGGTCACAGTTTGCAACCGCATGGCTAAATTCACGAAAGCATCGAAATTATATTTTGAATAAGGTAAATAATTATTTACTTTTGTATTAGAAAAATGAAGTGCTCTGAGTTCTTAAGATTACTTTTAAAAGATGGCTGGGTTGTTGTTTCGACTAAAGGATCGCACGTTAAGCTGAAACATTCTGAAAAACCAGGTATTATAATTTTCCCTGACCATGGAGCACATGAAATGGGCAAGGGAATGGAGAGGAAGATCAGAAAAGATGCAGGACTTAAATAGGTTAAGATTTATGTCAAAAAAGAAAATATTAGTTAGAATTGAAAAGACGAAAACGGGGTTTTCCGCTTACTCGGAGGATTATCCGGTATACACTACCGGAGCAACAATTAATGAATTGCTTGATAACTCCAATGAAGCATTCGCTCTCTACTTTGAGGACAGAAAGAAAGAAGTTCATCCGATTTACTTTGAAATAGATCTTAAGCAGTTCTTTCAATATTATAAAGTATTAAACTCAAAGGCTCTTGCCGAAAAGATCGGTATGAATCCAACGCTATTATCTCAGTATGTGCAAGGTCATAAGAAACCTTCAGAGAAACAAAGTCGTCGCATTCTTTATGGCATCAACAAAATCGGACAGGAACTGGCAGAAATGAGTGTCATCTATGATAAAACAAGTAATAAGTAAATTAACAAAATAATGTTTCGCGTCCCTGATTCTGGGGAAGCTCAGAGCGCAGAGCACAGGGCTCAGTGTCGAATTAAATTATTGATTATGGACGATTTCAGATTTGAGAAGCTCGATATCTGGAAGGAATCGATTGAGATTTCGGATGTATTATTCGATTATGCAGATAAGGCTGACGATAAAAAGCGGTATAAATTTGCAGAACAATTAAGAGCTGCAGGAATGAGCATTTCTAATAATATTGCCGAGGGATCCGGGTCATTCTCAGATAAAGAGTTTGCTAATTTTTTGAATATTTCCAGGCGTTCAATTTTTGAATGTGCAAATATTCTCTATATTTTTGAAAGGAGAGCAATTATTACTCAATCGGAAAAAACTTCTATATATTTGAAATTAATAATGTTAAGTAAGAAAATCACTAATTTCCGCAAATCTCTAAAATAATTTTTTCCCTGCGCTCTGAGCCCTGCGCCCTAAGCCATGTTTTTTACCCTTTTGTCTTTTTACTTTTGTCTTTTGTCTTAGTTCATACTTTTGTCTTTTTACTTTTGTCCTTTGTCTTAGTTCATACTTTTGTCTTTATACTTTTGTCTTTTATCTTGATCCATACTTTTATCTTGTGACTTTTGTCTTTTATCTTAAAGAGAATATAATGAAACAAATCCCCCTCATCTTAACCGCAGCTCTCTTATTGGCTTCTTCCTGTACTTCCCAGAAAAAACTTGCCTACCTCAATAACCTGCCCGAAAAAGGCGGAGAACAATACTTCCCGATGGTTTATCCTGATTATAAGATCCAGAACAGGGACATCCTTTATATTACTGCCAAAACGATGAATCCTGCCGGTAACATAGTAGATATTCTAAAGGGACCCGAGGCGACCAGCGGGTTAAGTAATATGGAAAGTGAATCAACTGTATTTTTAAACGGATTTGATGTAAAAACAGACGGGAACATTATCCTTCCTATTGTGGGAAAACTTCATGTGGAAGGAAAAACTCTGGAAGAAACAAGAAGTATATTACAGGATGAATTCAATAAAAAATATAAAAATGCGGTTGCAGAATGTAAATTACTGAGTTTTAAATTCACCGTTATCGGGGAGGTGAATCTCCCAGGAACATATGTAAATTTCAATAATTATCTTACTGTTCTTGAGGCAATTGGACGTGCCAATGGGGTAGGGGACTATGGAGACCGGCATAATATTCTTGTTATCAGGCCTTTTAACAGAGGATCAAAAACTTACACGCTGAATTTGCAGGATAAGCAAATACTCTCCTCCGAAGCATATTTTCTACTTCCGAATGATATTGTGATCGTACAACCTCTTAGCAAAAAAGTCTTTAACATGAACCTGCCTACAATTTCATTTATTATTTCAACCGTTACCTCGACAATTTCAATGGCATTGGTACTTATTTATTTTTTTAAGTAATATTAAAATTGTTATGATGTTATGTTGTTATGTTGGAAGTGAGATAATGCTCTGAGCTCTGATATAGTATTTCAAATGCCCTATCTATACTCATGACACCCTGATTAAACCTGGCATCCTAATGCCAAATGGCCAATACCTAACGCCACAACATCATAACATCATAACCCCATAACGTCATAACATTAAAAGAAATGGAACCAACCAACACTCCTTCAAACATCAATAACCAGGATGACGATAGCATCAACATAAAAAGGTATCTGGGCCTTTTTATGAGCAACTGGTACTTGTTTGCAGTTTCATTATTTATTTCCATGACAATTGCATATAGTATAAACAGATATTCCAGCAGGATATATACAGTATCGTCAACGCTTATGATCAGTGAAGGACAGAATTCTGAGGGTAACAGGATTGTAAGCAGTGTGATCCCCGGAGGAGATATTTTTAACAGCAAGGAAAATATGACCAATGAGATTTCGATCCTGACCTCTTTCAGTCTCAGTAAAAGAGTAATAGACTCTTTGCCCGAATTCAGGGTATCATATTATGGCGTAGGAAGACGAAATATCGCTGAGACCCGACTGTATAAAAACTCTCCTTTCATTGTAATGACAGATTCTGCAGATATGCAGCCAAGAAATTTCAAGGTTAATATAAGAATAATTTCAGCGGGATCATATTTGCTGTCAATTGAAGGGATTGAACATTCGGAAAAAGAAGTAAAATTCGGTGAGCGGTACATTGGTCATGGTTTTAATTTCATTATTGATCTCAGAGACCGGGGAAATTTTACACTTAAGTCCGGATCGTCAAATAAATTCTATTTTTATTTTTCAGGTTCAGAAGAACTTGCAAACTATTACAGGGGAGCTCTGAGTGTCGTTCCAATCGACAAGGATGCCAGTATCATTAAATTAACTGAAATTGGTCTTGTCCCCGAGCAGGAGGTAGATTTCCTGAATATGCTCATGAAAGTATACCGGAACCTGAGTCTGGAATCTAAAAATCAAACTGCAGAAAGTACTCTCGCTTTTATCGACAGACAACTCGGCATTGTTTCGGATTCTCTTAAAAAGGCTGAGAACAGGCTTCAGAGATTAAGACTTGAAAATAAGCTTGTCGACCTTTCAAAAGATGGAAGTCTTTTACAGGGCAGATTGGAAAAGGAAGAAAATGAAAAAATATCCCTGGAGCTTCAGAATTATTATTTTCAATATCTGAAAGAATATCTCGACTCGAAGAACGAATCAGGTGACATTGTTTCGCCGAATACGGCCGGGATTTCAGAACCAACTCTGTTGAGTCTCGTTGAGGAACTTGCCAAACAGCAGAAACTGAGGAATGAATTATTAGTGAATCTTTCAGTTGATTTGCCCCCGGTTTCTCTTGCCTCTGAGAACATAAATAAGATCAGGATGAACCTTTCAGAAAATATTAAAAGCAGTATGTTCAATATAAAGCATTTAATCAGTGAGATTAATGATCGTATTACCCTGATAAACAGTGAAGCTGCAGAACTTCCTGGAACTGAAAGTAAGAGGATAAATATCCAGAGGGATTTTGATATAAACAACACCGTTTATACCTATCTCCTTGAAAAAAGAGCTGAAACAGGAATAGCAAAGGCTTCAAATATGCCCGACAGCAAAATTATTGATGAAGCCAATATCCTGAATGCCGTTCAGATAAAACCGACTGTCAGAAAAAACGATCTGAAAGCGTTGATTATTGGTCTTATACTTCCGGCATTAATAATATTTTTACTCTATTATTTAAATAACAAGATAATCGACAGTGCCGATGTAGTCAACAAAACAAATGTCCCGATCATAGGCTATGTGAGCCACAACAGCAGTAAAATTGAGATCCCTGTTATTGATAGTCCGAAATCAACACTGTCAGAATCTTTTCGTTCAATCAGGACAACTCTCAGGTATTTCTCCGTAGAGTCAGGCCGTTCCGTTATTGCTGTTACATCAACAATTAGTTCGGAAGGCAAGACTTTTATTTCAATAAATCTGGCAGCAATAACAGCAACTCTCGGGAAAAAAGTTCTGCTTATCGGGCTCGATCTCAGAAGGCCCCGGATACACGAATTGCTTGGAATTGACAATGATGAAGGGTTAAGCACGTATCTGAGTGGGAATTGCGGGTATGAAGATGTTATAAAGGAAACCACTATAAAAAACCTCTATTTTGCCTCTTCCGGACCCGTTCCGCCTAATCCGGCCGAACTTATTGAAGATGAAAAGATGGATGCATTTATTGCAAAAGCAAAACTGGAATATGATTATATAATAATAGATACCCCACCCGTTGCAGTGGTTTCAGATACTTTCTTAATTGCCAGGTTTACAGATATTAATCTGTTTGTGATCAGGCAGAGATATTCCTCAAAAAACACACTGGAACTAATTCAGGCATTATATCAGGAAGGGAGGCTTAAACACATGGCAATTGTAATGAACGATATAAGCCTCAAGGGTTATTATGGTTACGGCATTAAATACGGATATTATAAGGGATATGGATATTCATATGGGAAAGACTATTATGGCCAGTATTCGTACAGCAAGTATGGATTTACCGATAAGGAACATGGATATTACAATACCTGATTTTCAAATCAATGTGCTCAGTTTCCTTCTTCACTTAACTAAATAACATGAATGAACTAAAAAATAAGAGGATCCTGGTAATAGGAGGTGCCGGGTTTATCGGGAGTTTTGTTGTCTCTGAATTACTGAAGGAAGAGATCAGTGAGGTTATTATTTATGACAATTTTGTAAGGGGTAAAATGGAAAACATCAAGGAGTCTCTCAAAGATCCCCGATGTACAATTTATCCTCTCGGGGGAGATATCAGGGATACTGATATTCTCGATACCGCCATGAAAGGTATTGATTATGTTTTTCATCTGGCAGCAATGTGGCTTTTGCATTG
>Ga0209226_10001056_pt1 | contig 13119 bp, 12 predicted proteins | sample BarGraNGADG00212_2_FD_184497 | JGI IMG/M metagenome (GOLD analysis project Ga0209226, IMG submission 184497) | Arctic peat soil microbial communities from Barrow, Alaska, USA - Barrow Graham LP Ref core NGADG0011-212 (SPAdes) (version 2) | ecosystem: Environmental > Terrestrial > Soil >...
CACCCATAAGTAAGAAGACGAGAAGCACCATAGTCAACAAGACCTTCAGGAGACATATTCTTCTCATAGTTCCTCCTCTTTGTTTCCTGTTTATATGATAGCGCGTTTTGCCCGCGGCATCTCATGCGCATCGACTCATCAACGTACATCTTTAATGAGTCGGTGTGACCTCTTGACTTGATTGTGGATTAAGTCATAGTTACTTAGGATTATTGTTGACTTGCATGCGGATGATTGCTGTGTCGCACACTTCGTGAAGGGGGCTGTGCATGACAAGCAAGGATCGAAGGTTTGGTGGAGTGTTCTTCTACGAGGACACCCACAAATTCAATGGCGTCTGGATTCGTGTGGCGATGTCGTTGATGCGTCACATTGGTAACCAGGCGCATCACCAATTGTTCGAATCGGGACATGCCTGCTATGTTGTCAACGGGCACAGTCTCTTCCTCTTCGGGAGTCCATCCCGCTCTGACTACTCACAATCTCCAATAGGCCTTCCATAGCCGTCGACATTCGATAGCCCTCGACATTCGATAGTCGTCCGCAGGTTCCGGTCATTCCAAAGCTTGCGTGGACCGGGTTCCACGGCGCTCGCACCGTCATCGACGCTGACAGTTCATCCCAAAGGGGGGAATCGAATATGAGAAAGGTTCTATCAGTTTTCATCGCAGTATGTCTGGTGCTGTCATTGTTCACCGGTGTCATTTAAAAACTTAGAAGGAGGTTTAAAGTGGTAAAACGTTTGAGTGCTTTCTTTACACGCATCATGGAAAAGTACTTGCCAGATGCTTTCCTGTTCGCTATATTGTTAACTTTCATTGTTTTCATTTTGGCGTTGATCTTCACCGGCAAGGGGCCGCTTGAGATCATCAACGCGTGGGGGAGCGGATTATGGGGTCTATTAGCTTTCACCATGCAGATGGCCCTCATCCTGGTGACTGGCTACTGCTTGGCGCTGGCGCCTGCTGTAAAGAGATTACTAGTAGCCATTGCTGGCTGGGCAAAAACACCTGTTAGAGCGGTTATTACTGTTACTCTGGTAGCTGGAATCTGTTGCTGGTTACAGTGGGGATTTGGCCTCATTGTGGGTGGGTTGCTAGCCCTGGAGATGACCAAAAAAATAAAAAATGTTGACTTCCCCTTGTTGATTGCAGGCGCATACGCCGGGTTCGTTATCTGGCATCAAGGCCTTTCGGGATCTATTCCACTGGCTATAGCAAGCCCTGGTAACGCGGCAAATTATATTGAAAAGTTGACTAATATGGTAGTCCCAATATCTAAGACTGTATTTGCACCATGGAACCTCATTCCTGCTTTGATAATCATTGTGACCTTACCGTTTGTGCTTGCCATGGCTCATCCTTCCCCGGACAAGGCAAAGGTTATGGATCCAACAAGAGTCATAGAAATGCAGAAAGAAGAAGAGGAGGAAGAGAAGAGGAGGCAGGAATTCAAGCCCAGGACATGGGCAGAGAAAATAGAGAACAGTATGCTCGTCAACTATATCTTCTGCGCCATGGGTGTGATCTTCTTCATCCGGTACTTTGCTACCAAAGGTCAATTGGACTTAAACACCGATATCGGCCTGTTCCTGTTCGTAGGGCTAATCTTTCATAAAACTCCTATCAACTATGCGCGAGCTGTGGAGAAAGCCATTAAGGGTGCTGGCGGTATCGTGCTTCAGTTCCCACTGTACGCCGGAATCCAGGGCATCATGATGGGAACCGGCTTGGCAGCTGTGATAGCCGGCTGGTTCGTAGCCATATCTTCGCATACCACCTTCTATCTGTTGCAGTATTGGGCTGCAGGCTTGATCAACATGTTCATCCCATCTGGCGGTGGACAATGGGCAGCTCAAGGTTCAATCAGTGTTATGGCAGCGCAGAAGATGGGCCTCGACCTCCCGAAGACCGCGATGGCGGTGGCTTGGGGTGATGAATGGACCAACATGATTCAACCGTTCTGGGCATTACCGCTGTTGGGCCTAGCCAAATTGAAGGCGAGAGACATCATGGGCTACACGGCTCTGGTCTTGATCTGGTCTGGTATAATACTGAGCATTTCAGCAATCATTATGGCTCTCTAAGTATAGCGGATTACCCAAGGTTCTTAGTTTAGGAGGAAAAGAGAATGATATTTGAGGAAATCGTCAAAAGACATAGCGTAAGAACCTATTCCCAGAAAACGGTAGAGGATGAGAAAATACGAGAGATACTAGAGGCGGGGAGGCTTGCTCCCTCCGCCCATAATTATCAGCCTTGGATTTTGCACAGGATAGCCAGTGTCTCATCCGGTGGGTTGGATACACTTCCACATAACGGAGCTGTGCTTACGCTGTTAGCGGTGACAGGCCTTACCCATAAGGACTCGTACAAGGATATATTTGTTGTAAGCGTGGTTATACCAGTAATAACCGGTCTTATACTTGTACTTTTGAGCACAGTGGGACTAAATTTCTGACAGTTTGTGTGCATGGTAATGGAGGATAATATTATTAATATTAAAAAAATTGGGATAAAGGAGCTGCCACCATAGGTGCCAGTGGGCTACATTTTTTATAACAAAAGGGTTTTCTATTAATTTACACGATGTTAGTAAAGAGTATTTGGATAAGGCCTATATGTGACTAAATAGTAAAATTTTAGGAGGTTTATTAATGAGAGAAGTTGTTATTGTCAGTGCAGTCAGAACACCAATTGGTGCTTTCGGCGGTAAGTTTAAGGATTTTTCTGCTGTTGCTCTGGGTACAGCTGCTGTAAAAGAAGCTCTTAAGAGAGCAAATGTTAAACCAGAAATGGTTGATGAAGTTATTTTCGGAAATGTATTAGGTGCAGGCCTGGGACAGAATGTTGCCCGTCAGGTATCAGTACATGCAGGTATTCCCATAGAAGTTCCATCATTCACAGTAAACAAGGTTTGCGGATCAGGTCTTAAAGCCGTAGCACTTGCTGCACAGGCTATTATTGCAGGAGATGCAGATATTATTGTAGCCGGCGGCACTGAAAACATGTCTGCTGCTCCATATCTTTTAAAGAATGCAAGATGGGGTTACAGAATGGGTGACGGATCAGTTGAAGACTACATGGTTAAGGATGGCCTTACTGATGTATTTAATGGCTACCACATGGGTATTACAGCTGAAAATATAGTTGACCAGTGGAAGCTTACCCGTGAAGAAGAGGATCAATTCTCTGTTACCAGCCAGAACAGAACTGAAGCAGCTATAAAGGCAGGAAAATTCAAGGATGAAATAGTTCGAATTGAAGTTCCTCAAAGAAAAGGCGATCCTATAGTTATTGATCAGGATGAGTTCCCTAGATTCGGAACGACCATGGAATCAATCTCAAAATTAAAGCCTGCTTTCAAGAAAGACGGAACTGTAACTGTAGGTTCATCCTCAGGAATAAATGACGCAGCTGCTGCTCTTGTTGTCATGTCAAAGGAAAAAGCTGACGAACTTGGAATAAAGCCACTTGTTACAATCAAATCTTATGCATCTGCAGGGGTGGATCCTAAGATAATGGGAACCGGTCCAATACCGGCAGTAAGAAAAGCATTGGGAAAAGCAAACTTAAAAGTTGAAGATCTTGACTTAATCGAGTTAAATGAAGCCTTTGCTGCTCAGGCATTGTTAGTATGCAAAGATTTAGGTTTTGATCTTGAGAAGACTAACGTCAATGGTGGAGCAATCGCCTTAGGACATCCAATCGGAGCTTCAGGAGCAAGAATACTTGTAACTTTAATCCATGAAATGGGTAAGAGAGATTCCAAGAACGGTCTTGCAACGCTATGTATCGGCGGAGGCCAGGGTATCGCAGTTATAGTAACCAAATGAAAGTTGACCTGGCAAATAAAATTTAATCGTAGGAGGAACATTAATGAAGAAGATAGTCACTATCGAAGAAGCCATTTGCCATGTTAACGATGGCGCAACCATTATGGTTGGAGGATTTCTTGGCAATGGAAGCCCTGAAAGACTTATTGATGCTTTAGTTAAAAAAGGAGTAAAAAACCTTACCCTTATCTGCAATGATTCAGGTTTCCCCGAAGTGGGAGTTGGAAAGCTTGTTGTAAACAAACAAATCAAAAAGCTTATTGCAAGCCATATAGGAACAAATCCGGAGACAGGAAGACAGATGAATGCAAAAGAAATGGAAGTAAGCCTCGTACCACAGGGAACGCTTGCTGAACAGATCAGATCCGGCGGTGCAGGACTTGGCGGATTCTTAACCCCTACAGGTATTGGGACTATCGTTGAAGAAGACAAAGAGAAAATCACAGTAAACGGAGAAACATACCTGCTTGAGCTTCCTTTAAGGGCTGATGTTGCTCTTCTTTATGCGGAAACTGCAGACAAGTTTGGAAACCTAATCTACAAGGGCTCAAAGAGAAACTTCAATCCTGTAATGGCTTCTGCAGCAGATGTTGTAATAGTAGAAACAGACAAGGTTGTTGAAGTTGGAGAGTTAAATCCGAATTATGTTATTACTCCAGGAATATTTGTTAACTACATTGTAAACGGAGGAGATAACTAATGGATAAGAATCAAATAAAAGAAGCAATAGCAAAGAGAGTAGCTAAAGAACTTAGAGACGGAGACGTTGTAAACCTTGGTATAGGTCTTCCTACAACTGTGGCCAATTATGTGCCTGAAGGAATCACTGTAACTTTCCAGTCAGAAAATGGATTCCTTGGTTTAGGACCCGCACCAGAAGCAGGAAAAGAAGATCCAAGCGTGGTTAATGCCGGAGCACAATTTGTAACAATTGTACCAGGAGGAGCTTTCTTTGATTCAGCTACTTCATTCGGTATTATTCGTGGAGGCCATGTTGATATTACCGTTCTGGGTGCTTTACAAGTAGATGAAAAGGGAAATTTGGCAAACTGGATGATACCTGGAAAAATGGTTCCAGGCATGGGCGGAGCAATGGATCTTGTAATAGGTGCAAAAAGGGTAGTTGTTGCAATGGAACATACAGCAAAGGGAACTCCTAAAATATTGAAACAATGCACCCTGCCTTTGACTGGAGCTGGACAGGTAGATGAAATAGTGACAGAAATGTGTGTAATCAAAGTAACCAAAGAGGGTTTGGTTCTTACTGATATAAACCCTGAGTTTACAGTAGAAGAAGTAAAAGCAGCTACTGAAGCAGAATTAACTATTTCAGATCATTTAAACAAGATCGAAGTGTAATTAGTACAATGAAAGTATATAGTATTGAAGTTCATAATGCTGACTATACTTAAGATAGCGGCATACAGGAGAAATATCATCTTAGAAGCGTTAAATAATTTGACTCCTAATTAATTCCAATTTATTAGAAAAGAGGCGTATTTCATTTGAAATTGACGGTTTGTCAATTTGAATGCGACACCTCATCCATTAATGGGTCGGAACAATCTGCATTTGGGATGCTGACGGGCAATGTCTTGTTTCCAGATCTCTACTCTACGTATGCATCAGTGGGTATGGAGCATGGTATGGTGTATAGTGCCTCCTTGCAGGTAGACCAAGCAGATCCTAGTTGGAACCTTCTGCTCGCGGAGCTGTCAAGACTCGGCACGATCACGAAGCAATCCGTGAACGACGGCAATCACGAGTCCTCAAGTACTGCAGCATAAGAACGAAGAGGGAAGCACCCTCATCTAGCGTGCTGGGGGCACCTTCCCCGTGCTCACTGCCCAAGCCTCCAGAACCAACAGACTGTCACGACAGTACAGTCAGCTCGCTACCGTACGCAGTCTGCGGTTCTCAAAGAAGTAACCCCAGAGTACCCCGCCGCTCCATGAACTTGCGTTCTGCCGACGGCGAGAGTATGGACACCCATGCGAGACTGTCAGCCCTTTCCACATGATCGTTCTGAAGTTGAACCTTCCTGGGCTTTGTTCTCTTTCCCAAGAGGGTAGTCCACGTCGAAGCTGAAGCGACGACTCCGGTAGATTCTTCCGGTCTCATCAACGTACTTGCCTCGAAGATTGACGATTCCATGCACACCCGATTTCTGGAGGTCTTCCGCGATGCTAACGGGATTCAAGAAGACCTTGCAGCTTCCGCCTGGCTGGAGGTCGCGTGGAAACCTGTCGCTGTTCTCGTGTGAAACCGGGAAGATCATTGCTGTCTTTCCGTGGCACAACGAGGGAAGACTCGCGAAGCAAACGGTTCGAGTCCCCGTGTTGGCGGCTTGGACACTCAGTTCCTCGTCACTGAAGCATCGGTTGGAGTCTGAGATCCAAACCCGCTGGACGGTCACGAGGATGTGAGACTTCGCTTTCTTGTACTGGTCGAGGGCCACTAGTGTAGCCACCACAGCACCATACAAAGCTATGCCATCTGTCAGAGTGATTCTCATGCTACCGGTCTCCTTTCAGAACGTGGGGTCGCTCACTGCCAGCCTTCTGTCGCAAAGCCCGCGACATCAAGCAACCATAGTGAAGTAGCAGTCAGGCAGAGCGGTGAACATACAACCTGCCGTCACCCCCCCCTCGTTCCCGGGACTGCCCTGACTCCCCGACTGCGCGCTCATGGCGGTCGAGTTGTCTCGTCCGAGTGATCTCAGATAGTTGGCTTCCCCGCGGTCGTCAGCTTCTTGTTCAATTGATCTGTCTTGCGCTTGACTGCTGCTGGTTTCACGTAGTAGAAGTCGAAGAGCTCGTCGAGGACATCAAGATTCCATTCTGCCTCGCCAGGCTCGACGTCAACTATGGCGCCCGAATTTGTGTCTTTGAGTGGATGGGCTGAGAAGTTGCCAATGACACGGACTTGATCCAGCACATCCTCCAAGTAGTTCGGTAGTTTTGGTGTAACCTCGTCAATCTGGTCACTCAGGTTCTTCTTGGTGGCCTTGCCTGCGTCGACGAGTACTGTCTGCAGGCATCTGCGCGAGATAGCTGCACTGCCTTTGGGGCTCAAAGGGAGCACCATTGCTGCTTCTTCATAGTCTACCTTGATCGTTGCCGGAACCTCGGGAGGAACGGGGGCTCTCTGAGTGCAAAGCGGATAGATGACTTGCTCCATGGAGTCAGCAGGCGGCATCTCTTGCTCGAGTACGATCGTGAGTTTCTTGCAGGCCGGGCACTGGACCCATCGAAGGGCGTAGCCTGTTGTTGCGCTGTGGGTGTGGTCGTGAAGCCCTATCTCCCCCCCGACTGCAAACTGAACCGTACGTCCACAATGGGGGCATTCAGCTTGTCCATTTACTGAGAAATCAGCCATACTCTCCTCCTCTGAACATCGTTGCCGAACCGAAGTCACACCCTTGGTTCACGACCCCACAGGCGCGCAACCGTGGCACTGATCTTGGCTTCGTAGATTGACACAAGATTCCTGCAGGATTTCACGACGTTTTCTTCCTTCTCGATGCTTGCGACAATCTGATGCTGGACTTCGAGAGGCGGCAGCGGAATCCCCACGCTTCTGACCAGAGCAGAGTTCAGATTGCTCACTACCCCACCCGTCGCCAGTTTGGCGAATTCGGCGGCCACGCGGTCCGTGCTCAGAACGTAGTAGCCGTATTCAGATGTCATAGACTCGTTCTTCGGTTGCAGAAGAAGCCAACCGTCATGGATGCATCCGTCGGTATCCATGATGTAGGGATGTCCGAAGCTCATGGAGTTGGACAGGAGCAGGTCGCCCGTCGTCACTCGGCGGGACTTCTCAGCGCCTGCGGGAGTTATTCTATCCTTGGTGGACGAGATGTACTTTGAGTTCGGTGAACCGTCCCCGATCTTGACCCAGTTGATTCCGTCCCCGCTCTTGGTGATGTAGTTGTGAATTGGCCGCGGGGACGCTCCTCGCTCGACAATGCACACGTCGCCTATCTTCTTGATTGGCCAAGAGGGATCAATGTCGAAGGTGGGACGCCAGTTGGCAATGACTTGCTTGGCGCCGTCGATGATGTGCTGGTAGCCATCGAGGTCCGAGACGAGATGTCGCTGAATGTCCGGACCGGGAACAGGAACCTCGATTTCTCCAATCTCAGAGCTTATGCCACCAATGATCCCCTTGATGAAGGGCTTCAGGGCCTTCTGGAAAGAGTCTGATTGCACAAGGTACTGCAGCAACGGTGCCAAGATGCTACCATTTGGCCGAAGCAGGTAGACGTGCTCATTGACCGCTGCCTGATGAAATTCGCCTCTATAGAGAGCGGACTTTCCAGTCGTGGCTCCGTCCTTCACCAGGAGTGTGTCGCCCTCTTGCAAAACCCCTTTCTTCATGCGGTGGAAGAACTCCTCCGAGACGTACCTCATCTTCCCGGTGCCAATGGATCCGTCCTGAGTGATCTGTTCTCCGCCAATGCTGGGTATGCCATCTGGCAGTGCTCCTCCAACTTCTCTTGCACCACTCTCGATCGTGCATATGTCTCCCAGCTTCTGCATCGGCCAACTGGCACTGGTTGTGACCGACTCCTTGTACCTATCGCCAATCAGGTTGTAGTCGTCGGATTTGGCTACTCTTGATCTGCTGACCCAACTGCCGATCGAGTTCTCATGCTTGGTTCCACTGTGCCATGCCCGCAGCAGTACCTCGGCTTCTGGCAGATCGTTCTTCTCAATAGGCCGGCGCTGGGCACCGAGATCAAGACCGTCGTTCTGGATCTTCACGAATAGGATCTCGCTGGTCTTCTTGGCAAACGCCCGATCGAGGAAGAGGATAGATGTCTTGGAGCCCGAATACGGGTGAAAGACGCCAGCAGGCAGACTGACGACGGCCCAGAGACCCCACGTTTCGACCAGCGCCTTGCGAAGCCTCTTGTAGGCACTGTCTGACTTGAAAACAATGCCATCGGGAACAATGATCGCTGCCCGCCCGTTCGTCTTCAAGTGCTCAGCGATGTAGTCCACGAACAGGACTTCGGAGCGGTTGGCAGGGATCCGAAACCGCTTGTGTGGGCGGATCCCCCCCTTTGGAGTCATGAACGGCGGGTTGGCCATGCAGATGTCGAACTGCTCGTCCCAACGGTCTTCGCTCGCCAAGGTGTCCTATTCATAAATGTGTGGGCTGGGGAATCCATGCAGGTACATGTTAACCAGTCCAATGCGCACCATAGCGGGATCGATATCGTACCCCTGCAGGTTGCCAGCCAGGCGTTCCTTCTCGTCGGGGGTCAACAGATGGTCGTGGTTCTGCCCGATGATATGGCGGTAGGACGAGATCAGGAAGCCAGCTGTCCCGCTGGCAGGATCAAGCATGGTCTCGTTCTTCTTTGGATCGACAACGCGGACCATGAAATCGATGATGTGGCGGGGTGTGCGGAACTGTCCTGCCTTGCCCTGACTTCCCAGAATGGAGAGCAGATACTCGTAGGCGTCGCCCAGGTTCTCACTGTGCTCATAGGTAAATCCGTTGATTTCCTTGAGGAAGAGGTTCAACGTTTGGGGGTCGTGGTAGGGAAGGAAAGCATCCTTGAAGATCGTACGGAACAATTGGGGCAGATGCGGGTTCTGGCTCATCGTAGCCAGTGCCTCGGAATACCTGTTCAGGCGTTCCTGCCCACCGAGGCGCGGGTCCAGGATGTGACTCCATGCATACTTCTCATAGCCGTTCGTGAAGAAGGTCGGCTTGCCACCCAGTCCTTGAGCGTCCTTGTCCATGTCATCCATGAACTTATAGATGAGAGCGCTGGTGATCTGTTCTACCTGCGCCTTCGGGTCGGGAATCTTCCCCACGAGCACATCGCGGGCATTGTCGATCCTTCTTCTGGCGTCCTGATCCATTGCTTGTGTCTCCTTTTCGGCTTACATATACGTGTTGAGGGCGACGTAGTCCTTGACGTACTCCGGTATTGCCGTCAGGTACCCGTTCAGGTCTTTCAGGTCCTGCAAGTTGACCTTTGGGTTGGTCACGAGCTGCCCATACTCCTTGCTTTCAATGATATCGCGGATATGGGGGTCCGTAATGTATGCTTTCATGAAATTGCGGATCGCGGCCGCCTGCACGGCATTCGGCTTCTCCGGTGTCACGGCGATGAAGTTCGCGTATTCGTCATCCAGCAGCTCGTCCTTCGTTCGGAAGTGATCGATACGCCCGAAGATGCGTTCGATGACTTCGCGCCACGTCAGACGGCGGTCCAGCTTCTCTGCCTCTTTGAGCTTCTCCAGGGTCAGGTACAGCTCCGGACGGTTCTCGTAGTGCTCCCGGGCCAAAGTTGCCGCGAGGTCCACCCGGTCGTCACTCATGGCGCGTTGTATGTCAGCATCCGCCCGGATCGTATCGCGGGCCTTCTCGAACAGCTTCCAGTCCACCTTCATGCCCTCAGGACCGACCGGGGTCTGCGTCAGCTGCTTCAACGGGTCAGGATTGTAGATGGTGAACTCAGATGCGCCACCGTCGATGAAGATTGGCTCACCGCCCGGCTCCTTGGATATCCCAACTCTCGGCAGTTTGAGGACTTCGTCGTAGTTGAACTTGCTCTCGAAATACTCGCAGTTGGCGAAGAAGTCGAAGAGCTTGAACCGCTCTTTCTCCTTGGTAACGGAGGTACCATTGCCGTCGCTGAGGGCGAATCTCCACTTGCGTGTTCCGCGTCCCTTGATCTGGATGAAGTCGGTCGGCGAGAAGATTGGACGCATCAGGCAGAGATTCAGGATGTCCTGGCAATCGTAGCCGGTCGTCATCATGCCGACGGTGACGCAGACGCGTGTCTTGGAAGACTTGTAGGCTTCATTCCAGCTCGTGCGGCCGTTTAGGTTGTTGTTTGCGAAGCTAAGAGCGAACTGCTGAGAGCCCGCAACGTCGGAGGTCACCTGAACTGCAAAGTCCGACGCGTACTTGCCTGGCCACCGCTCTTCAGCAAGCTCATTGAGGATCTGGGTGATCTTGGACGCGTGCTTCTGGCTGACGGAGAACGCGATCGATTTGCCGATCTCGCCCGTGATGGGATCGGTCAGAGCGTTGTCGAGGAAAGCCTGGCACAGGACGTGATTGGTCTTCTCCGAGAAGAAACGCTTCTCGAAGTCCTTCTGGTAGAACGTCTCTTCCTTGTCGTCGCCATCGTCGTTCGGCACCATTGCAGCATATCCTTCGTCGGACAACAGTTGGGTCGTGATCTCCGTTCGTGCGTCGACGACAATGGGGTTTACGAGGTATCCATCGCGCACACCATCGAGCAGACTGTAGCGGAACGTGGGATCACCGGTTTCACATCCAAAGGTCCGATACGTGTCGAGGAGCTGGCGACGCTCCCACGCACGCGGGTCGTCCTTGCTCAGCTGGTTGGGGTCAATGTTCTTCAGGTAGTCGCGCGGCGTGGCCGTCAGTCCCAACTTGGAACCCACGAAGTACTCGAAGAGGGCGCGCGCATTGCCGTTGATGGAACGGTGGGCTTCGTCTGAGATAACGAGGTCGAAGTCGGTGGGCGAGAAGAGCTGCCGGTACTTATCGTCCGACGTGAGGCTTTGCACGGTGGAAACGACGATCTCTGCCTTGTGCCAGTCGTCGCGATGTTCTTTGTACACCTGACATGTGTAGTCGGTGCAGAGCCACTGAACCAGATGCTTCCATGCCTGGTCCTCGAGTTCCAGACGGTCGACGAGGAAGAGCACCCGGGTGGCATTGCCGGTCCTGAGGAACAACTTGATCACGGCGGCACATGTGAGCGTCTTGCCGGTGCCAGTCGCCATTTCGAACAGAAAGCGGGTGTCGCCTCGGCCAACTGCGGCTTGGAGCGCTGCGATTGCCTGCAGCTGAAATGGGTACAGGAACTTGAGCTCATGCTCTCTGATCAGATCATCCTTCAGTACAGGATCTGTCCAGCGGGGGTCTTTCTGGTAGTCGGGGTACTGCGTCACCGCGATGTAGTCGGCATCGACGTGCTCTCCCGCTAGCTGTCGGATGTCGGGCTTGTAGGACTTGCGCTCGCCGATGGATTCCTGACTTGGGAAACGGGTGATGACAGTCGGGTTGCCCTGCTCCAAATCCCAGAGGTAGTGGAGGTTGCCGTTGGACAGGATGACAAAGCGGGCGTGCTGAGATTGAGCATACCGTCTGGCCTGCTCTTTGCCGACGAGGGGGTCCTTGTCTTCGGACTTTGCCTCCAGCACGACAAGCGGAAATGCATGGCTGTCGAGCATCAGGAAGTCGACGAAACCGCTGACGGTCTTCTCGAAGTCGTCTCCATACGCGTCAAGGGAGGACTTGGTCATTTTGACGTGGTTTTCGAGGACAATGTTGGCCGGGCCGTGGTCATCGCCGATCAGTCTCCAGCTCGCTTGCTCCAGGAGCTTGTTGATCTTGATCCTTGCCGTTGCTTCTTTCTGCATGCCCTTCCTGTCACCTCGCTTCAGTTGCTGCGCGCATATAGCGCGTGGCTACTAGAGGTATACCACGAACGCACAAAAAGGCCATCCCAGGCCAGGGGTGTATTGGCGCATGGATTCCCACCTGCGCGGCAGAACGCCACTCAGAAGCACCCCTCGCATTGGACTAACATGCTCGGGCGCATGACACCGACATGCAAAACACCCTCGGATACAAAAACATCCTTGGGCTCGTGGGAAGCGCCCCTCAGAAGCACCCCTCGCCTTACACTGAAAGGCTCGGGGGAATGACGGAGAGAGGAGAAAGAGCCGCACAATTACGGAAATGACGGAGGCAGACGATTTCCACCTGCGCGGAACTGGACATGACGACCCTGCTCCACGAGATCTTCCTCCCCCGAGGATGTTGTTGTATCCGAGGGGTGTATTGGCCAGGATCAGCTGGATGAGATTGCCAGGAAGAACAAACCGCCAGATTGCTATCAATTTGTTCCGGTGCCGACAAGCCCTCCCCACTCGACCACGGTATAATCACTTCTCTGGATACTTTCTATCTTGTCGGGGGCAGTTACGCCAGTTTTACCGCAAAGCGGTGAGAAATAAAACCATATCCTGAATATATTGTCCGGCGAAGGTGAAATATTCACCGGCATTATGTTGTCAACGATAGTCGTATCTTGAGGAAATACCGCATAGCCGGTTTTGCTGTCAAGCATATTGCACCAAAACTCGAGAAAATCCTTCTTCTCCTTTGCATTGAACCCGTATAGGTCCACAATACGGCTCAGGTCCTTCTCAAGGCTATTTCCGCCTGTACTTCCGTTTATGATCCATCCCTTTTCCTTTTGGAATCCTTTGTCTGGG
>Ga0209226_10001057_pt1 | contig 13116 bp, 12 predicted proteins | sample BarGraNGADG00212_2_FD_184497 | JGI IMG/M metagenome (GOLD analysis project Ga0209226, IMG submission 184497) | Arctic peat soil microbial communities from Barrow, Alaska, USA - Barrow Graham LP Ref core NGADG0011-212 (SPAdes) (version 2) | ecosystem: Environmental > Terrestrial > Soil >...
GATAAAAATCTTCTGCCCTTTGAATTTGTAATAACCCTGATCCGTCGGTTCTCCCGTCAGGGTGATATCAGTCAAAGAACTGCCCGCCTGGGGTTCCGTGAGCGCCATTGTTCCCTGCCACTCGCCTGCCATCATCTTGGGAAGGTACAAGTCTTTCATCTCTTGCGAGCAGTAGGAAGCGATCAGCCCCGCTGCCCCCCCTGTAAGGCCATGAAAGACGGCGGCGGAATAATTGGCAGCCGCAAAGATCGCCGTCGGTACCATCATGCCCACCATTTCCGGTAATTGCTGCCCGCCGTGCTCACAGTTGAAGGTAGCGCCAATCCACCCCCCGGCGCCACACTCCCGCATGATCGTCCTGACCTGAGGATGAACCTTGACTTCGCCTTTCACATATTCCGGCGCCTGTTTATCCATTTCTGAAAAAATCGGTTTGAAAAGGTCTTTCCCCATCTTCATTGCCGTTTCCAGAACCATGTCAAAGATCTCACGGCTGTGATCGGCATAACGGGGATACTTAAGAAGGGACTCTGCATCAAACATTTCGTAGAGCAAAAACTTTAAATTTCTATCGCTAATAAATTTTTCGGCCATAATTCCTCTCGTTTCTAAAATTGCGGATTACCGCAATTAATATTTGGTAATCAGTAACCTGAAGGTCACAAGTAAAATGCCGCCAGGATATGGTGAACCTGGCGGCACAAAAAAATTAAATACTACGATTTTTTACACTTTCCCGCTCAGGGCAGTTCGTGTAAAATGCTAGCGCTGCAGATTCTCAATGACTGTGGCTACACCCAGACCGCCACCGCAGCAGGAGCTGAAGAAGCCATACTTGCCGCCCTTGCGGATCAACTCTTTCATCGTAAAGATACAAAGACGGGAGCCCGAAGCGCCGTTGGGATGACCGAAGGCAATCGCGCCGCCGTTGGGGTTCCATTTGTCCATATTAATCTTTTCGCCCATCTGCTTCTCGAGTTCCGCAATGACCGCCAGATTTTGAACTGCAAAGGCCTCATTACATTCCATGACGTCCATATTGGCAATCTTCAGGTTGGCGCGCTTCAGGGCCTGAGGAATGGCATAAGCCGGCCCGATGCCCATGATCTTGGGATCGACACCGAAATCGCCGCCACTGATCCATTTGGCCATCGGTTTGTATCCCAGCTGCTCGGCCTTCTCGCGGGTCATCATCAGAACGAAGCAGGCGCCGTCGTTACGACCGGAGGCGTTTCCAGCGGTGACCGTTCCGTCTTTAATGAACGCCGGCGACAGGGCCGACAGGGCTTCTATGGAGGTCGTACGGGGATGCTCGTCCACTTTGAACTCCAGGGGCGGTTTCTTCTTTCCCTGGGGAACCATAACGGGAATAATCTCATCCACGAAATAACCGGCGTCCATAGCCTTCTTGGCCAATATCTGGCTGCGCAGACCGAACTCATCCTGCGCCTGACGCGATATATTATACTGCTTTTGCAAATTCTCCGCGGTCAATCCCATTCCTATACACTCCTCGGGAAAGGGGGAAAGGGACGGGGCAATAGGCAGGGGAGGGATCATCCGGAAAGGTTCGGTCGACATGGGAAATTTGGCGCATGCCTGGCTGTAGGATTCCATACCGCCGGCGATCATGATGTCGGCCTGACCGGCAATGATTCTCCAGGCAGCGTGGTTGATGGAATCGATGGCCGAACCGCACTGCATTTCCACATAGGATGCCGCCGTGCTCATGGGAAGACCGCCGGCCCGGGAGGCCCAACGGGCCGGGTTCAGGGCGGAGGTCCCGCCGATGGCTGACCCGGCAAAAACGGAATCCACATGGGCGCCTTTTTCAATAATTTTAGTTTTCGCAAGCAGGCCTTTGATGGCAATGCCGCCCAGCTGTTCCATCGTAAAGTTACGCAGTGTGCGTCCCAAGGTTCCGAAAGCTGTCCTTACACCATCAACAAATACTACATCTCTTTTACCCATAACTCCTCCTGTGATATTTTTTTAGTTTTGGAGTAAATGCCTCTTTTGAGCAATTATACCATTTTGCATGAAAGCTGCCGTCTGATCATAGCTGCTATTTTAGCTAAAAATTCATGCTGATCATTAGTGTTTAGCGCGATAATCTCACCGGGGCAAACCGCGCTTTTATCTTTCCTGAGAATATTGGCTACTATTTCATCAGCCTCGATCTTAACTTTGTTTTCTTTCAGGAGTTGTTTTGCCGGTTGTGAAATTAATCTTGTTTGTATTGCCTCGATTATTCCTGAATAGACAACAAGTCTGGCCGCGGCAAGCCCGGTAACTTTATCGAACAGGATAAATTTATCTTTTGATTGCCGGTATTTTTCCAGACAATCCCAAAGAGGCTTAAGCCCTGAACTATCCGAGGAGTAAACAATTTCATCCCCCTGAACCAATGCCAGCGAATATTTGGTAAAATCAGGTTTTAACATAAAAAATTTTCCAGTTGATTAATTTGACGTAAGCCAGCTATTTATTTCTTGTTTCTCATACCGTTTCGATTTCAAAGGATAACGAGGCGGCAAGGAGGAGGCTCCGGAAACGTATATTTTAATACGTTGAGGAAGCCGACGACGCAGCCAACAAAGTTAGCCGAAGATAAGCGAATTGGTATCATGCTTTTTTTGCCACATCGTAGAGTCGGCCTTCCTTGATCACGATCTGCGGCGCCCGGCAGGCCTCAATTTTAATAAGCGGATTTTCTTTGAGCGCTACCATATCCGCGAATTTTCCTTTTTCAATCGTTCCGATTTTATCCGCCATCCGGAGGATTCTGGCATTGTTTATCGTCGCGCACTGCAGCACTTCTTTGTTGGAAAACCCGATCCTGCTGAGTATTTCCATTTCTCGCCACAGCGAGCCGTGATACATAAAAGGCACTCCGGAATCCGTGCCACAGCCAATGTTAACTCCTGCCTGTTTCATTTTCAAAGTATTCTTCGGCCCCCGCAATAAAATATTAAAATAGATTTCCGGGTTGGCGTGAAATTTACCATGCTTATAAAAATTTTCACAGCCATACTTTTTGAAGTTGTTCAGAGACGACACATTCTTTTTATGTATTGAAGGCTCTACATAATCATCTTGTGACGAATTAAGATATTGGCGCCGAATAGCCATTTCGCTTACAATAAAATCGTTTTGGAACTGCCGGGGAAGTTCATCGTAGGCTTCTTCCGCCGCCATCACCTGGGCAATGATCATGGTGGGAACAATCGCGATATTCTTTTTTGCCATTTCCATTACTTCTTTATCGGTCAACTCCGCGTCCGCGATAGAATGTTCCATCGAATTAATGCCATATTGCAGGGCTCGGTCAAATCCGTACTTTGAATGAATGTGTCCGGCGGTTGTCAGATTATGCTTTTGGGCAAATTCCGTAATCACCCTTAAGTGTTCATCTGTATAGACAGGTATTTCCCCCCGCCCGCACAGCACTGATTTTTTATCCATCGTCAGTTTGATAAAAGACACGCCGCCCGCGGCATTTAGCTTCATTTTCTCTTTCAATTCCGGAGTATCTTTAAACCATAAATTGGAATTACCGGTGATAGGAAGGACGATTCCGGAAAAAATGCTGACATCGGCAGGATCAATATCCGGGTGGCCTCCAAAAACATTGGTAAACGCGTTACAATAAACCACGCGCGGACCGGCCATTTCGCCTCGCTCAATCATCTGCAGATTATTCTGAAGCATTTTCGGTAACGCGCCCATATCCCGAATTGTTGTCACACCATGAGCCAGCTGCTCAGTATAATTCCTTTTAATCTGACCCATTGTTGTTAAAACTCCGAAAGGATCAAACTGAGCTTCGCTGGACAAGGTTGAATGGCAATGAGCATCAATCAGCCCCGGAATTAAATATTGATTTTTCAGATCAACAATCAGCGAGCCTTCCTGGGGCAGCGGGATTTTATCGGAGATGGTTTCAATTACGCCACGACGAATCGTAATCGTTTTACTCCGATGGACAACTCCCTCGACAACATCGATAACATTACAATTGATAAGTTCCAATGCCTGATCATCACCGGCAGTCAATGCTGTATATCTGGGTAACGAAGAGCAGCCGCTGATATTGGGAAGCGCAAGACACAAAGCGGAAGTTGCCGTGACTTGCATCAGTTGCCTCCTGGTCATTGTTTTCGATTCATTTTTTTTCATCATTTACCATTCCTCCGCCAGTTGTCTTTGTGCCCCCGCGTCACCTCGTGTGACCTTCAGGTCATTAGGTGGTCATGGTATCCGACGGAACGACCGATGATGTCACCTTTTACATTTGTTTTCTGGATTCCCTTGTCTCTTTTCATTCCCGGCATTCGAGACTGTGTCGCAATTCATTTTTGTGTCATTGCCAAGCGCAGCGAGAAATCTTGGTTTCAATAAATTCAGCCCTTTAAGATTCCTCATCCCGCCATAGCGGGATTCGAATGGGTACTAAATAGCAACACTTTACCTACATTTATACCCGCAACCTGGCTACCCTTCACCCAGATACGCAGATATCACCGCAGCGTTTTCCTGAATTTCCCGGGGTGTGCCGCAGGCCAGTTTTTTGCCCAGATTCAAAACAATGATCGACTCACAAATATCCATCACCAGTTCCATATCATGCTCAACAAGCACAACCGTTATTCCCAGCTCTTTGATTCTACGGATAAGACCGGCGAGCTCGACAGTTTCGCGGCTGTTTAGCCCCGCGGCCGGTTCATCCATCAATATGATTTGCGGTTCCACAGCCAATGCCCGAGAAATCTCCAAAAGCCTTCCCTTGCCGAACGGTAAATTGCAGGCGTTTAGATCAGCACAATCCGTAAGACCGGTGAATTTCAGCCACTTAAGTCCCTTTTCCTTAATGTACTTTTCTTCCCTGATCTGGCTGGGGATTTTGAACGCGCAGGAAAAAATACCGCTCTTACTCCGAGTGTGTAGTCCCACCATGACATTTTCCAGAACCGTCATTTGCCCGAATAGCTCAACGTTTTGAAACGTGCGCACCAAACCGAGCGAGGCCAGCGACTCCGGCGCGAAGAACGATATATTTTTCTCGCCAAGATAAACCTGCCCTGATGTTTGCGTATAAAGACCGGTCACGATATTAAAGAGCGTAGTTTTGCCCGCTCCGTTGGGGCCAATAATGCCGGTTATTGACCTTTTGGTAACTGAAAGTGAAACATCTTCCAGAGCAGTAAGCCCGCCGAATAGCTTGTTTATGCCGTCTAGTCTAAGCATTGCTTTGCTTCCCTCTGATTTTGCTCATGACAAATTTTGCCAGCATCTCGATGCCACTGATCAGGCCGCCGGGCATATACATGGTGATCAGGATAAGCATCAGCCCGTAAATAATTATGTCAAAATCCTGAAACACGCGCAGCAACTCCGGCAACATCGTTAAAATTGCCGCGCCTAAGAAGGAACCGTAAATGCTGCCGAGCCCGCCGATAATTACCATCGTCAAGATTTCCACGGAAAAATTGAAACCAAAGGCAACAGGAGAAATGAAAGTCATGGTATGGGCATAAAGGCTACCCGCAATGGCGGATAAAAGCGCTGATACAGCGAATATCTGTACTTTCAGAACGCGGACATTGACACCCATAACGCGGGCTGCCACTTCCGAATCATGAATAGCCCGCAGCGCGCGGCCGATTCGTGATTGAGACAAATTAATCGATAATAACATAACGCCAAGAGTAAATATCCAGATCAGATAATAATTATTCCAGTCATTATCAAAAACCAATGAGCCGATGTGGAGATTGGGAATGCTGGATAACCCGGATGGGCCGCCGGTCCAGCCGACTGTTTCATTAAAGATAATATACATAATAATGCCAAAGCCGAGAGTGGCCATTGCCAGGTAATGACCTTTCAACTTCAAAATGGGGAACCCGATGACAAAAGCCAGCCCCGCCGCGCAAAAGCCAGCCAGCATCATGGCCAGCCAGGGGTCGATAGGAAATCTTGTAGTAAGTATACCGGAGATATATGCCCCTAATCCGAAAAAAGCGGCATGCCCCAATGAAATCTGGCCTGCATATCCCAACAGCAGATTCAACGCTACGGCCAACATGGTGTTGATACCGATAAAAATAAGCACATTCAAGAAATAGCTGCCCTTTAAAAATAACGGTGTTACCAGCACGGCTGCCGCAAAAAATAAAAAAATAAGTATTTGGCGTCTTTCTTTTGTCATTGTTTATGCAAAACAGCAAAGGGAGCTACAGGTTTTAAACTCTCTCCGTCTCCTTCTTTTTAAATAATCCTTCCGGCCTGAAAAATAGTATCAATAACAGGACAATAAAAGCGATGGCGTCTTTATAGCTGGCCGAGATGTAGCCAGCTCCTAAAGATTCTAAAAGCCCCAGGAGAAGTCCTCCCAGCACAGTTCCCAGGCCGCTGCTCATTCCACCAATGATCACCGCGCAAAATCCCTTTAGCCCCAGCATAATGCCCACATCATAGGATGTCATCGTGAGCGGAGCAATGATTATACCGGCCATTGATCCGATAGCAGAGCTGATGACAAAGGAAAGCAAAACCATGGTTTTGACATCGATACCGACAAGGCTTGCGGCATAAGAGTTATAGGCACAGGCACGCATGGCTTTCCCGATAATAGTGTAATTGAAGAAGACCCTGTTTAGAATAATGATCAAAATACTTATGCCGAAAATCCAGAGATGCTGGGGTAGAATAGTAGCTCCGGCAATATATAGAGGATCATTGCCCGAAAAGGCGGGCAGCGCATGGGTATCTTTGCCCCAGATCAGCATTGCCGCGCCGCGGATGAAAATACTGGCGCCGATAGTGATGATAATCAGGCTGAGCGGCTTAGCATTTTTGAGCGGTCGAATCGCCAGACGCTCAAAGGCAATGCCAACTAAAGTGGCAATTGTTATAGCCAATACAATTGCCAGCCCAAGAGGCAAATGTAAAAAAACCAAAAAAAATATTGTCAGCATACCGCCCAGCATTACAAACTCACCTTGGGCAAAATTGATGATACCGGTAGCATTATAGATGATGGCGAAACCAAAACCGATCAGCGCATAGATCGCGCCATTGGAAAGACCGGATAAGATATACTGTAATAATTGGCGGGAGTTATCCATTAAATATGTTTATCCGAAAGATATTAACGCGGTGCAGGCATTATACTATTGACTGCACCGCGTTTTTGTTGCTCCAACTTCAATCAATTTCTTATTTAACTAAAGTCCAGGCGTGTTTTTTAATTTGCACCAGAACAAAAGCATCTTTAGTTAATCCGGCATGGTCTTGCGGAGAATAGCTGAAGGTTCCGCCGATACCGGCAAATTTTGTTGTTTTTTCCAGTTGATTCCGAATAGCCGCAGGAGAGTCGCCGCCTTTTTCAATGGCGCCCTTAATCAGCATCATCGCATCCCAGGCATGACCGCCAAAATGATCCCCTTCAATCTTGTAGAGCTTTTGATAACTGTTTACATAACTGAGCAGCGCCTTTTTTTGCGGGTCTTTATTGGGCATTTGATTGGCAACAATGACACGGCCGGAAGGAAGAATAATTCCCTCAGCGGCATCACCGGCAAGTTCAATAAATTTTTTAGAGGAAACACCGTGGCTCATAAACAAAGGAAGTTTTATTCCCAATTGTTTGACGTTTCTGGCGACAAGGGCTGGGCCGGGATTCGTGCCCCAGCAAATGATGGCCTGCGCTTTACTGCCGCGAATTTTTGTCAATTGAGCGGTCATGTCTATATCTTTAGGGCCGTAAGTTTCATCGGAAATTATTTGAAATCCGAATTCTTTGGCCTGCAGCACCAATTGCTCTCTTCCTGATGAACCAAAACCATCAGACACAGTCAGCAGCGCTATTTTATTAATTTTTTGTTTCTTTAGATACTCAAATATCTTTGCTACAGCCAGCGCGTCATTTTGCGCGGTCTTGAAAATCCATTTTTTAACCGGATCCGTTATCTTGATTCCCGCGGCGCAAGAAATAAGCGGTATTTCGGATTTTTCGATGATAGGAATTACAGCCATGCTTTCACCGGTTGTGCTGGGACCAATGATAGCCACTACTTTATCACCTTTAATTAACTTATTGACTCCCTGCACGGCCTTGGTGGCATCTCCCTGAGTATCAATGACGATAAGTTCCAGTTGACGCCCTTTTATTCCACCGGCCTTATTTATTTCATTCACCAGCATCTGCGCGGTATTGCGTTCCGGTTCACCCAAAAAGGCTGCCGGTCCGGAGACAGAGAACAGCGCTCCAATTTTAATCGGAGTCTGAGGAGCAGCTATAACCGATCCCGCCATCAGCAAAGTAATTGCCAAGGCAAAAAATATTTTCCAAACATTTTTGAACATAAACACCTCCCTGATTAAAATATGAATTTTCTATACTAATTGTGAAATATTATTAGCTAATTGTAGAAAACATAAATCATAGATAGGTTTTAGTGTCAAATAAAAAATAAAGAATGTGAGGGGAGCAATAAGTACCGGTGTTATTGTTTGTTATGCGGGAAAAGCCAACTCGTTTTGTCCGCGTAAATACTGTAGCCGGGAAATACCTGCGCCAGCTTGTCTTCCTCCCATTTTGCCCTCAGCAGTTGAATAACAATAAACAAAGTTATGATAAAGAAATTTAGCAGTGAAAAGCGCCAAACAGCAACGGCCAGAGCCGTGAGCATTTCTCCTAAATAAATTGGATGCCTGACGAAGCGATAAGGGCCGCTTATGACTAAGTCCCGTGCCTCCACAGTAATGCTGAATGAACGCTTCAGCGTCCACAAACCCCAGACGGTGAGTGCTGTTGCCGCGGTCATCCAGTAAAAAATAACTTGGAGCGCAAGAGGGTTGGCGGCTAAAAATAAATTCGGCGGCGAGAAGAGCAAGGCAAAAGGGAGTATTCCACCGATCAGCGGGACAATGATTTCTTTTGTCCCGCGTGACCGGCAAACAGGATCCTGACGAATCAAGTAGCTGACAAGGAAGACTACAAAGATCAGCGTTTCGACAACCCAAAGCGGTTTGACCATATAAAGGTTATACGAAGAAACGCGCTGGCTTAGAAAAACAATAAGGACAGCAATAATGCCAATCCTGATTACTAGATGTATGATTCGTGCCGGTACATACTTCTCCAGCCAGCCGAAAGGATCAAATTCTTTCACTTGAACTCCAATAAGCTCCTCTATTGCCCCCGAATATTGACTTAAACCCGGCTTAAACTTTAATGTTCCCGGCTTTCATTGTTTTTGTGGGCTTGAAGATGTCCAGCGGGAACTTTTTGTTAATCTCTTCGAGCTTGGCCAGAAGCACCGGATAGCCGATGCTTTGAGCCAGCACAAAGGGCCCGAAAGGTGAACCGCCGCCGTTGGCCATGGCCAGATCAATCTCTTTGGGGTCATCCGCGACACCTTCTTCCAATATTTTGGTTGCCTCGTTAACCTGCAGAGAGATTAAGTGATTCAGGTCAAATTCCTTCGTGGCTTTGGAAAGATCGATATTCGGTCTTCCCTTGGACCAGTCATAGAAGCCTTTTCCGGTCTTTTTGCCGAGATTGCCGGATTTAAGGTAGGCCATTAGCGCGTCAGAGGGTTTGTAATCCTGAGAAAGAACCGTAGCGAAATATTCCAGGCCATGAGTGGCAATATCAATGCCCACATAGTCCACCAGTTCAAAGGGCGCCATCGGCATAATCGGTTTTAGTGCCGCATCAAATTCTTCCGGTGTCGGATGTCCGGCTTCCAGGATTTTGGAGAGCAATACCAGCGTGGGTTCGTTGACCCGGTTGCATATAAACCCCGGCGAGTCTTTCTTCACAATAACCGGAACTTTTTTAATCTTTTTGGCAATCTCATAGCCGATCGCAATGGATTCATCGGAGGATTTATCGCCTTTGATAACTTCAACCAGCTTCATGAGGATGGCCGGATTGAAAAAATGATAGCCAATGACTTTATCCGGCCGCTTGGTGGCGGAAGCAATATTGGTGATACTGATGTTCGAGGTGTTGGAAGCCAGGATCGCGTGCTTTGGAGCGTACTTGTCCAGCTCGGCAAACACACTTTTTTTGAGCTCCAATTTTTCCGGAACTGCTTCAATGATAAAATCAGCGTCTTTCACCGCTGTCTGCAGATCGACCATCGGGGTAAGACGCGCCAGAGCATCATTGTATGCTTCCGGCGTCAATTTGCCTTTTTCTTTGAATTTGTCAAAACTCGCCTTAATGCCGGCCATACCCTTATCCACATACTTTTGTTCGATATCGCGCAGAACTACTGTATAGCCGCCCAAAAGACAACAGGCCGCGATTCCGTGCCCCATGTCACCCGCGCCAATCATGGCAATTTTTTTTACGTCTTCAGTTTTCATGATTTTTCTCCTCCATTTAGTTTGATGTGCAGCATTTAATATTTGCAGGGACGGTCGCAACTGTTCCCTGCCTTGTCTAGGATTTCTTCAATTTTGCCAACTCTTCATCCCGCAGAATTTTACGCAGTATCTTTCCGACCGCCGACTTGGGCACGGTATCGCGAAACTCGACGATCTTGGGAACCTTATAGGCAGTGAGTTTTACTTTACAGAAATCGATAATCTCCTGCTCGGTCGCTTTTTCTCCCGGCTGGAGGACGACAAAAACCTTTACCGTTTCACCCCGGTAATCGTGAGGAATGCCGATTGCGACTGCCTCGGCTATTTTGGGATGTTCGTAGAGGACTTCCTCAATCTCGCGGGGATAGATATTGAAACCGCCGGCAATGATCATATCTTTCTTGCGGTCCACAATAAAGATGTAACCGTCCTCGTCCGCCTGCGCGATATCTCCGGTGTAGAGCCAGCCGTCGCGCAGTTGATTCTGAGTCTCGGCGGGATTGTTCCAGTATCCTTTCATCACGGTTGGTCCCTTGACGAGCAGTTCACCCGACTCGCCCGTTTTGACATCATCCACGCCGTTTTCAGCATTGACGATGCGAAAATCATTATCCGGCATGGGAACGCCGATGGACCCGACCTTGTTGAATGAAATCGGATTGGCAATTGTAATGGATGTGGTTTCGCTCAAACCGTAGCCCTCATTGAACGTGATCCCCAGATCAATGACTTTTTCAATGAGTTCCAGAGGCATAGGGGCGCCGCCGGAATTGAGCAGGCCGATGTACTTGCCAAGGTCGAGATTGGCCGCTTTGGGATGATTGATAATTGCGGTAATCATGGTAGGTACAGCCGGGAAATAGGTGATATGCTGGGCTTTGATAATCGTATCCAGAATTTCTTCTATCTCAAAGCGGGGCACCAGAATCTGGGTGGAACAGGTAAAAAACGCCCAGTTCATGGCCACGATATTGCCGTAAACATGGAAATAGGGCAGAACGCACAAGGCATAGCGTTCCTGATGCGGCATGGCCGCGGGCGCGTAACTGCCGGGAACGCCCCATGTACCGGCCTGGAAACAGGCTGCCACAAGATTGCCGTGAGTCAAGAGCGCGCCTTTCGGAAAGCCCGTTGTGCCGCCGGTAAACTGGATCATGGCCGGATCATCCGGGATGATCGGCGTGCGGGGGGGACGTGTATCTTTGCAGTTTTCAATGAGTTCGGAAAAATGCAGCCAGCCTTCTTCAAGCTCCAGACTTTTGGCGGTGCTGACACCGAGACCGTTAATATAATCCGTAATTTTAGTGACCAACACTCGTTTGAGGCCGATCTCCTTGACCAGTGGCCGGATTGTCGGCAGCACCATGTCAAAGGTGATGAGAGTTTCCATAGTGGTGTTTTGCATGATAAACTTGAGCTCGGATGGCGTGTAAAGAGGGTTCATGTTGACCACAATTCCACCCAGATAAAGAGTGGCTAGATAGGCTACGACAAATTGAGGGCAGTTAGGTAAATGGATGCCTACACGGTCTCCTTTCTTCACACCTTTGGCCGCAAGGGCGTTGGCCAATCTCAGTACCTGCTCGCGAATCTGCCAGTAGGTCATTTCTGTTCCGTAGAAACTTGTTGCGGCTTTATTAGGGTAGGCTCCGGCTGCCAATTGAAAAATTTTCTGAGCCGGGTATCGGGGATAACGGATTGTAGTTGGCACATTGTAATCATAAAAATTCTGCCAATGTCTGGTCATAATGATTTATCCTTTCCATTTAGAAAGTATGGATTGAAGAATTACCCTAGAATAATGCTTTCATTATTCCAGGACACTGCCCAATGTGTTTAGATCATATTCCGTAAAGTAATAACCTCTTCTAATGATGTTCATTGCATCCTGTGACGTAAAAGCAAATGGATTCTATTTTTTCGTTTTAGAATTACTGCTCAGAGCTTCGCGATCGCCGCCGCTCATTCCGGCAATATACTTTACCAGTTTTTTGCGGGATTCGATATCATATTGTGTGGTAATGGCAATCTGCTCCATAATGGGCGATCCGCCGCCATGGTAGGCTCCGATGTTGCGGATGCCGCCGGTAGCAGAGCAAAGGGCATCTCCCAGAAAGCGCCAGAATTGCGCTTGATCTTCCGGAGACATCTTGGGATTGCGCTTGGTGTATTTGAGCAGTTGATCTTTCGTATGGCGTTGATGGCGTCAATGCCCATGCAGCGCTGGATGCAACCACCAACCTTCTGACAGAGCATGCGGGTCATGTCCTGTTTCTTGTGCAGGTCTTCTTTGTTTTGATGGATATGGGTGAAGCGGTTGATCCGTTCCCCGGTAAGGTGGGAAATCGCCGTCATTAAATCCGAATTTTCCGGTTTTTCCGCTTCTTCGTACGTGGTGCCGATGGTGTTGAGACACCGCATCTGTAATTCATCAGTGCGGTCGATCAGCTGACCATCGTAATAGATATTGCGTTTCATCTTGGATAAACCCTTGATGTAATCTTGCTTGGTTCTCATTTTTCCTCCTCAGTAAATACCTGTAGGGGCAAAAAATATTTTGCCCCTACATTGCGCCTCATGTTTTACTCCTTTAATGCGCCGGTGAAGTTTTCGGAGGCAACTTTAATCGCCGCGCCTTCGTTGAGCATGATACATTCAATTTTGCCAAAGAATTTGGGGAACTCGGCACCGATGTAAAACTGTGATGAAAGCATTCTGCCACTGTAGTAAGCT
>Ga0209226_10001058_pt1 | contig 13108 bp, 7 predicted proteins | sample BarGraNGADG00212_2_FD_184497 | JGI IMG/M metagenome (GOLD analysis project Ga0209226, IMG submission 184497) | Arctic peat soil microbial communities from Barrow, Alaska, USA - Barrow Graham LP Ref core NGADG0011-212 (SPAdes) (version 2) | ecosystem: Environmental > Terrestrial > Soil > Wetlands...
AGAGCGCACCCGGCTTGTCCTCGACGAGGACCGAGAGAGTGTGCTTCATCTCGCCTCGACCTCCTTTGCCTTCTCGTGACTGCCATATTCGATGATGTCAGCCGCCGATGCGCCGGCCGGAATCATCGGGAAGACCTTCTCCTGCGAATCGCAAACGGCGTCCACGACCACCGAGCGTCCGGCTGCATTCTCCGCGATTGCGCGCTCCAGTGCCGAGCCCAGCTCGCTCGAGTTGGTGACCGTCATCGCCACCGCACCGAAGGCCTCGGCCATCTTGGCGTAGTTGGGGATCGGGCCGGTCAGATCGGTCTGGGAATAGCGCTCGTCGTAGAACATCTCCTGCCACTGGCGAACCATGCCGAGATAGCCGTTCCTGATCAGCACAACGATGATCGGTAGCCCGTGAATGGTCGCCGTTGTCAGCTCCTTCGAGGTCATCTGGAAGCAGCCGTCACCGTCGATACAGATCACGGTTGCGTCGGGCCGGGCAGCCTTGGCACCGACGGCCGCCGGCACGCCGAAGCCCATCGTCCCGAGGCCGCCGGAGGTGATGAAGGAACGCGGCTTATCGCAGACCAGGTACTGCATCGCCCACATCTGATGCTGACCGACGCCGGTCGTCCAGACGACGTCGTCGCGGCCCGCGGTCGCATCGCGCACCGCCTCGAGCACCTCTTGCGGCTTGAGCAAGTCGCCCTTCTCGTAGCGCAGCGGGAACTCTTCCTTCCACTCGTTGATCTTGTCGAGCCAGTCGACCGGCCCCTCTCGACCTTCGGGCATCTGCTCGTGCAGCTCAGCGATGAGCTTGACCAACGCCGGCTGAAGCGGCGCGCAAACGGGAATCTGGGCCTCGCGAATCTTGCCGATCTCGGCAGCGTCCACCTCGAAGTGGATGATCTTCGCGTTTGGGGCGAAGGCCGACACGTTGCCGGTTACGCGATCGTCGAAGCGGGTGCCCACGGCGATCACAAGATCCGCCCGGTTGAGCGCCAAATTCGAGTACTTCATGCCGTGCATGCCGGGAATACCGGCGTGCAACGGATGCGACTCGGGGAAGGCGCCTTTACCGGTCAGAGTGGTGACGACCGGGACGTTGGTCAGCTCGGCCAGTTCGAGCAGCTCGGGCGAGGCCTCGCCGTTGACGACGCCGCCGCCGACGTAGAAGATCGGCTTGTCGGCTTCCAGGATCGCCTTGGCGGCCGCCATGACCTGGCGGTGGTTGACCTTTCGTGGCGGGTTCCAGCCCGGTAGATCGACGTGATCGGGGTACTTGAAATCAAGCTCTGCGATCTGGGCGTCCTTGGTGATGTCCACCAGCACGGGACCGGAGCGGCCGGTCTGGGCAACGTGGAAGGCCGCTTTGATCGTCGCGGGAATGTCGCTGGCCTTCTGCACCAGCCAGGAGTGCTTCACGATCGGCAGGGTGATGCCGGTCGCGTTGGTTTCCTGGAAGGCGTCGGTGCCGATCTTGGTCGAGGGCACCTGGCCGGTGATACAGACCAGCGGCGTGGAGTCCATCCAGGCATCCGCGATCGCCGTGATCAGATTGGTCGTGCCCGGCCCAGAGGTCGCAATCGCAACTCCCACCTTGCCACTGGCGCGGGCGTAACCCTCGGCCATATGGCCGGCTCCCTGCTCATGTCGCGCCAGCACATGGCGCAGCTTGCTGCCGTTCGCCTGCGCTCGATAGAGAGCGTCGTAGGTGTCGATGATCATGCCGCCCGGGACTCCGAAGCAGACGTCGACGCCTTCGGCTTCCAGCGAGCGAATAATGGCGTCTGCTCCTGTCATCCTGGTCATCCGAGTTCCTCCGTGTAAAGATCGTTGCCGCGCCGAGCAGAAGAGCGCTCGGCGAGGATCGTTTTGCTGAATTCGCGCGTGGTCGCAGCGATTTCCGCCTTGACCATATCCGCTGTCCGCACCCCTCTGCGCGGTACTTCGCACTGCGCTCTATAGAGCGCCCCAAGCGCGGCGCTCGGGTTTGCTGCAATCGGGTTGTTTGATCTCCTCTTCATCGCCGCCGTTTCGTCTCGTCGCCTCGGCCGTCTGCGGACGCACCTGTGGCATTAGTCCGGTCTGTGTGTGGCGCTAGAGCGCTCTGAAAAGTACGTTCCCCTAGCGGGGAACCGTGACCGTAACGACGGTAATCGTGAGCAGGTCGACGAGCACGCGCGCGTCGCGAGAGAGCTGACGGGATGCAGAGTCGACCTTCATGACCGTACGTCTAGTGTGGCGGAGGGAGCCGGCGTCTGTCAAGCGCCGAACCGGTGCTCGACTATTTCATCATGGTGAAGCTGACGAGCAGTATTCCGTCGCCGAGCCCGAAAGCGAGGTGGTTGTCGAGCGTGGCCAGGTAGCGATCGGTGGCGCCGATAAGGGCGCGCATCGATACGTCCCAGACCTGTTTCTTGCCGCGCGCGAGCAGCTCTTCGATCTGCTCGCGCAGAGCGCGGGCGACGTCGTTCGTGCCGACGTGTAGCTCGCCCGGCCGCGGATCGTTCTCGCGCCGCGTGCGGTAGAACTGGCGCAGCTCATCGTCGGCCAGCAACCAGCCGCTGAACATCTCTTCCGCCGGAAGCTCCCAGGGCTTCAGTTCCTCCAGATTCATCTCCCAGTGCTTCACCGGCGGCTTCAACTTCTTGCCCAGTGAGTCGAAGTGCGCCTGCAGCGTCTCTTCGACGCTGCCCTCGAGGGGAAGCACTACGACATCGTGCTCGAAGCGCGAGATCGTGAGCGCCTGATGGAGCTTCGCGTAAGCCCGCAGAAAGCCGCGCAGCTCGCCGACTCGTTCTTGATCGAGATCTGCCATAGCCATGATTCTCTGATTCTCGCCTTTCTGGAGGACGAGGTCGAGGAGAACCGCACGGGAACCGGATTCTTCAGTGGATTCCCTGACCGGCGCTGCCTGGTTCCACGTTTGATCGAGCTTCGCTTCACCGGGTATAGTCTTGGAGCCGATGACACGAGCAGCGATGACACCGTTCACGTCTGGGAAGACGGCCGTCTCCATTCGCTCTACTGCCCTGGCTTCGGCTAAGCGCGCTGCTGCAACACGCTAGCCGGCGTCTTTCGTCTCTACGCCGTCTAGCAAGTACACGAGAGGCGACAGGCCGGGTTATCCGCAACCCGGGTTGAGGGTACGTGTCATAGAGCGAAGGGAACTAGACGTGGCAATGCGGTCGTTGTACGAGCTGAACAATTCGACGAGAGAACGGGACGCCTGCGGTATCGGGTTCATCGCCGACGTGCACGGACGTCCTTCGCGTCGCGTCCTCGATCTGATTCTCTCGGCCCTTGGCCGCGTCAAACATCGAGGCGCGATCAACTCCGACGGCCTCACCGGCGACGGCGCCGGCGTCCTTATCCCACTCACCCCCCACCTGGCGCCCGAAGGCGGTTTGGCAATGGTCTTCGCGCGTGAGGAAGGCGATCTCGAGCTCGTCGAGCAGGCTTGCGCGGCGGAAAAGATCGGCGTTGCGGGTTGGCGCGAGGTGCCGGTCAATCCTTCCCACCTGGGCGAGCGCGCGCGGCAGACGCAGCCGAAGGTCATGCAGGCGCAGCTCGCCCCGCCCGAGGGGCTCGGCAACGACGAGATCGAGCTGGCGGCGCTGCGAGCCCGCAAGCGCGTAGAGCGCGAGCAGCCGAGCCTCTACATAGCCTCGCTTTCCTTCCGCACGGTGACCTACAAGGCGCTCTGCGCGGCCGATCAGCTGGCCGGCTTCTATCCCGACCTCGCCGATCCGGAGCTCGAGATCCCGTTCGGCATCTTCCACCAGCGCTTCGCAACCAACACCACGCCGACCTGGGAACGCGCCCAGCCCTTCCGGATGCTCTGCCACAACGGCGAGATCAACGCCGTGGCGGGAAACGTCAACTGGATGCACGCACGCGAGCATCACCTCGGCTCCGCCGACGACGCCTCCCTCTACCCCGCGATCGAAGATCCGAACGCCGACTCACGGACGCTCGACAACGCGCTCGAGCTGCTCGTGCGCGGCGGCCGCGATGTACGTCATGCGCTGGCCATGCTCGTGCCCGAGGCCTGGGAAGGCAACCCGGAGCTGGACGATGAGGTGCGTAACTTTTACCGCTACCACTCCTGCCTGATCGAGCCCTGGGACGGACCGGCCGGAATCATCTTCACCGACGGGCGGATAGTCGGCGCCGGCCTCGACCGAAACGGCTTACGGCCGCTGCGTTATCTCGTAACCTCCGACGGGCTCGCCGTTTGCGCCTCGGAAGTGGGGCTGATCGATTTCCCACCGCACGTCACGGTCGAGTACGGCATGCTCGGCGCTGGCGAGATGATCGCCGTCGATCCCGCTTCGGGAGAAGTGCTCTCCAACCAGCGGATCAAGCAGGGCCTGGCACAGCGGCGTCCTTACGGCGATTGGCTGAAGCCGAATCTAAAGCCGCACGCGATCGGCGAAGCAGACGGCCGCTGCGATGAAGACCTGGTCTCACGCCAGGTCGCCTTTGGCTTCACCCGCGAAGAGCTGCATGTGATCTTGCGGCCGATCGGCGCCACCGGCCACGAGCCCACCGCATCGATGGGCGACGACTCGGCGGTGACGCCGCTGGCGAACCGCGCACGCCTTCTGCCCGCTTACTTCAAGCAGCGCTTCGCCCAGGTCACGAACCCGCCGATCGACCACCTGCGCGAGCGGCTCGTCTGCAGCCTGCGCACGCTACTTGGCGCGCGGGCGCCGATCCTACGAGAAGAGCCCGGCGCCGCGGCGTTGACCGAGCTAGAGAGCTTCTTCCTCTTCCCGGATGGGCTGAGCGGGCTCGACACCCGCCGCCTCGACGCCACCTTCGATCGAGGCGAAGGGCTCGAGGCAGCCTGCGGGCGCCTGGCCGGCGAGGCCGCCGCGGCGATCCGACGCGGCGAGGAACTGCTGCTGATCTCCGATACCGGCATCTCGCCCGAGCGAGCGCCAATCCCGATTCTGCTCGCGGTGGGCATCGTGCACCAGAGCCTGGTGACCTCGGAGCTGCGCACGAGCGCCTCGATCCTGGTCGAGAGCGACGAGCCGCGCGAGACGCACCATTTCGCCACCCTGCTCGGTTTTGGAGCGGACGCGATCTGTCCGCGATTGAGCCTCGAGACGGTGGCAGCGCTGGCAGGCCGCAGCAGGCTCGGCAGAGACGGCAGCGACCCGGTATTGGCGCAAGAGCGCTTCCGCAGCGCGATGGAAGACGGCGTCTTGAAGGTGATGTCGAAAATGGGCATCTCGGACGTGGCCAGCTATCGCGGCGCCCAGATCTTCGAGGCGATCGGCCTTGGCGAGGAGATCATGAGCAAGGCCTTCGCCTGCACCTCCTCGGCGGTAGGCGGTATCGGCTTCGCCGAGCTGGAGCAGGACGCCTGGCAACGAATCGAGGAGGCCTTCGCCGAGCGGCCGCAGTTGGGCAACCCCGGCTTCATCAAGATGCGTCGCGGCGGCGAGGAACACGCGACCACGGCTCCCGGTGTGAGCACCCTCAAGGAATCGGTCACAAGCGGGCAGCGCGAGGCCGCGTCCCTACTGCGCGGCGCCGTCGCCGGCGGCGGTTGGGACGTCTACGAGCAGTTCGCCAAAGCCGTCAACGACCGCGAGCCGCTCGAGTTACGCGATCTGCTCGAGCTGGTGCCGTCGGGGCCACCGTTGCCGCTCGAGGTGATCGAGCCCGTCTCGGCGATCGTCAAGCGCTTCTCGGCCGGCGCGATGAGTCAGGGCGCTCTCTCGGCTGAGGCGCACGAGACACTCGCGGTCGCGCTGAACATGATCGGCGCCCGTTCCAATTCGGGCGAAGGCGGGGAGGCACTCGCCCGCTTCGGAACGGCGCGCAACTCGGCCATCAAGCAGGTCGCCTCGGGTCGCTTCGGCGTCACGCCGGCCTACCTGCGCTCGGCCGAGGAACTGCAGATCAAGATCGCGCAGGGCGCCAAGCCCGGCGAGGGCGGCCAGCTTCCGGGGCATAAGGTTTCCGCCGAGATCGCGGAGCTACGGCACACCGAGCCGGGGATCGCGCTCATCTCACCGCCGCCTCATCACGACATCTACTCGATCGAGGATCTGGCCCAGCTGGTCTTCGACCTGCGCCAAGTGCACCCCGGCGCCGACGTCTCGGTGAAGCTGGTATCCGAAGCCGGCGTCGGCATTGTCGCCGCGGGCGTCGTCAAGGCGTTGGCCGACGTCGTGCACATCGCCGGTTGCGACGGCGGCACCGGCGCCAGCCCGCTCTCCTCGATCAAGAACGCCGGCGCGCCCTGGGAGCTGGGGCTCGCCGAGACGCAGCAGGCGCTCGTCTCCGAGGGTCTGCGCGGAAGGGTGCGCGTACGCGTGGACGGCGGCTTCAAGACCGGGCGTGACGTGGTCGTGGCGGCGCTCCTAGGCGCCGACGAGTTCAGCTTCGGCACCTCGCTGCTACTGGCCGAGGGCTGTTTGATGGTGCGCGCCTGCCACCTCGACAGCTGCCCGGTCGGGATTGCAACTCAGCGGCCAGAGTTACGCGCTCGCTTTACCGGAACGCCCGAGAAGGTCGCGGCCTATCTCCTTTTCGTGGCCGAAGAGGTGCGCCGTCAGCTCGCCGCGCTCGGACTGCGCTCGCTCGACGACGCTATCGGGCGAACCGAGCTCTTGCGCCAGCGCCCAACCGGCGATGCTCGCAAAGACCTGGTCAACCTCGCTCCGCTACTCGCGCGGGAAGGCGACGGCCCGTTCCGCTTCAGCGGCGAGCCGCACGTGGTCGGTACCGGCGGTGAGCTCAACGATCGCATCGCCACCGAGGCGGCCGTCATTCTCGAGCGCGATCTGGAGCTTGAGCTGGAGTACACGATCGGCAACGGCGACCGCACGGTCGGCGCCCGCGCCGGCGGCGACATCGGCGATCACTTCGGCTTCGGCGCTCCTCCCGGCTCGCTGACCGTTCGCTTCCAGGGAATCGCCGGACAGAGCTTCGGCGCCTTCCTCGCCGACGGAATCAATCTAGAGCTCACCGGCGCGGCCAACGACTACGTCGGCAAGGGCATGAACGGCGGAAGGATCGTCATCCGACCGGGGGCAGAGGTCAGAGGTCATCCGGTCCTGGCCGGCAACACGCTGCTTTACGGAGCGACGGGCGGGCGGTTGCACATCGCCGGGCGCGTGGGTGGGCGCTTCGCCGTCAGGAACTCAGGCGCCGTCGCTGTTGTCGAGGGCACCGGCGGTCATCCCTGCGAATACATGACCTCCGGAACCGTGGTCATCCTGGGCGATTTCGGCCGCAACCTGGGCGCCGGTATGAGCGGTGGCCAGGCCTTCGTCTACGACCCGCAAGGGCATTTGAAAACTCGCATGAACCCCGACCTGGTAACCGCCGACCTTTTGGGGAAGGCGGAAGCTGCGACCCTGCGCACGCTGGTCGAGGAGCACCTCGAACTCACCGGCTCTGCCCGCGCCGAGAAACTGCTCGGCGATTGGGAAGCCGCCCTGTCCGACTTCAAACGCGTTCACCCGAAGAGGGACGTCGCCAGGATAGAGGAGGAGCACGAGGGCTCGGACGAGGTCGCGGAGAGCAGTACTCCGGTGGCGACCAGCGAGAAGTAGCTAGGACGCTAAGAAACGGCGTTTCCGGCGTCCACGATGCCGGCACCGTAAGCGTCCGCCGACGAGATGGGATGCTCGAAGTCGAGGTGGCAGTAGCCCGTCTCACAGGGTGTTCCGTCGATTGAGGCGGTCGCGTTGTTCGGATCGTTCGGGCCGGTGAAGTTGGCGATGTTGCCGCGAGCCGTGCGCTGCAGCTGAGCCAGAAGCGCCCCAGGGTTGTGCCGTAACCAGGGATGGGCTGCAAGCGTGAGAACGGCAACGCCGGCGACGTTGGGGGCGGACATCGAGGTTCCCTGCGACCAGGCGAAACCTTGCCCGCGGATCGAGAAACAGGCGGAGTTGTAGGAGGCCGAGAGCTCGGGATCGTTGCAGTAGGCGGAATTCGAGCCGACGGCCGAGAAGGAGCCGTATCCACCCGCCAGCACGTCGTTCAGCCCGCCGTCGAAGAGAGCGATGTTGAACTGGCGCGCTCCGCCTGGCGCGGCGAGATCGATGCGCGAGCCGTAGTTCGAGTAGTACGCCAGCTGATCTCGGGCGCCGACCAATTCCTCCGGCCAGCGAACGGAGGGGTCGGCGTCTGCTGCGTTAACCACTTCGTTGGCCGTCGCCGAGACAGCGATCACGCCCGGGACGCCACCCGGCACCAGTAGCATCCCGCGCAGGTCGGTAATGTAAGGCTCGATCGAGTCGCCGGGGTAAACAGTCCCAATACCGCTCGAGTCGCTGGCGACCTGACCGGCGCCTAGGAACCTACGGCCCGCGACGTTGAGGTTGGCGCTGTCAACACTGACATGCTCGTTGCCGGCCGCCGCGACGATCGTCGTCCCGCGCGCACGGCAGTAGTTGACCGCGTCGGCCCAGAGCAGATAGTCCTGGGCGTCAGCCTCCACCGTCGGATCGTCGTAGCCCTCAATCGACATGTTAAGGATGTCGGCTCTGTCGTGGCAGGCATCGACCATGCCGTTGACGATCCAGCTCGTCAGCCCGCCGAAGTCGCCAGCGAGAACCTTGTAGCTGCGGATCGTCACCTTCGGCGAGACACCGTTCGACCCGAATCCGTTAGCTGCCGCGCCAATCCGACTGGCAACCCAGGTTCCGTGCCCGTCGCGGTCACCGTTTCGACATTCGTCGAGAATCCCGTTGTCGGTGAGGAAGCCGAGCCCGTAGTCACGGATGATCGACTTGCAGTCGAGAGCGTTCGAAGACCTCCAGAAGTCGAAGTTCGAGCGGAGCTCCGCCGTGTTGCCCTGGACGCCAGTGTCGAGCACCGCTACGACGACCGACCTGTCGCCCGTCGTCTTCTTCCAGGCGTTTGGAACGTTCATCCGGTTGTCGTCCCACTGGACGATTCCCTCGGCGTTGGGCGCCGCCGCGTCGTGCAACGGGTCGGGCGAGAAGAAGTGGTTCTTCCCCTTCAACCAGGAGTAGGTCGGCACAAAGGAAGTGGGGAGCTTGCTGTCACCGGCGAGCCGGCTGTCCGACGTCCCCCAAGAGATGTAGCGATCGACGAAGACGGCGCTCACCTTGGGGTTGGCTTCGACCTCGGCGGTGAAATCGGCGCTATTCGTGCGAACGGCAACGGCAAAGATCTCGGGCATCACCGTCGCCACGTCTCCGCCGGCATTCTCGACGATCTGGCGCATGTCGGCCGCCGAGGTGCCTGAATCGAAGCGAACGATGCTCTCGGCCGAAGGCGAGTTGTGCGCCGCCGGTGAGACCGAATAGGACGGGCGCGAGCCGGCACCGGCAGTTGTCGTACAGAGAACACCGGCACAGGCGAACGCAGCGGCTAGAAGGACCGCCCACAGACCGCCCCGCACGCGAACACGCTGGAAACGCGCCATGTAATGCTCTGTCGGTTGTTATGCCGCTCCTAAGTGTCCCCATTTTGGGGCATTTTTCGCTCCCAGCAGAGGGTAGTTTCTGGGGAAAATGGTGGGAATCTCGGCCTCACCAGCAAGCGCTTGGGCGTACGAGCAGGTGAGTAACAAAGCCGGGGGCATGGCCCAGGGCGTTCCAATCCGCGGGGAGAGCCCCCGGCTTCGCTGCAAAGCATAGGCCGAAATCAGCCGTGGTCGAAGTGGACGTGTTCCGCGTAGCCATGCCCTTTTTGGACATCTTGTTCGCCGCCGCGAGGGGGCCTAAGATCGCGCCGTTCCAATCCGCTCAGAAAGGGAGATTGCATATGACGACGATCAAACAGGCCGCGCTGGTCGCGGCCGGGATTCTCTGTGTTCTCGTTTTCCCAACGGGGGTTATGTGCGCAGGCGCCCCGACGGCAAGCAGCGAGGCTGCGTACAAGGCAGCAACCGATACCGATCCGCATCGACCATTGACTGAATACCAGCAGAAGATGCGGGCGCAGAAAATCCAGGCGGCCGCAAGCGAGCTCTCGCAGACGGGGAGCGGCACGAGCACGACCGCCACGATCAACACCGCCGATGGCTCCGCTGCACAAGCCGCCGTCGCCGCAACCAGCAGTAGTACCTCGACCGGCGCTTCCTTGACCCGCAACCAAAACCCGCAGGAGACCTCCTACTGGTGTGGGCCGGCGGCCGTGAGGGAGGCTCTCGGCCAGCTAGGAAAATCGTTCGCGCAGGCGCTGCTCGCAGCGGAGCTTAGAACGACGACCAGCGGCACAGGCTGGTCGGCCGGGGGCACGAGCCCAACCGGCTTCCCGGTTCCCGACGTGATGAACGCTCATCAGTCGAAGAACTACTACCTTCCCGAGTCGGTTCCGGGCGCGCCGAGCGACAGTGATGTGAGCAACTACAAGGCGTTCCTCATGCGCGATATTGGGACGGTGAGAGCGCCGGTTATCGGAGATGCGTGGACTTCGGCGTCCTCGGAGTTTCGCCTAATTGGTCATCCACCTGATCGAACGATTTTCCACTGGTTCGATATCTACGGCTACCGAACTAGCGGCGGAACTACGTACACCAAATACGAGGATTCAGTGCACAACGCCGCCACAGTGTCTTGGCATGACGCAGTCCCGGCCTATTCGGAGCTCCCTAGTCATCAGATCGCGCACATCGTCGGCGGCCGTGGTTACGTCTGGTAACTCGAGTCGCACGAGCTACCGCGGCGGGCGTTGGCCCGCCGCGGTGCTCACGCTCGTCTGCCTCTTAATGTCGGGCTGCGGATCGGGATCGCCGTCCGCCGTGTCGGGCTCGGAGACCCGACAGACGAAACCGGTCGACTCCAAGCAGACGTGGTGCAAGGCGAACCCGAACGCAGCCTGGGAATCGATTCTCGCCGGCCGAGTGGTCGCGCTCTCGCGCCGAGCCTCGCTAAGCCCGCTAGCGCTCGCAAACGACGGGCGCTTGTTCTTCGCCGAGATCTACAGCAAGGCCTACTCCGGAGTGATCGAGGTCGATGCGCGAAGTAGTCGCTACATCAGGATCAAGCGCTTCACCGACCCGGTCAACTATCAGGCAAGCGGCAACTTCGACGGGCGCTGGCTGGTCTGGGCCGAATACCACTCGCTCTATGACGAACTCAGCGACTTCACCATCTGGTCGTGGGATTCGCGCAGCGGTCGCCTACGTCAGATAGGAGCGGCGACCCGCTCCCCTTCGGGCAAGTTCTGGCCTAGCACATGGCAAGCGCCGGTCGCGCATGAAGGTTATGCGGCCTGGCAACAAGGTGCAGGCCCGGACGAGCTCGGCGATATCCATGTCGTCGACCTTGCAACCGACCGGGATCGGATCGTTCGCCGTGGGCACCCCGGCGCTCCATTTCTTATTGATGGCCCACGGGTCGTCTGGTCCGAATCGATGAAACGGGGAGTATCGACAGTCATGAGAATCGCCGACGCCAAAACCGGCCGAGTGGTCGCCACGCCGCCTGCGCTGCGGAAGTTGCGAGGAGCAATATGGCCCGCATCAAACGGTAAGGCGCTTGTGTATGCGACCGATGGTCAAATGTCGCTGTGGCGATCGCCGTCCCTCAGCGTCGCACCGAAGCTCGTCTTCGCCTCTCGGAGCTATCAACTCCTGAAGATCCCATTCGATGAAACATGGGGCCGATATACCACTTTTAGCGTTCCGTTTAAGACGTTCGTCGTCGACACGGTCGCGGGCCGCTACGTCCGAATCTACCGCGGAGGCTGGGCCATTACGGGGCCGAAGGCGCTCGTGCTACTCAAGCCTTCGAAGCAGAAAGCCAACCATGCGATCAACGATGTCGTGTTCATACCTCTGAAATCGCTACCGCCGGTTCCGCCCTGCAGCTAGATCGGCGCTGATCGAGATCGGTCTTTGTCGAGCGTGCTTATACGTAGCCTTCGCACTTGACTCCGCGGCATTATCGCCGCCGGTCATCGCCTAGCTAGGATCGAAGACGACTTCGTCGAAGCCCGCTACTGCGGCGCTGAATTCGGCCTCGCGGCGCTGATACTCGCAGCGCTGACAGCGTGACCGAAAGGACGGCTCTGTCCCCTTGGACAAGAGCTGTTTTCCGCATAGGAGTTGCATGATACGCGAGAAACTGCATAATACGCGAATGATCTCGACAGCGATCATCGGTACAGCCGGATACACCGGCCAGGAGACGCTCGATCGCGTTCTCTCTCACCCCGAGCTGGAGCTAGTCGCTCTCGGTTCCAATACGTTCGCCGGCAAGCCGGCCAGTGTGCTCGATCCTCGCATCGCCGGTAGCGCAATTGCGGGGCTGGAGCTGGTCACGAACGAGCAGGCTCTTGCGAGCGGCGCCGAGCTGATCTTCCTCTGCATGGAAAACGAGCGGGCGGCCGCGGTCGAGCCCCCCGACGGCGCCGTGGTCGTCGATCTCTCCGGCGCGCACCGGCTCAAAGACGCCGCCGCCTACGAGCGCTGGTACGGCTTCACTCATCCCAAGCCCGAAGCTCTCAAGGATTGGTGCTTCGCGCTTCCCGAGCTGGCGCCGCCGACGGGCAAGCTCATCGCCAGCCCCGGCTGCTACGTGACCGCCACCCTGCTCTCGCTGGCGCCGCTCAAGGATGACCTCGACCCGAAGACGGTTGTCGTCGACGGCAAATCCGGCACGACCGGTGCGGGCCGGAGCCCTAGCGCCGCGCTGCACGCCGGCGCCGTGCTCGAGACCGTCCTGCCCTACAAGATCGGCGTCCATCAACACGTGCCCGAGATGGCTCAGTTCCTGGGTTTCACGCCCACCTTCGTGCCTCACCTGCTGCCGATACGGCGCGGCATTGTCGCGACCTCGTATCTGCGCGGCATCGACGCCGCGGCGGCGCGGGCTAAGCTCGAGAGCGCCTACGCCTCCGCACCACTCGTGAACGTGCTGCCAGAGGGCGTCGTCCCCAACCTGCGCCGGATGCAGGAGACCGACTGCGTCGAGATCAACGCCTTCGCCGATACAGCGACGGCCGCCACGATCGTCGTCTGCGCGCTCGACAACCTCGGCAAGGGCGCCGCGGGGCAGGCGGTGCAGAACGCCAACCTGGCGCTCGGGCTCGAGCAGACGACCGGACTTCGGATCGGGATTCTGAGCGCATGAGCGTGACGGCCGCCAAGGGGTTTCTGGCCTGCGGCGTT
>Ga0209226_10001059_pt1 | contig 13103 bp, 9 predicted proteins | sample BarGraNGADG00212_2_FD_184497 | JGI IMG/M metagenome (GOLD analysis project Ga0209226, IMG submission 184497) | Arctic peat soil microbial communities from Barrow, Alaska, USA - Barrow Graham LP Ref core NGADG0011-212 (SPAdes) (version 2) | ecosystem: Environmental > Terrestrial > Soil > Wetlands...
AACAATCGCCACTTTGCCCTTGAGTGACATGTTCGCTCACCCTCCATGCAATCTATCATCCATGTACGGCCGCACGGGCCCATTGTGCGGGCGCATGGCCGTGCGCCCCTACGCCGTGGGCGCACCGTCGCCGGCCGCTGGTGCAGCGGGATAGTCGCAGAGCAACGAGGCGACCAACGCGGTCCAGCCGGTCTGGTGGCTGGCGCCCAGGCCGGCGCCGGTGTCGCCGTTGACCTGGCTCTACCGCCGGCTCACCCTGGGCGCCTTCACCGTCCGCACGCCTGGCGATGCGCCGCTGCTCTTCCTGTTAGTCATGGCCGGGGTGGGCCTGTACGCCGCCGCGGACCTGAGCAGCAGCCTGCCGGCCTTCTGGCGCCTGCTGCTCGGCCTGGCCCTCTACTACGGGCTGGCCAACGGCGTGCGCGACCGCCGGACCCTGGGCCTACTGACCCTGCTGCTGGCGGGGGGCGGATTCCTGCTGGCCCTCGTGACAGTGCTCGGCGTGCGTTGGGATGCCGTCAGGTTGCTGAGCTTGCCCCAGCTATACGGCCGGCTGCCGGCCCTGCTGCGAGACCCCTCGGACAACCAATCCTTCAACCCGCGCGTGATGGGCATGGGGCTGGCCGTCCTGTTCCCGGCCCTGCTAAGCCTGGCCCTGTTCGGCCGCGCTCGGAAGCTGCGGCTGGCCGGCGCCCTCGGCGCGCTGGCGCTGGCCATCGTCTTGCCGCTGACACAGGCCGTACAGCCGCTGTTGGGTATCGGCGTCGCCCTGGCTTTTCTGGCCATCTGGCGCACGCGCTGGTCGCTCCTGGGGCTCCTGCCGTTAGTCGGGCTGCTCGGGTGGGCCCTGGCACGCTATGACCTGCGCCCGCTCGCGGCCCGGCTGCTTTCCACCGGCGATCTGGCAGGCATTGGGGTGGCATTGCGCCTGGACATGTGGGCACGGGCACTGGCGATGATCCGCGACATGCCGTTCACCGGTATCGGGCTCAATAACTTTCAGGCCATCCAATGGAACTTCTACCCGGGCTTCTTGCTCGGCCAGGAACCGCACGCGCACAACCTGTTCTTGCAGGTAGCGCTGGACCTGGGACTGCCCGGGCTGATGGCTTTCCTGTGGCTGATAATTGCCGCAATGGTGATGGCCGCTCGGGCCTACCGCCTGACGGCCGATCGTGACGGACGGGCACTGATCGTGGGGCTGGTGGCCGGCCTGCTGGCCTACCTCGGGGCAGGACTGATCGATTGTCCATGGGCGTCCAAGCCCGGATTGCTGCTCTGGGTGCTCCTGGGCATGCTGGCCGCGCTCTACGGCTTATCCGGCGCAGCCACCCAGGAACGCACAAGCCGGCGGCCCGCCGGCCTCCGCTACCGGCGGTTGGCGCCGGCTCTCGCACCGGTCTTGCTCGTGCTGACAGCCCTAGTCGCTGGCAACAGCTGGGACACAAACCGGGGATCCATCGAGGGCCACAAGGCGCTGCTTGCAGCTCGCACAGCAGGCGCTAACGCCGATCCGGCTGCACTGGCAGAGGCCGCGGGGCACCTGGCCCGCGGGCTGGGCAGCGGGGCGCGCAGCGCCTCAGGCAGCGCCTCCGCCTACTCGCTGTTGGGCAGCCTGTATGCCTGGCAGGGCGACGATCGGGCGGCCCTCGAGGCGTTCGGGCAGCAGGTGGCGCTCGACGGCCAGGATCCCCTGGCCGAGTACGCACCCTTCGAAGCGCTGCGCCGGCAGATCATCGGTCAGGCGAGCCCCGATCGCTGGGCCGCCCTGCTGGGGGTGTACGGCCAGTGGATGGCTCGCTTCCCGCAACACGCCGAGCCCTACGTGTGGGCCGCCCTCGTGCACGGCACGTATCAGAACGACCAGAAGGGTGCCGTCGCAACCCTGCGCTCCGGGCTGCAGCGCGGCGCGCAACCCACCGGCCTGCTGCAAGCCTGCCTGGACGACCTGGCCAGCGCCCGGTAATTCGGTCCCCACTTTGGCCATGGAGTTTGCCGCCAGGAGGTTTTCCCGCTGCAGAAAGCGCAGCTTCTTGTTCAAGTGCGCCGTTACGTAGCGTGGCTCCCTCGGAGTCAAGGTCGCCGATAGCACAATAATGGGGGATGAGCAGGAGTCATACCGCTAAGGTTTCGGGTTGAGAGCGGGTGATGGGATTCGGACCCACGACATCCTGCTTGGAGGGCAGGCGCTCTACCACTGAGCTACACCCGCGGGACTGCCCAGATTATACGAGCAGCCGGCGCTTCTGTCAAAGTGGCTTCCTCTGCCAAAGGCCTGTCGTGGATTGAAAGTCGGGGCGAGTGGATTTGAACCACCGACCTCGTGAACCCAAATCACGCGCGCTAACCGGACTGCGCCACGCCCCGAACGCCAATGATCCTATCCCGGATCGTATCCCGGATCATATCCCAGAGTATATCCCAAAGCGGGCAAACCGTCAAAGAACGCAGCCGCCGTCAACGAATCAAACCGCCGAATCAACGAATTTGCCGGGCCGCGGGGAGAGCCATCCGTTTATCCGTTCAGCGGATTCTGATCCGCCATTCGTTGCCCGTCCGGTCATGGCAGCGTGTAGCTAAGCAGCGTCTCGCCCTGGGCGCCGGTCAGGATGACCTTGAGCGGGCCGGGGCCGGCGGGGATCTCCTCGTCCAACGGCCGGTCCGGGGCGATGTCCAGCGGGCGGACGACCGGGGCTGAACCGCCGGCCGCGACCGACAGGCTGCCCCGGATGGGCTCGGTCGGGAAAGCCCGCACGCGCACGCCGGAGCCGCTGCGGGTCAGGTTGAGGGCGGCGTGCGCATTGGCATAGGTGATGTCGCCGATCTTCGCGGCCGGATACCAGGTCTCGCTCCAGGTCACCGAGCCACCCGGCGGCAGCTCATTCCAGTCGTCGAAGGTCGGCGCAAGCCCCCCGTGCATCTCCACGTAAGCCGAGCCGTCATCCGTCCACTCGTGCGGGTCGAGCGGCTTCTTCCAACCCAGGGCGAAGCCCTTGGCCCCGCGGGCGGTCGCGCTCGGGAAGATCCTCACCATCCCCTCATCGCTAGCCGGGTCATAGACCGCCGTGAAGTCGCCCTGCGCGGCCGGGCGCTCGAAGAAGCCCAGGTAACCGTTCCAATTCCCGAGGCGGCTCAGGTCCCGCCCGCCGGCGACCGGCCACGGGAGCGGCTGCCCCGGGCCGGGCAGAGTAGCGTCGTCGGTAGTGTGCACCGTCATCTCATCGACCGGGTAGACGAAATGCAGGCCGGCGCCCGGCTTGTTCGCGCCACCCGGCGCCAACATGGCATCGGCCCACCATTTGAAGCGGAAGGCGGCCCCCATCGGGTTGGTGATGTGCGGGCGCACGATGAAATAAGCGGCATCCGGCGGCAGGATGATATCGACGTCGACGTAGGGGCGGCGATAGTCACGCGTGAACAGGCTGACCATCACGCTGCCGTCGCCCTGGCTGACAGGGTCGTAGCCCCACTGGGTGCTCCATTCGTAGCCATGCTCGGCGATGGGGAAGCCCCATTCGAGGCCGCCGACAGCCAGCCACCAGTTGGCGCCGGCCGGAGAGATGTCCGGCCCCGGCCCCCAATGGCTGGGCTTGACGACCGGGTTGCGATAAAACTCGTCGTGCCCGGTCGGCTTGAAGATGCACTCGTACACCCGCCCGCCCAGCTCGGGCAACATGCTAAGGCGCAGGTACTTGTTTTCCAGCACGATCAAGGTGTACTTCACCGGCGCGGGCTGTGGGTGCGACGCCTCATAGGCCAGCCGATTGAGCACGGGCACCGGGTAGTTCATCCGCGCCGGGTCAGCCACGTTCTGCACGAAAGCGGCAAAGGGATAGGTTGGGATGCTGATGCTGCTGATGGTCAGAGTCGTCGGTGAAATGGCCCGCGCCTGGCCGGACGGGACGGTTTCAGTAGGCGGCGGAGTCCCGCCGCCGGCGGAGGAGGCCGGCACGGCCGGCGTGCCAGTCGCCGCGGCGGCGGACGGGCTGACGGCTGTGGTCGCAGGCTGCGACGGGCTGCCCGCGGCGGCCCCGCCCGCGCTGGCCTCGGCCCCGACCGTGGTCGGCGCGATCGTGATCGGCGCGGCGGCCTCGGCCGTGTTGCCCGCCTGATCGACCACGCGCGCCGTCAACGTGTAGGCGCCGCCGGGCGCGACCCCCGGCACAGCCGACGGCTGAAGGGCGAGGGTCAGGTCGTTGCCCCTCACGCTGCCCAACACCTGGCCGTTCAACGACACCTGCATCTCGCTCACAGGCGAGTTAGCCGTCGCCTGGGCGTGAACCTGCGTCTCTCCCAGCCAGGGCACCGTGGTCGTGTCGGCCCAGACCCTGACAGAGGGCGACTGGCCACCGAGCAGAGTGGGAGCGAGGATACCGCGCTGCCCGGCGGTCAGAGTCACCGCCTCGGTCAACGGCGCATAGCCCGGCGCGCTCAACCCGACCTGGTGCACACCCGCGGGCAGCGTCAAGGTCAGCGGGGAGGCGCCGCGCGGCGTGCCGTCGATGGAGACTGCGGCTCCCGCGGGGTCCGCCAGCACGGCCAGTTCGGCCGTACCGTCGAGTGCCAGGCCGGCCGAGACTTCCGCCGTAGGCTCCGCGCCGGGCGAGGCCGGCCGCTCGCTGGCGGGCGCCGCCAGGGGTTGGCAACTCGCTAGCAGCAACGTGCCGCCGATGACGAGGACGGCCAGTTTCAGGTTGCGCGGTCGGGACGTTCGATTGGCTCTCATTGCACACCTTGCGTGCCAGACTCGTCGCCGCGTCGCCTCATCGCCCGCATCACCGCCTTGACGGACTGCGGGTTGACCATCTCGACGAGCACGTTGCGGTAGGGAGCGTGAGCCGAGACGGCGCCGAAAAGCGCCTCGCGCACGTGCTCGTCCTGCCCGGCGGCCCGCACCACGGGGTCCAGCAGGCCAAAATAGGCCGAGAAGGCGACCAGGAAGCGCATCCCCCGCCCGTAGATCAGGTCACCGGTAATATCATGGTTGGCGACCGCAAAGTCGGAGGCGAAGGCATGGCAGGAGATGCCCGTGCGCAGGATGGTTTCGGCGGCGCGGATACCGGTCTGCACGGCCGATGTGACTCCCTTGCCCTTGAAGGCACGCACCAGGCCCGCCGCGTCGCCAACCATCACGTAGCGATCGCCATAGTACCGGCCGGCCAGCGAGTTGGGGAAACGGCCCTTGAAGAAGCGCAGGTCGGTGCGGTCATAGCGGCCGGCGTTCTGGAAGGAAGGCAGCACCGCACGCACTTCGGGCTGCGCCAGGAAGTATTTCAAGCTGGCGGCGCCCACCCGGCGTCCGGCGATGTTGATGTCGATGTGGTCGCCCTTGGGGGTGATCGCGCCGAACTCAATGCCCCCGTAGCCCGGCAAGAAGGCGTGAATGTAGTTGCCGAAGGCCGCCATTTCCTGGTCGCCAGGGTGATACCTGGTCAGAATCGAGGTCAACGCCGGGGGCTGGCGGTAACCCACCGCGCGCCGGAAGAAGGCCGCGCAGCCGTCGTCCAGGCCAAAGGCGCCCACCACCACGTCGGCCTCAACGGGGTCACGATCGGTGTACAGGACTACCCCATCGTCGTGGAAATCTATGTCGACGGCGCGCGCCTCACGCACGTCAATCCCCCGTTCGCGCGCGGTCCGCAGCATCCAATCGTCAAACTGGACCCGGCGCACCGCCACAGCGCGCTGCCCGCTATCGTTCAATATTACCTGGTTGCTGGCCGAGTGGAGGATGTAGCCGGAAATCTCGACGTGGCTGAGGTGCCACGGAAAGGGTGTCCCGAGCTGCTCCTCCATGATCTGGAACAGTGGCGGTGATAAGACCCCGACCGAAAGGTTATGCTGTTTGCCGCCGGCAAAGTGCTTACCTTCCAACAGAATTATGTCAATCTTGCGACCGGTCCGGCGGGCCGTTTCGTGAAGGGCCAACGCCGTCCCGACGCCGCCCGGCCCGCCGCCCACAATCACCACTCTCCCGCCGTCGGGGAGAGGACCCAGGTTCGTCATGGAGTACTCCTTCTGGTGACCGCCAGGCTGCGCGCCAGTCGCCATAGACCGCGCGGCTGGACTAGCAGCCGGAACAAAGCCTGGTAAGATTCATCGCCGGTGAGCAGGCCCCACATGATGCGTGACTGGAGGCGGCGCTTGACCGGCAGGCCGCTCTCCGCCTGCATGCAGGCCAGCCAGGCCATCGCCAGGTTCGGGAGGCGCAAAGCGCGCGACGATAGGGCATACAGCGCAAGCCCGTAGGCGTTGTCATGGGCCACATGCCGCACGTAGGGCCCATAGCCGGCGCGCAGGTCCTCGCTGCCGACGCCGTGTTCGAGAACGGTGCGCATCGCGGCCTGCGCCGTGAGAAAGGCCGAGTTGATGCCATCCTTATACAGGCGGGCGACGGCTGCATCGCCCACTGCCACCCAACGCGCGCCACAATAGCGCGGCGCCGGCCGCACCACAATGCGCGGGTTGCAGCCGCACATACTCTGCGGGCCATCCGGGAAAAAGTGCAGAAGGGAATCTTGCTGGGCGGCGTAGAAGCGCTCGATCGCGCCTGCCCCGGCATCCGGCCACAGCAGCGACACGTTGAGGTAGTCATGCTTCGGCACCATCACGCCAAACACCAGGCCGGACGGCTGTCCGAAAAAGCCGGCGACTTTGGAATCCGGCCAGTCGGGCGGCCGCACGACCTCGTCCTGTACCATGACGAGGGTCTGGGGCGCCGTGTAGCCGAAGGCGTCGTCCAGCGGGGGCCGGCTATTGACGCCCGTGGCGAGAACCAACAAGTCGGCCGGGAAGGACCGGCCATCGACGTGCACGACGGGGCGCCCATCCTCCAGCGTCACATGGCGCACGCGCGCCGCCACGTGGCTTGCCCCGCTACGGCAAGCGCTGGCCAGCAGGAAACTGTCGAAGCTGGCCAGGGACGAGCCGGAATGCCGGCGCGGTCCCGCGCCGCGGTAAACGCTGAGGATGCGCCGCGCCGGATCGGGCTGCGAAACCGTGGTCACCTGGCCGAACATGTAAATGACGTAGGCGTACAACTCAGACTGGATCACGTCCGGCGGCACCGTGAGGCCAAGCGAAGCGAGGTTGTGCACCAGGCCGGAGGAAACGATGCCCGCGCAGCCTTTGCAGCTGTGGGGCCCGGGCGGCGAGAAGGGATCGTGCGGCTCGAAGATGACCACGTCCAGGGTCAGCCCGCGCGCTTTCGCCATCTTTAAGAGATGGAGCGCCGCGAAACTGCCCGACGGTCCTCCGCCCACGATGCAAACCCGACCGCCGTCCTGCAACGGCACTCCCATGCTCTGCCTCCTCACGCTGGCACTGCGCGCGACCGCTAGACCATTATATAGCAGCGGGCGGCGGTAACCAAAGCAGCCTGGGGCCCGGTCGGGCGGCAGGCGCGGCTGCGGCGCCCGAGCGCCTCGGGAGCATTTCATTCTGGGGGCAAGGGCCCGTCCGGCTGCAAGCCGGACCTACGGGCGGACTACGGGCGGACGTAGGGCGCGCTTGCAGGACGTAGGGCACGCTTGCAGCGTGCCAGCTCCGCCATGGCATGATCTTTCTGCCCCAAATCCGAAATGCGCCCGAGCGCCTCCCGGAGTTGGTCGTTTGCGCGAGCAAATGCTATGATGATCGCTATTCCGTTTTCAGGGAGCGCTTATGTCCTCTCGCCTCATCGACGACATCCGCGGCAGCTACCGCTCAGAGAGGCACTGGTAGTGTTCAAATGAACGAGGTCGATCTTCACACCCACACTACTGCTTCCGACGGTGTGCTCTCACCCGCGCAACTGGTGGCGCGCGCCGCGCACCTGGCGCTCAAGGTGCTGGCCATCACGGATCACGACACCACGGATGGCGTGACCGAGGCCACGGAAGCCGCCCGAGAAGCCGGCATCGAGCTGATCCCGGGCGTGGAGATCAACACCGATGTTCCAGGCAACGAAGTCCACGTGCTCGGCTACTACATCGACATTGCCCGGCAGGCCTTCGTGGAAGAGCTGGCGCAGCTGCGGGAGGGGCGCCTGGGACGGGCCCGGCGGATGGTCGAGGTGCTTGGCAAACTGGGGGTCCCGATAAGCATGCAGCGTGTGCTGCAGTTGGCCGGCGAGGGCTCGGTGGGGCGGCCGCATGTCGCGCAGGCCTTGATCGAAGCCGGCTACGTGATGTCCTTCAACGAGGCCTTCGATCGCTATATCGGACGCAACGGCCCGGCCTACGTGCCGCGCATGAAGTTCAGCCCAGCGGAGGCCTGCGCGCTGATCAGGAGCGCCGGGGGCGTGCCGGTGCTGGCGCACCCGGTGTACTTCGGGCCCGGCGGCGTGATCAAAGCGCCTTTCGACCTGGATATGATGCTCCCGGACCTGCTCGCAGCCGGGTTGTTGGGCATCGAGGTCTACTACCCCGGCTATGACGCGATCACGACCGAATATCTGATGAATGTCGCGCGCCGTCACGGGCTGCTGCTCAGCGGAGGCAGCGACTTCCACGGCATTCAGGTCGAACACGCCGACCTGGGCGGGGTCTACGTGCCGATGAAGGTCGTGCGCCGCCTGCGCGCCGCCTGGGAGGGGTTGCACTGAGCGAAGAGAAGCTGGCTTTCTACCTGCTGAAGACGATCAACCGGGCGATACGCGAGTTCGACATGATCCGCGCCGGGGATCGGATCGCGGTAGCTGTCTCGGGGGGTAAAGATAGCCTCTCGTTGCTGCGCTTGCTGCAGGCACGCCAACGGATCGCGGCCGAACCGTTCGAGCTGGCCGCGGTGCACGTGCTGGGCGATGCCACCGGCGTGATCGAACCTCACGCGCCATTGCTGGACTGGCTGGCGGGGTCTGGGGTGCCGTACCGGGTAGTCGGGCCGGAGCTGGCCGCCGATGAAGCACTGCCCCTGAATTGCCAGCGCTGCACCTGGCAACGGCGAAAGGCGCTGTTCCGCGCGGCGGATGAGCTGGGGTGCAACGTGGTCGCCTTTGCCCATCACGCCGACGATGCCGCCCAGACGACGCTGCTCAACGTGCTGTATTCCGGCACTACCCGCACTCTGCGCCCGGTGGCCGACTATTTCGGCGGCCGGTTTCGCCTGATCCGGCCGTTGTTCTACGTCGCCCAAAGCGAGCTGACGCGCTTTGCGCGTGCCGCCGGCCTTCCGCCGCCGCCGCCGGCCTGCCCGCGCGCGGCCGGGTCTCGCCGTGCGCGGGTCAGCTCGATGCTCAAAGGACTGGACCGCGACTACCTGCTGCACGTGCGCAACAACCTGATTCGCGCCGGCTTACGCGGCAATCAAGACGGAGGGGACGAGCTTTGAGGACCACCCTTTGAGGACCACCCATTGAGGACCACCTGCCATGCGTGAATTCGCTCTCGACCTGGCAATGCGCGCCGGGGAACTGCTGCTGGACTATCAACGCCGCGGGCGGGCGCGGCCGTTGCGATCCAAGAGCAGCCATATGGACGTCGTCACCGAGGCTGACCTGGCCGCCGAGCAGCTGATCATCGCTGCCATCCAAGAGCGTTATCCCGGCCATGCAATCTTCGCCGAAGAAAGCGCGAGCGCCCCGGGCGCCACCCTGCCCGACGCCGAGTGGGTCTGGTATATCGATCCCGTGGACGGCACCACAAACTACACACACGGGCTGCCGATGTTTGCCGTCAACATCGGCGTCGCCCATCAGCGCGTGCCCGTACTCGGGATCACGCATGCCCCGGCCCTGAAGTGCACCTATTGGGGTGAGCAAGGCGAGGGCGCCTGGCTGCGACACGACGGGGGCTACCGGCGTCTGCGCGTGTCGAGGATCCCTGCCCTGGAGCAGGCGCTGTTGGCGACCGGTTTCCCGTATGACCGAGGCACTTCGAGCGACAATAACCTGGCGGAGTTCGCGAGCCTCGACCTGCGCTCCCAGGCGGTACGCCGGCTGGGCACTGCGGCCCTGGAGATGGCCTGGGTCGCGGATGGCTCGCTGGACGGTTACTGGGAGAACCGCGCGCACGCCTGGGACTGGCTTGCCGGCACGGTGTTGGTGCGCGAGGCCGGCGGAAAGGTCACAGACTTTGCCGGCCGGGCTTGGGAACCGGGCATGCGGCGGATGCTGGCCAGCAACGGCCAGGCGGGGATACACGAGCAGATGCAGGCGGCGATCACGACTGCGCGCGAATAGCAGTTGTGTGCTATACTTCATAATCGAAATCCACCCGACGGAGTCCCTATGTATATTGACCGGCGGTATCGCTTTCGGCGCCGGCGGTCGCCCTGGGCTGCTATCCTATTGCTCTTCATTCTGGTGGGCGCGGGCTACCTGGTCTTCACACGCACCGACTGGCTGCCCGCCAACCCGCTTATTTCCAGGCTACCCTCCCCGACCCCGACGCGCTCGGCGCTGAGCTTTCTGGCTGAGGCCGAAGACCTGTACAGAGCCGGCAAGTTCGGGGGCGCCATCGCGGCTTATGCGCACCTCGCGCAACTGGAGCCGGGCAATGACGAGGCCTACGCGTGGCAGGCTCGGCTGCAGGTACTGAGCGGCCGGGCAGGGGATGCCGTGATCCTGGCCCAGAAAGCGGTGAATATCAAAGAATCCGCCTTCAATCTGGGCGTACTGGCCATGGCCTACGACTGGAACAACCAGTATCCGGAAGCGATGGACAACGGCCTGAAAGCCGTGGACAAAGACCCGCTGCTGGCCGAAGCGCACGCGTTCCTGGCCGAAGTCTATGCCGACAAAACCAACTGGGACCGGGCGCTGGTCGAAGGCCAGGCTGGCGTCAAATTGAACCCGAAGAGTGCCATCGCGCAGCGCAACCTGGGATACGTGCTGGAGCGCCAGGGGAGATTCGAGGAAGCGATCGCGGCCTACGAACAGGCCGCCCAGATCGAGCCCCAACTGGGCTACATTTACGTCGGCCTCGGCAATTGCTACCTGGCAAAGGGCCAGGACGAGCAAGCGCTGGCCCAATTCCAGAAGGCCGCGGCGGCCAATCCCGATAATCCCGCCATTTTTGACCAGGTGGGCTGGGGAGCGTACCAGGCGAAGGACCCGGACCAGGCGGTATCCGCGCTGAAGAAAGCCGTGGAGCTGGACCCGCAGAATGCGTCGGCGCATGCCCACCTGGGTTTCGTGTATTACACGCAGCTCAACTGGGAAGCCGCCGCCGAGAACCTGAAGAAGGCGGTCGACCTGGGTGTGAAGAGCGAAGAGTACTACTACGAACTGGGGCTGGCCTACGTACAACTGGACGATTGCGCCAACGCCGTCACCTGGCTGCAAAAGGCCCTCGAAATGAACCCCCAGTCGCAGCCGGCCAGGGACGGGCTGAAGCAGTGCGCCAAGGGACTACGCATTCCGGATCTCAGGTTATAGATTACGGGAATTATGGAACTAAGCAGGGCTTTGGAACGTCGGTTACCTTGTCATCCCTTCGTTTGGCTGACTGGGGCGGCCTGGTATATAATGCGACCGGTTGCGCCCCAACGCACAGAAACCGGCCTATCCAGGCATCTCCTGCATTAAACACATCCCGGGCTGCGCTTAGGCGCCGGCCCACCAAGAGGTGGATCTCTCATGAGACGAAAAGCATTCCTGTTGGCAGCATTCATCGTGGTCGTGGTCTTTGCCGCGAGTTGCTCCACAGCGGCGCCGAAAGTCGCGTCGCCAGTCCCAACCAAGACTCCCAAGCCGACGTTCACGCCGACGCCGAACTGGACACCCACGCCGCTGGTTATCCCCACGGCGACTCCGCTGCCCGCGACTGCTACGCCGCTGGCCTCGCCGACGCCGGTCCCTCCCACGCCTGTTCCGCCGACCGCTGCGCCGCAGGCTTCCAGTATTACGGCCGGCCAGAACGTGAATGTGCGCCGGGGACCGGGAACTGCCTATCCGATCATCGGGCAGTTGACCGCCGGGCAAAAGACCATGGTATCGGCCAAGAACGCCGACGGAACCTGGTACGAATTCACTTTCAACGGCGACGTAGCCTGGGTTAACGCCAGCCTGGTCAGCCTGAGCGGCGACGCCGGCGCCATCGCACTGGCGCAGAACATCCCTGCGCCGCCGCCACCGCCGCCGACCGCCGTGCCGCACCCGACCGCGCGGCCGCAGCCGACCGCCGTGCGGCAGCCGACCGCACCGCCCGCACCGCCCAAACCCAGCTACGCGTGGTCCCTGGCCTCTGCCGGAAGTCCGGCCCCTAACTGCGGCACCGTCCACTTCGACGGCAAGATCCAGTACGCCAACGGGTCAGCGCAGAACGGCGTTTGCGTGTACCTGGGCTACTATGGTCCGCGCACGATCAAGTTCTCGGGCGCCAGCGGGGCGGGCGACGGCAACTGGAGCTTTTCGCCCTGCGGCGGCAACGCCTGTACCGGGCCGGTGGAAATCTACGTTGTGGCCTGCCCGAGCAACATTGGCTCGCAGCCAACCGGATTGACCCTAGATCCGGGCAGTTCTCCACCGATTCCGCAGTCTGACAAGTTCACCGTTAACATCACAGACCGCTGCGTGACCGGACAGTGGACGGACATCATCTTCAAGGGCTCGCAGTGACCGGGGACCGGGCCGGTCAGCCGTAGCCCCTTTCAGGAAGGTACAGATGGAGGCCGGGCGCGCTGTGGCCCGGCCTCACTACAACCCACCGATGACCAATCCTAAGCACGCATCGCACTTGGGTCAGTTTGCCAGCCTGGCAATTGTCGTGGCCGCGTGCTTGCTATTTGGCTGGCAATTGAAGCAGCCGAGCGTACAGGCCCGGCTGTTCTACCTGACCGGAGAAGAGCGCCTGGGGTCGCAGCTCAAGGGTCTCTCCGACCTGCTGGTCGACGGCTTGCGTCCCCGGCTGAACCTCGCAACCGATGCGCCGGTGCGCTATGCGGACCTCAACCCCTTCGGCGTCAACGTCTTTCTGAACGAAGAAGTGGACCCGGCCAAGCGCGAGCAAACGGTGCAACTGGCCGCGGCTGCCGGTTTTCAGTGGCTCCGCCAGGAATTCCCCTGGCAGGACATCGAGATCCACGGCAAGGGCGACACTCAGGACCGGCGCAACCCGCCCACGAGATCGGCGTGGGACAAGTACGATCAGATCGTCGATCTGGCCGGCAAGTACCACATGGAG
>Ga0209226_10001062_pt1 | contig 13092 bp, 11 predicted proteins | sample BarGraNGADG00212_2_FD_184497 | JGI IMG/M metagenome (GOLD analysis project Ga0209226, IMG submission 184497) | Arctic peat soil microbial communities from Barrow, Alaska, USA - Barrow Graham LP Ref core NGADG0011-212 (SPAdes) (version 2) | ecosystem: Environmental > Terrestrial > Soil >...
ATCGACCTCTCGGAGCCGAATCCCGATGTGATCGACTTTCTCGCGCTGCAGATCTCGCATTACGACGCGATGATCTTTCACCTGCCGCAGTACATACCCGCGAAATCCGGTCTGCCGCCCGCTTTCGTCTGGCCGCCGGCGATCGATCCGCTGGCGCCGAAAAACATGGCTCTATCACCAGAGGACGCCGCCTACATCCTTGACCAGTTCGGGATCGACGTCGAGCGCCCACTCCTAACGCAGGTCTCTCGCTTTGATCCCTGGAAAGACCCGCTCGGGGTGATCGACAGCTACCGGCTGGTCAAGCGCGAATTCCCGGGCATCCAGTTGGCGCTCGTCGGGTCGATGGCCCATGACGATCCAGAGGGCTGGGATTTCTACAACAGAACCGTCACGTACGCCGGCAGCGATCCCGACATATACATCCTCTCCAACTTGAACAACGTCGGCTCGGTGGAGGTGAACGCCTTCCAGGTCAACTCCGACGTCGTGCTCCAGAAGTCGATCAAAGAGGGTTTCGGACTGACGGTCTCCGAGGCGCTCTGGAAGGGCCGCCCGACTGTCGCGGGGCGCGTCGGCGGCATCGTGACTCAGATCAGCGACGGCGTGACTGGTCGCCTTGTGTCTTCGCCGGAAGAATGCGCGGAGGCCTGTTTGGAAGCCTTGCGCGATCCGGAGCAGGCCCACGCGCAGGCGTTGCTTGGTAAGCAACACGTGCGACGCCGGTTCCTCACCCCGCGGCTTCTACACGACTGGTTGGTGCTCTTCAATTACATGCTCGGTAACGATACGGGTGGCGCCGAGAGCGAACTGATGGCCGACGTCTAGCAGGGTGGTACAAGCGAGCTAGTAGGCTTCTCTCTGCGTGGGCAAGCGGCGAGAGATCATCATCGTCTCGAACCGGGGTCCGGTCACCTATCAGCGTGGGCCCGAGCGAGAACGCGAGGCCAAGCGCGGAGGCGGCGGCCTCGTGACTGCGCTCGGGAGTTTGGCCATGCATCACGACGTGACCTGGGTCGCCAGCGCAATGAGCGACGTTGATCGCGAAATCGCCGAGGAGAGTCGGGGCGAGGCGATCGAGGAACGCCTTGCGAACGGAGCCGACTATCGCCTCCGCCTGCTGGCACACGAGCGCTCGGCCTACGACCAGTACTACAACATTGTCGCCAATCCGACGCTCTGGTTCACTCAGCACTGTCTCTGGAATCTGGTTCGCGAGCCCGACCACGAACGAAGTGGGCTTATAAAGGCTTGGCGAGACGGATACGCGCCGGTCAACGCGGCCTTCGCCGAGGCCGCGCTCGAGGAACTGGCTCGCAAGCCCGAGGCAGTCGTCTTCTTCAACGACTACCACCTCTACCTGGCTCCCAGATTGGTGCGAGAACGGGCTCCTGAGGCCGCGCTGCTCCAGTTCGTGCACATTCCCTGGCCGCAGCTCAGCTGCTGGCACGTCCTCCCCGAAGAGCTCGTTTTCGCCATCCACGACGGGCTGCTGGCGAACGATGTTGTCGGCTTCCACACCACCCGCTGGCGCAGCAACTTCATCCAGTCGGCGGGGGCGGAAGCCGGCGCGAAGAGAGTTTCGGGAGAATCCGCCCTCTCCTACGCCGGCGCCAGAACATTCTTGAGCGCGAGAGCCGTCGCGATCGACCCGGGAGAGCTGGCGGCGCTGGCCGAAGACCCGAGGGTCGAAGAGCACGAGCGACGCATCGCCGAGACGAGGCCCGAGTTCCTCGTCGTCCGCGTCGATCGCACCGACCCTTCCAAGAACATCGTGCGTGGCTTCCAAGCGTTCGAGCTCTTTCTCGAGTTGCATCCCGAGCTGCACAAGCGCGTCACCATGCTCTCCTGCCTGGACCCCTCTCGCCTGAACATTCCCGAGTACGAGGACTACCTGGAGGCGATCCAGCGCGAAGTACTGCGCGTCAACGAGCGCTTCCAGCAGCCGGGCTGGACGCCGATCGATCTTCAGATCGAAGACGACGTCTTCCAGTCGATAGCCGCCTATAAGCAGTACGACGCCCTTTTTGTGAACGCTCTCTACGACGGGCTCAACCTGGTTGCCAAGGAGGCTCCGCTGGCGAACGAGCGAGACGGCGTGCTCATCCTTTCAGAGAACGCCGGAGCGCACGAGGAGCTGGGTCCATTCTCGTTAACGGTCGACCCGTTCGACGTTCGCGCTCAGGCTGAGGCGATCTACGAGGCGCTGACGATGACGGCAGAAGTTCGGCGGCGCTGGATCGAAAGTATTCGCTCGTGGGTCCGCGAGCACGATCTAGCCTGGTGGATCAACGGCCTACTCAACGATCTCGATAGTTCCCGGGCCGGTAGGACGAAGCCGCCCGACGCGGCGGCGAATACCGGCGAAGACGCATGACGTCAGCAGGAGCGAGCTCACGAGCGCCGCTCGTTTGGCGTTTGGCGGCGCTCGTCAAGCTGGAGCACACACTCTTCGCGCTGCCATTCGCCTATGTTGGTGCACTGCTCGCCTATCGGCCGGCGAAAGATTTTCCCGGCTGGGAGGAACTGCTCTGGATCACGCTGGCGATGGTCGGGGCCCGCTCGCTGGCCATGGGGATCAACCGCCTGGTCGATCGTGAGATCGATGCGCGCAATCCGCGCACTGCCGGGCGCGAGCTCCCTAGCGGACGTATCGAGCTGTGGCAGGCGGCGACCTTCTGTCTCGCTGCTCTTGCGCTGCTGGTACTGGCGGCGTTTCGACTGGCGCCTGTGGTTCGCTATCTGTGGCCGATCCCGGTAGCGGCGTTCGCCATCTACCCATATCTCAAGCGGGCGACCTGGTTCTGCCACTTCTGGCTGGGGGCGACGATCGGCCTGGCGCCGCTCGCCGCTTGGCTGGCGGTCGGCAGATCGATTTCTCTAGCGCCAATCGCACTCTGGGTCGGAGTCGCCTGCTGGGTCGCCGGTTTCGACCTTTTCTACGGGCTCTTCGACCTCCAGATCGATCGCGAGCAAGGCCTTCATTCCTTTGCGGTCAGCTTCGGCGTGCCGGCGACCTTCTGGGCCGCTCACGCTCTCCATCTCGTCACCGTGCTGGCGCTTGCCGTGGCCGGCGCTGCGGGCGGAGCCGGGATCGTTTGGGGGCTTGGCGTAGCCGCGGTAGCTCTGCTGCTCCTTTACGAGCACCTGATCGTTTCGCCACGCGACTTGCGCAGGCTGAACGCTGCTTTCTTCACCATCAACAGCGTCATTGCGGTTGTGTTTCTTGCTTTCGCCGTGCTCGACGCGCTTGTTTGAGCCGGCGGAACGCGAGCTTCGCGGATCCGTTTTGGAGTCGCGCTAGCAGGGCGTTGTCATTGGCTGCCGAAGCGGTGAGAATGGAGCCGACCATGCGCTTTCGCTTCATCACCTTTCTGACCGACTTCGGCCTTCAGGACGACTTTGTAGGAACCTGCCACGGCGTGATCAAGAGCATTGCCCCGGATGCTGAGATCATCGATATCACGCACGGGATCGAGCCTCGGCGCGTTCTCCAGGGAGCCATGACGCTCGCCGACACGATTCCCTACATGCCGCCCGGGGTGCACCTCGCCGTCGTCGATCCGGGAGTCGGTACCGATCGCCGGGTAATCGCCGTCGAAGACAAGAGCGGGCGCCTCTACGTGGGCCCAGATAATGGGCTCCTGTTACCGGCGGCCGAGCGTATGGGCGGCATCGCGCGGGCGCATCAGATCGCCAATCCCGTCTACGTGATGAAAGAGGTATCACCGACGTTTAACGGCCGCGATGTGTTCTCACCGGTAGCGGCCCATCTCGCGCTCGGCGTGCCGATCGAGGACCTAGGTCCAAGCCTCGAGTTGAGCGAACTCGTGCGGCTGGACATTCCGAATCCGGTGGCTCGCCACGGCCGGATCAAGGCGACGGTTGTCGATACCGATCGCTTCGGGAATATGCAGCTCAATCTCCGCAACGAGCACTTCGAGGCGATGGGCCTCTCGGTCGGGACGAAGATCGAGCTCGAGCACGACGGCGAGCGCTACTACGCGATCACGGCGCGCACCTTCTCCGACGCCAGGCCTGGAGACATCATGCTCTACGAGGACTCCTTCCAGAATCTCGCGGTCGCAATATCGGGCGGCGATGCGGCGAACATGTTCGGCGCCGCTCCCGGCGACAAGATCACCATCCGCCTGCGTTAACGAAAAAGGGGTTGCGCGAGCGCCTTCACTCGCCTAATCTCGAGGGCAAGAAGGACGTTCACGGCGCGGTATCACCGGTCTGGACGTCCTTTTTATTTGGCTGACGTGTCCGCTCCCGATCTTCAACTGCTTGCCGGCACCTACGCGGTGAGCCGGCTTTCGCCTGACGAGCCCGCTCCTGAGTGGGCGCGCGGAGAGCTGCTGGCGTTGATCTGGACGCCCGACGAGCTGTCGATCGTCTCGGCCTCGGAGTCGGTGCCGGAATCGGTTAGGAGCGAACTCGATTGGCGCGTTTTTAAAGTCGCGGGCCCGCTCGACTTCTCGTTGGTCGGGATTCTCGCGACACTGAGTGGAGCTCTGGCGCGGGCGGGCATCGCCCTCTTCTCGCTCTCGACTTTCGACACCGACTACATCCTCGTTCGCGAGCGAGATCTCGATCGCGCCGTACGCGCTCTGGAATCGGACGGCCAGCGAATATCGTTCGCTAGCGAAGCGCGGCCCGGGTAATACGGCGAGAAACAAGCGGCTCGCTACGATAGATCTATGGCCGCGAAGCAAACCGTCAAGCTGGACGCGCGGCGCATCCGTGCCGACTTCCCGATCTTCGAACAGTTGGAGGAGGGCAAGCCGCTCGCCTTCCTCGATTCGGCTGTGAGCTCGCAGAAGCCCCGGCAGGTGCTGGCGGCGCTGGAGGAGTTCTACGAGCACTCTTACTCCAACGTCGGTCGCGGCGTCTACGCGCTGGCGGAGCGCGCCGATGCGGCCTACGAACAGGCGAGAGAGAAGGTGCGCGAATTCATCAACGCCGCCTCGGCGCGGGAGATCATCTTCACGCGCAACACGACTGAAGGTTTGAACCTCGTGGCTTACGCCTGGGGCTTGGACAACCTCGGTCCGGGCGACATCGTGCTGGCCAGCGAGCTCGAGCACCACTCCAACTTCGTACCCTGGCAGGAGGCTGCCAGGCGCACAGGCGCCGAGTTCAGGGTCATTCCGGTGAGCGGCGAAGGCGAGCTGGAACTGGACGGGCTAGAGCAGCTCGTCGAGGGCGGCCGCTTGAAGATCGTTGCCATTACGGCCGTCTCGAACTCGCTCGGCACGATCGTTCCGGTTGAGCGGTTGATTGCTTTCGCGCACGAGCGGGGAGCGATCGCCGTGATCGACGCGGCGCAGGCGGTGCCCCACCGCAAGGTCGATGTGCAGGCGCTGGACTGCGACTTCCTCGCCCTCTCGGGCCACAAGATGTGCGGTCCAAGCGGAGTCGGCGTGCTTTATGGCCGCAGCGAGCTGCTCGAGCAGATGAGCCCCTTTCAGACGGGCGGCGGCATGATCCGGCGCGTCTCGGTCGAGAAGACGACCTGGGCTGAGCTACCTCATAAGTTCGAGGCCGGAACGCCTCCGATTGCCGAGGCAGTAGCGCTTGGTGCGGCGATCGACTACCTCGAAGGCATCGGCCTGAAGGCGATCGCCGAGCACGAGCACGAGCTTACGGCTTACGCGCTGCAGCAGTTGGGCGAGCTTCCCGGCCTGACTCTCTACGGGCCCCCGCTCGAGCGGCGCGCCGGAATTGTCTCCTTCAACCTGGAGGGGATCCATCCCCACGACGTCGCGCAGATCCTCGACGCCGAGGGCGTTTGCGTGCGCGCCGGCCACCACTGTAATCAGCCGCTGATGCATAAGCTCGGAGTCGCGGCGACGAGCCGCGCCAGCTTTTATCTCTACTCGCTGCCCGAAGAGATCGATCACCTTGTCGTAGGTATAAAGCGGGCACAGAAGGTCTTCGCATAGTGCTCCATCCAGCAATACCCTCCGGCTTCCGGCCCACCAGCACGCGGCACGCTGCGTTGTCCTCAGTCGCGTCCGTACTAGCCAGTACGAACGCTCCCTGCGTCCTAGCATCGCTTGGTGCTAGCGACCCAGAATCTCGAAAGCATTACTGGACGGAGCACTGATGAGCATCGACACCCTCTACCGCGAGCTGATTCTCGATCACTACAAGAGCCCACGCCATCACGGCCGGCTCGATCCCAACGATGCCGAGGCCGACGGGCAGAACCCGCTCTGTGGTGATGAGCTCACGGTCACGCTGCGCTTCGGCGCCGACGGCGAAACGATCGAAGAGCTCGCGTTCGAGGGCCACGGTTGCGCGATCAGCCAGGCTTCAGCCTCGATGCTGAGCGAGGAAGTCGTCGGCCGCAAGGCGGCCGAGGTGGCTGCGACCGACAAGGACGACGCGCCGCTGGTGGCGATGATGATCGAGAGCGGCACGCCGCTAACTCCCATTCGGCTCAAGTGCGCGCTGTTAGGCCTGGGCGTGCTGAAAGTCGCCCTGCACAAGTCCGTCGGTACGCCTCTCCCCGGAGAGTGGGCCGGTATCGACGAAGTCGAATTCGAGTAGTTGGCGATGGCGCCCAGTTCCGCGGCCAGGCGAGTGCTCGAACGGCTCGAGCTAGAGGACGCCGAAGAGCGCCGGCTCGATAAGCCGAGAGAGGAACGCGCGCGACAGGTCACGCCCGCGACCGGACGCTTCCTGTTTGCTCTTGCTGGCGGTCGGCAGGGCTGCAAGGTGCTGGAGATCGGCGGCTCGAGGGGATACTCGGCGATCTGGCTCGCTGCGGCGACCGCGCTCGGCGGCGGCGGAGTCGTCTCGCTCGAACACGATCCGCGTAAGGCGACCGCCTGGCGCGCGAACATTGCCGAAGCCGACCTCGACTCGCACGCGGAGCTGATCGAAGGCGACGCTTTCGTAACGATCCCGGCGCTGGTCGGGAGCTTCAACCTCTGTTTCATCGATGCCGAGAAGGTCGACTACGAGAGCCTCTTCACACTCGCGCGGGAGAAAGTCGTGCCCGGCGGCGCAATCGTGGCCGACAACGTCCTCTCGCACGCGGAGACGCTGGCGGCGTACTCGCGGGCGAGACAGAGCGACCCCACCCTCGTCAGCGTCACAGTACCGCTCGATAACGGTCTCGAATTGAGCGTGCTTTCTCTCTGACGGCCGCCGCGACCGACATGGCGGGCGCGGCTCGCTAACCCCTGTTTCCAACCTCTCACACTCCGAACAGCGATCGCAAACGCGGTTAGCCGAGAACGCGTCTAGGAGCAGATGGAGCTCGCGCCGAAGGCGCGGTGGCCCGATCGATCGGGAATGCCGTCGAAAGTCATCAAGCTCCCCGACAGGGGAGCGGACTTTCGACGGCGATGTCTTGACCGCCTGCGTATCATGTTTGTATCGCGGAAAGGAGGTGGTCCAGTGGAGGTTTCCTGTAGTACTGGCAGCGGAGGTACCAGCGGGTAGGGGCGTGTCCCCGGGACCACCGGGAATCGCCTAGCCAGCGTAGGGGGCTCGCGAATTGCGCCGCGACCATTGGTCGTTGGAAGCGCCTCTGCCAAATCCAACGTTGGTAACCGGATCGGAGGGCCGCTCTTGGCGGCCCTCCATCTTTTTGCCCCTGAGCAGGGGTTTCGTGGATGGCGTCAGGTCGCTGCGCGTCTGATCTGCTGTTCCAGCGGGATCAGCGGAAGGCCGAAGACCTGCTCTGTCGCCGCGATATCTCCGACGTTGTCGCCGGCCGCGAGCATCCTCAACTGATCGCGAGTGAAGGGGAACCCGGGTAGGCGCTCGAACATGGCGGCCGCGGGGCGGACGAGCGCGAACGGAACGTGAGCACGCAGCCGTCGCTTACCGGTTACTTTCGCGATGAGGCCGTAGAGCTCGTCCCAGTTCACCCGGTCGGGCCCTGCGAGATCGAAGGTTCGATTGCGCGCAGCTTCGAGCTCGATCGCCTTGATTAAGTGAGACACAACGTCCTGGATGGCGATCGGTTGAATTAGCTGAGTCCCCGGGCCGAGCACCGGCGTAATCGGCGAGTAGCGAACGAGTCGCATGATGGTGGGAAGAACGCCGCCGCAGCGGCCGAAGACGAAGCTTGGGCGCACGATTACGTGTTCCAAGTCCGACGCCTTGAGCGCTCGCTCTTCGTCCCACTTCGCCCGGTAATAGGGCGTCAACGAGGCTGTTTCTTCGCTGAGTCCTAGAGCACTGACGAGGATGAAGCGGCGCACGCGCGCCGCGCTCGCGGCCTCGACGAGCGCCTGCGTTCCTGCCACCATCACCCGTTGGTAGTCGCTGCGATTGCCGCGGATGATGGCGACCAGGTGGATCACAGCATCGACGTCCTTGCAGGCCGCTTGCAGGCTGGCCGGGTCGGCCATGTCCCCACGCACGAGCGTGCAACCCTGCGCCTCGAGCTTGCGGGCTCGCGCCTTCGAGCGAACGAGGCAGCGAGTCGGCTGCTCGGCCGAGCGTAGGCCCGCGATGAGGTGGCGCCCGATGAAACCGCTGGCCCCGGTGACGAGAATCATTCTTCCTTCAGCGCGGCTTCGGCGCTCCCCGGTCTTCCTGCGATAGCGATTGGTATCTCGCTCGAGTAGCCGCTCTGGATCACAGCTGAATCGTATTCCTGGCGAGTAGTATCGCGACGGAGAACGGCCGGCCGGCGCCGTCTTTTCCTTGCAAACTGCGACTTTCCCGATTCGCTGGAAGCTTTGCAGTTATTAGCGGGTCCGCTAGGGTGCCATCTGCGTGGTACTCGAGCCTGTCGATCCAAACGCTCGCTTTCACGAGCGACGTGCAAATGCCCGACGCCGGCAGAAGCTGCGCCGTACTGCCTTCCTGCTTGCGCTTGTGGTTTCGGCCACCCTGGGCGGGCTGGCCGTATGGATGACGGCACACGGTACGGGGTCAGCTGTCCCGGAGGCCGCGAAGCACAGTACGACAAGATCAACGGCTCAGAATAAATCGCGCCTTCCGAAGGAAATCCGCGGCATTCATGTCACCATGACGCTCGCCTCGCTGAAGGGCAAGCTCGCCGAGTACGCGAGCCTGACAAACGAGGGCCTGAACACGATCGAGCTCGACATCAAGGACGAGAACGGCGCGGTCGCCTTCTCCTCGCCGGGAGCACCCCTGGCCAGCGAGATCGGGGCAGCGGGCAACTACTACAACCCGGCCAGCGTGGCGGAACAGCTGCACGCCGAGGGCATCTATCTGATCGGGCGCGTTGCCGTTTTCGAGGATCCCGTGCTCTCGGCGCGGCGACCGGATCTGGCCATCCAGCGCTCGGACGGCTCGCCCTGGCTTGACGACGCCGGCCTCGGCTGGTCGAACCAGTACAGCAAGAAGGTCTGGGACTACAACGTCTCGATAGCCAAAACCGCCGCGAAAGCTGGCTTCGACGAGATCCAGTTCGACTATGTGAGGTTCCCGTCGGACCCGTCGGCGGCGAGCGCCGTTTGGCCGGGCAAGGTGGACGAGCCTCAATCAACGACAATCGCTCACTTCCTCCAGTACGCCTCCAGTCAGCTCAAGCCGCTCGGCGTGCGCGTCTCGGCCGACGTCTTCGGGCTGGCGGCGACCAACGAGCTCGGCGTCGGCCAGTCGCCGAAGCAGATGGCGAGCGCCGTCGACGCGCTCTCGCCGATGGTTTATCCGTCGCACTTCGGTGCGGGGCAGTTCGGACTAGACGATCCCCAGGCTGTCCCGGGAACGACAGTCGGCTATGCGTTGAGCGACTTCAACGCGGCTATCCGTGGCACTAAGGCCGAGTTGGTTCCTTGGATCCAGGACTTCTCGATGGGTGGTCGTAACTTCACGCTCGCCGACATCCAGGACGAGATTCTGGCCGTTCGCCACAGTGGAGCGCGCGGATTCCTGATCTGGAATGCGAGCGGCGAGTACACCCCGGGAACTCTCCAGCCGGAGAGTTAATTTCGGCGGGCATCGCCGGCCCTTAGCTATCGTCCCGGCCTAGATGACCCCGCCTGCGATAAATCTTGCCACCGATATCCCGGGCCCTCGCTCGCGCGAGATCATGGCGCGAAAGGAGAACGCGGTCGCCGCGCCGGTGACCGTCCAGGCGCCGCTTGTCGTTGACTCGGCGCTGGGCGTCGTTATTACCGACGTGGACGGCAATCGCCTGCTCGACCTGACAGGAGGAATTGGTTGTCTCGCCGTCGGGCACGCCCACCCGCACGTAGTCGAGGCGGTTCGCGAGCAGGCGGGCCGCTTCATGCACACCGATTTCGCCGTCGTCCCGTACGAGATCTACGCAACGGTCGCCGAACGGTTGGTTGCGGCCGCGCCGTTCAGTGGCCCGGGTCGGGCGGTCTTCTTCAACTCGGGCGCCGAGGCGGTCGAGAATGCCGTCAAGATCGCCCGTCAGGCGACCAAGCGCCCGGCCGTCATCGCCTTCGAAGGTGGCTTTCACGGACGCACGCTCCTGGCCTTGACGATGACCTCCAAGGCCAACCCCTACAAGGTCGGGCTGGGCCCGCTCGCGCCCGCTGTCTATCACCTCCCCTACGCCCAGGACTATCGCGGCCCCTCTAGCGCCGACGCCCTGGCCGCTTTCGAGCGGGCGTTGGTAACGCAGGTGGCGCCGACTGAGGTGGCAGCCATCGTGATCGAGCCGATTCAGGGCGAGGGTGGTTTTGTACCGGCGCCGAAGGAGTTTCTACAGGGCTTGCGCGCGATCTGCGACAAGCACGGGATCGTTTTTGTGGCCGATGAGGTGCAATCCGGCTTTGGTCGCACAGGCGCCATGTTCGCGATCGAGCACTACGGTATCGAGCCCGATCTGGTCGTGGTGGCCAAGTCACTGGCTTCCGGGCTCCCGCTCTCGGGAGTGCTGGGCAAGGCAGAGATCATGAACGCCGCACGCGAAGGTTCCATCGGAGGTACCTACTGCGGAAATCCGCTGGGACTGGCCGCCGCAAACGCCGTTCTCGACGTCATCGAGAGCGAGAACCTGATCGAGCGGGCGAAGCTGCTCGGCGAGACTCTGCTGGCGCGAATGAAAGCCTGGCAGGAGCGCTTCGACGCGATTGGAGACGTACGAGGCATCGGCTCGATGCTGGCGATCGAGCTGGTGAAGAGCCGAGAGACGAAGGAGCCGGCGCCCGAGCTCGCCACGCGGGTGATCGAGGAGTCGTTGCAGCGCGGTCTGCTGCTACTCAAGGCGGGGCTGTACGGAAATTGCGTGCGCGTACTGACGCCGTTGGTGATCACAGACGACGAGCTCGAAGAGGCGCTCGACGTCTGGGAAGAGGCGCTCGGCGCCGCTCTCGCCGGCTAAGGGCCTATTGGGATAGGCCCTAAGACCTAGTAGGCGTAGCGCCGCTGCCGCTCGTGGCGTTCCAGCGCCAGCGCAATAAGACGATCGAGCAGCTCGGGGTAGGGGATTCCCGATTCCGCAAAGAGCTTGGCGTAGACGCTGGTCGAGGTGAAGCCGGGAATCGTGTTGAGCTCGTTCACCAGCACCTCCTCGCCGCGGACGAAGAAGTCCACACGGGCCATGCCCTCGCACTCGCCGGCGACGAAAGCCTCGACGGCCAGGCGCTGAACTCGCTCGACCGTTTCGGCGGAGATAGGCGGCGGGACGATCAGTTCCATCCCGCCCTCCTCGTACTTGGCAGCGAAGTCGTACCATTCGGCGTGAGCGACGATCTGACCCGGCAGCGAGGCGATCGGCTCGCGGTTGCCGAGCACGCTGCACTCCACCTCGAGCGCGTCGATGAACTCCTCGATCAGCACCTTCTCGTCGTGGCGGAAAGCAAGCTCAAGTGCCGGACCGAGTTCACTTTCGTCGTGCACCTTGCTGATGCCGACGGAGGAGCCGAGCCGCGCGGGCTTGACGAAGACGGGGTATTCGAAGGGATGCTCCTGAGGGTCGCCGTGGCGCAACGTGACACTCGGCGTTACCGGAATGCCACGGTCGCGAAGCACCGCTTTGAAGACGTCCTTGTCCATGCACAGTGCCGAGGCCAGCACGCCCGGGCCGACGTAGGGCACGCCCGCCAGCTCGAGCAAGCCCTGGACGGTTCCGTCCTCGCCGAAGGGCCCGTGCAGCACGGGGAAGACGACGTCTACATCGGCCAGGGTGGCCGGCACGGACGAATCAGCCGGAACGGGCAGTGTCTCCACCGGGCGACTCTCGTGCTCCGCTCCCTCCAGCGCGGGCGAAACGGCGGCAGGAAGCGCCCAGCGCCCGTCGCGGTCGATCTCCACCGAGACCGTGTCGTAGCGCTCGCGCAAGGCCTCGATCACCGAGCTGGCGGAAGCGAGCGAGATATCGTGCTCGCTCGAGCGACCGCCCATCAGCACTGCGATGCGAAGAAGGCTCACGGCGTGATTGCACCGACGTAATTGCCGACGTAGAGCGTTACGGTCGAGCCCGCCGCGGCTTGGCTGTTGCCCGCCGGCTCCTGAGAGATGACCACGCCGTCCTGGCTGGGGTCGGAGGTGTCCTGATAAACGGCCGTGTATTTCAGCCCATAGCTAGTGATGGTCGACTCGGCTGAACCAAGATCGAAGCCTTCTACCGGAGGGACTGTGACCGTCTGAGGTCCCTTGGAAACGCTGAGCGTGATCGTGGTGTCGGCTGCCTGGGACGAATACGCTGGCGGATCCTGGGCAGTTACCAAGTCTTTTATCTGATCCGAGGAGACGTCCTCACGGACGACATTCGTAAACCCGCGCCCCTTGAGTATCGAAGCGGCCTCGGCGTAGGACTTGCCAACGACACTAGGCAGGGCGATCGGAGCCGGCCCTTTCGAGACCCAGATCGTCACTGTTGCGCCCTTCAAGGCGCTGTCGTTTCCGACCGGGTCTTGCCTGTAGACCGTTCCAATAGGCGCGGTGTCGCTGTAGGTGGACTGCAGAGCAACCTTGAAACCACTCCCCTGCAGCTCGTTATTCGCTTTGTACTGATCCGTGCCGATGACCGATTTGACGCGAATCTCACCGGTTCCGCTGGAGACCCAGATGCGGACGGTGCTGTTCGGTGCAATACGCTCGCCCTCAGCCGGGCGTTGATCGAATACTTTGCCTCGGCCGCTTGTCTTGGATGTGGCCCGGATCGACAGCACCGTG
>Ga0209226_10001063_pt1 | contig 13087 bp, 8 predicted proteins | sample BarGraNGADG00212_2_FD_184497 | JGI IMG/M metagenome (GOLD analysis project Ga0209226, IMG submission 184497) | Arctic peat soil microbial communities from Barrow, Alaska, USA - Barrow Graham LP Ref core NGADG0011-212 (SPAdes) (version 2) | ecosystem: Environmental > Terrestrial > Soil > Wetlands...
CGCAACCGAGCTGCTCGAACCCGTCACCCATTTCCAACCCACCAACATCGCCCTGCGAAACGCCTGGATCGCGGGCGGAGTAGAGTGGAACACCGCGCAGTTGGGCCACCACTACCTCACCTGCTCGCCCATGTTCGCTGCGAGAGTGACCGGCGCGCAGGGCGAGCCGGTTCTGAGGCTATACGCCTGGGAGCGAACAAAGCGCTTCCCGTATCAGATCGATTTTCACCTTCCGCCGGGATCGGAATTCTTATTTGTGCGTCCACGTGTCATCAACCCGCACGATTCCGAGATGCCCATGTATTGGTGGAGCAACATCGCCGTGCCTCAGGCCCCGGACCGCAGGGTACTTGCGCCCGCCGATACGGCGATCAGCAATACTCCCAACGGACTCGGGCTGGTCAACGTCCCGTTTGTGGATGGCTGTGATCGTTCCTACGCGACCAATATCCCGTTCGCCAAGGAGTTCTTCTTCCGCATCGCCGAATCGGACAGGCCGTGGGTTGCCAGCCTGGACGGTCGCGGTATGGGCCTGATCCATTCGTCCACGGCCAGGCTTCGGGGCCGGAAGATGTTTGTGTGGGGCACGAGCCGGGGCGGCCAGCGCTGGCAGGAGCGACTGCTGGGGCCGGGCCGCGCGTATCTGGAGATTCAGGGCGGTCTTGCTCGAACTCAGATAGAATCGATTCCCATGCCGGCAAACACTCAATGGGCGTGGACCGAAGCGTTCGGGCTGATGCAGGCGGACACCGCGAAGGCGCATTCGACGGACTGGTCGGAGGCGCGCAGCTCGGTCGGCGCTGCCTTAGAGGAGATGCTTCCTTGGGCTGCGCTGAACCAAATGGATTCCGACCTCGCCGAGGTGACCGCAAAGGCTCCCGATCAGATGCTCTTCGCCGGGGACGGGTGGGGCAGCCTTGAGCTTATTCGCGATGGGCGGGGCGCAATGCCTGCGATGCCTTGGGCGAAGGAACTTGTGGGCGCGGATCAGGAACAATGGCTCGCGCTTCTGCGCGACGGAGCGCTGCCGGAACGCGACATCGATGAGGAACCCGGCTGCTATATGGTTCAACCGGAGTGGCGAGAGCTGCTGGAGGAATCGGTCAAGCGCGGCGCGAGCGATCATTGGCTGGGTTGGCTGCATCTTGGGGTAATGAGGCTGGAGGCTCTCGACCCCGACGGCGCGCGGGAGGCCTGGATGCGCTCGATTGAGCGCAGGCCGTCAGGATGGGCGTATCGCAACCTGTCGGTCCTGCAGACGCGCGACGGCAGCCCTGAAGCCGCGTGCGATCTCATGCGACTGGCTTGGGAGGCCGGCCCCAAGGCGATCTCGCTGGCGCTGGAGTATGTCGATCTGCTGGAGAAAACGGCTCGATGGGACGAGTTGCGCGAGTTTGTCGCGGGCCTGTCGGAGTCGATGCGCGGTCACGAGCGGATGCTTATTGTTTCCGCCAAGCTCGCGCTGCACTATGACGATTTGCGCGGGGTCGAACAGATACTATCCCACGAGTTCGCGACGATACGCGAGGGCGAGGTTACGCTGACCGACCTCTGGTTCGCGTGGCAGGCCAAGCTCGTGAGCGAACGCGAAGGCATTCCCGTAAACGATGAGCTTCTCGCCCGAGTGAGAAGAGAACTCACGCCTCCGCTTGAGATCGACCAGCGGATGGCGGGGGAGAAGAGCTAGCGAAACTGTCCGGTTCTACGGGGACTGCGTGGTTTCACCACCCCGCTAGCGCTGAGTAGGCCGGGGCTGGCGGCCGTATCGAAGCGCGGTGGCACGTAGGCCGTCCTTCGATACGCTCGTTCCTTGCTACTCAGGACTAGCGGTGTTTTATGCAAGTGGCCGAATGATGGAGGATACTATGGTTCGTTATCTAGCGATGGCAGCTATCGTGCTGCTGGGGGGTGTTTCTATGGTTGCTGCTGCTGAAAGCCCAGGCCGGATCGGCGCGTATGTCCGGCTTTATGAGGAAGCCAAATCGCCGGCCAAGCTGCGACAGGTGATGAAGCGCATCAAGGCTACGGGCATAGACTTCATCATCCCCTCGGGCAAGGGCACGAGCGGCGCTGTCTACTGGGACTCAAAGATTGCTCCCAAGGAGCTGATCGGCGATCCGGCCTATATGGCGATGATCATTAAGTACGCGCATTCGGTGGGGCTGAAGGTGTATCCTGTCGTCTGCGCGTGCCCGGAGGGCGGTGAAGGCAAGCTGGATGCGATGCTGGAGCGCAACCCGTCCTGGGCGTGGTACTACAACGGCGCGCGGCGCGGCTACATAGACCCCGGCAATGCCTATGCCCGGCGCTATGAAACCTCGCTCATGGCCGAGCTGGTCGGCAAGTATGACGTGGACGGCCTCAGCCTGGACTATCTGCGCTGCCCCAATCGCGTGGGCTACACAGACACCGGCAGGTCAGCTATGCTTGCAGACCACAACATCGACCTCGCGACGGTTGTCGGGACCGCTGAAGTTGCGCTGGACACCGAAGGTGGCAAGAAGGCCAACTCCGTCCGCTATGCTGAGGCGCGCAAGAGCAAGATCTGGCTCGCCTGGAGGAAATGGCAGATCGAGCAGGTCAACACCTTCATGCGCGAGATCAAAGCGGCGGTGAACAAGGCGAAGCCGGGGCTGCCGATATCGAGCTACGTGTGGGGCTACAGCACGTATGTCGGAAACTCCGAGGCGTGCCAGGACTGGATGACGTGGATCAGAGAAGGCCTGCTGGACTGGATCAACCCGTCGGGCTATCGTTACACGGATGAGGCTTTCCTGGCCGCCGCGCGCGCCAACCGGGCGCACGTGCCCAAGGGCTTCCCGTTCTACATTACGATTGGCGTTCTGACCAGCCACGGCAAGCTCAAGGACGCGGCGGAGGTCAAGCACCAGATGGCCATGGCGCGCGAGTGCGGCGCGGAGGGGCTGGTGTTCTTCACGTGGGAGTCCCTGAACCCGTTCGCGGATGAGCTGGCGGGGGATATCAAGGCGTTTGGGAAGCCTGGAGGTTCTGGCCAATGAAAGACAAGACCTTTGATTGCATGGAAATGAAGCGCCGTGGCGCCAAGCTGGTCTACGAGGAAGTCAAGGGCATGACCACCGAACAAGAGCTCGAATACTGGAAAGTGGCAACCGACCGCCTTAAGGCCACGCAGAAGGCTGCCCGGAGCAAGCGCCGCAGATCCGCATAGGACGAACTGTCAGTCCACGATATTATCCTTCACGATATGCCCGTCTTTCGGGTCATAGACTATCGGCTTGGCTGTGCAGTGGCGGATGATGTTGTCTTTGATGATCCACTTGACGCAGTTCTTGCCGAGCGCAAGGCCTGACTTCGCCTTCACGCTGTCGGATGCCCAACTGAAGATCTGATTGTTGGTGAACGTGAAGCTGTGCGCGTCGTGGGCCTCGACCGCGTTGAACTTGCCCGAGTTGCCCTCCGAGTTGGTGTGAATCGTGTTGCCGGTGATGATGTTGAGCTGGCTGACCTCGCCGCCCTTTGGATCGCCGATCATAATGCCCGTCTCGCTGCTCTGCTCGAAGCGGTTATTTTCGATGCGGTTGAAGTGCGCGCCTGGGCCGAGCCTCAACGCGACTTTGTTCCCCCAGTGGTAGTTCATCGAATACGTTCCAGCGGAGCTGTGATCGAGCAATGCGCCTGATCGCGGGTCGCGGCCCGGCCCTCTGCCGAGCTGGTTGCCGGTTATATAGAAGTCGTTATTATATGAGCTGTGGATCTGATCCCCGAGGTTGTTTGTCATCCAGCAGTTGCTGATCGTGTTCGATGACATTGGTTTCGTTGGGTTGCCCTCATAGCTCACCCCGTGTTCGGGGAAGTAGTCGATGTGAACGTAGTCCACCACGTTGATGCCGGACCACTCGCCTTCCCTGTAGACGATCCCCGATCCGGTCTTCGCATCCTTGTCGCCCTGGATAGTCATGCTGTGCACGCGGCAGTTCCAGCACGAGCCCGCAAACACAATCGCGTCGCCATCGCCGCGTTTCTTGATGATCGTGCTCCAGCCGCTGCCCTCGATATTGACCTGGCTCTTAGCTTTGAAGACAAGCGGCTCGGTGATCTCGTAGGTTCCGGGTTCGAGCGTGATCATTCCGCCGTCGGCGGGCATTTCGCCCACCGCCGCGATCAACCCGGCAGCGTCGGAGACCTTCCACACCCGCGACTTCTCCGCGCCTGACGCGGCGGTCATCATGATGCACAACATCGCCGCCATAAGCAGCGCTTGTTCCCATTTCATAGCAGTCCCCCCTACTTCGCTGTGATCTCCGCCTCCGACACCATAAACCACGGCGGCATGCCGAGCGCGCCGGTCTCCTCCAGGTTGCAGATGCTCAGGGTGTTGCGGCCCTGCCTGAGAGCCGATGCCGGCAACTCGAAGGTCTTCGTTTCGAAGCCTGTTGCGCCGAAGATCGTCTCGCCGTCCACCACGGTGAAGTCATTGAACGTGATTCGGACTTTGGCCAGCACGCCCGTGTCGCCGTTGAGTCCGACCAGCCGCAGCGTGGCTCCCGCGGCGGGCGCTTTGCCCAACTGGAAATCTACGGCCATCTTGTCACGGCCGGTCGGCTTGGCATAGACGTAGTTGACCGCGGCGTTCATCTTATAGTAGCCGAAAACATCGCCCGCCCCGCCCTCGAAGTCATCACCCCTAACCTTGAGCGGCGAGCCGGCACGGCCACGCGCCTTGCGTTCGAGAATGGCAATGTCCCCATCTATGCACGCGCGGCAATCCTCCCAGAGATCGGCCAGACCCGGATTGGACGAAAGCTCCTTGCGCAGAGCTCGATACTTCGGCAGTGACTTCACAGCGTCCGCGAGGTTCATCGGCCTCGGCTGCGGCGGGAAGCCCTTCTCGCCCCAGAACGATGACCCGTATAGCTCCACCAGCAGCCTCACGGCCCGCTGCTCATTCGGTGCGTAGCTACGGATCGCCGTCTCCATGACTTTGGCGGGGTCATAGCCTGCCGGGTCATTGAGATACGCCGCAGTCGTCGCGAGCGGGATCGTGGACGCATGCCACTGCTTCATCGGGTTGGATATATAGCCCGATGTCGCGCCCGGCAGGTCCGCGGACCGATTCTTCAGCGGGCTCATCAACAGCCGCCAGGAGAACATATCGTTGACGGGGTAGTTGTCCCAAACAAACGGCTTCCGGCGAATCCATTTCCCGAACACATTCGCGTCCGCCGCGGAAATCGACGCCGAACAACACTGCGGCCCGGTCCAGAACATCATTACGTCCTTGTCGATGCCTTCCCCGATTGTGTTGATGTAGTCGAGGTGGTTGATGGCGTCGTCGGTAAGATACGCGCTCGGGCAGAATATGAGTTTCGGCCTGGGCTTCAGGGTCTTCATGTCTCGCCAGAGGCGGTTGACGAAGTGGACCTGCGCGGCCTGCAGTGTGCCGAACTTCGCGATGTCATCGTCTTCGAGCTTGCGGTTGATGTCATCGAGGCACAGCGCAAACCAGTTCACTCCGAGCGCGTGGATGGTCTTTATCTTATTGAGCGCAAGCGCATAGTCCTGGTCGCTGGAGTATGTCAGCGGCGGCTTGCTCCAGATGCCGGGGTTGAACGAAAGGCACACGCTGACGCCCAGCTTCTTGCCCTTGGCGGCAAGATCCCCGATCTGCTGCTTTTCAGCAGGCGTATACTCGGCTCGCCAGTCCTGTCCGCTCGCGGGAAACGACGAGTAGCACAGCATCAGGAAGTTGAGATTGTGATCCGCAAGCCACGGCAGCGCCTCCTGGTATTTCTCTATCCCGCTCCACCAGAGGCCCTTGATGCCCCTGACCTTGAACGCCTCCGCAAGTCCCGGCCCCGCCGCGCAGATCAGCGCGGCCAGACATACGATAACCGCCAAAGCTCTCTTCATCGATACCCTCATTTCTTCAGACACAGCAGCATGCCCTGGCCCGCGGCGAGCCAGCAATCCTCGCCTCCCCACGGATCGGTGTTCCCGGTATACGCGCTCACCCTGAGCATCTGGCCCGCATCTTTGAACTGCACGCCGAACGCCGTGGACTTGTGCAGGTCCTTGTTTACCACCATCACGAACGGCTGCCCTCCCGGCCCCGTAAACTCGCCGACCAGAAGATTGCCGCCAGTTACGGACGCCAGCAGCTTGCTGGTTGCTATTCCCGAGCACCCCGCCGGCACCTCGGGGTGGTGGAATACGTTTATGCTCTTGAGTTTGATATAGGTCGGCCCGAGCTTGTGGATCTGCAGATTGACGTTGCGCAGCATATCCCAGGTCGGCGTCTTGTGCCCGAACTGATCGATTGGGGACAGGCGATAGTTGCCTCTTTCCCTCGCAAAGTAGGTGAAGTAGCTAATGCCGCGAGCACCGTAGGCCAGAGTCGTATACGCTTGAAAACGGAAGCCCGCCGGTGTGGGCTCGGCATAGTTACAGTGCGCGCAGGACAGCACGGTGTTCCAGAAAGGCAGGTTGTGCTTTAGCGATGCCTTGCGCATGGACTCGAGGTTCTGGAAGTAGCCATCCCTTACAGTCCCATCATCAATGAGCGGGTAGTGGTCGTAACAGAGGAACTGGGGCTGGACGGTCTTGACGAACAACTCAACATAACCATCATACGTCGGGGCGCCATACCAATCGACAGGCGCGTAGTTAGGCAATAGATCAATGTAAGTAAGCGCGTTTGGAGCGGCCTTCTTGTATGCCGCCACCCACCTTGCCAATCCTGGGAACACATCTCCCGCCGGCTCGTCGCGCAGCGAATAGCCAAACACAGCCTTATGGTTGCCCACGCGCTTCACCAGTGCTTCTACCCGCCGATCGATCTCAGCCTGATCGAGTCGCGCCCCGGCATCGCTAACCTCGCTATACACCAGGCATTGGAGACCTACCTTGCTAATCGCATCCAGGTCCTCCGCGTGCGCGAATCCAGCCAGGTTGAACCCGCAATCGCGAATGTCCTTGAGTGCAGCCATGTCGTTCGGCACGTCGTCCCACGGCATAATGGCAAAATCCGATGGTTTCAGCATAGGTTTCTCCACTGTTGCCGCAATCATGGTTGTAGCCAGGATTGAGATCAGACTGGCTGTCACTGCCACCAAAAACACTATCTTGCTCATGCTTTACCTATCCTTTTGTGTGTGCGTATAACAGTTAGCTATCGAAGAGTCCAGCACTTCGTGCCCTTTCGTAGTTCCCGGCTTCAGAGCTTGAGCAGGGAGCCCAGACATAGGACTCGGGAACGGACACATCCGGGCCGCAGATTTCCTTGGTCGACTTTATCTTGCTTGTCAAGAGATTCATAAGCTCTCGTGCTCCAACAGTATCTCCTGATTTGAGACCCAGCTTCTGCAGAACTCGCAGATCCTTCAGTTGGTCCCTGGTATAGATCCATGTGCACATGTGCTTGTCCGGATCGTAGGCCGGGCAGGGATCGCATACCATACAACAGCCTTCATTGAGCGTAACAGGTATGTCGGGGTTGTCCCGCATCTTGACGAGTATCTCGTGCAGATTGTCCACATCGAGCGGATTCTCAAGATCGCCCAAGCCATAGTGGCACATCAGACACATTAGGTGATGCGGCCTTATAAACAGCCTGTCGGCTTGCTCTATTCTCTTGCAGGACTCCGCCTTGGCTTTGCGCACTTCCTCTTTTGTTCTTATAGGCAGAAGTGAGTAGGGCCCGCAACCTAACAGGTCCTCTCCGAGGTCCCAACATGCGTCCAGGGAGTAGCATTTTTCCCCGCCCTTCTCGCGAGTCTGTCTGTAGTAGTCGGTCCGAGCGTACTCGCACACAGGCCAATCCTGAGACTGCTCGAAGTCCTGGTAGCATATTCCTTTGAGGCTCTCTATCTTGAGGAACAGCAATCGCAGCACATCTATGGCCGGGTGTACTGTGTTTGGGCGGATGTCGAGCCTGCAAAGAACCTCCAGGTCTTTGGCTCTATTCGTGTAGTCTGCCGTGCGCGAAAAGAAATCCTCCGGGAGCGCAGCGTGACAGTCTGAGTTTATGTCCAGGTAATGCGAACGCACCAGGTCAAGGTCCGCGGTCAGTTTGAGTTGTATGAACTGATTGGAGCGGATTGCCTCCCGTATCGCATCTGTCACGACGGTTCCGCACGGAGGTCTCTGAGCGCCGGCTGTCGCGCATATGGCGCACAGCAAATGGTGAGCTCTCAGCTCGAACACTTCTTCCTCAGCACGCGTCTTGGTTTCTCTGCGATTCATGCGGTTTCCTCCGACTTGCCATTCGCTAATTCTATAATGAAGTGTAGCACAAAGCGCGGCCCGATCACTTCTTCAGGCAGAGCAGCGCTCCCTGGCCCGCCGCGAGCCAGCAATCTTCACCTTCCCACGAACCGATACCGCCGGTATATTGGTTCACCTTCTGAATCTGCCCCTCTTCTTTGAACTTAACCCCAAACGCAGTGGACTTGTGCAGGTCCTTGTTGACGACCATTACGAACGGCTGCCCGCCCGGCCCCTCGAACTCGCCGACGAGTAGATTGCCGCCCTCCACGGACGCCAGCAGCTTGCTTGTCGCTATCCCCGAGCAGTCCGTCGGCACCTCGGGGTGGTGGAACACGTTTATGCTCTTGAGCGTGAGATAGACCGGCCCCAGCTTGTGGATCTGCAGGTTGACGTCGCGCAGCATGTCCCAGGTGGGCGTCTTGTGCCCGAACTGATCGATCGGCGCGAGGCGGTAGTTGCCGATTTGCGGCGCGAAATACGTGAAGTAGCTGATCCCGCGACCGCCGTAGGCTAGAGTCGTGTACAGTTGGAAACGGAACCCGGCCGACGTGGGCTCGGCATAGTTGAAGTGTGAGTTCGACAGTACGATGTTCCAGAAAGGCAGATTGTGTCGCAGCGCCGCCGCGCGCATGGCCTCCAGGTTCTGGAAGTAGCCGCCCCGCAGCGAGCCGTCGTCCATCAGCGCGTAGTGGTCGTAGCTGATGAACTTGGGCTTGGCGTTCTTGACGAACGACTCCAGATAGTCGTCATACGTCGCGACGTTCATCTGCTCGGGCGAGGCATAGTTCGGGAACAGATTGATGTAGGCAAGCGCCTTCGGCGCGGCCTTGTTGAACGCCGCCGCCCACTTGCCCAATCCGGGGAACGCATTCGCTCCCGGCTCGTCGCGCAGGTAGTAACCGTAAACGGCCTTATGGTCGCCCACGCGCTTGACAAGCGCCTGCACCCGCTTGTCGATCTCTGGCTGGTCGAGCTGCGCCTCGGCGTCGCCTACGTGCGTAGTCCCGTCAATCACCAGGCACTGCAGATCGGCCTTGCTCACGAGGTCCAGGTTCTCCGGCCTCACGAACCCCGCGAGGTTGAACCCGCACTCACGTATGTCCTTGAACACGTCCAGATCGCCTTCCGTGGTCCCCCACGGCAGTATGGCAAACTCCGATGGCTTAAGCATAGGTTTATCTCCCGTTGTCGCGGCTGCGGTCGCGGCAAGACTCGCGACCAGGCCGATTGTTATCACCAAAAGAACCGCAAATTGTTTCATCCGCCAAGTATCCTCCTTGCGCGCTTACCGTAAGGGTTCGCGACCGCGAGGCCCAAATCCTCGTGTGTGCTCGTCATACTGGATTTGTTTCAGTACCGCCCCGCAATTTCATAGTGCGCATTGTCCTTAACAGCTATGACAAAGGGAACATACAGCCCATTGTGGAACGCCTTACGTTGGGGGAATAGCCTTGCAGAAAATAGCTGTGCTCATGATCGTCTCGTGTTTTGGGTGCGCCCTATCGACCGGGATAATGGCGCAAGGCCGGCCCGTGAAGACCGCGGGCGTGCTTTTTCCGAAGGAACTTATCACCCGGGTCAAGGCGAACACTGCCAAGTATCCGTGGGCTGCCGCGATCCGAAGCCGGATCATCGAGGCTGCCGGGCCGTGGACGAGACTTTCGGATGATGAGCTGTGGGCCCAAATGTTCAGCCCCGGGATCACGCGCTCGTGGATGGTCTGGTCCAACGGCTACTGCCCCGCCTGCAAGTCCGGCGTGGAGATGTATACGTGGCAGATGGACCCCGTCAAAATGCCCTGGAAGGTCCGCTGCCCGCACTGTAAAGAGATGTTCCCCAAGAACGACTTCCGTACGTTCTACCTCTCCGGGCTGGACGAGAAGGGCATTTTCGACCAAAAGCGCGCGGACCGATCCCTGCTGTTCAACACCGATCACCCCGACCCCACGGACCCGCTCCACAGCTTCGGCGTCGATGATGGGGAAGGCTACGTTGAGGGCGATAAGCGCTGGCGCTTCATCGGGGCGTATCTGATCTACGGCCAGTTCAAGCAGATGGTCGTGGGAGGCATAAGCCGTCTGGCCGCGGCGTATGTCGTCACCGGAGATCGGGTCTATGCGCACAAGGCCGCCGTAATGCTCGATCGCGTGGCCGACCTCTATCCGAGCTTCGACTACGCGAGCCAGGGGTTGGTCTACGAGAAGCCCTCGGGCGCGGGTTATATCTCCATCTGGCACGATGCCTGCGAGGAAGCCCGCCAACTCGCCACGAGCTATGATTGGGTCTTCGACGGCGTCAAGGACGACCCATCGCTGGTGGCATTTCTCTCCGGGCAAGCCAGCCGGCACAAACTGAGCAACCCGAAAGCGAGTTTCGCCGACATCCAGCGCAACATCGAGGACGGGATTCTCCAAGATCAGGTCACGAACCGCGCGAAGATCACCTCAAACTACCCACGCACGGACATCGCCGTAGCCATCACTCAGACGGTGCTTGGATGGCCGGGGAATCGCGAAGAGGTGCTCGGTATCATAGACGGGCTGCTCAACAAGGGTACAGCCGTGGACGGAGTCACCGGTGAAAAGGGGCTGGCGGACTACAGCGCTCAGGGAGTAATGGTGATGGGCGCGCTGTTGGCGCAATACACGCGAGTCGATCCCGGCTTTCTACGCGAGATGCTTGTCCGCCACCCGCGCCTCGCCCAGACGTTTCGGTTCCATATCGACACGTGGTGTCTGGGCCGGTACTATCCTCTGGTCGGCGATACGGGCTGGTTCGGGGGCCGGTTCGACCAGTATCGGGGAGCGAATTTCGTCAAGGCCAAGGAGCTGGACCCCGATCTCTACGCATTCTACTGGTCGTTGCCTGGGCTCGACCCCTCGATGTTCACTTTCCTGTGGGACCTCTACGAGGTCACCGGAGACGCGGCTTATGTGCAGGCGCTCTATCGAGCCAACGACTACTCCACCAGCGGCCTGCCATACGAGTTGACCCACGATGACCCGGCGGGCTTCGAGAAGAACGTAGCCACAGTCATTGCGCGAACCGGGACGGAAATCCCGCTTGGCAGCGTGAACAAGCAGGAATGGCACCTCGCGGTCATGCGATCGGGCAAGGGCAAGGACGCGCGGGCGATGTGGCTCAACTATGAAGCAGGAGGCGGGCACGGGCACCTCGATGGGATGAACCTGGGGCTGTTTGCCAAGGGGTTGGACCTGATGCCGGACTTCGGCTATCCGCCGGTAAACTTCGGTGGCTGGGACTCGGCGAGGGCGGTCTGGTATCGGATTACCTCGGCACACAATGCGGTGGTCGTTGATGGCCAGAACCAGGTCTGGGCGGCGGGGAGGACTACGCTGTGGGCGGACGGCAAGGGCTTGCACGCGATTCGAGCGTCGGCGCCGGCGATGATCGGCGGCGGGCGGTATGAACGCACAGCCGCGCTGGTGGACATCTCGGATCGCGATTCATACGTACTGGACATCTTTCGCGTCGGCGGCGGGACCGTCCACGACAAGTTCACCGGCAGCTTCTTCGGGAGCGTTACAACCAATGGCCTGACCCTCGGCCCGGCGGCGGAATATGGTCATGGCGCTCAGCTCAGAAACCTGCAAATGGACGGGTCGCCCAAACCCGGTTGGAGCATCGACTGGAAGATCGAGGATCGCTACAAATACCTCGCGCCAGGGGCCGATGTCCACCTTCGCTACACGGAGCTCACATCCGACACCAGCGCCGGCCTGGCGGAAGCTTGGATCAGCTACGGCGGTTACTATGTGAATAACGAGACGTGGATCCCTCGCGTGTTGGCCCGAAGGACCTCGAAGGAAGCCCCGCTGGCGTCTACTTTCGTGGCTGTTCTGGAGCCTTATGAGAAAAGCTCGAACATTGCCTCTATCCGCAGGCTGCCTCTGATGAAGCGCTCGGGCGCGATGTGCCTTGATTCGGACGTGGCCGTGGAGATCACTCTGGCCGATGGCCGGCGCGATTTGATCGTTGCCAGAGACATTGAGAACTCGCCTGGCCCGCAATTGCTCACTCAAGAGGAATGGGGATTGTCCACCGACTGCGAGTTGTGCATGGTCCGCCTGCGCGCGGACGGCGGCGTGGAGCGCGCCATCCTCTGCGGAGGGAAGTATGTGGGCTACGGCGAACTGGCGTTACGGCTGAAGGAGAAGACCGACTTCGCGGAGTTGCAGCCCGCGATCAAGCCTCAATAGATGCCGGATCAAGTCCGGCATGACGATAAAGCGAGCCCGACGCCGGCTTACTTGTTCGCCATAGCTCTTGAGCGACGGCGAATGCCCAAGAGTCCCACTAATCCACCAAGCAATGCGACAATCGATGACGGCTCAGGAACCGCGACGACGCGGAACCCGATAACGCCAAACTCGTAGGTCGGGAGGTAATAGGGGTAGTAGCGGCCTCCTGCATGGAGGATGTCGGAGCCATTTCGGAACGAACCACCACGAATGCCGCGATCGGCGTAATACCCGCCCATATCGTAAGACATATACGGAATAGCCTCGTTCCACTCCCAGACATTGCCCATCATATCTTTAGTGCCGTTCTGCTCCAAAGCGCCATAGGCAGATCGGTCCCATGTATGACCAATGGCCATATTGTAGTTAGAAGCTGTTCCAGCAGCCGGTGCAGCGCTCGTGCCATTAGCATATGGGGAATAAAGGCCGCCGCCCTTATAGTAAGCAGCTTTGTACCACTCATCTTCGCTGGTCACCGCCCAAGTCCATCCGGCGTTGCGCTGGATGGTGCGACCGTCAGTAGGTATTTTGGGGGATTGAGCGCGAGGCGCGGGAATAACTGGTATTATTACTGGGGC
>Ga0209226_10001065_pt1 | contig 13063 bp, 9 predicted proteins | sample BarGraNGADG00212_2_FD_184497 | JGI IMG/M metagenome (GOLD analysis project Ga0209226, IMG submission 184497) | Arctic peat soil microbial communities from Barrow, Alaska, USA - Barrow Graham LP Ref core NGADG0011-212 (SPAdes) (version 2) | ecosystem: Environmental > Terrestrial > Soil > Wetlands...
TTCTAGCGTTCGACGAGGCATCGCAGATCGCGGTCGTGCCCAACGGCGATATTGCGCGAATTGAAGGGGGTGGATTTCAGAGGAGTTCCGATGATGGCAAGACATGGACCACACCCGTCCCAGTGGCGCCCAGCGGTGCTCCGTCGTTCAAGAGCGCATATCTCGTTGTTGCGAAGTCGGGAGCGTTGGTTTTGGCATACGCGGACGGCGAGCACATCAAGTGGGGCTGGAACAGCGCCACCGGCGAACCAAACGACGACATCAGCCTCGATGTGTGGACAGCCAGGAGCACAGACGGTGGGAAGAACTGGACGGATGCACAGCGTGTCCTCAAAGGCTACGACGGTGGCCCGATGGACGTCAAGCAGCTCTCCGGCGGCAGGCTGGTGATTGTGCTTCAGGACGCGATGCGAAACCCCGGACGGCACGTGTCATTCACCGCCGTTTCCGACGATGACGGCAAAACGTGGCGGCGTGGAAACATCATCGATCTGGGAGGGCACGGGCATCACGATGGCGCAATGGAGGCTACTACGGCCGAGCTTTCCACTAAGAGGGTTCTGATGCTCCTTAGGACCACCCTCGGCGAGTTTTGGTCAGCCTACTCCGACAATAATGGTCTGTATTGGCGCGAACTGCGGCCGAGCGGGATTCCCGCGAGCAGTGCGCCGGGTTTCCTGTGCAGACTTGCAAGCGGTAGACTGGCGCTAGTCTGGAACCAACCCGAGTCTGACCCCAGCAAGAGCCGGATGGGCGGGGGTGGTGATTACAGCGAGAACCGCGTTAGCTGGGACCGCGCGGAGTTGAGCATCGCCTTTTCCGATGATGATGCTCGCAGTTGGTCCGCTCCTGTCGTGATTGCCCGGCAACCGGACTGCTGGCTATCATATCCGTGTGTCGTCGAACGGCGGCCCGGAGAGATATGGGTAGTCACCAGATTCACCACGAACACCAAAACAGGGAAGCTCCTGAAGCCGGTCTGCATATCGCTGAAAGAAAAGGATTTCATCCGCAAATCCAGGCTCAAGCTGATCAAGCATTTGCTGGGCTCCTAACCCTTCCATCACGTCCTAGTCCGCCAACTGCTCAGCCATCCACCGCCGACGGTCGGTGCCGAATCTCTCCGCGCCGAGTTCCATCTGGCGCTTGACTACCGCGGGATCGTTCGAAGTCCACGTCCACAGCTTCAGCCCGGCGGCCCTGACCATGTCCGCGTATTCCTGAGTCATCGTGTGGTATTGGAGGTTCAGTCCGTCGAGGTTGGCGTCCAGCGCCGTCTGAATCAGTTGCTCGCCGTAAGGAATTCTCTCTCCGGTCTCGGGGTTCTTCTCGCACGACCGGATCAAAACAGTCTCCAGATCGGGCATCAACTTCTTGGACTCGGTCACGACCTCCAGATTGAAGCTGATGGAGAGCACCTGCGAGCGCTTTCCGCTGGCGTCCAGGATATCGCGGATGACCGGCAGAGCTTCGAGGGCGCACTTGATCTCCATCAATAGCGCCTTGCCGGGTGGGACGATCGCCAGAGCCTCTTCAAGAAAAGGAATCTTCTCGCCGGCGTACTGCTCGCCCTTCCACTTTCCGACATCGAGCTTTCGTAGATCGGATGAGTTGGTTTCCTTGATGACAAGGTCCTCACCGGCTACGCGGCCGGTCGATCCATCGTGCATGACCATTATTCTATGATCAAGCGATATATGTACATCAAGCTCAGTCGCCTCGGCCCCCAACTCCCATGCCAGTCTGAACGCGGCAAGAGTGTTTTCGGGGGCGATGTAGGACTCGCCTCTGTGCGCAACCAATATCATATAATACCTCCGCGTAACCCAGCACATGGTATCATGTGCGCACGATTGTAGCGAGCCACGGGCCCGGCAAGTTTCGGGACTTCCGTTTCGACGGGCTCCACTCACCCGTTGCTTCGGTTGCTGGATATGCTACAACTAACCCGCATTATTCATGATGAGATACAGATACCGCGGTAGTGCTCGCGGTATCTGGCTGCGGTGAATAAAGCGGGCTAATAGAAGGGAATCGGCAATGTACAATCACAAGTTCTGGTACGGTGCTCTTGTAGCACTACTCTTCTCAGGATCTGGAGCAAGTATTGTGAAAGCTGACAATGATGCCTATATCAAGCGCGACGGGGCAAAGTGGACCATCGGAACGGCCACCGTTGAGCGGGTCATTTCGATGGAAGACGGGAAGCTCCTGCTGAGAAGCTTCAAGAACAAGGCTACCGGGCGGGAGATGATTCCCGACGGTGTGGGGTCTGAGGAGTTCTCTTTCTCGTTGGGAGATGCGACAAATCGCTTGGGCGGGGCATCCGAGGGATGGAAGCTTGTAGACTCGAAAGAGACGAGGCTCAAGGAGGGCGAGCGCCAACTTGACATCACGCTCCAAAGAGAGGGTCTTCGAGTCACCAAGAGCTATGTGGTGTACCCTAAGTCCAGCATTATAAGAGAGTGGCTTACGTTCAAGAATGCAGGCGCTGGCCCGCTCACAGTGATTGATCCCACGTTCCTCAATATCAGCGCCAGGTGCGGCGATCCATCGTCTCTCGATTTCAAGTGGATGACCGGCGGAGAGAATACCCTCGGTTCGTGGAATCTGAGGACTGAGGGCCTGACTGCCGACAAACCTCGGAAGTTCGATTCCTACGAACCGTTTCCAGCCGATCCCGACGGCAGCCCATCTGGTGGTGATGGCGTCAATGTGAGGATTCTCCAGAACGATAGGCAGATATGGCCCGAGACGGGTTGGCAGTTCGTGCCGCCCAATACGGGAGTGATCAAGCATTTCGATGTTAGTGTCGACGTTGCGGCAGCAGACAAGCTGGTCTTCGTAGTCAATATGAACAAGGAGATCAGTTTCGATACCACGGAGTTTGACCCGACGATCACCTACGCCGATGGTGAGAGCCACACTGCATCTAAGGAGTTCAGCAAAGAGCAGGGCAAGAACGACTGGCGGTATCAGTATATCGAGAACGGCAAGTCCATCGACCTGGTTTACTACTCAGGACCGAACCAGTGGCGCAAGGAGAAAGACAATGCCGCAGGCGTTCCGTTTGTGGGTGTAAACAACCAACATCCCGATTCATCCCAGGATTCGGCGAGAGTATGGACTGCACCTAAGGCCGGGCGAGTTCACATCTCTGGCACCGCATGCAATATAGGATCTTACGTAAAAGGCACCTACGGATTCCGAGCGGGGAGCAGTTCCTACGCGCCGTGGTATGCGCTCTATGGCAAGGACACGAAGAACGGTCTATTCATCGGTTGGGATTACTTTGGCCATTGGACATCCTCTTTCGAACTCGGGAAGAACGGCGCCACTAATACTAGACTTGTGGTCGCCGGCTTCAAAGACACTCTTGCTCCCGGCGAGTCTTTCACAACCCCGAAGGCATTCGTCGGACTTTTTGCGGATGACCTCGACAACGCCGGCAACGAATGCCTCGACTGGCAGTATAACTACCTGTGGGACTACACCCGTGACGGCTGGTTCCCCGCAATACGTATGCTCGGGTTCTGGTGGAACGGAACCAGTTGGGGGGCGCCCAACATGGACTGGCTCGGGGGTAGGTCTGACTGGGGCAGCACATTCCGGAAAGTCTTCCGAGTCGCTGACCTTATGCGTTATTGTGGCGCTGACGTCTATCATAGGGATTGGGGTTGGTGGGACAAGGCTGGCGATTGGAACGGCCCCGACTGGCGGACTACCATCAACTACCTGCACAAATCTGACATGGGACAGCTCCTATATGGGTTCCTCTATACGGTCGATCGTGATTCCAAGGTAGGCAAGGAACACCCCGAGTGGATCATCGGAAACACTCTCGATATGTCGAAGCCCGAAGTAGTGGAGTTTATGAAGGGGCAACTGGATAAGTTCGCGAGCCAGTGGGGCAATTTCGAGTGGCGTAATGACAGCGGGCCATTGGCTCCTCGCGATGGCGACGACACTGTTCTGCTCGGCCAAGACCAAGGCTTCAGGAATGTCCTCCAGGGGTTCCTGGACAATCAGCCGAAGTGTGCATTCCAGGGAGTGAATGGTGGAGGCAACTACGCTGGCTATGACTACGCTCGGTTCTCATCGTCATTATCCTTCAGCGATGGCGGTGTGGGAATCCTGAGGAACTACTATGCTTCGCTGCTGTTTCCGCCGGACAAGTCTAGCGATATTCCAGATGCGTGGCAGCCGGGCAATTATGACAAGGCCCTCTGGAGAGGACTCCTATGCATCAATTTCGACATGACCGGCGACACTGGCGATCCCAAGAAGCTTGACGGTGTCCGAGAGCTTGTTGATATCTATCACTATCTTCAGAATAATGGGGTAGTCGGCAGATGGGTCAGAGTATATCGACCGGTGATAACCGGCGACGATCCGACGATGTATCTGCAGAGGCTCAGCCGCGACCAAAAACGAGGGATTATCATTCCGAAGCATCAGGCGACTGCGCCAGTCACGATTCAGCCCAAGGGACTGCTCCCGAGTCAGACATACTTAGTTTCATTCCACGAGTCTGAGGCGACAGAGAAAAGAACCGGCGCTGATCTGATGGCAAACGGCGTTAGGATAGACAAGATGCTCCCCGGCGAACTGATCTATCTCAATCTGCCAATGCATCCGGGCAGCAAGCTCGATACCATACCTCCGTCTGCTCCAACAAAGGCAGTCAAGAGCCGGGGAGAAAACATGGGTTATCCTGGCGTTGAGCTTGTCTGGAAGCAGGGGAGTGACAACAACTGGCTATCCTATTACGAGATCTTCCGAAATGGAATCTCCATAGATAAGGTGTCCAAGGGTGAGTTCTACTTCGATCACTCCGCCGGCGCTGACCTTGCAGCCAACTACCAGCTTCGCACGGTAGACGGTGCGGGCAATATCTCGCAGAAGATCGCGGCTGCCGGGCCGCCTGCCAACCCTGCCAGAGTGTATGACGACTCATCGTCAGGTGGATTCATCTTTACGGGTGATTGGCAAAAGAAGACTGACCAAATATATGCCTACAACGGCACGCTAACGTGCTCGAACCATAAAGGCGCGACAGCAGAACTGGCTTTTGAAGGCAAGGAAATGCTGTGGTTTGCAAAGCTCGGGGCCGATTGCGGCAAGGCTGAGGTAAGCATTGATGGCGGCATTCCGGAAGTGGTGGATACATACTCCGCTGACGATATCTGGGGTGTGTGCGTTTACCGGAAGGTACTTCCAATCGCCGGCAAACACACTCTTCGCATCACTGTTCTTGAAGAGAAGGCCGCGCGAGCCGGCGATACATTCGTCTTCATAGACGGAATTCGCGCTGAGCAGTAGGTTTTTCGGTTCCCGAGATCAAAACGTATTCAGATCGGAGTTCATCATGCATCGATTGCTATCCGCCTTCGTGCTCGGCCTGATTCTTGCTTCGGGGGCTGCGTATTCCGGCGTTCGTGACATCTACTTCGATACCTGGGTAGGCAGCGATGCCCTTGGCAGGAAGATGCCGGGGTTCGCTGATGTGGGGCCGGTGAAAAAGGATCAGCGGCGCGTGGTGGGGATCTTCTACATTACATGGCACGGTGACGGGGCGAACAAGTTGAAGAGCCCGTATACCGCCGATGTCTCAAAGGTGCTCGCCGGCGACCCGAGTGCGCGCCTCGATGCCAAGCATCCGCTGTGGACGGAAGGCTCGTATCATTGGGGCGAGCCTGAAGCGGGCTATTTCCTGAGCAAGGACGAGTACGTCATTCGCAAAGACATGTCGATGCTTGCCGATGCGGGCGTGGATGTGCTCGTGATGGACGTCACCAACGCGGTGCGCTACTGGGACGAATGGGATGTTGTCTTTCCGGTGATGCAGAAGATGAAGGCCGAAGGCAACAAGGTGCCCCAGTTCTGCTTCTGGGCGTTCAACGGTCCGGTGATCACCGTCGTGCAAGACCTCTACGAGAAGATATACAAGGCCCAGAAGTACAAAGACCTCTGGTTCATGTGGGACGGCAAGCCGCTTCTGCTCTATAACGGCAACCCAAGCATCGATTCCAACGGTCAGCAGCAGCAGCCCAACCTGCATTACGAACCGGCCGCCGTGACAGACAAGAACAACCCCCATTACGGCGATTCCTACTACACCGAGCAGTACTACAAAGATTACTCCAAAGAGGTGAAGAACGCCTTCACGCTACGCACCATGTGGTGGGGAGACTACGAGTGGGCGGGGAAGCGCTTTATAGGGACCCAAGACAACTGGAGCTTCGGCTATGATATGGGTGATAAGCGGGTCAGCTCGATGAATCCGGATGATCTCCTCTCGGTCCATGACGGCAAGAGAGAAGAATCGGCCGTAACGCCCGCGCAGCATCCAGTCTCCCTTGTCGGCAAGTCCTGGACCCGGGATAAGGGAGAACCGAAACTCAACGACCAGGACCTGCCCGTGCCGACCTATGTGCCCTGGCTCGGCAAGACGGTCGAACACCCTGAAGGCTATGGAATCTACTTCCAGCAGCGATGGGATGAGGCGATCAAGAGCAAACCGCAGTTCCTCTACATCAATGATTGGAACGAATGGACAGCCGGCAAGTACCAACCGGCGGCGGGGCAGACCTTCGATTTCATGCGCCGCAAAAGCCCTTACCGCTTCATCGATCAGTATAACGCTGAGTTCAACCGCACTATCCAGCCGATGAAGGGCGGATACACCGACAACTACTATATGCAGATGGCCGAAAACATTCGGCGATACAAGGGTGTCCGACCCATCCCCGAGTTGCGCGGGTATAGCGCGATCAAGATAGACGGGGATGCAAGAGACTGGAAGCAAGTAAGCGTTGAATACCGGGATACTATCGGTGACACCGCTCATCGTGACTACAATGGCTATGGCGGGCTGCACTACACTAACGACTCCGGCCGCAACGACATCATCACCAGCAAGATTGCAGTGGATCGCCAGATGATCTACTTCTATGCTGAAACGAACAACGCGCTGACACCGCACACCGGCCGGAACTGGATGCTTCTGTTGATCGATGCCGACAAGAATCCCAAAACGGGGTGGTTTGGCTATGACTACCTCATCAACAAGAGCATCGTGGACGCCAAGACCACCACAATCATGCGTTATGACGCCAAGAAGTCCTCATGGGTCCAGATCGCGAAGCTGGGCTATCGCGCAAAGGGCAAGACCCTTGAGCTGGCTGTGCCGCGCAAGCTTCTGGGGTTAGGCGGCAAGACCGTTACCTTCGATTTCCACTGGTGCGACAATCCTGCCGATCTGATCGACCCGATCTCTCTGTGCGTCAATGGCGACAGTGCTCCGAACAGACGGTTCAACTACCGTTGTATCTGGCGGAAGTAGGCGCTATAGGAAATCCCGATACTGACCAAGAACACGAATGAACGCGCGCACTCACTTTGTGGTATAATAGGAAATGGTAAAACGTTGCATCATCGTTCGGCAGGTGTAAAGCAAAATGGCGATTGTACGTGCATCATCGAAATATCAGATAGCGATTCCCAAACGCATTCGCGCCGCTCTCGGCATCAAAGCCGGACAGCGGCTGTCGATCACTACCCGGGACGGGGGCATTTTTCTCGCGCCGCTGCCGGACGATCCGGTGCGTTTCCTTCGCGGTATACTCAAGGATAAACCGTCCATGACCCGCGAACTGCTGGAGGAGAGGGCGAGAGACCTTGAGCACGAGTAGGATAGTCCTCGATTCGTATGCGCTCCTTGCGCACATTCACGAGGAAACCGGCTGGGAGCGAGTCGAGGCGCTGATAGACGCCGCGTCAGCCGGCGAACAGGAACTCCACATCTCGGTGATCAACCTGGCGGAGGTCCAATACCGAGTCCTCCGGGCTGCCGACGACCCCGAGGCGGTTCTTCGGGTCGTAGAAGCACTCCCGTTGATCATCGCTTCGGCGGATCCCTATGTCCCGGCGATGGTCGAACTCAAGGCGAGATACGCTATCTCCCTTGCTGACTGCTTCGCGGCTGCACTGGCCATGGAACTGGGGTGCCCAGTTCTGACGGGCGATCCCGAGTTCCATAAGCTGGAGGGCGAGATCACCGTCGAGTGGCTGAACCCTAAACCCTCTGTTGACTGTTCCCCCGATCTGGATTAGAATCTTCCCAGCTTATCTGCTCGGAGGTTTCGCAGTCCCGTGAAACAAGGCCCGTCCCACGGCTTTATGGATCGCATGGCTCCGCTCGCATTTCTGGTGGTAATGTGCGTGGCGCTGTCGATTGCCAGGCCGTCGTTTGCCCAGTTCTCGAACCTGCTCGGGGTCGTCCAGCAGTATTCGGTCATAATCGTGCTTGCGGTAGGGCAGACTCTGCTGATGATCGCGGGAGGGATCGATCTCTCCGTGGGTTCGGTGGTGGCGCTCGGCGGGATAGTGGCGGGCGTGTGCTATCAGCACGGCCTGAGTCCGGTTCTGGCGATTGCCGCCGCCGTGGGCGTCTGCATGCTGGCGGGTCTCATCAACGGGCTTGTGACCACCAAGGCCCGCATGCCCGCGTTCATCGCTACTTTGGGAATGATGGGCATCGCGCGGGGCCTGGCACAAGTCCTCAGCGGGGCGGTGTCGATTGACGTCTCGCCGACCATAGCCGCGATCGGGCAGAACCAGTGGTTTTTTGCCGGGGTCATAGTCGCGGTCTGCGTCGTGACCTGGCTTGCGCTGACGAGGACGCCGTTTGGTCGGCACTGCTACGCGGTCGGCGGCAATAAGGAAGCCACGCGCTTGTCCGGCGTGAACGTCGATAAGCACATGGTCAAGACTTTTCTGTTCACCGGCACGATAGTCGGCGTCGGCGCGTTCCTCATGGTCGCTCGCGTAGGGCTGGCCAACCCGACCGGCAGCGAGGGCTACGAGCTGGACTCGATTGCCGCCGCGGTCATCGGAGGCACCAGTCTTTTCGGCGGGCAGGGGACCGTCGCGGGCACGCTCATAGGCGCGCTTATTATGGCCGTGCTCCGGAACGGCTGCAACCTGCTCAATATCGACTCGAACTGGCAGTTGATCATCATCGGAGCGATGATTATACTCGCCGTGTTCTACGACAACGTCCGCCGTCGCCGGCGGCCATGAACAAGGAGAAACACTAACATGCGCACACTCTGCAAGCTGATCGCTGTCTGCGTCGCCGTATCTGTTCTGGCGAGCTGTGGTAACAAGACGACAACAGCAACCAAGACCACCCTCAAAATCGCCCTGGTCCCGAAATCGACCTCCCACAACTTCTGGATGACCGTTCGCGCGGGAGCCGAGGCGGCGGCCAAGGAGAGTGGCGTCGAGCTCATCTTCCGCGGGCCGTCCAAGGAAACCGACGTTGCGGGCCAGATCACCATCATGGAGGATCTCACCAATCAAAAGGTCGATGCTATCGTGATGGCGGCGTGCAACTCCAAGGCCCTGATCAAGCCGGTGGAGAAGGCGATCAAGGCGGGTATTCCGGTGGTCACGGTTGACTCCGGCATAGACTCCGACATCGCCGCGTCGTTCATCGCCACGGACAACATCGACGGCGCGCGCAAGGCAGCGGACGCGCTTGCGAAGCTGATCGGGGACAAAGGCGACGTTGGGCTGATGCCGATAGTCTCCGGGGCCGCGACCTCCACAATGCGCGCGGACGGCTTCAAGGAGCAGATCGCAAAGCACCCCAACATCAAGATCGTCTCCACTCTGTTTAGCCAGTGTGACGAGGCCAAGGGCATGGCCGCAACCGAGGACATGCTGACCTCCAACCCCAGCATCGTGGGCATATTCACCGCCTGCGGCCCGGGGGCGGTTGGGACCGCGCGAGTGCTGGAGCAGCGCAAACTCGCGGGTAAGGTCAAGCTGGTTGCGTTCGATGCATTCCCCGACGAGATCGAGGCTCTCAAGCGCGGCACCATCCAGGCGCTGATCGTGCAGAACCCGTTCAAGATGGGCTATGAGGGAGTCAAGGCCGCCATCAAAGCCAAGCGCGGCGAAACGATACCCAAGCGCGTGGATACCGGCGTCTCGGTCGTCACGATGACCAACTTCAACGATCCCGAGATACAGAAGCTCTTATTCCCGATGGGGAAGTAGCAGGCGAGCATTTCTTCTTGTGGTGGCGCACAAGATCGTTCAGGCCCGCTGAGCTTTCGCGTATTTCGCGAACTCATCCTGCGCCCACGCCTGCCATTCGGGCTTGACCGCCAGCGAGCGCACATCGCCGTAGTTGCCGCAGATGAACCCGCCGCCGTTCGAGCCGAGCTTGTCGATAAGCTCCCTCGCGCGCTCGCGGATATACGGCTCATCACCTGTCGGCAGATCGCGCTGAATATCGACAGGCGCCCAGATCGCGGTCTTGCCATGACACGTTTCGGCCAGAAAATCGAGGTCGGACAGCGTTGGCTGGTCGAGCTGCAGCACATTGACTCCCATATCAGCCAGGCTGGGGATGATGTCTCTAATGTAGCCGCAGGAGTGCATCCAGGTGTGAATGCCGCGCTTGCGCGCGTGACTTACGATCTCCCTGAACCCCCACTCGAACATCTCGTGCCAGAGCTTGGGCGAGACCAGCAGCCGCTCCTGAGTCCCCCAGTCCTCGGCCCACATCACGCCGTCGCAGTCCGTGGTCGCCCACTGGTCGATGCATCGTTTCAGCAGATCGACGACTTTTCGCTGCAGCGCATTGACCTCGTCGGGGTAGAGCAGCACGTCGGCCAGGAACGTCTCGACTCTCCGCATGTATCGCATGATCGCGAACGGGAAACCCGGCAGTTTGCCGAGATGATACTTGTCGGAGTTCGCCGCGAATGTCTCTCGAGCCTGGTCGTATCTGATAGGCAGGTCCATCCGGGGCATCGAATAGCTCTCGATTTCGGACCAGTCCTTGATAACTCCCTCGATCACCTCGCCGCGTTTGGTGTTCGGCAGGCATTTCCAGACATTGTGCCATTCATCTTCCCACTGCTTGCAGTCCTCGAATTCCCACGTCTGCCACGGCTTCCAGTCTGGGTCGCTGCTGGTTCCAGCGCCGCAGAAGTCGTTGGGGTGCGGCGCCGGCAGGCTCATCGGGCATCTGTCCGGATTCGTATACGTAATGCATCTCTTGACGCGTTCTCTGCTGGTCATCTCTCATCCCCCAGTGCTAGATTCTCTCAAGAAGAGCTTAGCGCAACCCCGCCGCTTCCCCTTCCCGGACTTCGAACTTCTCACCTCGGCTAGCAGCCACGCAGGAAAACTCATGCATGTTGTATAATGGACTGTCAGCACTAACAGGAGGAGTTTAATGAGCTGGAGTGTGAAATGGCGCATTAGCGCTATGATGTTCTTGCAGTATGCTATCTGGGGAGCGTGGGCGCCGTTCTTGTGGGCGTATCTTCAAAACACCGAGAAGATCCCGGCAGGGCAGGTGGGGTTCATCTTCGGCCTGCTCGCGCTTGCGTGCATTCTCGCGCCGTTCACTGGCGGGCAGATAGCCGACCGCTGGGTGCCGACGCAGAAGTTCCTGGGCGTTGCGCATCTGCTGGGTGGTCTGTGTCTTATCCAAGCCGCGCGAGCGCATGGGTTTGCGCCGGTGGCGTTATGGATGTCCGGGTTTGCTCTGGTCTATGCGCCGACGCTCGCGCTTACCAACTCTCTCGGGTTCCACCATATCGGTGACGAGAAGACGTTCGGCAAGATTCGCGTGTGGGGAACGATCGGCTGGATATGTGCCGCGTTTGCGCTTGCTGGGTGGCGCAAGATTGGCGTGCCTGCCGGCATGTCCGACTGTCTTATGCTCTCCGGCGTTGTGAGTCTGGTGATGGGCGTGTTCTGCTTCTTTTTGCCCAACACCCCGCCCGCCAAGGACAAGGCCGCTGACCCGTGGGCGTTCCGCGAGGCGTTCGTTCTGCTCAAAAACAAGAACTTCCTCATCTTCATGGCGATTGCATTTGTCGTGACCACGGAGTTGCAGTTCTACTATGGCCCGACCGAAGCTTTCCTGAAACAAGTACTGCTGATCCCTGGGGACAAAACTCCCATGGTCCTTGCGGTTGCACAGATGGCCGAGATCATCGCGATGGCCTTTGTGCTCCGCTACGCTCTGCGCAACTGGGGTGTGCGCAAGACCCTGGCTATCGGGACCATTGTCTGGCCGCTGCGCTACATCGTGTTCGCAATTGCTCCGTATGGCCCGCTGGCCGTCATGAAACCGCTGGTCATAGCATCTCTGACCCTGCACGGACTGGGGTACACATTCTTCTTCGTCGCCAGCCAGATCTATGTGGATATGGTTTCGCCCAAAGATATTCGGGCGTCGGCGCAGAGCCTGTTGGCATTGGTGACCCTTGGAGTCGGCACGTGGCTGGGCGCTCAGTTCACGGGGCTCATCATGAAGTACTTCCATCCCGAGACAAACGCGCTGAATTGGACGCCGTTCTTCCTCGTTCCGTGCGCGTTGACCGTGCTTTGCGCAATCGCATTCCTGCTCTTCTTCCGCGACGTCAAGGCTGAGGCCAAAGTCGAGGCTGAATAGATAAGCGGAATCGGTTGAACGAAACGGCCCCGCGCAACCCGCGCGGGGCCACCTCTCAACGGTTGCTGGGGCGGGATTTCAAATCCCGCCCCAGCAATGAGACAAACATTATGCGGCAAACGGGGTGTAACTCAAGCGCCGCTGTGATGGGCTAAATGTCGAACGCGGCGCGTGCCTACGACCCCTCTACTTCCACTGATATAGTCTGCCATTCCTGTCAGCCCAGAACGAGCGCGAGCGTGTTTGGTCCTGAGACCGTCGATCAGTCTGGTCCTGAGACCGGTGATCATCCCGACCCACGTTTCCGTTCCTATCGCGGCGTTGACCTCCTGGGCCGTTGTGATTTTGGAAGTCTTGCTCCCCGTACATCAAAATCTCGCCGCCTCGCCCGTCTGACTCTCTGCGGGAAGGCTGACCCCATTCGTTGATCAGGTCCGACTTGGGTCGCCCCATCCAGGAATCCATGGACTTAGAATCTGACTTACAACCCGCAACCCAAGCAGAAGCCACAACAATCATCATGACGAGGCCGGTGTAACGCAGGAATCTCATTTTCGCTGTCCTCCAGTCCAAATC
>Ga0209226_10001072_pt1 | contig 13051 bp, 12 predicted proteins | sample BarGraNGADG00212_2_FD_184497 | JGI IMG/M metagenome (GOLD analysis project Ga0209226, IMG submission 184497) | Arctic peat soil microbial communities from Barrow, Alaska, USA - Barrow Graham LP Ref core NGADG0011-212 (SPAdes) (version 2) | ecosystem: Environmental > Terrestrial > Soil >...
ATCTCGGTCTGTTCTGCGGCCTGGCCGGGGTAATGGAGTTCTCGCGGCTGACGGTCGGCGACCCGACGGTCGCCGTCGGGCTCGAGCTCGACATCATCGCCGCGGTCGTCATCGGCGGCGGCAGCCTGAGCGGCGGTGAGGGGAGCATCCTCGGTTCGATGATCGGAGTGTTCATTATGGCCTTCCTCCGGAACGGCTGCACGATGATGGGCTGGCCGAACTACATCCAGGAGATCATCATCGGTGTCATCATCGTCGCCGCGGTGGCGCTCGACCAGATCCGCCATCGCCGGGCCGGGTGAAAGTGCCGATAAGAGGAAGCCGGGCGTAGCGCGATGTCCCCGCCGAAGACCGCACCTCCTCCGGACGCCCCGGCCGTTCTCCGGACCATCCACGCCCGGGCCCCGCTCCGGGTGAACGACATCGGCGGCTGGACCGACACTTGGTTCGCCGGCCGGGGCCGGGTCCTCAACATCGCGGTCGCGCCGGCCGTCGAGGTCCGGGTCCGCGTCCGTGAAAATCCGAGGCGCCGGAAAAAGAGGGTGGTGGTTCGCGCGGAGAATTTCGGCGAGACGTTCGTCATGGACCCCGACGCCCCGCGGCGGACGCCGCACGAGCTCCTCCAGTTCACGATCGGGAGCCTGCCCGTCCCCGCGGACGTGGCCCTCGAAATCCGGCTGTTCTCGCCCGTTCCGGCCGGGATCTCAACGGGGACGTCCGCGGCGGTATGCGTGGCCCTGCTCGGCGCCCTGGACCGCCTGGGCGGAGGGGCGCGGACCTGGTCCGAGATCGCCCGGCTCGCCCACCGCGTCGAAACCGAGAAGCTGGGACTGCAGAGCGGGATCCAGGACCAGATCTGCGCCGCCCACGGCGGGATCTCGTTCATCAAGATGGACGACTACCCCGAATCGCGAGTGCGGAGGGTGCGGGTCGACCGGCCCACCTGGGCCGCGCTCGACAGCCGCCTCGTCCTGGTCTATCTCGGCCGGCCCCACCGGTCGAGCCCCCTCCACGAGCAGGTGATCGCCCGGCTCGATGCGGGCGGGCCGCAGATGAAGGTCATCCGGGAGCTCACCCGGATCGCCGTCGAGGCGAAAGCGGCCCTGGAGGCCGGCGACCTCGAAGCTTACGGGGAGGCCATGGTCCGGAACAACGAGGGCCAGCGCGCCCTCCATGCCGGGCTCATCTCCGGCGAGGCGGACGCGGTCGCCTCGGCCTCGCGCCGGTTCGGCGCGGCGGGCTGGAAGGTGAACGGGGCCGGCGGGGAGGGAGGATCGATGACCGTCCTGGGGCCGGCCGACGACGCCAAGCGGCGGCGGATGAGCGATAAGATCAACGGCCTGGACGGTGAAATCCGGGTCATTCCCGTGACGCTTTCGATGGCGGGACTGAAAGTCTGGGAGGAATGAAGGCGGGTTACCGCGGGAAAGCAGGATTTTCGCCAAGGATTCCGGGGCGTCCATGTCTAATAAGATGCCGAATGTAGAAACGATCATAGGAGGACCGAGATGAAGAAACGAACGGCAATTTTAGCGATCGCAGGGCTGATGCTCCTCAGCCTGGGTGTTTTGGCCCAGCAGCCCCCGGCGAAAGCCGAGAAACCCGCTCCCGCCAAGCTGGGTCAGACCGCGCCCGGACCGCAAGGTCAGCAGGGCCCGCTGGCCAGGCTCCAGAACTTTCTGAACCTGACCCCCGAACAGGTCCAGAAGTTCAAGGACGTCCAGAAAGCCCGCCAGGACGAGCAGAAGTCGTTCCGCGACCAGATGCAGAAGCTCCGCGGAGACCTTCGGCCCATGCTCAAGGACGAGAAGGCCGACAAGGGCAAGATCAACGGCCTCATCGACCAGATCGCCAAGCTCGGCGCCGACCGGACCAAGCAGGTGCTCGGCAACCGGGGTGGGATCCAGAAGATCCTGACTCCGGAACAGGCGGACAAACTGAAGAAAGCCGGACCGGCGGTCCGCCAGCGGCTGATGAATTTCTTCCGCGGCCAGGGGATGGCGCCGGGCGCGGGCTCGATGCGCGGCGGCCGGATGATGCAGCCCGGTATGGGCCAGGGCATGCGCGGCCAGGGCATGGCCCCGGGCCAGATGGGCCGTGGGCAGGGCATGCCCCAGGGCGCGCGCCCGGGGATGCGGATGGGCCCGATGGGCCGCGGCCAAATGATGCGCCACGGCTTGGGCCAGAGGATGATGCAGAGGTTTCCCGTTTTGCAGAGACTCCTGAGGCTGCGGCGCATGGGCGTCCGCTTCGGTGCCTGGTGGTAACGGCTTAGGTTTTCGCTTCCCATTTCTATTCGAATCCCTCGTTTCTCCCCACCCCATGGGGAGAGCGGGGGATTCGTGTTTTTAGGGCTTTCCCACGGCGGCCGGGGCGGGCGCTTTGGCCCGCACCCCCGCGCCAGCCGGTGCCCCGGGTTTTGCCCGGGGGTCCACTTCCGCCGCGAAGGCTCGTCCCTTGACACTCCGCCCCGCTTGGATCTCGGCCCAACCATTTGTCCTGAATCGAGGACAGCTGCCTCCGCCCGCCGCCTCTTTTCCTCCCTGATTCTCCCGGATTCCAGGGGAAATCAAGATGGCACGTCTCTTGCTTTAGTGATAGGCGGAAGGAGAAAAGCGATGAGAAAGACAATCCTGATCGTGGTGGTTCTGGCGGCGGTGTTCGCTCCCCTCGTTTCCGCCCAGAGCTCGGAAGGCTATTACGGCGGAAGCTACGCCCGGATGAGCTTCATCAAGGGGAACGTCTACGTCCAGCACGGGCAGGACGCGGGCTATGAGCAGGGGGAGCTGAACGTCGTCATTCTCGAAGGTGACAAGATTGGGACAAAGGACGGGCGGGTCGAGCTCCAACTCGGCCGGCGCAACTATCTCCGGCTGGGGGAAAACACCCAGGTGGACATCGTGACCCTTCCCCGCCGGGACGGCGACCTGACCAAGCTCCATCTCCTCGCCGGCAGCGCCTTCGTCCGGATCGATTCCCTGGACGGAGAGAAGAATTTCGAAATCCATACGCCGGACATCTCGTTTTATGTCCTTGAACGCGGCCTCTACCGGGTCGAGGTCCGGGAGAACCGGGAGACCGAATTCGCGGTCTTCAGCGGTTCGGCCGAAGCCGCGGGCGAGGAAGGCTCGGTCGTCGTCGGGAGCCGCGAGCAGATCACGGCCGCGAACGGCCGGCTGCTCTCCGCGCCCGAATCTCTCGTCTCCCGGCGCGATGAGCTCAGCGACTGGAACGCGTCCCGGGACGCCGTCTTCGCCCGGAAGCTCGACCGGACTTACCTCCCGGCCGACTACTCCGATTACGAGGTCGAGCTCGCCGATAACGGCCGCTGGGTCAATGAGGCCGAGTACGGCAACGTCTGGGTCCCGAACTCGAATTATTCCGACTGGCGGCCCTATTATAACGGCCGCTGGTCCTGGTATCCGATCATCGGCTGGACCTGGGTGGCGTATGAGCCCTGGGGCTGGTGCACCTCCCATTACGGCCGCTGGGGCTGGGGCCTCAACCTCGGCTGGTACTGGATCCCGCAACGGCAGTGGGGCTGGGGACCGGCTTGGGTGAGCTGGTATGGGGCGGGCGACTACATCGGCTGGTGCCCTCTGAGCTACTATAACTACCCCGCGGTCCTCATGAACAACCGGTTCTACGGCCGCTATTCCAACGGCGCCTACCCCAACGGGTCGATGGCCCTGACTATGGTCCATCGCGACCAGCTCCAGAACCGGAGGCTGTCGGGAGCGGCGCTCGACCGGGGTCGGGTCGGTCAGCTGGGCAATCTCTCACTCGGCAGCGCCCAGCCCAACCGCCGGCCGGCGCTCAACGCCGACAGCGGCATCGCCTCCCGGGCGCGGCAGGCCCTTTCCCGCGATGGCCTGAGGTCCGTGGGTCAGAGCTTCTCTTCGACCGGAAAGCGGCTGTCGTCGCAGGATCTGAGATCGAATTCCTCGCTCGGCCGGGCGAACGTGTCCGGCGCGTCCCCCTCCCGGCGGACGGTCGATCGCGGGACGGTCAACCCCGCGTCCGGCGGCGCCGTCTCGCCCTCGCGAGTCCGGAGTTTCCCTTCGCGTTCGATCTCCGAGAACAATTCGTCCGGATCGTCCGGCTCGGGCCGCACCGGGACCTCGCCGGCCCGGATCGTGAACAATCCTCCGGCCCGGACCGGGGACTCCGGCTCGGTCGGGTCCTCGCGGAGCCGGGAAACCGGCAGCCGCGACACGGTCCGCACATATCCGTCCCGGAAAATCGGGGGGGAGTCCGGCTCCCCCTCTCTCTCTTCGGCCCCCTCGAGCGGCGGCCGGAGCGCTTCTAGCGCCCCTTCCCGGACCGTCACGTCACCCTCGCGGAGCTCCAGTTCCCCGTCTCCGAGCTATAGTGCTCCCACCCGGCGGACTGAAAGCCCTTCGCGGACCTCCAGCGCCCCCTCGCGGAGCTATAGTGCGCCCTCCCGGAGCTCGAGCGCCCCGTCCCGCAGCTCCAGCGCGCCGTCGCGCACCTACAGCGCTCCCTCCCGCAGCTCCTCCTCTCCGAGCTACAGCGCCCCCTCGCGGAGCTCGAGCGCCCCGTCTCGGTCCTCTTCGGGATCGGGCGTCTCCCGCGGGTCGGGCTCCTCGTCGTCCTCGTCCGGAGGCCGCGTCCGCAGAAAGGATTGAGCCCTCCGGACCCGGACATTCAGCTTTACATTTGCATTTATCGGTGATATAAAATATCCTATTTTCTTGATAGAGAAGACTATGTCATTGGAGGTAAGCGCAATGATTCGTAAGAGCGGAATCGCCGTGGTCGTCAGTGTGCTGGTATGCCTCTTGATCCTGTCCGGAAGCGTAGCCTGCAAGAAGGCGGAAAAAGCCGCTCCGGTCCAGCCCGTCGCGGAAAAAGAGACGAACGCCATCAAGGAAGGCGTGAACGATATCGCCGGGACGGTCAAGAGCGCCCTCGGCAAGTATTTCTACGTCGGCCAGCTCCCCGGCTTCGACATCGCGACCGACGGTCCGGTGGAGGGCGGCGATGCGTCCGCCCTGCTGGGCAAAGAGGTCAAGGTGAAGGCCGCCTTCAACCGCGAGAAGCCCTCCCTCCTGGTCGCCCAGGGAATCGAGATCAAGGAAGGCGAAGCCCAATTCAAGAGCGTCTACACCAAGGCCGACGCGGCCGCGCCAGCCGATTTCTTCTTCCAGAAGGACCGCCCCGATTTCGCCGAGATCAAGATCGCGGACATCGCCAAGAGCGCCGACTGGGAAGGCAAGGGCAAGGCCAAGGCCTTCGGCAAGCTCATCGCCGCCGCCGACGGCAAGCCGACCGCGATCTCCGTCCTCGACGACAAGGGCAAGGAAACGGCCAAGATCGTCATCGACAGCATGACCGAATATGCCTCCTATTGCCTGAAGAAGCTCCGGCTGTTCGACACCACCTGGTTCTATTTCAACATCAAGGACAGCGTCGATCCGAAGCTCCGGGCGAAGGCCAAGGAAGTCTTCCACGCCGAAGTCATTTTCGCCGGGCTCTACTGAGTCCGGGCGGCCCCGCCGCCGATATGTCCAAACGGTCCCAGGCCGGCTCTCCACCGAGGGCCGGCCTTTTTATTGGAAAAAGCAGGCATTCATCCTAAGGAGGTCCCGGAATGAAAAATCTATACAGAGCCGTTCTCGCGGCCGCGGCCCTGCTGGCCCTTGTCCTCGCCGCCCCGGCCCGGCAGAAGGTCGACCTGAACAAAGTCGCCGGCTCCTGGTCCCTGGAAGTCAACGCCGGCGGGGAATTCTATTATCTGACGCTCGACCTCAAGGTGAAGGACGGGAAGCTCGAGGGCGGCCTGACCGAGCAGAACGGCATGTTCAAGGACGCTCCGCTCGCGGCCATCGAGTTCGACGGGACGACGCTCAAGTTCGACGTCACGATCCCGACCCCGCCCGACGGCGGCGAGCGCCTGGTGAAGACCGAGATGAAGCTCGTCGAGGCCAAGCTCGAAGGGATGTTGACGATCGCCGACTTGGGCCTCTCGGCCGGCGTCGCCGGGGTCAAGAAATAGCCGGTTTACCATCAGTCCTTCCATGACGACGACGATCGCGGTGCCGGCGCCCCCCGGCCTCTTCCATCCGGCCAAATCCCTCTACCGCTTTTCGATCCTGATTTTCGTCGCGGCCCTGTCCTTCGGCAGCTACTTCGCCTACGACATCGTGGGGGCCATGGCCCCCACCCTGGTCGAGGACCTGAAGGCCTCGCGCGGGACGGTGGGCGCGTTCTTCACGGCCTACAGCGTTGCGGCGATCCTGGCCGTGCTCGTCGGCGGGATGCTGATCGACAAGCTGGGGACCCGGAAGGCGAGTCTCATGTTCTCGGTGCTCGTCTTCGCCGGGGCGGCGATCGTCTGGCAGGCCAAGAGCCTGCCGGTCTTCTTCATCGGCCGGTTCATCTTCGGAGCAGGGTCAGAACCCCTGATCGTAGCCCAGAGCGCGATCCTGGCCCGCTGGTTCAAGCACAAGGAGCTGGCCCTGTCCTTCGGGATCACCCTCACGGTCAGCCGCTTCGGGTCGCTCTTTGCCTTCAACACGGGCGAGCTCTTCTCCAGCTATTTCAAGGACTCGACGATCGGCTTCTTGAAAGGCTACCGGGCCGGGCTGTTCGTCGCGGTAGCGGCCTGCCTCATCTCGCTCCTCGGCAACCTGATCTACGTCGCCATGGACCGCCGGGCGGAGCGGATCCTGGCCCTCAAGGACGAGGGCGGGGGGGACAAGATCGTCCTCCGGGACATCAAGGAATTCAAGCCCTCGTTCTGGTACGTGACGTTCCTTTGCCTGACGTTCTATGCGGCCATCTTCCCCTTCACCAACCTCTCGACCGACTTCTTCGTCGACAAGTGGGGGATTGCCAAGACTGCGGTGACGGGCGGCGGGTTCTTCCACCAGGTCTTCAACAACTTCCTCCACATGTTCAGCACGGCGGGCGGGATCTCGTCGATCATCATCTTTGCCTCCATGATCCTGGCGCCGTTCGCCGGACGGCTCGTCGACAAGATCGGCCACCGGGCCTCCCTGATGATCCTCGGGGCGCTCATCATGATCCCCAGCCACCTGACGATGGCCCTGACCCGGATCACCCCGGTCTATCCGATGCTCGCCCTCGGGGCGGCGTTCGTCCTCGTGCCCGCCGCGCTCTGGCCTTCGGTGCCGCTCATCGTCCGCAAGGAGCGGGTGGGCATGGCCTTCGGGCTCATGACCGCGATCCAGAACATCGGCATGGCCCTGTTCCCGCTCTTGAACGGCCTGCTCCGCGACCTGACCAAGTCCTACACCAGCAGCATGCTGATGTTCGCCGGCCTGGGCGTCTGCGGGCTGGTCTTCGCCGTCCTGCTGAAGCGCGCCGACGCGAAGGAAGGCGGGATGCTGGAGAGCGTGCCGAAGAAAGGCGCGGCCTGACGCCCTCATGATCGACACCGTCGTCTCTGACCTGGGGAACGTTCTGCTCTTTTTCGACAACACCATCTTCTTCCGGAAGATGACGCGCTTCACCTCGCGCCCGCTCGAAGAGATCCGCAAGGTCACCCACGACAACCTCGATCTGCTGACCCTGTTCGAACGGGGGCGGATTTCCTCCCTGGATTTCTTCAAGAACGCCCGCGATCTCCTCGATTCCACGGCGAGCTACGAGGAGTTCTTCGCCGCCTACAACGACGTCTTTTCCCCCAACCCGCCCGCGATCGACCTCCTGCGGCGATTGAAGCCGGGCCGGAAGATGGCCCTCCTTTCGAATACGGATATCTGCCGCTGGACGTTCATCAAGGGCCGCTTTCCCGAAATCCTCTTCTTCGACGCGTTCGCCCTGTCGTTTGACGTGGGCGTGATGAAGCCCGACCCGGAAATCTACCGCGAGGCTTTGGGGGGCGTGGGGGCCCGGCCGGAGAACGCCGTCTTCATCGACGACCTGGCGGAAAACGTCGAAGGGGCGAGGCGGCTCGGGATGCAGGGGATCCACTTCACGCCGCGGACCGATTTCGCCGCCGAGCTCGCGGCTCTCGGGGTCGTTTGAATCCTTAATAATCTCGAAGACTCCTCTCAACTAATTGATAATAAATAAATAAAAAATCAGCGTTCGACCCGAAATCGCTTGACAGCGTCTGGAAATTGGCGTAAATTGCTGACTGTAAATACAAGATGTTGTATTTACTTTCTTTATTTTCCACAAGATATAGATAGATCTGATGGATCGCGCGGCGTTTTGGCCGCGGTTTTCGGGCTGAATAGGAAGAGAGGGGGAGGAGGCGCGAGATGAATTCGAGAGTTGTCACCCGCATCAAGAAGCGGGACGGATCCATCGTCGATTTCACCCAGGACAAGATCACCACTGCGGTCACCAAGGCCATGGGCTCCCAGGGCATCAGCCTGAACGGCGACGCCAAGACGATCTCCGACATCGTGACCTACGTCTGCGAGGAGAAGTTCGGCGGCTATACGATCCCCTCGGTCGAGCAGGTCCAGGACATCGTGGAAATGATCCTGATGCGCCGCGGCTACCACGACGTGGCCAAGTCCTACATCCTCTACCGCGAGCGCCACAAGGCGATCCGCGAGGCCAAGACGACCGGGCTCAACCTCGAGCGCCTGGTCCGCGACTACATCAACGACGCCGACTGGAAGATCCGCGAGAACTCGAACGAAGGGACGATGAGCTTCTCGGGGCTGAACGCCCGCGTCTCGGGCGAGGTCCTGTCCAATTTCGCCCTCAACCAGATCTACACCGAGCCGATCAAGCAAGCCCACCAGGAGGGCGATTTCCACCTCCACGACTTGTCCTATCCGATCGTCGGCTACTGCGCGGGCTGGTCGCTCGAGAGCCTCCTCCGCCGCGGCTTCGGTCACGTTCCCAACCAGGTCCACTCCGCCCCGGCCAAGCACCTCGAGACGGCGACCCTCCACATGGTCAACTTCATTGGGACGATGCAGGGCGAGTTCGCCGGCGCCCAGGCCTTCTCGAGCGTCGACACGTTCCTCGCCCCGTTCGTCCGGCACGACAAGCTCGACTTCGACCACGTCAAGCAGGACATCCAGAAGCTCGTCTTCGGCCTCAACGTCCCTTCGCGCTGGGGCTGGCAGACGCCCTTCTCCAATCTCACCTTCGACTGGACCATCCCCGACGACATGAAGGCCAAGAAGGTCGTCGTCGGCGGCAAGGAGCTCGACTCCTGCTACGGCGACTACCAGGCCGAAGCCGACATGATCAACAAGGCCTTCCTCGAGCTCATGGTCGAGGGCGACCACCAGGGCCGCGTCTTCACGTTCCCCATTCCGACCTACAACCTGACCAAGGACTTCGTCTGGGATTCGCCCAACGCCCGGCTCCTCTTCGAGGCCACGGCCAAGTACGGGATCCCGTATTTCCAGAACTACATCGGCACGAACTTGAACCCGGGCGACATCCGGGCCATGTGCTGCCGCCTCAACCTTGACCAGCGCGAGCTCTTGCGCCGGCCGGGCAACATCTGGGGCCCGGGCGATTCGACCGGCTCGATCGGCGTCGTGACGATCAACCTCAACCGGATCGGCTACACCTCCAAGACCCTCGACGAATTCAAGGCCCGGCTCAAGGAGCTCATGGGCCTGGCCAAGGAGTCGCTCGAGATCAAGCGCGAGATCGTCAACAACATGCTCGCCCGGGGCATCATGCCCTACACTAAGGTCTACCTCGGCCACTTCAACAACCACTTCTCGACGATCGGCATCTGCGGCATGCACGAGGCCTGCCTCAACTTCCTAGGCAAGGGGATCGGCACGCCGGAGGGCAAGGAGTTCGCGATCGACATCCTCCACTGCATGCGCGGGGTCCTCAAGAGCTGCCAGGACGAGACGGGCAACCTCTACAATCTCGAGGCCACGCCGGCCGAATCCACCTCCTACCGCTTCGCCCGGCTCGACAAGCAGAAGTACCACAACATCATCACTGCCGGCACCGAAAAGTACCCCTACCTGACCAATTCCACGCAGCTCAACGTCGACGCCACCCGGGACGTGTTCGAAGCGCTCAGACACCAGGAAGACATCCAGAGCCTGTACACGGGCGGGACGATCTTCCACACGTTCCTGCCCGAGGCGATCGACGGGGCCACCTGCCGGAAGCTCGTCCAGAAGATCTCCGCCACCCGGATTCCGTACTTCAGCATCACCCCCACGTTCAGCGTCTGCGAGAACCACGGCTACCTGCGCGGTCAGCAGCCGACCTGTCCGGATTGCGGCACGACGACCGAGGTCTATTCCCGGATCGTGGGCTATCTCCGGCCCGTGCGGACCTGGAACGACGGCAAGCAGCAGGAGTTCAAGGAACGCACGCCCTACGTGGCGCTCGGTTGACGGGCGGCCATGGACTACCTGCTCTTCACGTACCCGAACTGTCAGAAATGCGAGGACCTGAAGGCCTACCTCCGGGCGGCGGGCATTGACGCCCGGATCTATAAGGTCGAGGAGAAGGAAGGCCGGTTGAAGATCCGGGAGTTCCTGCCCTCGGTCAAGCGCGACGACAAGGGCTCGATCATCCTCCCGACGCTCGTCCTCCAGGAGAACGGGGCCGTGGCCGCCGTCGTCAACAACCGGCAGGAGCACGAGGCGTGGTTGCGATCAAGGGCCTAGAGAAGTTCGCCCCCAAGGACTTCCCCGGCTTCATCGCTTCTACGGTTTTTATCGCCGGCTGCAATTTCCGTTGCCCCTACTGCCACAACCCCGACCTCGTCGTCCGGCCCGAGTCCCTGGCCGACATCCCGCGCGACTTCTTCCTGGCCTACCTCGACGCCCGGAAAGGCTGGTTGGAAGGCATTTGCGTCTCCGGCGGGGAGCCGCTCTTCGCCGACGGGCTGGAGGAATTGCTGGCCGTGATCAAGGAGCGCGGGCTGCTCGTGAAGCTCGACACCAACGGCTCGTCGCCCGGACGGCTGGAGGAGATCATCCGGGCCGGGCTCGTGGACAAGCTGGCCCTGGACGTGAAGGCCCCGCTCAAGCGCTACGCTGAAGTGACGCGGTCGAAGGTCCGGACCGCGGACCTCGAGCGGAGCATCGAGATCATCCGCGAAACAGGGATCGAGACGGTCTTCCGGACGACCGTCGTTCCGGGCCTGGTCGGCGCGGAGGACATCCTGGCGATTTCGCTCCGGCTGAGCGGAGCGGCCGTCTTCCAGATCCAGGCGTTTTCGCCCTTCAACACGCTCGATCCGGAGATGGCCAAGGTCAAGCCCTATGGCCGGGACGAGATCCTGGCCATGGCCAAGATCGCCCAGCCGCACTTCGGCGAGGTCCGGATCGAGGGCATCTAAGACACCGACAAACGAGGCGCCCATGGAACTCAAAGTCAAGAAAATCCACCCCGAGGCCAAGCTTCCCGTCTACGGGCATCCCGGCGACGCGGGCTTCGATCTCTTCGCCTGCGTCGATCTGGCCCTCGGACCGGGCGAAGTGAAGGCCGTGCCGACGGGCCTCAAGATGGCCATCCCGCGCGGGTTCGTCGGCCTCATCTGGGACAAGAGCGGCATCTCGCTCAAGGGCGTCCACAAGCTGGCCGGCGTCGTCGACGCGGGCTACAGGGGCGAGGTCCAGGTGGTCATGATCAACCTCGGACGCGAGGCCTATGCGATCAAGGCGGGGATGAAGATCGCCCAGATGCTCATCCAGCCCGTCCAAGACGTCGGGATCCGCGAAACCGACGACCTCGACGATACCTCGCGGGGCGAAGGCGGCTTCGGGAGTACGGGGCTTTATTAGAGGACGGGCCAAGTCTACTGATTTGTCTACACTATGACGATCGGCGCTATGCTCCGGGCATAGAACGGGGGAGCCGCTCGTCGGAAGGGGTTTTCCCCTCCGAGTTGCCGGCCTCGCGATTCGATAGGCGGTTTTAGAGATTCGGATGAAGAATAAGCACAATTTGACGTTGATTGTTTTAGGCGTCCTCATTGTTTGGGTTCTTGCCTATTTCGCCGTCGTCCATCCCGCCTTTCTCCGCTGGGGCGCGACCGATAAAGAAAACGCCCGCGTCCTCATTGGGGAGACCGTGGGCGATCTCCCCAATGAGGGCCGCATTCCCCCCGCCGTTTCGTTGCATACCCGGGCGATCACGATCGACGCCCCGCCCGAAAAAGTCTGGCCCTGGCTCGCGCGGCTCGGGATCGGCCGGGGCGGCTTCTACAGCTATACCTGGCTCGAGAACCTCTTCCTCTCCGGCATCCACAACGGCGAGGAAACCGATCCCGCGGCGCCGGCCCTCTCCACCGGAGATTTCGTCCGCTCTTTCCAGTTCGGCGCCGACAAGCCCGGCCAAAACGGCTGGCGGTTCGAGGTCCTCGAGGATGGCCGCGCCTTCTATCTCGATCCCTGGTGGGGGCCGTTCGTCCTCGAGCCCGTCGGGACGACGCAAACGCGCCTCCTCGTCCGCAGCCGGGGCGTCGTCGTGAATCCCGTCGCCAAAGCGCTTATGGGCCTTTTCTTCGACCCCATCCATTTCACCATGGAAAAGCGAATGATGGTCGAGGTCAAGCGGCTGGCCGAGGGGCGCCCGGAACCGATGAGGCTGCTCGTCGCGCCCGCCGCACTCGGGTTTCTCCTGGCCGCCCTTATCGCCTCCGCAGTCATCCTGGCCGCCCCGCCGCGCGCCCCGAAGCGGGGTCGCCGGGCGGTGCCCGAAGCGGGTCCGCGGAAAAAACTCTGGATCCTCGTCCCCATCGTTTATGCGCTTCTGATCGTGGTTCTCGCCCACGATGCCAAAGCCGCGCTGACCGGATTCACCGCCTCGGTCCTCATCGTCGCTGCCTTCCGCGCCCTCGGCCGCCGCGGCTGGGCGTTCATCGCCGGATTTTGGATCTACGTCGACCTCGTGCTGATCTACGCCCACGACGCCTATCTCATCTTTGGGCTGGCGTTCCTCGCCGCGGCTTTCGTGGCCCTGGAGCTCCGGGCCCTGCGCCTCAAGCGGGCCCGGCTCGCCGGAATTCGGTGATATCGGAAATTCGCTGATAATGGGGTCGCGCGGCGCGAGCCCCGGTCGCTCGAAGCGGCGGGGACCCACGGTTTGTGGGTGAGCCGCAAGA
>Ga0209226_10001073_pt1 | contig 13039 bp, 11 predicted proteins | sample BarGraNGADG00212_2_FD_184497 | JGI IMG/M metagenome (GOLD analysis project Ga0209226, IMG submission 184497) | Arctic peat soil microbial communities from Barrow, Alaska, USA - Barrow Graham LP Ref core NGADG0011-212 (SPAdes) (version 2) | ecosystem: Environmental > Terrestrial > Soil >...
GGGGGGGAGCCGATTCGCGAGGCGCTGGCGAAGGCGCTCGAGGCGCGGATTCCGTAGCCGCTCTCCTTGCCGGGCTTGGTTGCGCGGTGGTCCAATCGACGCACGCTGCTGACCTGTTACGAAGATAAGCGGGCGTTATTTGACTTACAACGAAGCGCTATTGATACTCTGCTCAGCAACCGCGCGTAGAGAGGCGATCGATGGCACCCACCACTCCAGAAATCCCGCCCGTCACTGGCGGCGTCCAGCTCTTCCGAAGCTGTTTGGTCACGACCGAGTATCCGGGCGTCGAGTCGGCGTCGAAATGGCTGTTCGACCGCTTCGACGTGGAGTACATCGTCAACCCCGACCAGACCTGCTGCACCGGTCTCGGCTACTACTCCGACCTGCTTCCTTTCCCGACCACGCTGGGCGTCGCGGCGCGTAACGCCTGCGTCGCGGTCGAAGCCGGGCACCCGATTCAGAGCTACCTCTGCTCGACCTGCTACGCGATCAACAAGAAGTCGCGCAACGTGCTCGAGGTGCCGGAGTTTCGCAAGCAGACGAACAAGGCGCTGGCCAAGATCGGGCGCGAGTACAACGACGCTGTATCCGGCCAGATCAAGCACATGCACACGCTCGAGATCCTCTGGAGCCGCCATCACTCCATTCCCGGGCTGGTCAAGCGCCGTCTGGACGGGATCAAGGTTGCCACCCATCCCGCTTGCCACTACTGCAAGGTCTTCCCGGACGAGGTGGTGGGCGACGCCGAGAACTTCATGATCCCCGAGGATCTGCTGGAGCCCACCGGTGTGATCAAGACCGGCAGCTATAACGAGAAGACAACGCACTGCGGCGCCGGCTTCCGCCAGCGTTTCGTCAACCCTTCCATCTCGATCGCCATCACGCGCCAGAAGCTGCGGCGGCTGGCGGAGGAGAAGATCGACGTCTGCGTGCACATGTGCCCGAACTGCGCCCTTCAGTTCGACCGCCATCACTCGATCATCGAGCAGACCGCCGGCGAGGAGTATCCGTTCGTGCATCTGCACACGCAGCAGCTTGTGGCCCTAGCGCTTGGCGCCGACCCCGATACGGTCTGCGGCGTCAAGGCCCACTCCCAGGACGTGGAGCCGATTCTGGAACGGATCGGCGCTCGCGAAAGAGCGGTGGTCTGATGCGCTGCGGCGTCTTCCTCTGCGAATGCGGAGGCAACATCTCAGGCGTTCTCGACCTCGACTCGCTAGCCGACGCGACCAAGGGGCAAGACGGCGTTGTCTCGATCTCGCGCAACCAGTTCATGTGCGGCACCGAAGGGCGGCGCCTGATCGAGCAAGCCGTCGAGGAGCGCGGGCTCGATCGGATCGTCATCGGCGCCTGCTCGCGCCGCTTCCAGGGCCCGACCTTCGAGCGCATCGCCAGCGAGCTCAGGCTGGGTGAGAACGCGGTCGCCTTCGCCAACCTGCGCGAAGGCTGCTCCTTCATCCACCGCGATGAGCCGGTCAAGGCTCAGCGCAAGGCCGAGAAGATCGTCTCGGCGGCGGTTGCCCGAGCGGGCTTCCAGTCGGATCTACCGCGCGGCCGCACCTTCCTGCATCGTTCGGCCTTGATCGTGGGCGGCGGCATCGCCGGCATCGCCGCAGCCGAGGAGCTGGCCGGCGCCGGCATCGATGTGCACCTGGTCGAGCGCGAGCAATCGCTCGGCGGCTACATGTCCCGGCTATCCAAGACCTTCCCGACCGAGGACTGCGCCATGTGCTCACTGGCGCCACAGCTCACCGGCGTCGCCCTCGAGCCGCGCGTTCACATTCGCACGCTCACCGACGTGACCGAGATCTCGGGCCCGCCCGGTGAGTTCAGGGTCAAGCTGCGCCAGCGGCCGCGCTTCGTCAGCGAGGCCTGCGTTGGTTGCGATGACTGCACTCCGGTCTGCCCGGTCTCGGTCTCGAGCGAGTACGAGCTCGGTGTTGCCAAGCGCAAGGCCATTTCGCGTCCCTTCGCGAATGCGGTGCCTTCGCTGTACGCGATCGACAAGCGCGGCTCATCGCCCTGCAAGTCGGCTTGTCCGGCCGGGACATCGGCACAGGGCTACGTGGCGCTCGTCGCCGAGGGACGTTTCGAAGAGGCCTACCGCGTCGCCTCGGAGCCCAATCCTTTCTCTTCGGTCTGCGGCCGCATCTGCACGCATCCCTGCGAAAGCGCCTGTGCCCGCGGCGATGTTGACGAGCCGGTTGCGATCGCCGCGCTGAAGCGCTTCGTCGCCGACCGCGTCGGCCCCGAGACGGCCGTTGAGAAGGCGCCGGTCACTCACTCCGAGAAGGTGGCCATCGTCGGCGCCGGGCCGGCCGGCCTCACCTGCGCCCGCGACCTGGCCAAGCTCGGTTACCAGACCACCGTCTTCGAGGCGTTGCCGGTCGCCGGCGGCATGCTCAAGACGGGAATTCCCGATTACCGCCTGCCCAAGGACGTGCTCGGGCGCGAGATCGACCAGATCACGGCGCTCGGCGTGGAGCTAAAGACCGGTCAGCGGGCGGGCAAGGACTTCACCGTCGACGGACTGCTCGCGGACGGCTACGGTGCCGCCTTCCTGGCCGTCGGTTTGCAGAAATCGAGTGAGGTGGAGATTGCGGGCGCGGAGCTGGAGGGAACGCTGCGTGCGGTCGAGTTCTTGCGCGAGCTGAATCTGGGCCAGAAGGTCTCGGTTGGCGATCGCGTGGTCGTGATCGGCGGCGGCGACGTGGCGCTGGATGCCGCTCGCAGCGCCGTTCGGCTGCAGAAGGGCTCGGGCCGCGAGCCCGAAGTGACACTCGCCTACCGCAGGACGCGCGCGGAGATGCCGGCGCTGGCCGAGGACGTCGAGCAGGCGCTCGAGGAGGGCCTGAAGGTCGAGTTCCTGGTCGCGCCGCTGGAGATCGTGGGCAAGAAGGGACGCGTCTCGGCGCTAAAGTTGCAGCGCTGCGAGCTGGGCGAGCCCGATTCTTCTGGCCGCCGCCGCCCCGTTCCGATCGAGGGCGATTTCGGCGAGCTGGAGGCCGACAACGTCGTTCTGGCGATCGGCCAGGACATCGTCGCCGACTTCCTCGAGGGCTGTGAGGGCGTGGAGGTCGAGAAGAGCCAGATCCAGGTCGACCGTGACACGCTGATGACAAAGAAAGCGGGCGTGTTCGCCGGTGGTGACGCGGCCGCAACCGGCGGCTGGACGGCGATCGAAGCGATCGCGGCCGGAAGCCGGGCTGCCCGCTCGATTCACAATTTCCTGCGCGGCGAGGCGCTACTCGAGGTCTGGCCGGCGAAGGACGTCGAAGCCCGCCCGAGCGCCGAGGAGTTGGGCGCACAAGAGGTTGGGCAGCGGGTTGCCATTCCGCTTCGCGACGGCTCCGAGCGCGGCAGATCCTGGGAAGAGGTCGTGGGCGCCTACAGCGAGGAGCAGGCAATCGCCGAGGCGAAGCGCTGCCTCAACTGCGCCGTCTGCTCGGAGTGCGAATCCTGCGTGCGGGCCTGTCCGGCCAACGCGATCGAGCTCAACCAGCGCGAGACGGTTGAAGAGCTGGCCGTTGGGGCGATCATCGTCGCCACCGGGCACAAGGAGTTCGACGCGCGGCGCAAGCGCCCACTCGGCTTCGGGCGCTTCGACAACGTGGTGACCCAGAGCCAGCTGGCCCGTCTGCTCGCGCCCTCGGGCCCGACCGCCGGTGAGCTGAAGCGTCCCTCCGACGGTGCCCTCCCGAAGAAGATCTTCATGCTCCAGTGCGTCGGCTCGCGCGACTGCACGTCATCGGGCAACGAGCACTGCTCGGCCATCTGCTGCCTGTTCTCGACGCTGCACGCCTCGCTGATCAAGCAGCACTATCCCGACGCCGACGTGACCATCGGCTACACCGATTTGCGCGCGCCCGGCAAGGCCCACGAGGAGTACTACCGGCTAGTTCAGGAGCGCGGAGTGCGCTACGTCCGCAGCCGCGCGGGCGAGATCCTCCAGGAGGCCGACAAGAGCCTGCTCGTTCGCTTCGAAGACACAGTCACCGGACGCAAGAACGAAGAGCATTTCGACCTGGTCGTGCTTGCGGCCGGTCTCGAGGCTTCAGACGGGACGACCGACATTGCCCATGTCGCGGGGTTGCAGCAGGGCACGGCCGGCTTCATCAAGGAGTACCACCCCAAGCTGCGCCCGGTCGATACCCAGCGCCCCGGCATCTTCGTTGCCGGTACGGCGCAGGGGCCGAAGTCGATTCCCGACACGATCGCCCAGGCCAAGGCCGCGGCGGCGCGCGTCGTCTCGATGCTCTCGGCCGGCTACGTCCTGACTCCGGCTCAGGTCGCCTCCTCCGATACTGAGCAGTGCATCGCCTGCGGTATCTGCGAGGAAGTGTGTCCGCAGGGCGCCGTCACGCTCACGAGCGGCGACTCGCCGCACGCCGTCGTCGATCCCAACTCCTGTCGCGGCTGTGGCATCTGCGCCGCCGAGTGCCCCTCGGGCGCGATGACGCTGGGCGGATTCTCCGACGAGGAGATCCTGGCCGAGGTGCTGGTATGACGGACGCCCTTATAGAAGAGCGGATAGAGATACCAGAGGCCGAAGACGCAGAGCGCAAGATCGTTGCCTTCTTCTGCCGCGAGTGTGCCTACGCCGCCGCCGATGCGACCGGTAACGCCCGCGTCTCGCTACCACCGACCATTCGCAGCGTGCTCGTGCCCTGCACCGGGCGGGTCAGCCCGCTTCACCTGCTCAAGGCGCTTGCCGACGGTGCCGACGGCGTCTACGTTGCCGGCTGCCTCGAGGGCCAGTGCCACTACCGTGTGGGCAACCTGCACGCCATCGACCGGATCGAGTTTGCGCAGGCGCTGTTGCAATCGGTGGGCGTCGAGCCCGAGCGCGTGCAGATGTTCACGATGAGCGCCGCCGACTCGCCCAAGTTCGTCGCCGCGGCCCGCAAGATGCATGAGACGATCTCCAACCTGCCTCCACTCGAGCGAACGTGTAAGTGACCGCCGCCGTGAACACGCTCAGCTCGTCCGGCTGCAAACCTTCGCATGCCGCCTGCCTCAGTCGCATCCGTATCTCCTTCGATACGAACGCTCCCTGCGTCCTAGGCCTGCTCGGTTTTCACTCGGCCGAGCAAGACCGTGCCCACGACGGAGGTCACCAGTAGTGCCACTGACTGCCAGAGGCGAAGCGATCTTCGACCGGCTCCCGAGCTCGGCGCCGCGCGAGAGCACGGGCTCGATCGGCTGCGAGATAGTCCGCCACGAGGAGCTCTGCATCGGCTGCGCCCGCTGTGCATCCGCCTGCCCGACCGGCGCGACCACAACAGGCGGCCTGTTCGACCCGATGCAGCTCTATGCTGCACCGCCGGAGAGCCGTCGCGGTGCGCTTGGCGAGGCCTTGCGCATGATCGCGCGCCATCAACCGTCGGGTCCGATCGAGGTGCCCGAGCGCGTCAGTGCCTTCCGCTCGATTGTCTACGACGCCGAGAAGTGTATCGGCTGCGGCGCCTGCGCCCGTATCTGCCCGACCGGGGCCGTCGAGGCCCTACCGGTATCGGCCGCGGAGATCGCGGCGGATGCCCGCGCCCGTCGCGGGGAGGCCGCATGAGCGAATCGAACGGCAACGGGGCGGGGCCGCGCGTTCTTCTTTGCGAGTGCGCCGGGACGATGGCCGAGAACATCGATTTCGAGCGCCTCGAAGCGGCTATCGGGGACGGCGCCGAGGTTGAGCGGGCGCCCGTCTGGTGCAACCGCGAAGGCCAGGCGCGCTTGCTCGAGCTAATGGAGACAGACGGCGATCGCCCGCTCGTCTTTGCCGGCTGCTCGCAAGACTTCGCCAACCGTCGCTTCCACCGCCTTATCCAGCGCGGTCTGCACCTAGAGGTGGCCGATATTCGAGAAGGCGCCTCGTGGGTTCACGACGGTGACGTGGAAGCGGTGACCGACAAGGCCAGGCGCATCGTCGAGGCGGCGATCGAGTTCCCGGGGGCGAACGACGACAAGCTGGTACTCGAGCACAGGGTCGACTCGGTGCTCGTGATCGGCGGCGGCGTCTCCGGCACCCAGGCAGCCGCCGAGCTGGCGCAGATGGGACACCGGGTCGAGCTGGTCGAGCGCCGGCCCTTCCTGGGGGGTCGGGCCGCCCGTATTGGCACCGTCTTTCCCACCAACGACTGCGGCCAGTGCCTGCCAACGACCGATGCCCAAGCGGGCGTGCGCAAGTGCTTTCACCGCAACGTTGCCATCGACAATCCGAATCTGAACATCTGGCGTCGAACCAGCGTCGAGTCGGTAAGCGGCCGGCCCGGCGACTTCGAAGTCTCGCTGCGCCAACTCCCAAACATCGTTACCCAGGACTGCGTCAACTGCGGCGCCTGCGAAGAGGTTTGCGAAGTCGAAAGCGCCGAGTCGGGCGGCAAGGCGATCTTCAGCGAGTTCTACGACGGCCGCGTGCAGCGCACGGTCGACCTCGAGGCCTGCACCTTCTGCGGCGCCTGCGCCGAGGCTTGCCCGATGGACGCGATCGATTTCAGCCAGTCGCCGGAGCTGGTGACGGTAAACACGGGCGCTGTTCTGACTGCGGTCGGCTGCGAGCCGGCGCCTGCCCACCTTGTCGAGCATCTCGGTTACGGGCACCCGGGCGTCGTCACCCAGGCCGACCTTACCGAGGTGATGGACGAGTGGGAGGAAGCCTCCTGGCTGGGGCGTCAGCCGGCCAAGGAGGTCGTGATGATCCAGTGCGCCGGCTCACGTGACCGGCGTCGCCTGCCCTACTGCTCGCGTATCTGCTGCATGATCGCGCTCAAGCACGCGATTCGCATGCGCACGCTTTTCCCCGAGATGAAGGTGACGATCTGCTACCTGGAGATGCGTACCGCCGGAGTGGGCTACGAGAACTGGTTCCTGGCCGCCCGCCGCGCCGGAGTCGAGTTCTTGCGTGGAACGCCCCCGCAGGTGCAGTTCGACGGCGAGGGCAAGCCGGTGATCGAGGTCGAGGACGTGACGGCTGACGAGAAGAAGATCCTGCGGCCAGACCTGGTTGTGCTCTCGACCGGGATGGTGCCGGTATCCGACACAGCTCATATCGCCGAGGTGCTCGGCGTCGATCTCGACGAAGACGGTTTCATCGACATTCTCGACCGCAAGAACCGGGCCACTGAGACGAGCGCCGAGGGCGTCTTCGTCTGCGGCTCGGCGGCTGGGCCCAAGGCGATCGTGGAGTGCAACACCGAGGCCTCTGCGGTGGCCAGCGAGATCCACAACTTCCTTTCCTCGGCCGGGCGCAAGTCGGTGCCGGCCTCGGTCGTGGACGCCGCCAAGTGCGTCGGTTGCGACACCTGCCAGTCCTCCTGCCCTTTCGGCGCGATCAGCTTGATCGAGCGCCGCGCCGGCGCAGCCCGACCGGCCGAAGTGCGCGATGACGGTAAGTTGGCCGTGATCGACGACGAGGCCTGCCGTGGCTGCGGAATCTGCGCCGCCAAGTGCCCGGAACTGGCGATCACGCACAATCTCAGTGACGAAGCGCTGTTCGGGCGTATGCGCACGATGACCGCCGGTGTTGAGCGGCCGGTGGTCGGCTTTTACTGCAAGGAGTGCGCCGGCGCGGCGATATCGCTGAGCGGGCTGCGTCACGATCACTATCCCGACAACGTGCGCCTGATCGAGCTGCCCTGCCTGGGCCGGATCAGCGCCCTGCACATCGTCGAAGCGGCACGGCTCGGCGCCGCCGGCGTGTTCCTCGCCGGTTGCGCAGAGGATCGCTGCCAGTACCGCACGGGCGACCTCTCGGCCGAGGAGCAGATCGAGCTAGCGCGCGAGCTGCTGGAGGAGGCCGGGACGCCGATTCCGCTCGAGCTGTGGCATCTCTGCGCAGTCGACAGGCACACGGTTGGGCGGCGCATCCGTCTCTTCTGCGCCCGCGCCGACGGAAACGAAGACGCTTACAACGCCGGCCTCGAGCTGGAGCGAGCGGGAAGCGTTCCCTGCGAGGGAGGTGGGGGCTGTGTCCACGCAGGTGCCTGAGCAAGCGCGCGCGGCCGTCCGCGAGCTGGCCGTCGATTGCCGCCAGTGCCTGCAGTGTGGTCAGTGCCGCGGCGCCTGTCCGAACGGCTTCGAGCTCGATCTCGGACCGCGGCGGGTAGTGCGCATGATCCTCTCGCAGGATGTCGAGAAGTTGCTGGCCTGCGAGGACGTCTGGCGCTGCAGTGAGTGCCAGGCCTGCACTGAAGCCTGCCCGATGGAAGTGGACGTGGCCCGAATGATGAGCGCGGTACGTGAATTGCAGATGGAGTTCGGCGGCGTTCGCTGCCCCGAGCGCAAGATGACCGAGATCGCAACCAAGCGCCTTTCGCGCAAGGGCAAGATCGACAACATGCTCTTCGGCACGGCGATGGTCTCGCGCGGCTTCATCCCCAGCGATCTCGTCGCCAGCGCAGAGATGGGCATCAAGATGTCCACCGGGAAGGTTCAGCGCACGCCGCGCCTCGACGTCGCCGGCAGCGAAGCGAAGCCCTTCTATGCCGGCTGCTCGCTGCAGCAGGACAAGGCAGCTTTCCGCGCCACCGCCAAGGTCGCGCGCGAGCTGGGCTTCCCGCTTGCCGAGCAGGAAGGCGCCGGCTGCTGCGGGCACGGTTCGCGCGGGCAGGTAGCGGCCAAGCTGGAGACCGACGGCTCCGTGTTCACCGTTTGTCCAGCCTGTGACTACAGCCTGCAGGAAGTCGAGATCGAGACCGTGCCCGTGTGGCAGGCGTTGGTCGAGCACGCGCGGCGCGAAGAACTCAAGCTCACAGCCGCCGCGCCTCGCTTCGTCCCCTACGTCGGCTGCCTGACCGATCGCGAGACGGCGCTCGAGTCGCTCTCCGACGCGGCGGAGCTGGCTGACGCCGAGATGGTGAGCGCCTACCCCGGTTTGCACGCCGGTTGCTGCGGCGCGCTGGGCGCCATGTTCCGCGGCCCGACCGAAGCGGTGCTCAAACTGATCGACTTCGCTGCTGAGAAGGAGGCGCCGATAGTCACGCCCTGCCTGCTTTGCCGCGACAACGTGCGCTCGGCCGTGCGAAGCGCCAAGAAGAAAGTGCACGTCTATTTCTGGCCCGAGTTCTTCCAGGCCGCGAAGCCGGCCGCAACAACCGCCGATGGAGAAGCCGATGACTGACGAGAAGAAGCAAGCGAGTAAAGAGAAGAAGCCGAATCCCTACTCGGTCATCGCCGACAACTCGTTCAGCGAGCGCCCGCTCGCGCGCCAGGAGCTGGTCGACCGAATCCTCAACGACCCGCGCATGCACGATCACAAGGAGGGCTTCCTCTCCTGCATCCAGTGCGGCATCTGCACCTCGGGCTGCCCGGCTGCCCGCGTAACCGAATACTCGCCGCGCGAGATAGCCCGCCGCGCGCTGGAGGGCGACCCGACGCTACTCGAAGACGACGTGCTCTGGTACTGCTTCTCCTGCTACACCTGCCAGGCCCGCTGCCCGCGCGGCAACTCGGTTGCCTGCATCAACCAGATTCTCCGCAGCATTCAGGTCGAGCAGGGCTACGGTAAAAAACATGTCGAGATGTTCGCGGCCTGGGGCGAGGGGTTCTACGACAAGGGCATGGGCGGCACTCCAGGCGTCTTCTTCGCTGATATCTCCGAGGCTTTCGGCCCCAAGTGGAAGGAGTTCGTAGCCAATCGCGACGACATCCGCGAGGAGCTTGGGCTGGGCGACATGTACCCGTCGGAGGAAGCCGTTAGTGAGATGCAGACGATCATGGACGAGACCGGTTTCCGCGAGCGCCTCGTCTCGATCGGCGCCTGGGGTGGGAAAGACCCGAAGGAGAAGTAAGTCGATCGTTTTTAGCTGGGCGCGGTCGGGCTAGCTACTCTTCTCGGACGCGGCGAGAGCCGCTACCGAGCGCGGAAACGCCGGCGTGGAGTGTCCGTCGCCCCCCTGGTGGGGTAGAAACTACCCCGTTTCCGCGTATGACCCGCGCGGCCGAGTGGCCGATCACAGCGGTATGACGATGGCTCCTCACCCGGTCGCACTGCGGCGTACCTGGCGGGCATTTCCCACCTCTCCGCTTGCGGCCGCCGAGATGGCGGCCATTGTGGTATTCGCGCTGATCGTGTCTGGAGTCGCGGTGATGAATGCACGCGGCGCCTTGCAGAACGCGCGCCGAAGTGCCGCCGCGGCCGAGATAAGGATTCTCGATCCCACTGTCACCGCCTACGGCCTCGATCACTCCGGATACGCGGGAATGACCGCCTCGGCTCTCAAACAGGAGTACGGCGCCCACCCCGACAACGCAATGACGAGCACACTCGCGATCACGGGCGCGACCGCCAGCAGCTACTGCATTCAGATACGGGACGGCGCCTGGTATGCGGCCCAGCGAGGGCCGTCGGCGGCAATCGAGACGTCGCAGAAAGCGATCTGCCGCTAGCTCAGCGAGGGTGAAGCTAAGTCAAGGGCTTCGCACGCAACATCTCGTTGGCAATGTCATGCGCCGGCCGTATGGCCCGAGAACCGCCCACCCCAGTCGGCGGGCTTGGTATCGTGACGCGTCCCCTTCGGGGAGCCGAATCGAAGATCTCTCGAACTCGGTCGCAAGGGGCGCTCGCTCATCTGGGGATTGCTTTCTCCGCTCGTCTGGGAGCTTTTCGCTCACGTACTTGCCAGCTCGCCTAGAGGAGTAGAGACGATGAAGCTAGTTATCGCGATCGTTCGGCCCGAGAAGGCGAATGACGTGCTCGAGGCGCTCTATCGCGCCGAGGTGCGTGGCCTCTCGATGAGCCGGATCCGGGGTCACGGTGGGGAGACGGACTCCGTCGAGACCTACCGCGGTACGACGGTGAAGATAGAACTGGCCGAGAAGGTTCGCTTCGAGGTTGGCGTGTCCGACCACTTCGTCGAGCCGACCGTCAAAGCGATCGCCGCGGCCGCGCGCACAGGCGAGGTCGGCGACGGAAAGATCTTCGTCGTGCCGGTCGAGAAAGTCGTTCGCATTCGCACCGGAGAGGAGGACACCGCCGCGGTTACTCCCGTGCTCTAGGCGGTAACGAGACCATGCACGATCTCACTTCTCTTCCCGTTCTGCTCGGGGCGGTCAAGACGGGCGGCATCGACAGCGGCGACACCGCCTGGATGCTAGTAGCGACCGCGCTGGTATTGATGATGACGCCCGCGCTCGGGCTTTTCTATGCCGGCCTGGTGCGGGCGAAGAACGCCCTCAACACCTTCATGATGAGCCTGGGGGCGATGGCCGTCGTCAGCATCACCTGGGTCGCCGTCGCCTACTCGCTGGCCTTCGACAAAGGAAACGGCTTCATCGGCGATTTGCACAACGTCTTCCTCAAGGACGTGACGAACGGACCGCGCGTGGGGCTGCATATCCCCGAGCTCCTCTTCGTCGCCTTCCAGGCCTCCTTCTGCATCATCACCGTAGCTCTGATCTCGGGCGCCGTGGTCGAGCGTATGCGCTTCGGCGCGTTCCTTGCCTTCGCGGCTCTCTGGGCCTGTCTCGTTTACGCGCCGATGGCGCACTGGGTCTGGTCGAGCGGAGGTTGGCTCGCTCAGCGCCACGTGATGGACTTCGCGGGCGGCGTGCCGGTGGAGATGGCCTCGGGCTTCTCGGCGCTGGCGGCGGCCGTGGTGGTGGGCGCGCGCAAGGACTTCGGTCGGCAGGCGAGCCTGCCCCACAACGGCATCTACGCGTTGCTCGGGGCGGGCCTGCTCTGGTTCGGCTGGTTCGGCTTCAACGCCGGCAGCGCGCTTACTACGGGTGCGCAGGCGCCGCTCGCCTTCATCAACACGCTGCTTGCTCCCGCCGCGACGCTCTCCACCTGGATGCTGATCGACTACCTGCGCGGCCGCAAGGCGACCGCAATCGGCGCGGCAACCGCAATCGTCGTCGGCGCCGTAGGGATCACGCCGGCGGCCGGCTTTGTCGGTCCGATGAGCGCCATCTTGCTCGGGGCGTTGGCGGCCTTGCCCGCTTACGCGCTGATCGTCTGGCGTCCGCGTACGCGGCTTGACGAGACGCTCGATGTGCTTGCGGCCCACGGGCTGGCCGGATTCACAGGGATCCTGTTCATCGGCTTCTTCGCGCAGGCCAGCTGGAACCTGACCGGCGACGGGCTGCTATTCGGAAACCCGATTCAGCTCGGGCGCCAGGCGCTGGCCGCCGCCGCCGCGCCCGTATATGCGTTCTGCGGGACGTTCGTGCTGTTGAAGCTGATGAGCCTGGTTGCTCGGATCCGCGTGCACGAGAGCGATGAAGGCCGGGGCCTGGACGTCAGCCAGCACGGCGAAGAGGCCTACACGCACGGCGAAGGTGCCATCCTGCTCCACCCGGAGCACGCATTCGATATCGAGCACGCGGTCGCCAAGTACAGCTTCCCGGACGCCGGTTAGCCGACAGAATCGCCGCGCTCACCCCAATGCGAGCGCGGCGATCGCCTTCTCGCCGACTTCGACTCCTGATGGCCATCCGCGCTCCGTACGAGCGAGACGACTGCGCCTGCGACCGAGACGTTTTATTTCTCAGCGCTCGGTCAACAATGGTCTGTCACCAATCTCGTATCTAGAGACAGAGAGGAAAGATCATGGCTGTGGTACAGCAGACCGAGCACAAGCACTTCAGAACGCCCGACGAGGTGCGTGAGTTCTCGCACGGGCGGGCCGAGATCCTCGAAATCGGCGGGAGCCAGATAGGGCGGCTGATCCTCGAACCGGGCTGGCGCTGGTCGAACGACGTCAAGCCGATCGCTGGCACCGAGCTTTGCGAGGCGCCGCACTTCCAGTACCACGTCAGCGGACGGCTGGCGATAAGAATGGAGGACGGCACCGAGCTGATCGCGGAGCCGGGAGACATCACTTCGCTCCCGAGCGGTCACGACGCCTGGGTCCTCGGCGACGAGCCGGTGGTCGTCGTCGACTGGTACGGCGCCAGCAACTACGCGAAGAGCCCCGTCTGGACGTAAGACCGGGAAGCCGGATCAGCTTCTACGCATGCGAGATCGAGGGGGAATCATGGAAAACGGATCTAGAAAGATCTTCATCAACCTGGCCGTCGGGAACGTCGACAGGGCTGTCGAGTT
>Ga0209226_10001074_pt1 | contig 13024 bp, 10 predicted proteins | sample BarGraNGADG00212_2_FD_184497 | JGI IMG/M metagenome (GOLD analysis project Ga0209226, IMG submission 184497) | Arctic peat soil microbial communities from Barrow, Alaska, USA - Barrow Graham LP Ref core NGADG0011-212 (SPAdes) (version 2) | ecosystem: Environmental > Terrestrial > Soil >...
CGGTAACGTTTGAAGATGTTGCCGGTGTAGAAGAAGCCAAGCAGGACCTGCGGGAGGTCGTTGAATTCCTCAAAACGCGGGAGAAATTCCAGGCCTTGGGTGCACGCATCCCCAAAGGCGTTCTTTTAATCGGGCCTCCCGGGACCGGCAAAACTCTCCTGGCCCGTGCTGTGGCAGGAGAGGCTGGCGTTCCCTTTTTCTCGATAAGCGGCTCCGAGTTCGTGGAGATGTTTGTGGGTGTAGGCGCCTCCAGGGTCCGAGACCTCTTCGAGCAGGCCAAGCGCGCCGCCCCCTGTATTATCTTTATCGATGAAATAGACGCGGTAGGCCGGCAACGCGGAGCCGGTCTCGGCGGAGGCCATGACGAGCGAGAGCAGACCCTCAACCAGATCCTGGTTGAGATGGACGGGTTTGACACCAACGTCAGCGTTATCGTAATGGCTGCCACAAACCGTCCGGACATTCTTGACCCCGCCCTGCTGCGCCCCGGCCGTTTCGACCGCCGAGTCGTCCTGGACAGACCCGATATCATCGGCCGCACGGCCATCCTCAAGGTCCATACCAAGGGCAAACCCATCGCGCCCGAGGTGGACCTGGAGGTCATCGCAAAACTCACCGCCGGATTCTCCGGTGCCGACCTGTCCAACCTGGTCAACGAGGCTGCGATCCTTGCCGCAAGGCGCAACAAGAAAGTCATCGAGATGTCCGAACTCGAGGAAAGCATCGACCGCGTGCTCATGGGTCCTGAACGCAAGAGCCGTCGCATGACTCCCAAGGACAAGGAGCTCACGGCTTATCACGAGGCCGGGCACGCCCTGGTAGGACACATGCTGAAAAACCTCGAATCGATACGCAAGGTGACTATTATCCCCCGCGGGATGGCGGGAGGTTTCACAAAACCGCTCGTTGAAGACAAGCTGTATCACATGCGCACATATATCCAGGAAGTTCTTGCCATGGACCTCGGCGGCCGAGCCGCTGAAGAACTGATCTTCAAGGAAATGTCGACCGGCGCCTCACAGGATATAAAAGAGGCCACCGACCTGGCGCGACGCATGGTCACCAATTACGGCATGAGCGACCTGCTCGGCCCCCGCACTTTCGGGCAGAAAGAGGAGATGGTTTTCCTGGGCCGCGAAATCACCGAACAGCGCGACTACGGTGACCAAGTGGCAAACCAGATCGATTCCGAGGTAAACCGCATCATCATGGAAGCCCATGAGCTGGCTCTGAAAACACTCACCGACAATATGCCGAAACTGGTACAGCTGGCGAAAGCCCTGCTCGAGAAGGAAACCCTCGAGGGCCCCGACCTGGATGCCGTTTTCAACAATCCGCCTTCGGACAGCCCAACTCCCGCTGAGACACCGGTCGCCGATGCCTCGCCGGTCGCAGCCGCTGACAGCACCGGGTCTGCAGGCAAGGGCAAAGATACGGATCACATGCCCGGCATCCTCCCGCAACCGAAACAATTGCCTGCTACCTAAGAAAACGTCGCTCATACAGCAAAAAAGAGGGGCTTTTCGCCCCTCTTTTTTTATACTCAGTGCCCCTTTGAGATCGATGCCCGGAAATAAGCACCAGTCGTTCTGTTCTATTTTTTACGTTTAACGACGTAGTCCGCCAATGAAACCAGGGCCTGCCGCGCGGGAATGTCCGGAAGCCTGCCCAGGTCCTTGCACGCCAGGTTGCGGTAATCCTCCGCCAACCGGTAGCACTCGTCGATTATTTCGGACGAGCGCACCATTTCGAGGACTTTGCGGATATTTTCATCCATGTTTTCTTTAGCGGCTACTTTGCGCAAGGGATTGTTTTCCGGATACCTCTCGAGCAATTTGTAAGCCGGAAGAGTGAATGTCCCCTGCGCGAGGTCGGCGCCTACCGGTTTCCCCACTTCTTTTTCGCTGCCTACAAAATCCAGGATGTCATCCACTATCTGAAAGGCGATGCCCAGGTTGTATCCGTAGTCGCGAAGGATCCCGACGGATTCCTCGGGGGCCCCGCTCAGCACCGACCCGCTCTCGGTGGAAAGGGTGAAAAGCGCGGCCGTTTTGGCGGCGACGCGTTCGATGTATTGTGCGAAAGTCTGGTCGAGTTTGAAGGCGGACAACGCCTGCTTGATTTCCCCGCGGGCGATGATCCCCAGCGTCCGGGAAAAAAGAGCCACGGCTCTGAGGCTCCCGGTTTTCGTGGCCAGCTCTCCGGCACGGGCGAATAGAAAATCGCCCACCAGGATGGCCATGTCCACCCCCCATATGGAGTTGATCGTGGCGTGCCCGCGCCTCACGTCAGCTGAATCTATTGCGTCGTCATGCACCAGGGTGGCTATATGCATCAGTTCCGTTGAGGTGGCCATCGGCTGCAGAACGGTCAGGTCATAATCGTAAAAACTTCCGGAGAGAAGGGTCAAAGTTGGACGCACTATCTTGCCCCCGACCAGCACCTGTCGGAGCATCTTCTCCATGTCGCTGAATCCGGACTGGCTATCGATGAGGTCCTTAAAATCCTTTTTGACCCCGTCGAGCCCGGTCTCTACCAGCGAATACGCTTCTTTCAAATCCAAAGGGTTTATCCCCATCAGGTGCCGCCCAGACCCATGCGGCGCATTTCTTCGTCAACGATGCAGTCGTCCAGCTTGGTAAACAATACCTGCGGCTGGTTGAGTTTAGTACCGGGTTCCGGCATGACCATGGTCCATCCGCAATCCTCCGCCCTGCCCGGCAGCCCGAGGTAGCCATGAAGCTTCTGCGAACTGAAAGGGATGAACGGATACATCAGTGTTTTCAGCGCCGATATGACGGCGATGGCCACATAGAGCGACGTTGCCGCCGCTTCCCTGTCCGTCTTGATGGCCTTCCACGGCGCTTTATCGTCCAGGTAGCGGTTAGCCTCCTGCGCCAGTGTCATGGCGGTCCGAATGGCATCGCGGAAATGGCAGCGGTACAGGAATTTGTCACAAACGTCGACGGCGTCCCGGGCCTTGTCCAGCAATGCTCGGCTGGCTTCGTCAATGGCGCCTGGAGCAGGGACCGCGCCGTCGAAGCGCGTGTAAGTGAAGGTAAGCACGCGCTGAACGAGGTTGCCGTATGTTGCCACCAGTTCGTCGTTGTTGCGTCTCACGAATTCGCGCCAGGAGAAATCGGTGTCGCTGGTTTCCGGCATATTTGCCGAAAGCAGGTAGCGAAGGGGATCTGCGTCGTAGCGTTCAAAATAATCTGCTACCCAGACGGCGAGGTTGCGGCTTTTTGAAAACTTCTGAGATTCTATGGTGAGAAATTCGTTGGCAGGGACATCGTACGGAAGCTTGAGGCATCCGATGCTTTCCGGATTCTCTTTGGCGCCGTTGCCCATTTCCATGGCAGGCCACACGATGGTATGGAACGGGATGTTATCTTTGCCGATAAAGTAATACCCGTGCCCCTCATCCTCCCAGAAAGGCCTCCAGGCATCGGGGTTCCCTGACTTCTCAGCCCATTCGATGCTGGCCGACAGGTATCCGATGACTGCCTCGAACCAGACATACAGGCGCTTGCCGGGATAACCGGGGAGGGGAACGGGGATCCCCCATTCTATGTCCCGGGTGATGGCGCGGTCATGAAGTCCTTCTTCAAGGTACCTCGTGGAAAAGTTCAGCACATTAGTACGCCAGAATGTTTTTGTCTTCAACCACGTCAAAAGCGGCTGTTCGAAAGCCGAGAGCTTGAGAAAGAAGTGCTCGGATTCCTTGTAGTCGGGGGCCGTGCCGCAGGTACGGCACCTTGCTCCGACGAGTTCGGTGGGATTCATGGGCTTGCCGCATTGTTCGCACTGGTCGCCGCGGGCGTTGGGCGATTTGCACAGCGGGCATGTGCCCTCGACGTAACGGTCGGGCAAGAACCGCCGGCACTTCTCGCACCAAGGCTGGGAGACGCTCTGTTTGTAGATGTAACCTTTTTCATAAAGGCGCAGGAACATCTCCTGCGCGATCTTTTGATGGTTGGCCGTGCGCGTGGTCGTGAAAAGGTCCCACGATATGCCGAGTTTTTCGAAATCCTCTACGAAAGTTCGATGATAAAATTCAGCAACTTCAGCAGGGGTTTTGCCTTCGGCTTCCGCGCGGATGGTAACCGGAGTCCCATGCTGGTCGGATCCGGAAACCATGAGGACTTTGTCGCCCTTGGCCCTGTGGTAGCGGGCGAAGATATCTGCCGGAAGATAAGCCCCTGCGACATGTCCGAGATGCAAACGGCTGTTGGCGTACGGCCATGCTACAGCCACCAGTATGTTTTCGTTCATTCATCTATCCAAAATAAAATTCAATTTAGCACAAATCCAACCGATTGGCTAGGGAATAGATACAGAAAGAGGGGCACACGCCCCTCTCTTGAAGACTGAAACAGCAATACCGTTATTATTCTTTAGATTCTTTGGCGGGGGCCGGGGGCTCCGTGGGCAGGTTGGCTTCGCTCTCGCGAAGGAAGGTCAGCATCATTTCACCCTTGATTTCCTTGTAATGGGCGTAGCCTTTTTTCTGAGCGCACTCAATGCAGTAGCGCACGCTCTTTCCGCCCTTCTCAACCTCGACGCCCTTGGCATCTTCATCAATCATGACATATCGCTCGGGGTAGGGAATCTTGCGTTTGCAAACGTCACAGCTGACAGTGCCGACCGATAAACAACCTCTTCTCATGTCCTAGTCTCCTTGAATTTCCTATTTCAATTTGAGCCACTCGCGGTAAAGTTCGCGGCGCGAAATACCTGTTTCCGAGGCCACCTGCACAACGGATTCTTTGGCCGAAGCGCCCGATAATTTCATTTTTTCCAGCCTGGCCAAGACCTCGCCGGTCTCAGGCTCGGGGGCTCCCGCCGGGCGGCCCTCGATTATAAGTGTGATTTCACCCCTGGGCTCCGAAAAATATGCCAGCGCTTGTTCGACAGTGCCGCGGAAAACCTCTTCATGGAGCTTGGTCAATTCACGGCAAACTGCGATTCGGCGATTGCCCAGTACAGATAGTATATCATGTAACGCCTCGATCAGGCGATGAGGCGCTTCGTAAGCAGCCAGCGTGGAGGTTTCCCCCGACACCGATTCCAGCACCTTCTTCCTTTCGCCCGATTTGCGCGGCAGGAAGCCCACGTAATGACAGGCATCGGTAGGGAGCCCGGAAACAGCAAGGGCCGAAATGAAGGCCGAGGCGCCCGGAACCGGAACGATCTTGATGCCGCGCTCATGAGCAGCCACCACGAGCTCGTAACCCGGGTCCGAAATACCCGGCATACCTGCCTCGGAAACGAGGGCTACGTCAACGTCGTTCAACCTTGAGAGCAGGAATTCAAGCTTCGCTTTTTTGTTGTGTTCGAAGTAACTGGTCAGGGGTGTTTTTATTTCATAACGTGAGAGGAGATGGCTTGTCGTCCGTGTATCCTCGGAGGCTATGAGCCCAACCTCTTTCAGTATCCGGACAGAGCGGAAAGTCATATCTTCGAGGTTGCCGATGGGCGTGGCTACAACGTAGAGAATAGGCATTATGTCAATAACTCGGGTAACATTATAGCGCAACTCGGGCAAAGTGTCATGGGCTTTTCCCTTGATAACATGCTGATAACCCCGGGGAGGCGGATTTGCCCAACGTACAGCGGCCATGCTCGAATACGATGCATTTTCCTTGACTAGAGCCTGCCCTTTTGATATTCTTTTTCTTTAAGGGAGGACATCCTCAATGGTAAAACCCAATTTCCGTGAACTGCGCCACGCTTATGGCTTTGATGAAGTTGCTATCGTCCCCGGAGACGTGACCATCAACCCCGACCAGACCGATGTGAGCTATACCATCGGCAAGCATAAGTTCGAAATACCCATCATCGCTTCCGCCATGGACGGGGTGACCGATCCTGCTTTTGCCGTCCATATGGGCAAACTCGGCGGCCTGGCGGTACTCAACCTGGAGGGGGTCCAGACCCGCTACGACAACCCGAACGAGGTCCTGGCGAAAATAGCCAGCGCCTCCGAGACCGAGGTCACTGCGCTGATGCAGAAGACCTACGCCCAGCCGATCCGCGAAGAACTGATCACGGCACGCATCAAGGCCATCAAGGCAGGGGGTGCGGTCTGCGCGGTGGCTGTCGCGCCCGCCAACACCAAGAAATTCGTAAAAACGATCGTAGATGCCGGCGCCGACATCCTGGTAGTGGCATCGACGGTAACCAGCGCCAGGCATATTTCCAAGAGCGAGCACGGCCTCGTGTTCGAAGAGTTGGTCAAACAGGTATCCATACCCGTCGTTGTAGGCAACTGCGTGAGCTATAGCGCCTGCATCGGCCTTATGCGCACCGGCGTGGCAGCGATCCTGGTCGGAGTTGGCCCCGGTGCCGCCTGCACCAGCCGCGAAGTGCTGGGCATCGGCGTACCCCAGATAACGGCCACCATGGACTGCGCCCAGGCACGAGATGACTACTTCAAACAATCGAAACGCTATGTCCCTGTCATCACTGACGGGGGATTCAGGAAGGGCGGGGATGTCTGCAAGGCCATGGCGGCAGGCGCCGACGCCGTAATGATAGGTTCGATGTTCGCCCAGGCCGAGGGCGCACCCGGGCTCGGTTTCCACTGGGGCATGGCCAATCCCCACGCCTCTCTTCCCCGGGGTACGCGCATTAAAGTCGGCACCACCGGAACGCTTGAGCAGATACTGTTCGGCCCCACCTCGCTCACTCACGGAAGCCAGAACCTGGTGGGCGCTTTAAGGAACTGCATGGGTGTTTGCGGAGCCGCCGATATATCCGGGTTCCACAAGGCCGAGATGGTGATAGCCCCTTCCATCGTGACCGAAGGCAAATATTACCAGATGACCCGCCCCACCTGTTAACAAACACGGATTAATACTATTAAAAAAGCCCCGCTCTGCGAGCGGGGCTTTTTATTTGTCACAAAATCGAATCACGGGATTTCGCTGCGTATCGACTCCGCCCACTTCTGCACCCGCTCCGCGGTCCCGAGAGGTTGAAACGGGCGGTAAACATCCGCAGTAGTCATCTTCCATCGATTCAGGATGGTCTGCTGTCCCCACGCCGGCCGTAGCACCTTTTTCGGGCCGTCATACCCGGTCGCAGTCCGCCGCCTGATTTCCTCAATAGTCATGGTTCCATCCAAAAGCCCTTTCAGCGAAGACCCCAGCCCGTCCAAGGCTTCGGCCGTAAATTGAGACGGATGCTGAAGGTTATAGCAGGCGACCGTGAAAAAGTGCCGTGATGCAAGTTCGGGGTCCTGGCCTTCCATGGCCAGCAACGCGTGAAACCGCTCCCGGCAGGTCAAACCGTCGTTGCTTAAAGCCCCGCATTCGGGGCAATTGGGAACATCCGCATCTATCTGTTCGCCCATGACATCCTCGGGACATGCTATTTATTCGTCTTCTTCGTCGCCGCCCTCGTCGGGTGCCCCGCCGTGCGCTGATTCCTCTGACTTGACCGCGGGCACTATGGCGTTGGCCCGCATCCACTTTCGCTTCGTCTTCAGAGTCAGCCCGTCAAGAGTTTTACGAAGTTCTCTGAAACCTGCCTGGTTTTCACTGGAAAGGGACACGACCAGTGCGTCGATGCCTGCGTCCCAGAGCGCCTTAACTTCATCCCCTGTGATGGGTGCAGGGACTACCGCCATGAGGGGCTTGGTTATCCAGTCTCCGAGGCGCCGGAAGCGCATCAGGTCCTGGAAGGTAAGCGGGGTGGTTCCCGGGGAGTTGATGATGAACGCATCCACGGGGAGTTCGCTGACCGCGCGCAACAGGCCGTCTTCGAGGTCTAAAGGGATCCCTGCAACCCTTCCCGGCTTCTCGACGTCCAATGAAGCAAGCGGCATCTTCTCGGGAGAAAAGACCACGAAATCCGTTCCGGCACCGTCGAGGGCCTTAAGGCCCTGCGCGTCGCCTTCGAACCAGACGCCGAAGGGGATTTCACCCAGGGTCTTCGAAGTGGCTTTAAGGGCCCTTGCCGCGGGTATTTTGGCTGAAACGATTACGGCCGCGTCTGCGCCTTCGCACAGACCCGGTTCTTTTTCAAAATCTTCCAGGTTTGCCCAAGCCACGAGCAGCATTTTGGGTTTGCTCGAAATGCGGGCGCTGCTGAAAAAACCCATGGCGGGCGGGGCAACCTGGAGTGCATTTTTGAGTTTTTCTGAAAGGCGGCTCATCTTAATCTCCTTCTTGGGCTGAAGTTGCGAGAGGATTGGAGCCAGCGTCGAGACTCGAACTCGAGACCTGCTGTTTACGAAACAGCTGCTCTACCAACTGAGCTACGCTGGCGCAAGTATTGTTTTATCAGGCGAGGCCACGCGCCTCACTATGCGTAACCTCAATTATATTGGAATGCGTGTCCGTTGTAAACGGCGTCCGACCCACCTGTACCATCGGCCAGTTAAAGACTGGGCCGCAGTACGACACTGTTCTCATCCGCCGGACGGCGTCAAAACCGTTTCACGCCTGTACAATTTTCGTATAAAGAAATCAGAGGAAATCGATGAACACCTTAAGCGCCACGGCAACCCGGAACACAACAAACTGGCTGGAACGTTCTTGTTCCGCCGGAGAAAAAACAGTTTACCGGCCTGGCCGACGTTGCCGCGGTGATAGTGCCTGCCGTTTTCGTCACGGGCACGCTTGCGCTGGAATCGCTCCAGAGCGGGAGCCCCATCACGGACATGGTCAGCTGCTGGGCTGGGGCTCGAACGGCTGGCTGGAAAACATTCTCTTCTGCCTGAACGGCCGGTTCCTGATACTTTTCGCGCTGAGACTGTACGGGGCGGCCCGCAACTCGTGCGGCAAGGCGGGAGTTTCCATGTTATTGCTGGCCGGGATAAGCTTCCTCACCATCGCTCTTTGCCCGACCCTCGCTCCAGGCGCGGTGCCTCCTTTACGCTCGGAGATCAAAAGAAGACCCCTGCACAAAAACCGATTTGAATGCAGGGGCTTCCGGGTTTTGACCCGCCCGTCTGTATTTTAATTGTTCTTGGGATCCGGGGTTTCGCTTATTCCTATGCTTGTTAAGGGGATAACCTGCGTTTTCAATTTCACAATCTCAGATTTTTATGCTAGATTATAGGTCTCAGTAGCTATAAAAACGGGAGAAAAACTATGCAGGAAACAGGAACCTGGAAACTTAAAACCGGCCTTGCCCAGATGCTCAAAGGCGGCGTCATCATGGACGTCATAAACGCCGAGCAGGCCAAGATAGCCGAAGATGCCGGAGCCTGTTCCGTCATGGCGCTGGAGCGCGTGCCGTCCGACATCCGCGCCGCGGGCGGGGTCGCGCGCATGGCCGACCTCACGATCATCGAAAACATCATGAAAGTGGTCACCATCCCCGTCATGGCCAAGTGCCGTATCGGCCATTTCGTGGAGGCCCGTGTGCTCGAAGCCCTCGGCGTCGATTATATCGACGAGAGCGAAGTGCTCACTCCCGCCGACGAGGCCCACCACGTATGGAAACATGATTTCAAGGTACCTTTTGTTTGCGGATGCCGCAACCTCGGAGAAGCGCTGCGCCGCATCGGCGAAGGCGCCGCCATGATACGCACCAAGGGTGAAGCAGGGACCGGCAACGTCGTCGAAGCCGTACGCCACATGCGCACTGTCATGGACGATATCCGAAGGCTGGCCGCACTGCCCCAGGAGGAAATCCCGGCTTTCGCCAAAGAGATACAGGCCCCTCTCGACCTGGTTATCGAAGTACACAACACGGGCAAGCTGCCTGTAGTCAATTTCGCCGCCGGCGGTATCGCCACCCCCGCCGACGCCGCCCTGATGATGCACCTTGGTGCCGAGGGCGTTTTCGTAGGCTCGGGGATCTTTAAATCCAGCAACCCGTCTGCCCGGGCCAAAGCCATCGTCAAAGCCACCACTCACTATAAAGACGCCGCTGTCATCGCCGAGGTATCGAAAGGCCTGGGCGAGGCCATGCCCGGCCTGGAAATCTCAAAAATCCCGCCGCAGGAACTTCTGGCGGGGCGGGGCTGGTAGCCTCCGGTAACGGACCGGCGGTCCCAAAATATTTTCATGCAGGATCCCGGCCGACACGGGTGCAGGGGCACGGAGTAAGATTTGATCTACAGCATCGAGGTCTGCCTTAAAGAGGGACAACCCGACCCCCGCGGCTCCGGTGTTGCCCGCGACATCCACGACCTGGGCATTCATAAAAAAGACATTTCGGTCGGCGTCAGCGATTTCTACTGGCTCGACGGGACCCTGACGCCAAAAGAACTGGACCGCATCGCCCGTGAATTACTGGTCGACCCGATCACCCAGGAATATAATTGCAGCCCCCTTCAGAACGACGATACCCCGGAAGCTCACAACATCACCGTCACCTATAACCCGGGCGTGACCGACCCGGTGGAAGAAACGTTGATGAAAGCACTGGCCGACATGAACCTCCTATCTGTCCGTTCTGCCAGGACAGCCCAGCGCTATCACGTAAAAGGCCCGTTCGAACAGGGCGAACTGGACATCATATGCGCAAGGCTGCTGGTCAACCCCATAATCCAGCGCGTCGTGAAAGAAACCCCTAAAGCCTTCCCTGAAAGTCCAAGGTATACGTTCAAGCTGAAGCACGTCGACCTGCTGGGTTCCGCAGATGAAGAGCTTGTAAAGATAGGCCGTGAATACAGCCTGAACAAGGCCGAAATATCCGCCGTCAAGGCGTTTTACGCAGGTCTCGAAAGGAACCCCACCGACGCCGAAATGGAAACACTGGGGCAGACCTGGAGCGAGCACTGCGTCCACAAAACCTTCAGGGGAAATTTCGAATTCGAAGGGCAAAGCATCACCAATCTCCTGAAGAGCACGATAATGCGCGCCACGAGGGAACTTTCCCCACCGTGGTGCCTGTCCGTATTCAAAGATAACGCGGGCGTCATCGATTTCGACGGCGACTGGGCCGTCTGCTTCAAGGTGGAAACTCACAACCATCCATCCGCCATCGAGCCTTACGGGGGCGCGGCCACCGGACTCGGAGGCGTCGTCCGGGACGTCATGGGCACCGGCCTCGGGGCAAAGCCGATAGCCAATACAGACGTATTCTGTTTCGGTCCCCCTGACTTCGATTTCAACCGCCTGCCGCCGGGCGTTCTGCACCCGCGCCGCGTGTTCAAGGGAGTCAGGGCCGGTGTGGCCGATTACGGCAACCGCCTGGGCATCCCCACCGTAAACGGGGCCATTTTATTCGACGAACGTTATACGGCCAACCCGCTCGTTTTCTGCGGCACGGTCGGGATAATGCCCAAGCAGATGTCCCAGCAGGGCAAGCAGAAGCCGGGGGACAAGGTTGTGCTGGCGGGGGGACGCACCGGACGCGACGGGATACACGGGGTCACGTTCGCCTCGGAGCAGCTGACGCGGGATTCAACCGAACTTTCATTCACTTCGGTTCAAATAGGCAATGCCATCGTCGAGAAAAAAGTCATCGACGGGTTGCTCAAGGCGCGCGATAAAAAACTTTTTTCCCGCATCACGGACTGCGGCGGCGGGGGGCTTTCTTCAGCAGTGGGCGAGATGGCCGAAGAGACGGGCGTCAAGGTATATCTTGACAGGGTCCCGTTAAAATACGCCGGGCTTTCCTATTCCGAGATATGGATATCCGAGTCCCAGGAACGGATGCTCATGGCTGTCCCACCGGCCAACGTCGAAGAACTACTGCAGATTTTCGCCGACGAAGGCGCCGAAGCCACCGTCATCGGAGAGTTCACCGACGACAGGCGCCTGCACCTGTATTATAAAGACCATACTGTATGCGATCTCGAAATGGGTTTCCTCCACGGCGGCCGCCCCGAAATGAACATGGTCGCCGAGTGGAAACAACCTGTGCATCCGGAGCCTGAAATCGCGCCGAAGGGCGATTATAACGAAGTTCTGCTCAACCTGCTTGCGGGCTGGAATGTGTGCAGCAAGGAATGGGTCATCCGTCAGTATGACCATGAGGTCCAGGGAACCAGCGTGCTCAAGCCCCTGGTAGGCGAAGCCGAAGACGGGCCCGGCGACGCGGCCATAATCAAACCGGTCGCCACTTCGGCCCGCGGGTTGATAATAAGCTGCGGCATCAACACGCGTTACGGCGACGTCGATCCATACTGGATGGCCGCTTCGGCCATCGATGAGGCACTGCGGCAGGTTATCGCAGTGGGCGGCAGCCTGCGGCACACGGCGTTGCTCGACAACTTCTGCTGGGGCAACGTGAAAGACAGGCAGAGCCTCGGGGCGCTGGTCAAGGCTTCCCAGGCCTGTTACGACATGTCGATCGCATTCAAAACACCCTTCATTTCGGGGAAGGACAGCCTGAATAACGAATTCGAACAAGACGGCAAACGCGTATCCATCCCGCACACCCTGCTTATCTCGGCGATAGCGGTGATGGAGGATGCGGGCAAGGCCGTTTCGATGGATCTCAAGAAGGCCGGAAATCTCATATACATCCTCGGGGCAACCTATGATGAGATGGGAGGATCCGAATATCTCGCCAGACTGGGCTACATCGGCAATAAATCACCCGTCGTCAATTTCGCGGCTTCCCGCAAGCTGATGGACGACCTCAGCACCGCGACTTCACGCAGGCTGGTGCGCGCCTGCCACGATTTGTCCGAGGGGGGTCTCGCGATCGCCCTTTCCGAGATGGCTTTCGCGGGCAACCTCGGCGCAGAGGTCTCGCTCGATGCCGTCCCGCAGGGCGAAAAAACCGACCGAGACGACGTGTTGCTGTTCTCCGAATCGAACAGCCGTTTCCTGGCTGAAGTCGAACCGGGAAATCGCGAGGAATTCGAAAATACGATGCGCGGAAACGTTTTTGCCGTCATCGGGAGCGTAAACTCCTCGGATTCCCTCAAGATCAGGGGGCTCAAAGGCAAATCGGTGATCTCACTTCCGCTAAAGACCCTCAAAGAGTCGTGGCAGAAGCCCCTGCGCTGGTAACGATATGAATAGTGTAAACGTACTTATATTGAGGGCTCCGGGGACCAACCGCGACGAGGAAACGGCGGTGGCGTTCCAACAGGCCGGGGCTTCGACGC
>Ga0209226_10001076_pt1 | contig 13018 bp, 8 predicted proteins | sample BarGraNGADG00212_2_FD_184497 | JGI IMG/M metagenome (GOLD analysis project Ga0209226, IMG submission 184497) | Arctic peat soil microbial communities from Barrow, Alaska, USA - Barrow Graham LP Ref core NGADG0011-212 (SPAdes) (version 2) | ecosystem: Environmental > Terrestrial > Soil > Wetlands...
CGAGAACGCCGCTGGTATAGGCGGGGCCGTTGGGATCAAAACAGCGCTCAAACGTAAACTTGACATCGTTGGCGGTCAGCTTGGTTCCATCGCTGAAATAGATGTCGTTTCGGAGATGGAAGGTGATGGTCTTACCATCTGTTGACGTGTCCCACGATTTGGCCGCATCGGGCATGATCGTGAAATCCTTGTATCCCACTGTCACAAGGTTGGAATAAATCTGACGACACGCATTGAACAGGAGCAAATTTGTATTGGACTGTGGATCGAAACCGTCTAGATCTCCGCCGTTGTAGTCATGGAGAATGCCCCCAAAGACAACAGCTTCCTTCTTGAACGTGATAGTTACAACGTGGGATGTTGCATTCCAGCCAACCACGGCACCGATAGCTTCCGAGATGAAGCGTACCGGAACAACGGTTCGCCCTGTTTTCAGGATTACAGGAGCGGCTTCCAGAGTCTTGGTGACCCCATTGACCGTTGCCGTCGTGGAGCCTATTTTCAAAATGATGTTATTCCCTTCAAGAACGTAACTTACAGTCTTGTCTGTCGGATTGTAATCGACGAATGCGTCTAGTGCTTCGCCAATAAACCGGAACGGGACCATCGTGCGTCCATTGATAATGACGGGAGGTTGATCAAGCGTTTTCGGAACCAAGTTGACATAGGCCTTGGTACTACCGATCGTCATAGAAATGATTGCGTCCTGGTCCGCGGCAACATTGACGGGAGCGACCCAGATGCCAAGAACAAGTGCAATTGTGAGCACAAGCGATATAACTCTCTTTGCTTCCATGAATCGTACCTCCTCTGAGATATAAGAATTCCGCGTTCTCTTTGCCGCACGATCTCTTTGGGATGGGTCAACAGCCTAAGGCCCTTTGTTCATCACTCCTCCTGCTTCTTCTTCTTCTTCTTCTCCTCCTTCTCCTCCTCACACTCGTGTCAAATGGTAGCAGCTTCCAACAGTCTTATTGATGCAGCGCTGGTGTCAAGACGCACCGCACAACCCAACGGCAGTGTTGTCATATCTTGTCCATGGCCACTGGGAAAGTCAACAAGAACGGGCTTGCCCAGACCGGACAGATAATCGCGATAGAGTTCGGCGAGATGAAGAGATGGTTTGGATTCGTCAGGATTTTGGACATTCACCATCTCTCCCATGATAATACCTGTAGCATCCCGGAAGATTCCTGCAAGGGCCAAGTGGGCGAGCATGCGGTCAATATCATGCCATTCCTCATCTACATCCTCAAGGAACAGGATATGTCCGGTACAATCCAGTTGCCATGGTGTTCCGAGAGCCGCATCGACAAGTGTCATGCAGCCACCGACCAGGACACCTTCCGCGATGCCGGGCAGAATGGCGTGTGCCTTATCGGATGCGCGATCGTACATGAGCTCGCCGGCAAACGAAGGCTCCGTCAGCAATTGCCACATTGTTTGCTCGACAAGGGGGCGCATGTGATCATTGATGTCAATGGACACCATGGGCCCGTAGAACGTTGCAAGGTGTGCTTCTTTCCAGAATGCAAGATGTAATGAGGTAATGTCGCTGTACCCCATGAACGGTTTTGGGTTGGCGCGGATGCACTGGTAATCCAGGAGAGGTAGAAGTCTCATTGCCCCGTATCCTCCACGTGAGCAAATGATTGCGTCGATATCGTCTCGCCCAAACATTTCGTTGATATCTGCTGCGCGCGCTATATCGATGCCTGCCAGATACCCATATGCATCACGCACGTGTGTTCCGACGACAGTCCGATACCCGCGACGATGCAGGTAGGTTATGCCAGCTTGAAGTTTCTCCTCATTATTGGGGCTGGCGGGGGCAACAATTCCGATTGTAGCACCGGGCCGGAGGGCGTGTGGATGAACTACCGTCATTTGCCGGTCCAGTGTCTACTATCGACGTACAGATCAGTCCAATGCTTTTCGGCAAGCTTGCTTGTCTGTACAACTGGGTGATTATGCGTGGTCGCATGGATGAATTTTCCGGCACCGATGCACATACCAACATGGGTGATGTTCCTGGTAGCTGGATTACCGAAGAAAATGAGGTCACCAGGCCGCATTCTTGCTTTCGAGACAGGAGCAAATTCCTCCATATTTCGTTGCATATCAGCATCACGCAGAATTGTGATACCGTTCAGGCGGTAAACGAGTTGTGCCAGGCCTGAACAGTCGATCCCAAACGGTGAAACTCCACCCCACCGATAAGGCAGCCCAAGAAACTTCATTGCTGTTGTCACAAAGTCAGAGCGTTTTCCTCGTGTAAACAGATAAGGGGCATTATCAACGATGACATCTCCCTGCTGGGCCCACCCGATTTTCCCATCGGGAAGGCGTACGTGGAACCATCCATCCTGGGTGATCGTGTCCGGCACCTCAAGTGTTACCCCGATCGTGACTGTTGTCATAAGCGGTGAGTCCACTGACGGACCCCCATTAATGTTTGCAAAGAGATTGATGGTTGTGGCCACACGGCCACGGGATGCATATGGATGATCCTGCTTTGTATAGAGTCGTACTGTTTCAGCGGGGATCCAGCCTGGATAGGTGTCCGGCAGCTGGATGTTGTACCAGCCCCTCTTGTTCAACCTCACAGCACATGTGGTGCCGATGATTGCCTGACTGACAACTTCGGATTTGACATTCGCATTACGATACATATTGGCAAGGTTGGCGGTAATGACGCCTTTTCTTTCTAAAGTCATGAGTCCTCCTTAAATAGTGAATTTGTGCCAGTTGTGATATGTGAGTGAAACGTTATACCATCGGTGCCTGGTTGGCTAGTGCCGTCATGGTGTAGAAGGCAAACCACGCTTGAAGATAATCATCAGTGTCAAATGCAAGCGTCGTGCCGTCCAAGCGCATGGAGCCAGGCATCATGGATGCCCGGTCGGCCTGTCCAGCCTGAAGATACTGTACTTCCAGCTGGTAGGGACCAGAAGGCAAGTAAGGGCAGGCGTCGGGAAGTATCCTCACGGCTTCGGCTGCTGTCTTGCGGATAAGTTCACGTGCGTTCACAACTGAGAGATGGCGGGCGCTATAGGCAGATTGACCTTGCTTGACAGTGGCCGTCCGGATCCATGGAAGGTACTCACGTGCCTCTTCTGCAACATGCTGATCGCCACTTATCATGATGACGGGAACGCCAAAATAGCCTGCAATCATTGCATTAAGGCCAGTTTCACCGTACGTCTTACCATTGATTTTGAACTGCGAAACACAACCACTGAACGTATGCACGATTGTAGAATTCCATGTCCCGGCACGAGCGTGATATCCAATGAAAAAAACACCATCTATTCCGGTATCAATACCCTGCATCATAGACAGAGGCTTCTGCGAACCAGTTATGTACTCGATGCGAGGATCCAGTTTCTCAGGAAGCAGATTCGTCATGTCCCAGTGAGAATCGTTCACGAGAACAGAACTGGCGCCGGCATCGAATGCGCCTTGTGCAGCAGCATTTACCTCTCCCGTGATCTGTTCTCGCGCAAACTCATAGAACGGACCGGTGGGGGATGACTGTTTCTCCGTGACGATACCATCCACTCCTTCCATATCACACGAAATGTAGATGTTCATTACAAAGCCTCCTGATTGGCAAAATGATTACGATACTCGTCGTTGAGCTCCACTCCCAGGCCAGGGCGATCAGGGACTGTCAGCTGGTCTCCTTGTATCTCGATGCCACCGGTTGTCGGCTGGAATGCAAGATCGACGCCTCCATCAAGATCGACATGCGTGACGACTGGAGATCCCAATGCTACGTGTGCCCCTGCTGCAATCCCGACCGGAGTTTCTGTCATGCACCCGATCATACACGGGATACCTGCAGCTCGTGCGATAGCCAGAATGTCGAGTGCGCGGGAAATACCTCCAACCTTCTGTAGTTTGACGTTCAGCATGGAACATGCGTGAGAACGGACTAATGCCAGCGCATCCTCTGGTGTGTGGACGGCTTCATCGGCTGTTATCGGAATAGGGCTGTGGTCACTTACCCATCGCAGGGATTCCGTGTCTTCAGCAAGAACAGGTTGCTCGGCAAAATCGATTCCTGCTCCGACCAGTGCTTGCAGCACACGCAGAGCTCCTTCGCGGTCATATCCCTGGTTTGCGTCGACATGCAGCGGGAACGTGGGCCCTACTGCTGCACGAACCGCATGGACGCGTTTGACATCAAGATCGGGATCCAGCCCGAGCTTGAGCTTGATCTCGGCATACATGCCACTTGCTTTAATCTGCGTTGCTTCTGCCACTGTCTCAGCAAGTTCTTTGATGCCTATTGTCATTTCATTTGGAATAGCATGTCGATATCCTCCGATGAGATCACGGATGGGGAGCCCCGCGCTCTTGCCGGCAAGATCCCACAGGGCGATGTCATAGGCTGCCAGTGCGGCCGCGGCAGTGTGTCTCCAGGGTTCGAGTGTCTTGAGGATTGCCTCACGTGCGAGTGGGTTCGAACCCCGGACGAGGGGAGCCATAGCCCGGCAAGCTTGAGCTGTGCCCTCCAGTGTCTCGTGGCAGACTTCGAAATTGGGAGCTGCTTCTCCCAGCCCGGTAAGGCCGGTATCGGTAACAAGCTGCAACAGAAATCCGTTGTAGACTGTTCGCGTTGCATATGCGACCTTGAGTTCCTTGAGCCGGGGAATGCTCACTGAAAGACATTTTATGGCAACAATTTTCATATGGCGCGTTCCTCCTTTCCAGCTGTATAGGTAATTGCAGCGACTTTCCCAAGAATAACTGCTCCTTCACCGTTATTGGCCAGTTGTGTCGCCATAAGGCACAGGATGAGGGGATCCCTGGCACGGTACATAAGTCCGACATCGAGGACCGATCCGGGAAGCCCACCAGTCTTGTGTTCAGCACGTATTCCTTCTGGTAAGAATAACATCATGATATCCGCAAATTGCTGGCGGCCGAGAATCATCTTCATGGTAGCGGACGCTCTGGAACTGACCAATTCGTTGCAGGCAAGTAATTTGAAGAAACGCCCCATATCTGCTGGAGACGTTGTATTGTCAATGTCCTGCTGAATCGATTCGGTATCCATCATAAAACGACGTAACCATGTATTGGTCATCCCAATGTCCTCTGCCAGCTGATTGACGGCATCCATTCCTGTGAGGCGGATGAGCACATTTGTAGCTTTATTGTCACTTGAGCAGATCATGAAATGAAGAAGATCCATAAGGTCAGGGCGATAATCGGAATTCAGGAACTCGAGAATGCCGCATCCACCTGTTGGAGCTGTCGGGAGGACAGGATGTTCGGTAAGGGCGTGAGTTCCTGCTTCAACCTGTCGAAGAAGCTCGGCCATGATGAGCACCTTGATGGTGCTTGCCGAAGGAAATATGCTGGAAGTCTGATACTCGAATAAAGGAACTGAGGGTGTTGCGGCATAGACACCAAATTTTCCCTGAGCATTGCCGAGCAGTGCACGTACTTGTTCCTGCCAGTCTTGCATACTTTCTCCTTGCATAACAATCTACCATATACTACAACATCATTTCATCTCTCTTCCTGCCTATGCTATAGCGGGCTGGATTTTTTTGCAAGAGCTCTGTGCTTACCTTCGGAAAACGAACCCTACTTCGATATGCTTTTGAGCAGCGCGCAGTGCACATTTACCTGCGTACATGTCAATCGGTTTGCAGCATTCAGAAGTGCTGCTCATGCTAACTGGCATATAAATATGACGGAAATTTGGCATATGAGTTTGAAGCCGGAAACTCTCCAGTTTTACGACGACATGGATGAGGAAGTTACCGGACGCCGAGGTGCGGTTCTTCTACGAAGTCTGACGAATGCTTCAGAGTGTCTGGTTGCGTATCCAGCGGTCGAGATGCTGTAAGAGGCTCTCCTGGTTTTCCATAGGCAGAAACAGCGACGGCGTCGGTAGGACAGTCCGGATACGATCTGCGTAGGTTGAACTGAAACTCCGGTTGTCCAGCATGAAGACACTTCGCAATGTGTGCGGATCCATCTGGTGCAATGTGTATTGCAACAGGGCAAGTGCATAGGGCAGGTCGAACTGCCGGAAGGGATCGCTCCGCTTTTCTTTGAGCGCTTGTTTGAGGCGCGTCACCGTTGGAAGGAACGAGTTGGGAAACTGCAGCTTGGTGACAAACAGGAACTTCGCCGATATGATGTCGCCGAAGCTCAGGTAGTCGAACGGGATGAGCAGAATGGCTTTGTTCTGGCCGGCAAACTGTTCCAGAAGCTGCGTACGTGTGTGCCCATTCTTGGGAAGCAGCAGGCTGTATTCGGCCAGCCCAGGCTCGCGTGCAAGAAACGACTGCATGCGGTGCAATGTCTCGAGAGAGTTCGAGGCGACCATCGCTTTTCCGGGGAAGCGTCTCATCGTTTCGGCAATGAGACGGGCGCCGTTCTTTTCGAATCCGGACTCGTTTGGCTTCGGCAGGTGCAATGTCACGAACGTTGGGATACGAGGGCCGTCCGGCTCACGGTCGACGACAACGGCGGCGGCCTCGGCCCCTGTGAGACCGAATGTCTCGGGCAGAAATCGCTGGTCACCGGCAGGACATACGCTCGTTCCTGCGAGGAGGAACTGGACGTGGGCGTTGCACGCCCGGATGCGTGAGGCAAGGACCGTCCTGGTACTCGCCAGCATGATCTCCTGACCCTGACGTTCCATCCAGACAGCGTAGGCAGGGTTGTCTGCATTGTTCAGAACAGAAGCAAGGTCACGACACTGCGTCAGGTATGCCATTCGCATGGTTGCGGGTAGTGTCTCCCCTGCGTTCGCGAAGGCCTCCACCATTGCGTCTGCGGTGGATCTGAGCGCTGCGAACTCGCTGGCGGACCAGAGTGTTTCGCCGATTGCGATGCGCCCTCGAACCCCGGCATTTTCCTGATGGGTCACATGCAGGTAGAGCTCCTCGAGAAGTGTCCCGGCGCGCGCAGCAAGGTCGGCCACGATAGCGAGACCTGGAACTTCGTGTCGCTCAGCTGCAACACCAGCGATAATACGCAGCATGATCGAGGTGACCTGTACCTCAGGCACTTCGAGCACGTCACTCATGAGTTTCTCAGTTTCAGGCGAAGAGACCAGGACCGGTGTCGACTCGCCAAGTTCATGGAATACGTGTGGCGCCTCGGCGAGGTCGGTTACATGGAGGTGGGCAACGCGCGCACGGGCAAGCGATTCCCGGACAGGACACACATCATGAAACGGACAGTTCGACTCGAGCTGGCAGTGAGCTGCGGATATATGATTGACAAGGCGGGATTTCTTCAGGAACAACGGCATGCCGGGGATGAAAACTGAGCGTGTCTCCCATTCATAGACGATGAGGGCCGAGAGCTCAAAGCCGAATTCACGACGCATGGTAGCACTGCGGGTCGCTCCATCGAGTAGCATGAGGCAGACGAGGTTGTTGGGGCTCTCCTGCGATATCCAGAGCGGTCGTGTGTCTCCAGGCAGTGCGTCCTCCAGGAGCGGTTCAATGGCTGCAGGCGCGCGCAGTAGCACGGCGCCGGGGCGTGCGGATGCCTGGATATCCCCAAGGTATCGGGCTCGAAGTGACTGAGGTTCGCATTGCAGGAGGACATCGCGGCCGGATGTCAGCAACGCCATCTCTGGAGAGACTATGTCGTTGGCAACGCCCGGCTTCAGTGCCTTCAGATGTGGCAGACGGGAAAGATCGAGGTCTGTCAGAACACCTTCCAGGCCTGCCATCTCAGACGACTGAACCGTCACTCTGGTATCGCCGGTGTCCAGGAGCCCCAGGTCTGCCACGACCGGATAGAGAAGCTGGATTCGCTGCACAATGGCATCGGGGAGTACAGACTGCGCGATCTTGTCTTTCAGTTTTCGGTAGAAACGAAACAAGGAGAGACTGTCTCCGAGAGCCCTATGAGCTTCCTCTTTCTTGATTTCGAGTGAGTCGACCAACGCGACAAGACTATGGCTCTGCAGGTCCGGGAAGAAGATGCGTGCGAGTTCCAGGGTGTCAAACACAGGATTCGCGAGCTGACCGTGCAGCGTTCTGCGCAGGAAACCTTCATCAAAACTGGAGTTGTGCGCCAGCAACGGACTACCACCCGCAAACTGCAGGAACTGGTCGACAACCTGGTCCACGGGTTCTGCCGGTTCGAGGTCAAGAGGAGTTATCCCTGTAAGGGCAGAAATGAATTCGGGCAGACGCGCCCCTTCCTTCAGGCGGCAGAACTGCTCAAATCGTTCAACCTCCTTGCCTCCACGTACCTTGACGGCGCCAATCTCGATGATTTGATCGGAAGCCTGATCGAGGCCTGTTGTTTCGAGATCGAAGAAAACGAGTTCCTGTTCGTTTTTCAAATGGTTCCTTTCTATTTGAAGTAGGCAATTGTCACCCCATCGCCACCCTCTTCGGGGCTCGAAAAGCTGAAGTGATCAATACTTGGCAGGGTCTTGAGGAATTCATGGATCTGCTTTCGCAGGATGCCCGCACCCTTGCCGTGGCAGATGTAGACGAATGAAAGGCCTGAAAGGTAAGCCACATCTATGTACTTGTCGAGTTTCTCGAGCGCCTCGTCAACACGGCTCCCATGCAAATCGATCTTCATGGGAACGAACGGCAGCGTCGGTTCACGCGCTCCACTGTACTGCATGGCGCGGTTCTGATAGGAGTTGAGTTCGGATTCGGTCAACTTGCGTACTTGTGCTTCAGGTACCGTCGTGCGCATGGAACCCGACTGGAGAACAAGCTTGCGCTTCTCCTTCATGACATCGATGACGATGGCCTGTTTGTTGACCGACGTAATGATGACCAGATCACCCGGCACGATTTCTTCGATGGGCGTGAACGGAGGCTTCTCTTCATACGGCTCCGCTTTCTGGAAAAGCTCGTCGCGTGTCACTTCGACCTCCCGCTTGGCATCGCGGGCAGCCTGTGGCTGGTTCTTGAGGCTGTCCTGAAATTGCCTCATCAGATCATCCATGCGCTTGCTGACATCATCGACGATGTGTTGAGCCTCAGCATGGGCTGCTTTGAGCTCCTGTTTCTCGTTTGCTTCGAGCACAGCGAGTTTTTCCTCGTAATCGCCCCGCAGCTTCTCCAGTTCCTGCTGGTTCACGTTGATGCTGTCCTTGGTGTGACTGATCTCCTGGGAATCGACCACGATACGGCTCATCAACTCGGACGTTGCCTTGTGCTCGTTGCTCAGCTCATCATGGGCGAGTGCAAGCACGGCTTCGGGGAGTCCCAGTCTCTGACAGATCGTGAATGCATGGCTTTCGCCCGGGGAGCCAAGCATGAGCTCGTAGGTCGGCTGAAGCGTTTCGACGTTGAATCCGACGGAAGCGTTTCGTATCTGGTCGTAGCGGTACGCAAGGAGTTTCAGGCTGCTGTAGTGCGTGGTGATGACCGTCGTGACTCGCTTCTGGTATAGGAAGTCTACGATACCGGTTGCGATGGCGGAGCCCTCCTCGGGATCCGTGCCGACGCCGAGTTCATCCAGCAGGACAAGTGAGTACCGGGTCGCCTGCCCGAGGATGCGGACGATGTTCGATGTATGCGCCGAGAACGTCGACAGACTCTGTTCGATACTCTGTTCGTCGCCGATATCGACAAAAACCTCGTCATAGAGGCCGATTGTGCATCCGTCAGAAGCGGGGATGAATAGGCCCGCTTTGCTCATGAGGACCGTAAGACCGAGGGTCTTCAGGGCAACGGTCTTGCCTCCCGTGTTCGGGCCGGTGATGACCACCATGAAATAGTCCTTGCCAATGGAGAAAGAGATCGGGACGCAGTCTGCAACAAACGGGTTGCGGATGTCGCGCAGGTTGGTTTCCAGGTTGGGGCTTACCGACGGCTTGACGCCATTCCACGATCGAGACAAACGTCCCTTGGCCAGACTGAAGTCGAGGTGACCTGCCACATTCAGCGATTTCTCGACATCTGGTGCGGCCTTTGCGATGAGGTCTGTCAGATAGAGGAGGATGCGTGATATTTCCTTCTTCTCGTCGGACTGCAGAATCTGCAGCCGGTTGTTGAGATCGATCACTCGTGTGGGCTCGACAAACAGGGTCATGCCACTGTCGGACTGGTCGTGGACAACCGACTGAATTGCATCCTTGAACTCTCGTTTCACCGGGATCACGTACCTGTCGTTCCGCATCGTTACGATGCGGTCTTGAACGGCGCGGCCATAGGTTTCGCTCCCGAGGATATCCTGGAGCACCTTATTGATGGTCTTCTGCAGCTCGATTTTCTCACGACGGATGGCGGCGATGTTGATCGATGCGTCGTCGAGGATGTCTCCATCCTGGTTGACACATCGCTCTATTTCTTGTGCGAGAGACGAAAACGGTTTGACGTCCTGGGAGATGCTGAACAGTGAGGGATAGAGGTCCTTGATTGTCACGAACGCCTTTCGCACGTGTGACAGCTCGTTCAGGACGACGCAAACCTTCCACACTTCCTGCCCAGCGAGCTGTAGACGGACCTTGGCTTTGTCCAGCTCGGCCCTCACGTCAAGGAGGTTGCTGAGGGTTAGATCACCGAACCGCTGCAGATATGAAGACGCTTCATCGGTCTCGGTCTGAGCTGCCCTGATGGCATCAATGCTGTCGAGCGGAGCGAGTGCACGTGCTTCTTCGGCACCCAGCGCCGACTCGGCCTGGGATGCCAAGGCTTCCTGGATACGGTCGAAGCCGACCTTGCCGTACGTGTATGCGCGAATCGCTTGCTGAGCTTCTATACCCGGGTTCTTCGTAGTATGCCCCCTACACGAGTTGCGAGGGCGGCCTCGACGGAGCCAACAAGGACATCGACCTCATCGCCCAATAGTGTTCGGTCGGGTGAGGCAAACTCCATCGAGAAGCCCACGCTCTTCTTGCCTGTCGGCAGACTGCCCCCGTGGAAACTGTCAAATACGACAATTGTCTTCAGCAGAGGGCCGCCATGTTCAGTGATGATCGCCTGCAATTTGTCGGCCGTCATGCTACTGTCCACCAGGACAGCGATGTCACGCCGGATCGACGGGAACCTGGAAAACTCCTTGAAACCTATAGATGGGATGCTCTTCAGCAAGGCATCGACAGAAAACTCAGCGTAGAACGTGTCTCGTTCCAGACCCAGGAGGGCACCGACGTCGTGCCTGAGAATGCCGAGTGTGCCCAGTGCCGTGGTTTCCGAGGAAACCAGGACGCCTGCTCCAGTCTCCAGGATTGCGCTATCCGATGACACGACGTTACAGGGCACATGCAGATCGCGAAGAACTGACTCGATGATGCCCTTCAGCACAAAGATGCTGGCGGGGGCGGCGGGCGTCGTCCAGTTCGTATCTTGCCACTTGCCTGTAAGAAGAATGCCAAGCCTCGTCTCCTCGTCGAACGACTGGTCACGAACGCTGAACGTTTTGCCAATCTCGAACGAGGCGAAGCCCTCGCGGCCTCGCGACAGGTTCCGCACCGTGGCTCCTGCAAGGCCAATAGCCATTGTGGGGCGCAGAGCATCCCAGTCTACGGTGAGCGGGTTGAGCAGGAGCGGTGCCGGAGGCAGGCCCATCGCGGTTACCGTGCTCTCCCGCACAAAACTGACAGTGCGTGATTCAACGAGCCCAATGCCGACGAGAATCTGACGCAGTCGCTTACAGAGCGTCTTGAGGGGAGACTCTGAACCGCGGCGCAGGGCAAGGTTCGGCGCGTGTGAGGGGAACTCGTCATAGCCCTCCATTCTGACGATCTCTTCGACATATTCCGGCCAGGATGTCAGGTCACCACGGAACGATGGCGGTGTCACCGACAAGGTCGTTCCCGTGACCGACGACGCGATTCCTTCATAGCCGAAGAGTCGTTGCATGTCTGTAGCGTCGAGGTTGGAACCCAGGTAGCCATTCACCCGATCCAGATCGAGACTCAGCGGTGGCCTCGCAGGAACAGGAATTCCAGCAGAAGCTACATGGGAGACATAGGAACCGAGACACTGCTCGCGGACGAGTGCCGACAGAACCGAAGGGACGGCGCTGACAGTGAGCCCTGGATCGGTGCCACGCTCGTAGAGATAAGCTGCGTCTGTCTTGATGCCGAGGTGCCTGCTCGCGCGTGCAACTGCCCTCGGATCAAAGTGTGCAATCTCGAAGACGATGCGTGTCGTCGCAGCCGTGACGCTGGATGCCAGTCCGCCCATGACGCCAGCGACGGCTACTGGAACGGCAGCATCTGCGATCACGAGCGTGCCTGGTTCGAGGGAGCGCAACACGCCGTCCAGTGTGATAATGGTCTCGCCGGGCAGAGACGTCCGCACGATGATACGATGTTCCTGAAGGCGATCGTAGTCAAACGCATGAGTCGGCTGTCCGTATTGTTTCAGGCAGAGATTGGTCATATCGACAATCCTGCTGACAGGGCGGACGCACAACTGGTAAAGCTGAGTCCGGAAAGCATGACTGGATGGGCCAGAGGCAACATCCCGTACCAGGACACCGATGTAGGAACTGCACAGTGACGGGTCGTTGATTGTTACTGTCAGGTCTCCGTCGTTCCGGGCGTGTGGAAGGGCTGAGGGCAGCGGTAGCTTGATGTCGCCCATGTCGAACGGCTGATCCGCCTCTCTTGCCTTGAGTACTTCGATCCAACGGGCCAATCCGAGAACCGACAGGGCGTCGCCCCGGTCAGGCGTGACGCTCACCTCGAAGGCGGTGTCTCCTACGGGCCAGGCTTCCTCGAAGGGGCTCCCGACAATCGCTCCCGACCCCAGATGCAGGATACCTTCCTTCTCTTCGGAGGACAGGAGGTCACTGTCGAGTCCCAGTTCCTTCCAGGAGCAGAGCATACCGAACGATTCTACGGTGCCGAACATGCGCGTCACGATGTCCATGACGTCGGCAGTCCTGCCACCTGGAATCACCACTGGGATGATGTCGCCCTCGCGCACGTTGGTGGCGGCCGTGCATACACTGGTCGTTCCACGCGGACCGAGGTCGAGGTCTACGATCTGAAGCCTGTCGTGTGTCGGGTGGGGCACAGTACGCATGATCCGCGCAACGAAGACGTCCC
>Ga0209226_10001077_pt1 | contig 13017 bp, 10 predicted proteins | sample BarGraNGADG00212_2_FD_184497 | JGI IMG/M metagenome (GOLD analysis project Ga0209226, IMG submission 184497) | Arctic peat soil microbial communities from Barrow, Alaska, USA - Barrow Graham LP Ref core NGADG0011-212 (SPAdes) (version 2) | ecosystem: Environmental > Terrestrial > Soil >...
CGCCGCCGCCCGCCGGCGGAGCCGACATCACCGGCGTCATCTCGCAGGTCAGCGCCGGGCCGGGGCGCGACCAAGGCTCCTTCCTGATCGTCGCCGACCCTGTCGTGACCAGTGCCGTGGACCGCGCCATGGTGCGGGTGACTGCCGACACGGTGATCTGGGCGCCCGAGGGGGAAGGCCGGCGCAGCCTCGTCTTTGGCGACCTGCGCGCCGACGCCCGCGTCGCCGTCCGCTTCACCGGCCCGGTCGCCGAGTCCTACCCCGTGCAAGCCACGGCGGCCGACGTCGAGGTGCTATCCGGCCCGTAGCGCTCCGAACTCGACAGAACCCCACCTCCTCCCGACAGAATCGGTCAAGTTCTGACGAGATCGTGCCGACGAGTCCGGTCGTGGGGGGAGAGACGACCGACAGCACCGTACCGGCAGAGCGGGGGGACTGGCTGCGTGTCGCCGATGCTGCCCGCCTGCTCGGCGTGAGCCCGAAGACGCTGCGCCGTGCCGGTTCGTTCAGCGATATGCGCTGCCATCGCAGCCCCGGCGGCCACCGCCGCCACCGCCGCGCCGATCTCGAGGACCTCCTCGACGCGCGCGCGGGCGCGTCGCTCGACGCGTCGGCTCGGGCCCCGGCGCGCGACGGGAGCGCCGATCGCGCCGGATCCGACGCCGCGAGCCTCGAGGACCTCGAGAGCCGCGTCCGCGACCTGACGGCCCGGGTGGACACATGCATGGCCGTGTCGGACGCGTTGGAGAAGGCTAGAGATGATGCCCTCCGAGTCGTGGCACGCTCTCTGCGCGACGCCGCCGGCGCGCCGGTGTGCGATGTCAGCGTGGTCGAGGGCGAAGAGCTCATCGGCGCCGTGAGCTTCGACGGCGGCGCCTGGGACACTGCGTGGGAAGGCTCACGCGTGCCGCAGTCGGACGTACCGGTGCTCTCGCTGCCAGTGACTACCGGGCGCCCCAGCATCGTCCGCTCACACGGTGACGACGATCTCGACCCGCGATTCCGAGAGCGTCTGCGGTCCCGGGGCGACGAGGTCTCTCTGGCTCTCCCGATCATGGTGCGCGACCAGGTGATCGGCGTCGTGGAGCTCCTCGACCACCGGCCTCATGCCTTCGAGCGCGATGTCGGCCTCGTCACGAGCCTTGCCCAGACCGCGGCTCACGCCCTTGACGACGCGCGGCTCGTGGAGCGCAACAACGCAGCTCTACGAGAGCTTGTGGAACTCGGCGCTCTCCACGGGTTCGACGGACCTCCGCGAGGCGGTCCGCGCGCTTGCCCGCCGCCTCATGCAGGCCATGGACGTAGACAGCTGCGAGATCCACGCGATCGGCCACGGATCCCTGCGCCTGATCGCGGGCTGCGACGCCGACGGCTTTGCCGACGCCTGGAAAGCCTGGTCGGCGCCGCTCACCGAGTTCCCAACCACTGCCGCCGGGGTGGACGCTGCCGAGGTCGTAGTGGTGGAGGACCTCGACGATCCTCGTCTCACGGATCACGAGCGTGAGCGGATGCGTGACTACGGGCTGCGCAGCGAGATCTGCGTGCCTCTGATGGTCGAGGACAAGGTCGTAGGTATCATCGACGTGATCGACACTCGCCCGAGGCGCTACGAGGAGTACGTTGACTTTCTGCGCGGCGTGGCCCCCGTGGTGGCGCGCGCTCGAGAACGCCCTGCTCGTCGACCGCCTGCGTGAGACCACCGATGAGCTAGGCCAGCTCGTCGACACCGGGTTCGAGTTCGGCGCCTCGCTCGGCCTCGAAGATCACGTCGAGTTGCTCCAGGGGCTCGCCGAGTTCGCCGTGATCTTGGTGGACACGACGGGGACGGCGCCCTCGACGTCGCCGCCACGTCTTCCCAAGACGCCGGCACCAAGGCGGAGCTCCTCGACAAGGCCGACTGGGCGATGTATCTGGTCAAGCGCCATGGCCGCGACCGCGTGCTCGGCTTCCGCGGCCGCACGGCGGAGCAGCCGAGCTGAGCGACCCGCGGCTTCTCGCCGCCTGCGGGTGCGCGTCACGGGTTGCTCCGCGCGGCCCGGCCCAGATCCTGACGCCGCTCTCAGGCACGCTCAACGCCGAGGCGCTTACACTTCGGAAGGATTCGCCTACGTTTCTTGGCTACGCTGCCGATATCTCTCCTGCAACGCAGCGGGCCCTATGGCACGAGGACAGCAGACAAGCGGGCTAGTGAGCGTGGCCGAGGCCGCGAGAGAGCTGGGCGTCAGCCCGGCGACGGTGCGCCGCGCGTGTGACGCGGGGGTGCTCCCATGCCGGCGCAGCCCGGGCGGCCACCGGCGCTTCGAGCGGGCCGCCCTGGAGGGCGTTACGCGCGACCGTCTGTTTCGTTCAGGGCGCGAGGGCAGCGTCGAGGAGCGGGAAATCCTGCGCGCGCTCGCCGACCTGAGCGCGGCTGCGAGCAGCTGGCAGGACATCGACGAGCTGCTGCGCGCCGCGGCCGGATTGATGCTCAGCGCCACTGGCGCCGCTACCTGCGATATCTTCAAGCTCGAGGACGAGAGCGTCCTCCGCTGCCTCGTGAGCCTCGACCGTGAGAGAACGGATGAAACGGTCGTCGGCCACGAGCTACGCACCGATGTCTTCATGGTGGCTGGCGAGGCTCTTCGCACGGGTCAGGTGTTGCTGGTCGAAGACCGTAACGACCCGCGCTTCACCGACGCCGACCGTGCTGTGTACGACGAGTACGGCTACGTGTGCGAGGTCTGCATCCCCCTTCTCGCGCAGGACCGCGTCGTGGGTCTCGTGGAGCTCTACGGCGACCGCCCGGGGGCGTTCTCGTCGGCGCTTGAATACGCTCGTGGCGCGGCGCACGTTCTGGCCGGCGCTCTGGAGAAGGCGCTTCTCCTCGCCGCGCTCGAAGACCGCAACCGGGTGCTGCGCGAGCTCCTCGACATGGCGGGGCTGCTCGCACACACGTACGATGTGGACCAGCTGCTGCGCACGGTAGCCGGCCGGATGGTGCACGCCGTCGGCGCGGCGCACTGCGACGTCTACCGGCGCGAGGGCGACGGGTACCGCTGCCTGGTGAGCGCCGGCCGGGACGGGTTCCTGGACTGGTACGAGGGATCCGAGCTCGCCCTCAGCGACAATCCGACCAGCGCCCGTGCGCTCGAGGAGCGCCGCACGCTGGTGATCACCGACGTCGACACGTCGGAACTCACCGACCCGGAGCGCGAGATCCTGCGCGCCCAGGGTCTGGTGAGCGAGCTGGTGATCCCGCTGGTGGTCAAGGACGCCGATGTCGGCTTCATCGACCTCTTCGACGAGCGTCCACGCGACTGGCGGGAGTGCATAGACTTCGCCGGCGGCGTCGGGCAGCTGGTGGCGGGCGCGATCGAGAGCGCCTCCCTTCTCGGCGGTCTGGAAGACAGCAACCGCGACCTGCATACTCTCGTGGACGGCGGCCTCGAGTTCGGTTCCACTCTGGATACGGGGCGCGTGCTCCTCTCCATCGCGAGGCGGATGCGTGGCGCAACGCGGGCGGCGGAGTGCGACATCTCCACTGCCGAGGGAGAGCTGCTGCGCGTCGTGGTGGCCATTGGCGATCAGGACGACGCCGACCCCGCGCGCGCCGGACGGGAGTCCCCAGTGGCCGACTTCCCGTTCATCGCTGACGCCTTGCGTACCGGCAGGCCGGTAGTGGTGGAGGACGTCACCGAGGACGTTCGCGCCGATGAGCGAGAGCGGCGCCTGTGGGCCGAGGACGGAGTCCGCTCGGGGATCGTGGTCCCTCTCATCAACGGCGCCCAGATCGTGGGCTGCGCGGCGCTGTACGCCGGCGAGCCGCGATCCGCCTGGCAGAGGGATCTGCTGCTGGGGCTCGGCCAGGTGGCCGGCCAGGCCATAGCCAACGCTCGCCTGTACGAGGAGCTTGACCGGAGCGCGCGCCGCGCCGCCCTTCTCAACGAGATCAGCGCCGAGCTGTCCGGCACCCTGGACACGCGCGAGTTGCTCGAGGCCGTGACGCACCGCGTGCGCACCATGGCCGGCGTCGCCGAATGCACCGCCTACCTGCTCGGCGACGACGGCGTGCTGGAGTGCGTCGCGTGTGCTGCGCTGGATGCGCCCATCCAAGGCTCGGAGCTGGGCTCGCGCACGAGTCTCGCGGACTGGCCGATCGCGCGGCTCGTGGTATCCGGCAAGCGCGCGGCAGCCGTCGCTTCGCTGGGCGACTCACGCATCGATGCGGAAGCTCGCATCCTCCTCGAAGGCCATGGCGTCAAGAGCTACCTGGTGGCGCCTCTGGTGGCCAAGGGCACCGTGATCGGCACCCTCGATCTGACGGAGACGCGCCGCCGGCGGGAGTTCTCCGCCGACGAGATCGACCTCGTGGAGGCCGTCTGCCGGGTCGCCGGTCTGGCCATGGACAATGCCCTCCTGTTCGGCGACCTGGAACGGCGCAACCGCGAGGCCGGGCTGCTCAACGAGATCGCTCGGCAGACCACCGCAAGCCTGGACCTCGGTGAGATCGTCGAGGCGGCCGTCGCCGTCCTCAGGCGGCTCTTCCCCATCGAGAGTTACAGCCTGGCGCTTGTCGAGCAAGGCGCGTTCACCATGGCCTACGGCTCGGAGGCTCCTGGCCGCCCACGCCCGGTCGGCGCAGCCGGCGACGAGCTTGCCGAGGCCATCGAGCGCGTGCGCCGGCACCGCGTGGCGATCTTCGATGGGCCGGCGGGCGGCCCACCCTTCGGCGGACACGCCGAAGCGGCCGGCAGCGCCTCGAGCGCCGCCATCGGCCTGTTCGACCAGGAGGCCCTGATCGGCATGCTGATGCTGGGCTGCTCGGTCGAGGACGGTTTCTCGGAGGCCGACGCCGGGGTCCTCGAGCGCGTCGGCATCCATCTCTCGCAGGCCGCCCACAATGCGCATCTCTACAAGAAGATCAAGACGCTTCACCTCAGCAACCTGAAGGGCCTGTCCACGGCGCTCAACGCCAAGGACTACTACACCCTGGGCCACGCGGCGAGAGTGGCCGCCTACATGGTGCTGCTCGGCGAGGAGCTGGGCTGGGAGCCGACTTCGGCAGAAGAGATACGCGAGGCTGCGTACCTACACGACATCGGTAAGATCGCCGTCTCCGACAGGGTGCTGCTCAAGGAGGGACCACTGAACGCCGAAGAGTGGGCGCTCATGCGCCAGCACCCTGTGGTGAGCGCCGAGATCATCGAGTCCCTGTTTCCGGCGCGCCTGGTCGCCGCCGTGCGCCACCATCACGAGCGGTACGACGGCCACGGCTACCCGGACGGCCTGGTCGGCGACGACATCCCCGGGCTGGCCCGGGCCATGTGCGTGGCGGACTCCTACGACGCCATGTCGCTGCAGCGGCCGTACAAGGAAGCGCTCTCCGCCGAGGAGTGCCGGGCCGAGCTGCGGCGCTGCCGCGGCGGCCAGTTCGATCCGGCGATGGGCGACGCGTTCGTGCGCGTGCTGGACCGGCTCGCGACGCTGCGCGACGTCGCGTGCGCCGCCGCCGCGCAGGCGGCGGCGCGCATCGACCCCGCAGGGCACGCCGCGCTGCAGTCCGTGCCCAAGGTGGACGACTCCCGCTACCGCGAGGTCCAGGCGGTGCTGCGCGAGGTCCGCGACGCCTATCCTGAGGTGCGGTACATGACCACCCAGGCTCTGGTGGAGAGGCGCTGCGTCGTCGTCGTGGACGCGGAGGAGCCCGGATCGGCCGAGTTCTCCCCGCCGGGCGAGGACGTAATGGTCGACGACGCGGTGCAGCAGGTGCTGCGCGGCCGGTCGACCCTCTCCAACGTCCTCTTCGTGGACAACTACGGGATGTGGGTCAACGGGCTCGTACCGCTGATCGGGGAGGACGGAGAGGTCGTGGCCGCCGTGGCCGCCGACGCCCCGGTGTTCACTCCCGTGGGGGCTCGGGGGTTCGCGCCAATGACGATGGAGACGCCGGTATGGACACTGCAGGAGGCGGCCGTTCGCCTGAGCCGGGCCGAAGTCGACGCCATCACCGATGGGCTTACCGGGCTGTACAACCACCGCTATCTGCACGAACGGCTTGCCGAGGAACTGGATCGCGCGCTGCGGGAGGGCTTCTCCGCGTCGCTGCTCTGCTGCGACCTCGACTCCTTCAAGGACTATAACGAGCGTCACGGGCACGCCGCCGGTGACGATGCGCTGCGCAGTACGGCGCGCATCCTGGAGAAGTGCACGCGCCGCGCCGACCTGATCGCGAGGTACGGCGGCGAGGAGTTCATGGTGGTGTTGTTGGAGGCCGACGAGGCCATGGCGGTGGAGATCGCGGAGCGTGTCCGCACGGCGATCGCAGAGCGTCATCACGAACATGACGGACTCACGATCAGCATCGGGGTGGCGACGTTCCCTGCCGCGGCCGGCACCAAGGAGAGCTTGCTGGAGGCCGCCGACCGCGCGAAGTCCATGGCCAAACGGCTGGGTCGCGACCGCGTGGTGGCCGCCGGCTCCGTCGGCGCTTGACGGCCGCGGGGCGCCCGCCCCGTCTCAGCCGGTGTGCATGAAGTTGATCACGTCGCCGTCCTTGACGACGTACTCTCTGCCCTCCGTGCGCAGTAGGGCTTTCTCGCGAGCGGCGTGGAACGAGCCCAGTTCGATGAGGTCCTCGATGTTCACCACCTGGGCGCGCACGAAGCCGTGCTCGATGTCGCTGTGGATGCGGCCGGCGGCTTGCTTGGCGCTCCAGCCGCGCGGAAGCTGCCAGGCGCGCGACTCGCTGCTGCGGAAGTCGCCGGTGAAGAAAGTGATGTAGCCGAGGACCTCGTAGGCGGCCCGCAGGAAGACGTCGACGGCGCCGGCTTCGCCGGCGCCGAGCTCGGCGCGGAACTCGGCCGCCTCCTCGGGTTCCAGGTCGGCGAGCTCGGCTTCGAGGCGCGCGGCGACGACGACCACCTGGTCGCCCCGGTCGCGCGCCCTCTCGACGAAGTCGGCGTGCGCCGCCAACGCTGCGTGCACGGCTTCGTCGTCGTCAGTGTTGAGGACGAACAGCACCGGGCGGTCGCTCACCAGGGCGAGCTCGCGGAACAGAGGTGCGTCCTCCGGCGCGCGCTCCACGCTGCGCGCGAGACGGCCCTGCTCCAGGGCGGCGACGAGGCCTTCAAGCGTCGCCAGCTCACGCTGTGCCGCCTTGACTCCGCTGCGCGCCGTCTTACGCGCCTTCTCGATGCGCCGCTCGACGAGTTCGAGGTCGCCGAGCACGAGCTCGGTCTCCACGAGCTCCACGTCGGCCCGCGGGTCGACGGTGTCGCGCACGTGAGCGACCTCCTGGTTCGCGAACGCGCGAATCACGTGCGCGACGGCGTCCACCCCGCGGATATCCGCGAGGAAGCGGTTGCCCAACCCTTCGCCGTGGCTGGCGCCTTCCGCGAGGCCGGCGATGTCGACGATATCTATGGTGGCGTTGACCTTCTTGGGCGTCTCCAGCACCTCGTCCAGCCGGTCGAGACGAAAGTCGGGGACGGCGACGACGCCGTGGTTGGATTCGGCCGACGTGTACGCATAGGCCGTCGCCGCGGCGTTGCCGTGGGTCAGGGCGTTGAACAGTGTGGTCTTGCCCACGTTGGGCAGGCCGACGATGCCGAGCTTCACGGGCGCTTCTCCAGTTTGCTGGTGAGCAGAGTCTCGAGCAGGCGAGAGAGGTCGGCGAGCTGCCGCGCCACCCGTCCCGGGTAGGTCTTCTCGATGTGGGCCACCGTGTCCGTGCGTGTGTGCCACAGGCCGCCGTCTCCTGCGCCGCCGCCGGGCTCCCGGTCCGCGGACGAGAAGGCGGCCGTGGCCACGTCGGTGAGAGCGAACGGCAGATCGTCGCTCGGGGCGAGCGAGACACCGACCGGCTGGCCGTCGACAGCCGCGCTCGTCCCCAAGGGGACGCCGAGATCCTGGGCGGCGGCGAGGGCGTCGTCCCGCAACCAGGCGGGCCCTCCGAAGCGGCTGGTGACCTGGAGCTCGGTGCCGCCGGCGACCGCGTCGAGGTCGATCATGCCTATCGTGGCGCGGTTCTCCAGAGAGGACATGGCGCGGGCGCAGTAGCGCGAGCCGGCAAGGCCGCGCTCCTCCGCCCCGAAGGCGACGAACACGATGGTGTAGGGAGTCACGCGGGGCTTGACGCGCGCCGCGGTCTCGAGCAGCAGGCCAATGCCGGTGGCGTTGTCGGCGTAGCCTTCGCCCTTCGGCGCTGAGTCGTAGTGCGCGCCGACGATGAGGCGCCTGGCGGATTCGCCTTCCTTGACGGCGATGATGTTGGCCGAGTGCAGGCGTGCGGCGCCGGACCCGGAGATGAATTCTTGGGTGAGCGAGAAGTAGCCGTACCGCTGGAAGGCGCCGGTGATGAACTCGCGCGCCCGGATGTCGCCCCAGGTGTCGGCGACACGCGGGTGCACGCTCTTCGCGAGAGTCTTGGCCGTGATGTAGGCGACGGCGCCGTGCGCCGAGGACGCCACGGCTGCCGATGGCCGGCCGATCTTCTTGACGGGCTGGTCACAGCCGGCGAGGGCGCCGGCCGCCGCCAGCCCGATGGCCAACACGAGGGCGGCCGTAACGACGACTGCCAAGAGGCCTCCTCGTGGGGGAAGCGCCCACATCTCAGACCGGCGCCGCGACGAGCAGGACCCATCCGGCGCCGAAGAGCAGTCCGAACGCCACCCCCCCGACCACGTCGCTGAGGAAGTGCACGCCCAAGTAGACGCGGCTGAAACACAGCACCAAAGCCAGCGTGGCCAGCGTCGGAACCGCCGCCGGGTACAGCGCCCCCGCTGTGAATGTGCCGACCACGGCCATGCTCGCGTGCGAGGATGGGAACGACTTGCTGAACGGCAGCGGGATCTGCTTGCGCTGGAAGGGGTCGGCGATGGGCGGTCGCGGCCGGGCGACGAGTTGTTTGATGACGAAACCGAGGGCCTCGACGGCGGTGACCGGCACGGCGATGTAGAGGGTCTTCGCCAGCGGCCGCGGCTCCCCGAACAGCCACGGAAGCGCGGCCACGACGTACCAGAGGATGCCATAGTTCGCGGTCAGCGTCAACGCGCCCAGCGGCAGCGTGAACCAGCGCGGATGTGGCCAGCCGACGGCGGCGCGACGCGAGAAGTCGCGGTCGAGGCGTTCGAAGCGGCCGGAAGGCGGCGGCGCGGCATTGTCGGAGCCGGGAGCGGAGGGCATCGGAATCACCCTCTAGTATACTATCCGCCTGTCTCCGCCCACCCGTACCTGAGGGATCGCCCCATGCGCACGACGGTCATCGTCACCGCGCTCGGCCCCGACAGCCACGGCCTGCTGGCCCAAGTGGCGGTCACCGTTGCCGAGCAGAACGCCAACATCGACGACGTCAGCCAGACGGTGGCCAACGGCATGTTCACGATGATCATGTTCGTATCGTTCGACCAGACCGAGACCACCATGGCCGATCTCAAAGACGCCCTCGAGAAGACCGGCGAGCGCGTGGGCCTGCAGATCCACGTCCAGCACGAGAACATCTTCAAGTTCATGCATCGCATCTAGCGGCGCCCGCCGCCTTCTCAGGAGCCGCCCTGTGGTCTTCATCACCGAGCAGGAGATCCTCGAGACCGTGAACATGATCCGGTCCGAGAACCTCGACGTCAGGGCCGTCACCATGGGCATCTCGCTCTACGACTGTTCGGAACGCGACGCACGCCGTACCGCGGAGCGCATCCACGCGAAGATCGTGCAGCGCGCCGGCCGTCTGGTGAGCGTTGCCCACGAGATCGAGGAGAAGTACGGCATCCCCATCGTCAATCGTAGGGTGTCGCTCACGCCCATCGCCCATGTGGTGGGCAGCGACGATCCCGCCGTCTACGTGGAGGTGGCGCAAGCGCTCGACGCCGCCGCCGAAGAGGTCGGCATCGATTTTGTCGGCGGCTTCAGCTGTATGGTCCAGAAGGGCATGACGCGCGGCGACACCGCGCTCATCGAGGCCATCCCCGAAGCCATCAGCGGCACCCGGCGCGTGTGCTCGTCGGTCAACGTTGCGTCCACCCGTGCGGGCATCAACATGGACGCCGTGGTGCGCATGGCCGACGTGCTGCTGGCCGTCTCCAAGATGACCGTCGCCGACCACTGCATCGGCGCCGCCAAGATCGTCACCTTCTGCAACGTGCCCGAGGACAATCCCTTCATGGCCGGCGCGCTCCACGGCAGCGGCGAGCCGGAGGTGAGCATCAACGTGGCCATCTCCGGGCCCGGCGTGGTGCGCAACGTCGTGGAACACCACCCCGAGGCCTCGCTCATCGAGCTCGCCGACCTCATCAAGCGAACGACCTTCAAGATCACCCGCGTCGGCGAGCTCGTCGCCCGCGAGGCCTCGCAGATGCTCGATGCGCAGATGGGCATCATCGATCTCTCCCTGGCCCCCACACCGGTCGTCGGCGATTCCATCGCCGAGATCCTGCAGAGCATGGGGCTGGAGCAGGCGGGCGCGCCCGGCACCACGGCGGCGCTGGCGATGCTCAACGACGCCGTCAAGAAGGGCGGCACCATGGCCACCTCGTCCACCGGCGGGCTCTCCGGCGCCTTCATCCCGGTCAGCGAGGACGCGGCCATGGCGAAGGCCGCCGCCGACGGCGTGCTGAGCATCGAGAAGCTCGAGGCCATGACCGCGGTGTGCTCGTTGGGCCTCGACATGATCGTGGTGCCCGGCGACATCCCGCGCAACGCGCTGGCGGGGATGATCGCCGACGTCATGGCGATCGGCATGATCAACTCTAAGACCACCGGCGCGCGCCTCATTCCGGCGCACGGCAAGAAGGTGGGCGAGTGGGTCACGCTGGGAGGACTCTTCGGCGAGGCTCCGGTGATGAGCGTGAGCCGGGCCGGCAACGACATCTTCGTAGAACGCGGGGGGCGGATCCCGGCCCCGCTTCAGAGCCTGACGAACTAGAAGCCGCTCACCAGGGCCGCGCCGATCAGTGCGGCGCCCTTGCAGGGCCTTGCGAACCAGCGGAGCCGCCGGCGCGTGGCGTCACATCTGCCCGCGCACGCCTTCCATCATGTCGCGGATCGCCTGCGCCGACTCCCGCATGCCCAGCGCGCGCGAGATCTTCTCGGCCTCGGTGAGCTGCAGGATGGCGTCGATAGTGTGTCCCTCGGAGCGGAACTGCGTCGCCTGGTCGATCTCGAACTTCACCAGGTCGGTGAGCATGCGCCTCACCTCCGGGTCCTGCAGGTCGACCATCTTGCTGCTAGTCGTGACGATGATGTCGGAGAGCGGCACCAGGTCGCCGCCGGCGCCGGACTTCGAGGCCGCCGGTTCATCAGCGGCGGACCCGCCCTCAGCGGGTCGCGCAGGCACCGGTGCGGCCGCCTGAGCGCCGCTCTCCGTGACAGGGCTTGGTGGTGACTCGGCCGCCGTTGTGCCCACGGCCGGCATCTCACCCGTGGTCTGGGGGTCGATGGGCGCCGGGAATGGCGGGGCGCCGGCGGTCGTCTCCGGACCGCCGCGCAGATCATCGCTACGCGACGGACCCCAGTCGAGTCCGAGCCCGCGGTTCTCGCCGCCCTCAGCGGGCGCTGTGTCGGCTGCCGCGGCCGGCTCCTGCGCGCGACGTACGGCGGGATCGACGGTCACGTCCTCGACCGACTGCTCCGCCTGACCGAGGCGGGACAGCGTGTCTTGCGGCGCGTCGTCCAGGAACGAACCTCCGGGAGTCGGCGCGGTGGTCTCGGTGTCGTCGCCACGCCGCCGTGTCACCAGCAGCGCGATGACGAGCAGGACCACGACCGCCAAAGCGACGGCGATGCCGACAATCTGTAGAGTGGTCATTTTCTCCCGATCCGTCCGTGGGTCGATGCCGGGCTGCCGCGTAGTTCTTCGCCCGCGCCCGCCGCATTCCTTGCCGTGGGCTGTAAAATGGCCGAATGATCGACCCGCGCACCATTGCCACCGTCGTGGAGGAGCTGGGCGAGGCCCCCTACCGGGCACGCCAGATCAACCAGGCCCTCACCCGCGGACTCGTCACCGACTTCGAAGCCGTCACCAGCCTGCCCGCGGCGCTGCGCCACGCTCTGGCTGCGTGCCTGTGCCCGCTCAGCCTGGAGGAGGTGGAAACGCTCGCGGCGCCCCGCGGCGCGGCGCGCAAGACGCTGTTCACGACCGCCGACGGCCACCCTGTCGAGGCCGTGCTGATGTGCTATGCGAAGCGAGCCACGGTGTGCGTCTCGACGCAAGTGGGCTGCGCGGTCAGCTGCTCGTTCTGCGCCTCCGGCCGGCTCGGGCTGCGCCGGGACCTCACGGCAGAGGAGATGCTCGACCAGGTCTTCTACTTCGCCCGCCTGCTGCGCATCGAGAAACGGAGCGTCACCAACGTTGTCTTCATGGGCATGGGCGAACCGTTCCACAACTACGACGAGACGCTGCGCGCCTGCCGCCTGCTCAACGACGGGGATGGCTTCGCCTTGGCGGCGCGTTCCATCTCGGTGTCGACGGTGGGCGTCGTGCCGGGGATCGACCGCTTGTCCGAGGAGCCGCTGCAGCTCAATCTGGCGGTAAGCCTTCATGCCGGCACCGACGAACTCCGCGACCGGCTGGTGCCGATCAACCGCACCTATCCGCTCGACGACGTGTTCGCCGCTTGCGCCCGCTACGTGCGGCGTACGCACCGCAAGGTCCTGTTCGAGTATGTGGTCTTGCGCGGCGTGAACGACACCGACGAGCAGGTGCAAGTGCTGGGGCACCGCGTCCGTCCGCCCCACTACCACCTCAACCTGATCGCCTATAACGATAGCGGCGGCCAGTATGCCCGCCCGCGGGCGGCGGACCTCGCCGCCTTCCGCGACCGGCTCGAGGACGCCGGCGTCAGCTGCACGGTGCGGCGTTCGCCGGGAGGCGAGATCGAGGCCGCGTGCGGTCAGCTTGCCCTGCGGCGCAGCGAAAGCGCACCCGCCGGCTGAAGCGAGGCGCGGCCGCGGAGCGTCAGTACCCGCCGCCCGTGATCTCGATGTGGCTCAGGACTCTCTTGACGCCCGGGTCGCTGGCGGCGATCTGTTCGGCGGAGCGTTTCG
>Ga0209226_10001078_pt1 | contig 13014 bp, 13 predicted proteins | sample BarGraNGADG00212_2_FD_184497 | JGI IMG/M metagenome (GOLD analysis project Ga0209226, IMG submission 184497) | Arctic peat soil microbial communities from Barrow, Alaska, USA - Barrow Graham LP Ref core NGADG0011-212 (SPAdes) (version 2) | ecosystem: Environmental > Terrestrial > Soil >...
TATTGGTTTTTTGATTATTGTCTTTGGATTTTTTAGCTTTAGATTTCTTGATGTTTTCCATGCTATTAATGCTCCACATATTTTTAATACATTGAAATTAGAATTTTTAAGTAATATATGCATGCATAGGCCTTAAATGCTTTGGTACATGACGATTAGTTCTAATGGAAAAGGAGGCGATTGATAAAAATTGATATAATCTGTTCTTATACTAAAAGTTTAAAAAGTAGTTATTTTAAATTATAAAATTATACAAATCATTTAAAAACGATATTATAAGAGCCATTTAGAATCCTTAACCGATGCCCAATGAAAAACCCTACAATCCCATTTTTGTTACGATTTCTCCTACGGCGATCAGCGCTTTTGAATCATCAGGTAACTGTTCCAGCGGCTTACCCTCAAGGTCAAATTTGGCAAGTACCGCATCAAACGGAACAACTCCCACAAGGTCCATCTTAAGCTCCACCGCATATTCTTCGATCCTTGACCGGTTTTCGGTTGTGACCTTGTTGGCTACCACATGCATCTTCTTAATATTCAAATCCAGCGACTTAGCCAGCTCCCTTATCCGTTCCGCAGTCTGAAGCCCGCGACGTGAGCCATCCGTGACCACAAGCAGTTCATCCATATCACGGATGATCCTTCGCGAGAGATGCTCAAGCCCCGCAGCTGTATCAATTATCGTAATATCATAGTTCTTAAGTATCCTGTCCATTATCCCGCGCAGGAGATTATTGGCAAAACAATAGCATCCTGAGCCTTCAGGGCGACCCATGACAAGAAGGTCATAATGCGGCATCTCGATAAGAACTTCATATACTTTGGATTCAAGAAGCCTTTCCTTGCTGGTATCCGGAGGCAGTTTATCACGCTCCTGCAGCATGAATTCGCGCATGTCGCCTATGGTCTTATCCACTTTGACGCCAAGCACATCGGGAAGATTTGAATCGGGGTCGGCGTCGATGGCAAGAAGGGTCTTTTTCCCTTTTGAGAGTTGTTTGATTAGCATTCCAGCTACGGCTGTTTTCCCTGTTCCGCCTTTTCCTGTTATTGCGATTACTTTCATGTGTTTGTCACTCTAGATTTTATATGCATTATTTTTATATTAACTATTTCTTAAATTTATAGACAACAATACTTGGGATCATTAGTCTATCCGTAGGCGAAAAGATAAAATTGAATATTTAGAGACCGACAATAAAAATAAAGGTGCATCTAAATAGTTTCATTTTTCCTTGTTCTTAAACACGATCCTTTCAATACTGATCTTCGCATTCTTGAAGGAAAGCTTAACTCCTTCTCCGCCGCCAAACTGCATCGGCATCATTGGCATACCCGCAGGCATTGACATTGCAGGAATAGACCAACCAGAAGCTGACGCTGCTGCCGCCGTTGTTTCAACAGGTGCTGCTTGGGCTTCTTCTTCCTTTGTCCAGCGCTGCATTATGGGATGTTGAGTCTTCTCAAGATTCTCTTTCAGGGACTTAAGGTCAGTGACCGTTTCTTCTGTTAGCACTTTATCCACTAGTTCAGGGGGAATATCAGCCCGTATCTTATCTTTCAGGTTTTTGGGCATCCACACAACACGATTCCATCCGCCATCAGCCTGAATAAATTTGGGCGAACGGAAATAATTCACACCAACACCAAGGAAACCGATAACCTGCTTGCCGCCTCCGGTTTGTCCAGCCATTGTTGAAAACGCAAGACCATTCGGGGCAATACCTGTGAAATCACGATCTACCCAGCCAATTCCGTCCACTTCAGGAATATAGAATCCCACCACTTCAAAGCAGCCGCAGCTTGTATGGGGAAACTCAAAGAATGAATGAATTTTAATGCGTGTATACTCACCGCCCGAAAGCGCCACAGCCCTTTCATTGACGCCCGAGTATTCTCCTCCCACCGCATCGATGATCTCGCCTTTAGGAATAGCGAACTGCGGCCCTTCAGGGTCGACCTTAGCAGCCGCTCGCCCGTCGAACCAGTTGATGGCTCCGCAAAGGGATATCCTATCCGGGGTAATTACGCAGGCATTTGTAGGAGCAAAGCTCTGGCACAATGTGCAACCGTAGAACACATCCACATCCTCGTCATGGAGACCGCGTGTTCTTGCATCTCTTGCTTCGTATATTTTTATAGATTCTGCCCTTTGTTTTTCGACTTCATCCGCATCAGTGATATAGGTTGCTTCGATCTTCTCAATAAAATTCAGCTCGTTTTTGAAAAGCATCATGGTGGCTTTTGCGATCTGCTCAAATGACTTTAATCCTTTTTTGATCGCATCCTTGTTTATTCTTACCCAGACATCATAGCGCTGGTTAAGGTGCATATATCCCTGTATGTAATTCTGGAAATCATGGTTTCGCCGCTCCACGATCGCCTCAAGGTCGGTTTCTACCAGTTTTCCTGCTATGCGGTATATCATCGCAAAAGGATGGCGTGAACCTTCCTCCATTTTAGAGAGGTCCGGGCCAATGAGGGTAAACTTTCCGTCCTCTATTTCATCTAATGCCGCTGCCCTTACAAGTTCAAATCCACGTGATTTTGGTCCTCCAAGTTCAACGAACATATCGTCTTTTCGTACTCGCTCACCCTCGAACATTGGTGAGATTTCAAAGGGAAATTCGTTTGCCATTATTATCGTCCTTTTCTATTACTTGTCTTCATTTTATTGTTATTTTGGTAACTGTGCTATAACTTCATCAAGTGCTGCAATGAACACATCCTGTTTCAGGTTTCCGAATGACATATCTGCATTCGGATGATAGTATTTATCTATCGATATTACTTTAATATTTGAAAAATTCTTAAGCGCTGATATTGCCTGGGATGCATAATAATAGGTTATCCCAAAAAACACAACCAGATCATACCCGCCTTTTCCATCAAGTCCAGGCCATTGGGGGTCGCATAGATATGATGCAAGAGCATGCATATTTACATAATGGGCATCCAGTCCCTTATCTGCGAGGTATATATAAGAATCCCCAACTGAGGCTATCTGGATACCGGTCTTGCCCAGTGAAACGACTCTTGCCAGGACATCTTTTTCGTCAATTTCAGACCCCACTATCAACAGAGGCCTTTTTGCTTTTGCAAGCATTTTTCCCGGAATGGCAGGCATCACCGCACGCGCCATTTTAGGGCCCGGGATATTCCCGGTGTTATAAGGAACTGCCTGGCGAGTCGTATCGATGACCTTCACGTCCTGTTTTTCCATTGTCTTTCCCTGAGAAATCGTGTTCATTTCTTGACCTCCTTGCAAAGTCTTGGGACATTTGTAGGCTGGAATGAAACATCAACTTTGCGAAGCGGTCCTTCTGTTATCTTTTTCTTTTCCCAGTCGATCTTCCATCCCTTCTCCTCAAGGAGTTTCATAAGTTGTTCTTTTTTTGCCACAGGAAGGTCAGCTTCACTCCTCACATAGACATGCCAGTCATCAGGCATTTTCTTTAAATATTTCTCGCTCAGTTCGATATAATGTGTGAGCTTTATTGCCCGCCCGAGGCTGTTATCACTTGGCCTGAAGCAGAGCTTGGCAAGGAGCGGCAATACTTCAGCTTTGGTTTCTGCAGTTATCATCATGTGTTCCGGCGCAGGTTCGACATTGACTACTGACCCATCTCTTCCATCCAGAACATTCCAGGTCTCTTTCTTATAAGGTTTGCCGATAAAAGCCCGCCTGTATTTTGTCCCGTGAGGCCCGACGACAACGGGTATTCCAAGCCTGTTGCAGCCGGTTCCTATAGCAAAGGCTTTCTGGGAGTATGCTCCCCAGGACAGCCCCACCGCTCCGACCCTGTTCATGACATAATCTGCGATCTCTTCCCAGTTGCCTTTTGTTTTTCTTCCTGCAAATATCGAAGCAACTTTGATAGTAGTTGCCGCAATATGAGCATTTGAAACACATGAACCCGTGTTCAGGAGATTTCCTTTAACGAACCTTCCAGGATAACGTTCATAAAGTGTCTTTCCATCTTTATCCTTGTACATTCCTATATCCATGGTAGCGCAACCTGAAGTGATTATGATGTAACTGCGCTGGATCATTTCTTCAACCATATCATAAACATCTTTTGTACCGTCCGGATAGTTGCTGCACCCTACAAAAGCGATGACTCCAGGCGTAGTTCCAAGGACAAGATTTCGCCCTTCTTCGCGAATTTCAGGATCGCCGATCTGTCCTCTTCCGACCCTTATCTTTCCCTTTTCCTCCCTTATCACGCGCTGTGAAGCTTTCTCAATAACATTCAATACCGGGATATCCACGGGGCAACTGAAATCACAGCGGCCGCAGCCGATGCATTTATCGTGCAGTTCCTCGAATTTTGTAAGGTCGCCATTTACAGCCGCCACCATCGCATCAGATATCGGAAGGCTCTGGGGACAGTCCCGTGTACACTGGAGGCATTTTGTGCATTTTGACACAAGTTTCCTTAACTCTTCCTCGGATGGAAGCGCAGTGTAACCTTTTGCTTTCCTTATTGGTCCTATCTTCATGGCAAGCTTTGGTACAAGTTGGCCTATCTTTTCAAAATCCAAAAGTAAGACCCCTGCCTGTTTACCACTTACAAGGTCTTCTATGATATCATCTACATTGTCATTTGACCTGTCAGGAAGCCCGTAAGTGATCTTTTCACTTGTTGCAATGACGGGTATATGGAGTTTCTGTGCTTCTTTCAGGATATCAGCTCTTACGCACTGCTCATCAGTCACGAGAACATCAGGAATACCAGAACGGATATATTTTAATTCCTTGGTCATAGGGCCAACGATCTTTGCAGACCGTTTATATCTGGTCATGTCATGGGCTGTGCAGCATAAGCCTGCGATTTCGATTTTATCGAACAGGTTATTTTTATCCATGTCATCAAGGATGTAAGCCGGTGCTGCAATATTATGGCCGACACATACTACAACAGGTTTCTTGGGATCAAGAATTCCCATCCCGATCTCTACCATCGGGGCATTTTCATCAGATTTTGGAAATCCGAGGCACGATATCTGGATAATATCTGAGACTTCCATACCGAGAAGATCAAGCATTCCTGCGTGTAAGGCTTTTGATTCAAAGTCCCTCGACGCCCCTTCCTGGCCGGTGTTGGTGGTGGCCATGAGCTGCGTTAGTTGTTCTTCGACATAATCAAGAACGGGGATGAAATCACCTATTGTCTTTGGCTGGATACCCATTACTGTTTCAGTGATTGGGGCCTGCAAGTTGCTTGGGCCTACGTCTATTTTAAAGTCCGGGCCGTATTTTTTTATGAGATAATTCAGAAGATGCCTGCCATGAGCAGAATGGCATGCAGCGCCCTGAATGCTTGTCATGAGCGCCTGGCGTGATGACTGACCCTCAAGGTCTATACCGCATGCTCCTTCCTTATTTCCTGTAAGGTCGCATTTACCGTAGGTACACATATCGCACATATCGCTTGTTGGGGTATATACTGGATTATACCGGTCCAGGATGCGATAATCCCAGCTGCGAAGGCTTATTATGTCAGGTCTTGGTGTAGGTCCTTCTGCTATTTGTTCTTCTTCTGCGCCTACTTTACCTATGTTTATCTGGACATTCTCCAATCCTTCTATTACAAAACTTCCTTTCTTTAGGCTCATTTATTTTCTCCAATTCTTGTAAACAATTACCTGGATTTTTCCTCTCCTCAATTCATTGCAGTATATAACGATTACAATTCTATTTGAATATATAATGACTAGATATGATGAATTACTAATTCACATAAATGTACTTAAAAGTTTTCATATTTTATCATTATAATACATTATATTTAGATAACGTAGTATTATAGTATTAAAAGAGCAATCAGCTTCGCCCAATGAACATTCACTTTAAAAACACCAGTATAAAAATAACTTCCGACGTTTATGAGCCCTGCGAAGATTCCTTTTTGCTGGCGCAAGCTGCTTTGTCGATAATACATAATTCGGAAAAGGTACTTGAAGTCGGATGCGGAAGCGGGATAATTTCAGCAGTCATCAAGAACAATACGCAGGCAAAAATAACCGGGATAGATATTAATCCACATGCAGCAAAATGCACAAAAGATAACGGAGTGGATGTCATCAGAGGGAACTTGTTAAGCTGCATCAAGGGAAAATTTGACATTATAATTTTCAATCCACCATACCTTCCAACAAATGATGAAGAAAGAACAAGCGACTGGATAAATGTTGCTCTGGATGGCGGAAATGATGGAAGAAAGATAATTAACCTCTTCCTTGAAGAAGCCTCTGGTCACCTTGTGGAAAATGGACAGATCCTTATGCTGGTATCCTCCTTCACGGGAATAGAAGATGTAAAATCTAAGATGATCTCGCTGGGTTATTATGTGGAAGAAAAGATCAAAGAAAGATATATGTTTGAAGAGCTTCTGGTCATAGCCGGCACTATGACCAAGAAATGAATTAAACCCCATTATGGATTTAAACTTCGATCTCTGCAAATCGGTCTATGTCTGTCCTGTGGCCCCAGATATCTCCAATTACGAGTTTTATATTTTTCATTTTTAAAAGCGTTTTTGTCGTATTTGAAATTGTTTTCTGGTAAGACGACGGTAGTTGTATTCGTTTTAATTTTGTGGCTTTTGATACAAGCTCAAATATATTTTTTTCAGATGGCCTGAAACAAAAATGCACATTTTCTTCTTTTCCATCAATGTCCTTTAGGTCTTCTTCGGAGCCAATAATTCTGAACACAACTTTCATAATATTCTTTATGGTGATTCCTACTATTTATATTTTTTACTTTTGATTCTCACCCAATGTTGATTTCAAAGAACTGCTGAGATTGTCAAGACATATGGATGTTAAGCTCATATTTAAATAAAGCTCTCACGTAAAGAGCCTAAAAATAACAATAAATCGCGTTCATCTTCGGTTAAAAGATGCGCATAAACATTATTTAAACCCCATGAGCAAAATATTTGAAATCACACATCGCGATGCAGCAGCAAGAATTGGCAAAATCGCTCTGGAAAAAGAACTGTCAACCCCGGCTATAATAGATCTTCACGATATTGATGGCCAGATAGTCGATTCCGGCTCCCCCTGGATAAACGCTGTGCATATCGAACCTGACACAAAAAAAATAATAATTTTACCTCACCTAACACTGCCGCTTCAAACAAGAGAAGAAATAATAAAAGACCTTAATGGGTCAATCGGGCACCCGAAATGGGCACATACGGGTCTTGTGATTCATCCTTTCACGAAAGAATACCCGGAATCCGAACTTTATGTCCTGGGCGCCGCAAAGCAGCTTGAGAACCGGGCACGAGAAGTTGTGGATTCAATAATACGGCTCAAGGAAAATACCCGTGCGGATGCACTTCTTTTCGCACCCGCCATCGCAACACCTGAGAACCTGGCGATGCTTCTCTATCTTGGCGTGGATCTGATTGATGATACCCTGGCTGTGATCAAAGGATACCAGGATATTTACCTTACAAATTCCGGGGAATTCCACCTTGACAGGCTCCATGAATTGCCATGTGCCTGTCCCGTATGCACCTCAATAACACCCTCGGAATTGCTCAAATTGCCTAAAAAAGAGCGCGCAAAATTGCTGTCACAGCATAATTCGAGCAAGCTTGGCGAGGAACTGCGCACCATCCGCGAGCAAATAAGAAATGGAAGCCTTCGCGAGTATGTTGAGCGCCAGTGCAGGGTGCGCCCCTGGCTAACGGCGGCGCTTCGCCTTATGGATGTCCAATATGATTTTCTTGAAAAAAGAACTCCGATCTTAAGGTCAAATACGCTGTACGCAAATACCTCGGAATCGCTTAACAGGGTTGAAATTCGAAGATTCGAACAGCGCGTACTGGATCGTTATACTGCGCCTGAACTTGATACGCTTGTGCTTTTGCCATGTTCTGCGAAAAAACCATATTCGATATCACTGTCGCACCAGAAATTTATTAATGCTCTTGGAAAATACCGCAGGTTTGTCCATGAAGTCATTATTACATCACCGATGGGTGTTGTCCCGCGCGAACTTGAATTAATGTATCCTGCTGCACATTATGATACCCCGGTGACAGGTCACTGGGATCTTGAGGAAAAAGCCTGGGTAGGCGGGTGCCTGCGCAAGTATCTTCAAAAAAATAAGTATAAGAATATCATTGCGCATGTCCACGGGGCATACAGGGAAATATGTGAATCAGTAGCAAGTGAGCTTGGACTTGAATTTATTTATACAGCAGATAATGGAGTTACATCATATGAATCTCTTGATATGCTCAGGAATACAGTTTCAGGTTTTGAAAGTACAAGAAAACGATCATCTGAGCAGGGAAAACTTGACATGATGCGCTCTATTGCAGATTACCAGTTCGGAAAAGGAGCAGGAGAAATACTTGTCCCCGATGATGCCTTCATAAAGGCGCCATTCCCCAAATTCCAGTTATTTGCAGGAAGACAGCAGCTTGCAACATTAATCCCCCAGTATGGAGCTCTCGCCCTTACAGTGGATGGCGCGATAAGACTCCGGGATAATCCTTTTTATAAAGTAAGGGTAGGCGATTTCATCCCCCACAACAGCATCCTTGCGCCGGGAGTGCTTGAAGCAGACGCCCAGATCCGCCCGGGCGATGAGGTTATCGTTGAAGGAGAGAAATTTATTGGTGTTGGGCGATCCAATATGAGTGGATGGGAAATGAAAGAATGCGGGAAGGGCATGGCTGTTGAGTTGAGGCACTCGAAGAAAATCTAGGTCGGATTTTTCACGAATCTGTGCGTATCCGCATAATCCGTGTTCGATTTAGACCAATAACCGCTATCATGCATATCTCCCTCTTGATCCGATCTCTTTTTCCCTTTTAAAAACATCATTCGCACCCTCAAATGTCAATGTATACCCTTTTTTGAACGCATCGATAAGCTCCTCATAGCCCTCATGAGTGCTCTCAAATGTCTGGAAAAGCACATGCACATCTACCCCTCGAGCTTCCACGGTCTTATCAAGATACGAAAGCCCAAAATCAATGAGAAAGAGTTTGCCTTCTTTGATTAATATATTCGAAGTGGTAAGATCGCCGTGGATCATTCCACAAGAATGCAGCCGCCCTATCAGTTCCCCGGTTTTTTCGCAAAGGTCTGGTGTAATTATATTCTTAAGAGCTGTCCCTTCGATATATTCCATTTTGATCTCAAGATCACTTACATCCCTTATTATCGGCGTTGGGACACCGCATCGCCGCGCCTCTGAGATCAATCTGGCCTCAGAACGTGTCCTTTCCCTGCGTATGATATCATCTATTTCCTTTATGCGGTAGCGTTTCGATACCCTTGTCTTGGTGATCGTATTTCCATCAAGTGCGATCACAGCTTCGGCTCCGCTTGCGATCTTCCCATCATCTTTATTCTCTTCTTCCCGGAACATGTCAAATTCTTTGGGGACCCACCTGACTTCTTCTTCATCGGGTCTGAAGTTGGGATTGACCTTTGACTCTGCGATCGAAGTCCTGTATCCCGATTTATACATCAGCAAGCCCAGGTATGCTATCATTGCGCCGTTATCGCCCATGAACTGCTTTTCCGGAACATAAAATTCGATACCCCTGTCTTCGCACATTATCACAAGCATCTCCCGCAATCTCGAATTGGCGCCAACGCCCCCCGCAAGCAGGACTTCATGTTTGCCCGTATGCGCTATGGCGCGTTCAGTGACTTCAACAAGCATTGCAAAAGCTGTTTCCTGGAATGAATGGCAGACATCTGGCAAAGGGAATTTTTTTGCCATATCCTGTGCTGCGGTTGTTAATCCTGAAAATGAAAAATCCATGCCTTTTACCGTATAGGGAAGCGTAATATACTGCGCCGCATGCTTTGCAAGTTCTTCGACTTTTGGTCCACCGGGATGCGCTAAGCCAACAGACCGCGCAAACTTATCAAGCGCATTCCCGATTCCGATATCCAGCGTTTCCCCGAATACCCTGTAGGAGCCTTTCCTGTAGGCAAGTACCTGAGAGTTCGCTCCGCTCACATACAGGGTGACAGGATCTATAGCTTGCGTTTTCCATCTTCCTACTTCAATATGAGCTATGCAATGGTTCACTCCAATAAGTGGCACATCAAGGGATAATGAAAGTGCCCTGGCGGCGGTCGCCACTGTGCGAAGACACGGTCCAAGTCCCGGCCCCTGTGAAAATGCCACCGCATTGATAGTTCGTCCTCCTTTTTTGAGGGTCTCGCTCACCACTTTTGTAATGTGATTGGCATGATGCTGCGCTGCCTCACGTGGGTGGATGCCTCCTGAAACGGGGCGGTATGTGGCTGTAGTTTGCGCAATTACTTCATTTTCATCAACAATAGCTGCGCTCAGGTTCCATGCTGTCCCCTCAATACCAAGGATCGAAATTCCAGACATTATTCTTGTACCTTCATTAAATCGGTTTCTAAAATAAGTATCGGATAATTGTATTAATTTTTTTTATTTTTTATAAATAATTATCAGTAACCTTTACATATAATCGGGACTATAAAGTCATTATATAGAGGTGTTAATACTGTATAAGCGAGATAATAGTAATCAGCAGCCGGAAGAATTTACAAGAGTTCGCCTGCCGCAGAAAAAAGCAGGCGAAGTGCTTGGCACAGTTGAAAGCTTGCTGGGGGCAAACAAGCTGCGTGTAAGGTGTATGGACGGCGTGGTAAGACTTACTCGCATTCCTGGAAAAATGAAAAAAAGTACATGGATCCGGGAAGGGGATGTGGTTATAGTTGTCCCATGGTCTTTCCAGACTGAAAAGGCGGATATCATCTGGAAATACAGTGGACCCCAGGTAAACTGGCTTGAAAGAAAAGGTTTTTTGAAAAGTTGAATTAGCGTATGGCAAGTGACAAGAAGCTCTCCCGTATGGATGAGAAAGTAGATGAATTTCGTACGCGGATAAAAGATTCTGACCATAGGCAAGTTTATGACGATGTTTTTGACAATGCCACATTGATGGCTCTTTATGACCTTTCAAAAAAAGGTTATATTGATGCATTGGGGGGCTGTTTCAGTACAGGTAAAGAGGCAAATCTTTTCCATGCCATAACGAAAAAAGACGATATGCTTGAAGTGGCAGTAAAAATATACATGATATCCACTGCAAATTTTAATTCAATGAAGGACTATATTCTGGGAGACCCGCGCTTCCAGGGGATCAAGCATGCAAGAAAAGATATAATCCTTGCCTGGACAAAGAAAGAATTCAAGAATCTGATGCGAGCAGAAGAAGCAGGAGTCCGGGTGCCAAAACCCTATATTACACAGAGAAATATATTGTTAATGGAATTCATCGGAAAAGATGGCGTTCCGATGCCCCAGCTTAAAGATGTGAAACTTTCCACGCAGGAAGCCTCGCATATTCTTGACAGGATAACAGGATATATGAACCTTTTATATACAAAGGCAAAACTTGTTCACGCTGATCTTAGCGAATATAATATATTGGTTGATATGGATACGATGGAACCTGTGATAATAGATATGGGACAGTCTGTCCTGACCGACCATTTCAATGCACAGACTTACCTGCAACGAGATGTTACCAATATCGCACGATATTTTGGGAAATTAAATATCCCGGTAAATGAAGAAGAAATGATGTCAATCATAAAAAGAAAAGAAGAGGAGGAAAAATGACAGAGCTTATTAAAATCCCGCATGAGAGAATTGCGGTTCTTGTTGGTCCCAAAGGCCAGACCAAAGAATTAATCGAAGGAAAATCAACTGCGACCCTGAATATTGACAGCGAGAGCGGAAATGTTGAAATATCAAACCCGAAGGACTCACTCATGGGAATGCGGGCAAAAGAAGTTGTGCAGGCAATAGCGCGGGGTTTTAGCCCTGAGAAAGCCTTGAAATTGTTTGACCATGACATGCTAATGTTTGAGACAATAGATCTTTCAAATATTGCCCGGACTGAAAAAGACCTCCAGAGGATAAGAGGCCGAATCATTGGAAAGGATGGAAAGACAAGGGAAATATTTGAGACCCTCACCAATGCATATATTTCGGTTTATGGCAAGACCATTAGTTTGATAGGGTATCCTGAGCAAAATACAGTAGCAAGGACGGGTATAAATATGCTTCTTGAAGGTTCAGCGCATGGACCAGTTTATTCGTTCCTTGAGAAAAAGAAGAGCGATTTGAAGCGAGCTGAGCTTGGGTTGTAATATACTGAGTAATTACATGATCAAGCGATCATGAAGCTTTTCAAAAAGCTTCATGGCAGCTTTTAAGTCAATAGTGATGATATTTAAGGAAAGGATATTGAGTATAAATTGAAAATATTAAGATATAAGTTTTATTATAAATTTCCAAGAATATTGGAAACGAAAGATTAATCTTTTTGCAGGTAGTAGAGAAAATTAAGCGTGTAATTGTAATTACGCTAAAACGGGAGTAATTTAGGCGTTTAATTGTGATTGCGCTAACAATAGAAGTGAAATAAATGATATATAATTCAATGTTTAACGCTATTTTACTTATTGTAATATTAATGGTAAGTGGAGCCAGTGTAACTGAGGAGCCTGAAATAACAGATTCCTTCTTTTTAAAATACATACGGAGGTAAATTATGGAACTAATAGAAGTACCATGTGCAAACTGCCAGAACATGCTCTTGATCCAGGAAGACCATGTGAGGCAACCGATGTTTTGCACGCTTGGATGCATGAGTTCGTTCAAAGAAGATAGATTATCGCAATACAGGCGTCATTGATCTATTCTTTTTTTTTTTAAATCTTCTTTTTAAGTATCACAATTTTCCTTGTGTAATGCATGGATTATAACGTGGGGTAGAGGGGTAGACATGTTATATAAGATTTTCTATGGCTAATTTTATAAAAATCTATAGCTATAGCTAAAAAAAGAGAACAATTTCTGTTCCCATTAAACACCCAAGACAGACAATTTTTCGCTTCTATCAATCAGTTATGAAGATAGCCCCCCGCCCAAAGGGAGCACGCAAAAGCGAATGTGCGCCTACCCGCAAGAAT
>Ga0209226_10001083_pt1 | contig 12948 bp, 9 predicted proteins | sample BarGraNGADG00212_2_FD_184497 | JGI IMG/M metagenome (GOLD analysis project Ga0209226, IMG submission 184497) | Arctic peat soil microbial communities from Barrow, Alaska, USA - Barrow Graham LP Ref core NGADG0011-212 (SPAdes) (version 2) | ecosystem: Environmental > Terrestrial > Soil > Wetlands...
GAGCGAGATCGAAACGGTCGAGGTGCTCGCTCTCGACGGCGAGGAACTGGTTGTCTTTGCGCTTCCCGACGGCCAGCGCACCGCCGTGTTGGACGGCGCCGGCTTTCAGCTGGCCAATCCGGAGGTGGAGGCGATCCTGGAGGAGTCGGCGCCCTGCTTGCTCAGGCTCGAGAACATCGACGAATCGGTCTGGGAAGTTACGGTCGATCTGCTCTAGGCGGCTTCCCTGTAACCTTTCGCTATGACCGAAGTGGGGGCATCCTTCGAGCGATTGCTGCGCGTCGGCGAGGGCCGACGGATGAAGCGGCTTCACTCGACCGCGGCGTACATCACCACGCTCGAGCCCGATTTTGTCAAGCTCTCGGACGTCGAGCTCGAGGCCAAGACGGTCGAGTTCAGGCAGCGGCTCGAGAACGGTGAATCGCTCGACGACTTGCTGCCGGAGGCCTTCGCCGCGGTGCGCGAGGCGCGCCGGCGCGAGTCCGATCAGCGCATGTTCGACGTCCAGCTGATGGGCGGCGTGGTGCTGCACGAGGGCGACATCGCCGAGATGAAGACTGGCGAGGGCAAGACCTTCGTCGCCACGCTGCCGCTCTACCTGAACGCCCTGACGGGCAAGGGCGCTCACCTGGTCACGGTCAACGACTACCTGGCCAGGCGCGACGCCGAATGGAACCGCGGCGTCTTCGAGCGCCTCGGCATGGCCGTCGGCTTCGTCCAGAACATGATGCCCTTCGCCGAGCGCAAAGCCTCCTACGACTCCGATGTCACCTACGGCACCAACTCCGAGTTCGGTTTCGACTATCTGCGCGACAACATGGCTGTCTCCAAGGAGGAGCTGGTCCAGCGTGGATACCACTACGCGATCGTGGACGAGGTCGACTCGATCCTGGTCGACGAGGCCAGGACGCCGCTGATCATCTCCGGTCAGCCCGAGACGGCGGCCAAGATCTACTACGACTTCGCCCGCGTGACCAAGCAGCTGCACGGCGTCCGCGCCGACCCGCTGCGCAAAGAGCCGCCGCCCGACGCCGACTACGAATACGACGAGAAGCACATGAGCGTCTCGCCCTTCCCGCCCGGGATTGAGAAGGTCGAGCGGGCGCTCCGAATCGAGAACCTCTACGCGCCGCAGAACTCGCAGCTCGTCAATCACATGGTCCAGGCGATGCGGGCTCAGTCGCTCTACAACCGCGACGTCGAGTACGTGATCCAGGACGGCGAGGTCAAGATCGTCGACGAGTTCACCGGCCGTGTGATGGAAGGTCGCCGCTGGTCGGAGGGGCTGCACCAGGCGGTCGAGGCCAAGGAGGGCGTGCGCATCCGCGAAGAGCACGTGACTCTGGCCACGATCACCCTGCAGAACTACTTCCGGCTTTACGACAAGCTCGGCGGCATGACCGGTACCGCCAAGACCGAGGAAAAGGAGTTCGTCGAGATCTACAACCTCAACGTGGTCGAGATCCCGACCAACGAGCCGGTTATCCGAAAAGACGAGAACGACCTCATCTTCAAGAGCAAGGAGAGCAAGTTCGATGCGGTCGCAAGGGACATCAAGGAGCGCTACGAGCGCGGCCAGCCGGTGCTGGTCGGCACGATCGCCGTCGAGACCTCCGAGTTCCTCTCACAGCTGCTCGAGCGCGCCGGCATCAAGCACAACGTTCTGAACGCCAAGCAGCACGAGCGTGAGGCCGAGATCATCAAAGACGCGGGACAGCCGCACGCGGTCACCATCGCTACCAACATGGCCGGCCGCGGCGTCGACATCCAGCTCGGTCCGGGCGTCGTCGAGCTCGGCGGCCTCTATGTGATCGGCACCGAGCGGCATGAAGCGCGCCGCATCGATAATCAGCTGCGCGGCCGCTCCGGGCGTCAGGGCGACCCGGGCGAGACCCGTTTCTTTCTCTCCGGCGAAGACGATCTCGTGCGCCTGTTCGCCGGCGACCGCATCAAGCGGGTGATGGAGATCTCGCGCGTCCCCGACGGAGAGCCGATCCAGCACCGCATCCTCTCGCGCCAGATCGAGACGGCGCAGAAGAAGGTCGAGGAGATGAACTTCGTCTCGCGCAAGCACGTGCTCAAGTACGACGAAGTGATGAACATGCAGCGCAAGGTCATCTATGAGCAGCGTCGCCGCGTGCTCGACGGCGAAGATCTCTCTGGCGAGATCAAGAACTGGATCTCAGAGGCGGTCGACCTAGCCGTCCAGAACTTCACCTCCAGCGAGTTCAGCGAGGAGTGGGACCTGGCCGGGCTTTGCGGCACCATGCAGGCGCTCTACGGTTCGACGGTCACCGCCGATGAGTTGACAGAGGACGAAGTCCCGCTGGAGCGCGCGGCGCTGAGCGATGAGTTCGTCGCCGACGCGCTCGACGAGTACCAGGCCAAGGAGGAGGAGTTCGAGCGGCTCCAGCCCGGGCTGATGCGCGATCTCGAGCGCTTCATTCTGCTCCAGGTGGTTGACAACCGCTGGCGCGAACACCTCGACAACATGGACTATCTGCGCGAGGGCGTGCACCTGCGCGCGATGGCACAGAAGGATCCGCTGGTCGAGTACACCGCCGAGGGTCACCTGATGTTCGAGGAGCTGAGCGGCGCGATCCGTGAAGAGGTCGTCTTCACGCTCTTCCACGTCCAGATCGACCCCGAGCAAGCCCAGGCGTTCGTGGAGCAGACGACGCCGACGGCCGACACGACTCCGGGCATGGGACTCAGCTACGAGCACGACTCCGTAGCCGGCGCCGACGCGATAGTCGCCGCCGGAGAGACGGCCGGCGCCGAGGTCGCAACAAGCCCGCGCCCGCGCCAGGTTTCGGCCCAGCAGCGAGTTGTATCCGAGCACGATAAGGTTGGTCGCAACGACCCTTGCTGGTGCGGTTCCGGCAAGAAATACAAGCGTTGTCATGGCGCATAACCCGCGGAGCGGGTTATGCGCCAGGGACTAACGGGCCGATGAGCGCGCCTGCGGCGCTTGCTCACCGCCTGCTCCTACGCGCGCGCTCGGCTCGCCGTAGTTGTGGTCGGTGTTCGCGGCTTGGGGGTTGGGGACGGCGTTTTGTGAGCCGCGCCCGCGCATGTCGGTCGCGGCGGCCCTCTGAAGGAGAGAGAGGGGGTTCTAAGGCGACTAACTCGCGGTGAAGCCGCGGTTAGTCGCTTTCTTACTCACCAGCGAAAGTCGCCAGACTTTCGCTGGCTAAAGCCGCGCCCGCGCATGTCGGTCGCGGCGTTTTAGCGAAAAGCATTCTCTATTCTCTACTGGAGGGCGCGCTAACGGCGCCTCGATGCGAAAGGACGAACCGATGACTGAACCACTGCGCTGGGGACTGATCGGCACCGGCTGGATCGCCGATCGCTTCGCCGCCGACCTGGCCTTCACCGACTCGGGTCGGGCGGTCGCGGTCGGCTCGCGCGGGATGGAGACGGCGAACCGCTTCGCCGATCGCTTCGACATTCCCAATCGGCACGCGAGCTACGAGGCACTGGTTGCCGATCCCGAGGTAGACGTGGTCTACGTAGCGACTCCGCACCCGATGCACCACTCGAACACGCTGCTTGCGCTACGCGCCGGCAAACCGGTGCTGGTGGAAAAGGCCTTCACCATGAACGCCGCCGAGGCGCGCGACGTGGTCGCCGTCGCCCGCGCCGAGAAGTTGTTTCTGATGGAGGCGATGTGGACGCGCTTTCTTCCTCACATCGCGCAGATCCGCCGCCTGATCGCCGAAGGTGCGCTGGGCGAGATCGTCACGGTCAGCGCCGACCACGGACAGTGGTTCGAGAAAGACCCCGGCTTCCGGCTGTTCGCGCCTGAGCTCGGCGGCGGCGCGCTGCTCGACCTCGGCGTCTATCCGGTCTCATTCGCCTCGATGCTGCTCGGCGCTCCGGATACGATCACGACCCTGATCGACCCCGCTTTCACGGGTGTTGACGGTCAAACCTCGATGCTCTTCGGCTACGCCTCCGGCGCCCAGGCCGTCTTGACCTGTACCTCGCTGGCCAAGAGCCCGACCCGGGCGGCGATCGTCGGCACAGAAGCGCGCATCGAGATAGACGGCGATTTCTATGCGCCGTCTACGTTCACGCTCATCACGAGGACGGGGGAGAGCAGCCGCTACGACGAGCCCCATCGTGGTCATGGTCTCTGGCACGAGGCCGAGGAAGTCGCCCGCTGCCTGCGCGAGGGGCTGCTCGAAAGCCCGCTCATGCCTCTGGAGGAGAGCGTCTCGATCATGCAGACGATGGACGCCGTGCTCGCTCAGGCGCCTCGCTGAGCGAGGCCTACCTCTGCGCGGGCGCGAAATGAAAGCAGCCGCGATAGTCGTCTTGCGGTCATTGAGTAGTTGATGATATATTGATGACATGAAAACAGAACTGTCACTCGTGCTCGATCTGGCGCTGGCTCGTACGCTCGTCGCCAGAGACGTTGATAACACGCTCGGCGCCCATCATGGCCTGGGCCTGAGCGACCTCGCTCTTCTGCTCGAGCTTCGCTCCGCGCCGCAGGGCCGAATGCGCAGAGTCGAGCTGGCCAACCGTCTCGGCGTGACCACATCCGGCGTTGCCCGGCAACTGGGTCAGCTCGAGCGCCGCAAGATCGTGACGCGCGAGTCGAACCCGGCCGATGCCCGGCTTGCACTGGCCGTGCTGACCGGGGCGGGGGAGAAGCTGCTCACGGAAGCGCTGGTAACGGCGGAGGAAGAGGCCGAGCTGGCCCTGGCCAGGCACTGGTCGTCCGCCGAGCGGCAGCGCCTGGGCAAGCTGCTGAGCGCAGTACGGAGCTGATCGCCGTCTAGCCTAGCTCGCTAGCCGAGCTTCTTTTCGACCCTGGCGAAGGGCACGAAGACGACGCGCCCGGGAGCGCGGCCGCTCTGGTAGTTGTAGGAGTAGAAGAGGCCGGAGGCTTCGATCTGAGCATCCACCGGGCCCTTGCCCGGCGGCGAGTAGACCACGTCCTTGCCGTCGGAGAGGCGCAGAACGTGAATCATCGGCCAGCCGTCCTTTCGTTTGCCCACGTATACGGCCAACCCTTTCTGGAGATCGCGGAGCACAGAACCGGCGGCTAGCGGGATCGTCTTCACGAGCGAGCCGCTATCTACGTCGTAGAGCTCGAGGTTGCCGTTGCGGACGGTCGCGAGCTGCGAGCCCTGGAGCGCGAATCCGGAGAACCTGCCGGACGGAATGGCGATCTCCTTCAACACGTCGCCTGCTGCGGAGTAGAGAGTGACCTCGCCGCTCGGCGCCTGGGTGGCGATGCGGCCGGCATCGGCCGCGACGACAGTCAGGGCCATCTTGCGCTGGGCCACCACGCCCTGAGCGTCGGGCGCCGAGGCGATCACGACCCCCTTCCCGTTAACCACCTCGAGCAGCCTTTGTTTGCTCAAGACCGTGGTCCCATCTTCCGGCGCCGGATTAGGACAGGTTTGTTCTTCTCCCACGTCAACCGGTAGAGCCACGCATTTGGTCCAGCTGTTGAAGACGAGCAGGTTGCCATCGCCGAACACGTTGCCGACGTAGGATCCGGAGTCGTCCTCGGCGGCTCCGCTTCCGTTGTAGCCGTCGGCGATCTTCAGCGCCTTCTTCTCTCCGAGTACTTGGCTGCGCAGGGTGAGATCGACGTAGTTGCCTCCTTCGACCTCGAGCCAGGCGATGCGTTTCCCTGCCATTCCGATTTCCGCTATCCGGTTTACCGCCGACGCTGTCTCGCAAGCGACCTTCGTTTTGATGCGGGTGTTCGTTTTCCTGATCGGATTCCAGGCAACGACCAGGCTGCATTTGTTGACTCCGAAACCGGTTGTTGCAGCGGCTACGCGAGATTCATCCGCAGCGATACCCATCACGAACCCGCCCGTCCTCAGTAGCGGCTGTTTCCCGTTCGACGGAGAGGCTGAGGCAGGAAGCAGGGCTAGTACGAGAATTGCCGTGACCACAAAGGCCTTGCTCATATCCGGGCTCCTTCTAGATGGGAAAACGCCGGAAAATAACAGTTGGTAATAACGTGGTTGCCACGCTAGACGGTTCGAGTAGCACCGTCAAGGAATTCCGGTTGCGGCTTCCGGCTTGTTGCACAAGGCGGCTGATAACCGCGGTCTACGAGTCCGAGGTAGAAGCCAAACTGAGACACCGGTGTATCATTTCTGACTGTAGGTGACTCATCGAGTCTCAGCTCCTGGTTCGGCCGACCACGGCTTCGTTCCCAAGCGCCGTGGTCACGGGCATCCCTGGCTGGCGCTCGTTGCGGTCTCGCTCGGGCTGATGATGGTAATGCTCGACGCGACCGTCGTGGCCATCGCCAACCCCGCGATCGGGCTCGATCTGCATGCCTCTCTCTCCGATCTGCAATGGGTGACGAACGCCTACCTTCTGGCGGTCGCCGTGCTGATCATCACGGCCGGGAAGGCAAGCGATCGCTTCGGGCGCAAGCGCGTGTTCCTGACCGGGGTGATCGGCTTCGCACTCGCCTCTGCGGTTTGCGGTCTGGCGCCTTCGGTCGATGCGTTGATCGCCTTCAGGGCGATTCAGGGACTCGCCGGCGCGCTTCTCATGCCCTCGACGCTGGCGATCATCCGCGCCGCCTTCCCCGAGCGGCTACTTCAGCAGGCGATCGGCATCTGGGCCGGTGTCTCGATGGCCGCGGTGGCCTCCGGCCCGATCGTCGCCGGGCTGATCGTCGAGCACGCGAGCTGGCGCTGGGTATTCTTCCTCAATGTGCCGGTCGCGATAGTCGCCGTCGCCGTCGGCGCCTGGGTGATCGCCGAGTCGCGCGACGAGAAAGCCGTAGAAGAGCGTTTCGACCTGACCGGAATGGCGGTGCTTTGCGTTTCGCTCTTCGCGCTGGTTTGGGGCATCATCAGGAGCCAGAGCCTCGGCTGGGGCCACGTGGTCGTGATCTCTTCGCTCGCGTCCTCGGCGGTGGGCTTCGTCCTTTTCGCCCTGCGCGAGCGCGAGGCCGTACATCCCCTGCTGCCGCTGCGACTGTTCCGGCGGCTTTCGCTCAGCGTCGGCGTCGTGTTGATGCTGATGCTCGCCTTCGCGCTCTTCGGCGTCGTCTTCTTCCTCTCGCTCTATCTCCAGCGAGTGCGCGGATACTCGCCGGTCGAGACAGGCGTCCGGACGCTGCCTCTGACCGGCATGCTCGTGCTCGCTGCGCCGCTCGGCGGCATCCTGAGCGCGCGCCTGGGGCCGCGTCCTCCGCTCATGGGCGGAATGGCCCTGCTCGGCGCGGGCATGCTCGGCCTCTCGAGGCTCGCCTGGCGCACCGACTACAGCGACATCTGGCCCTGGTTGCTCTTGATCGGCCTGGCGCTAGGCCTGGTGCAGGCCGCCGCTACGCAGACGATCCTCGGCAACGCGCCGGTGCGCATGGCCGGAGTCGCCGGGGGGCTGCAGCAGACCGCGCTCCAGATCGGCGGCGCGCTCGGGACGGCGGTTCTCGGAGCCGTCCTTTCCGGCCGCGTCACGGCGACCTTGTTCGGCGAGCTCACCGACGCGGGAGTCGCGCCCGCCATTGCCCGCCAGATCATGCCCTACAGCGGCTACGTGGCACAGGGAGTAGCGCCGGTAAGCCCGATCATGCCCGCCTCTCTCAAGCTCTCCGTCACCGAGGGGGCCTTCAACGCCTTCTCTTCTGCTCTCGACGTGGCCTTCGTCGTCGCGGCCTGCGTCGCCTTCGCGGCGGCGCTGCTCGCTCTCCTCATTCGCCGGGGTGACTCGATCGAGCCCGCCGAGCCCACAGGCGCCGCTTTGAGAGGAGACCATGGCCAGACCGGCGAGATCGCGTAAGGATCGAACGGCAGTCGCCATCCTCGAGGCGGCGTCGCGGGTGTTGGCGCGCCAGGGCCAGGCAGCGACGATCAACGATGTCGCCGGCGAGGCCGGAATCGGCCGAGCCACCGTTTACCGCTACTTCGAGACGCGCGAGCAGCTTGTCTCGGCGCTCTGGGAGGCTGCCCTGTCGGAGGTCGACGAGCGTCTCGTGGCCGCCCGGCTCGAGCAGGTTCCGTTCGAAGAGGGGCTGGCCCGGCTGGTGCGGGCGATCGCCGGCGTCGGTGAGCGCTACGCGGTGCTTCTGGGCGAGCAGAGCCGAGAGGAGCTCGAGCGGGGGCGGGAAGTGCTCGGCGACCGCGTCTTCGCGCTGCTCGAGCGCGGGCAAGAGGGCGGCGCCTTGCGCGGGGACGTCCCGCTCGTACTGATCGCGGAGATGTTCGGGGGAATGGTCCTGGCGGGGCTACGGGAAGCGCTGGAGCGCGGGCTCGGGATCGAAGAGGCAAGCGCCGCGGTCGTGAGCGTCTTTCTGACGGGCGCCGGAAGAAGCCAGGACGCAAAGCGGCGTTCCACCACGACCAGATAGCATCGAAAGCGATGAACGAAGAACACGTTTCGGTGCCCCAGCAACTCGAGGAGATCAGGGACCAGCTCGCTTGGGTCCGTGATTACCTTTGACCCCGATTCGCTGAAAGAACGCGCCGCCGCGCTTGAGCAGGAGATGGGCGCACCCGGCTTCTGGGACGACCAGCAGCGGGCCGCCTCGGTCTCGGCCGAGCAATCTCGTCTGACCAAGCGCCTCGATCGCTACCAGCGCCTGACCCGCGAGTACGAGGACGCCCGCGACCTGCTCGCCCTGGACGAGGAGATGGAGGACGAGATCGCCGAGTCGATCGCACCGCTGCGCCAGGAGCTCGAGCGCCTGCAGGAAGATGCCCTCTTCAGCGGCCGGTACGACTCCGGCGACGCCATCGTCACCATTCATGCCGGTACCGGCGGCACGGACGCCCAGGACTGGGCCGAGATGATGCTGCGCATGTACCTGCGTTGGATGGAGCGGCGCGGCTTCGCGGTCGAGATGATCGAAGCCAGCCCGGGCGAGGAAGCGGGGATCAAATCGGCCACCATGGCGGTCAAGGGCGAGAACGCCTACGGCATCTTCAAGGCCGAGCGCGGAGTGCACCGGCTGGTGCGGCTTTCGCCCTTTGACTCGGCCCACCGCCGCCACACCTCGTTCGCCGAGGTGATCGCCAGCCCACTCCTGCCCGACTCGGTGCCGGTGGAGATCGACGAGGAGGAGATCCGCATCGACACCTACCGCGCCTCGGGCGCCGGCGGTCAGCACGTCAACAAGACCGACTCGGCGGTGCGCATCACGCACCTGCCTACGGGCATCGTCGTCCAGTGCCAGAACGAGCGCTCGCAGAGCTCCAACAAGCAGACGGCGATGCGCATGCTGCGTTCGCGCCTGGTCGAAGTGGAGGAAGAGAAGCGCGAGGCCGAGATCGCGCGCGAGCGCGGGGCGGCGCAGTCGATCGGCTTCGGCAGCCAGATCCGCAGCTACGTACTGCAGCCCTACCAGATGGTCAAAGACCACCGCACCGACTTCGAGATGGGCAACACTCAGGCCGTGCTCGACGGCGACCTGGACGGCTTCGTGCGCGCCTTTCTGCTGGCCAAGGCGGCCGGCAAGGTCGTCTAGCGGGCGTCCAAAGGCGCTGTTCTCCGCCCGGGCCGGCCGAGCGCTCGGCTAGACTTCCCGGGCGATTCTCAACCGGCTGCGGCCCCGGGACCGCCGTCGTTACGACTCCGGATCAGGACGTGGATCTCGACACACAGAACCCCGACGCTCTACCCGAGCCCGATCCTTCGGCAACGGTAAGCGCTGGGGCGATGATCGTCTGCCAGGGCGTGACGAAGCGCTACGAGCCGAACGTACTCGCGCTCGACAACGTCTCCTTCCAGATCGATAAGGGCGAGTTCGTCTTCATCGTCGGCCCCTCGGGCTCCGGCAAGTCGACTCTGATCAGGCTCCTGCTCAAGGAGTCGGAGCCGACCCGAGGCACGATCATCGTCGGCGGTCGTGACATCTCGCGGCTGCGCCAGTCGCGCATCTCGCAGCTGCGCCGCAACATCGGCTGCGTCTTCCAGGACTTCAAGCTGCTTCCCAACCGCAGCGCGGCCGAAAACGTGGCCTACGCGCTCAACGTCCAGGGTGAGAGCGCCCAGAACATCCGCCGCAAGGTGCCCGAGGTGCTCTCGATGGTCGGCTTGGTGGAAAAGATGGACTCGCTTCCCAACCAGCTCTCCGGCGGCGAGCAGCAGCGCGTCTCGATCGCGCGCGCCTTCGTCAACCATCCGCCTCTTTTAGTCTGCGACGAGCCGACCGGAAACCTCGACCCCGACACCTCGGTCGGAATCATGCAGCTGCTCTACTCGATTAACCGCACCGGCACGACCATCCTGATGGCGACGCACGACCGTGAGATGGTCGACAAGATGCGTCGCCGCGTGATCGCGCTCGAGGACGGCAAGATCTCCCGCGACGAGCGCCGAGGGGGCTACGCCTCCCAGTGACCCGTTTCCGCCTGCTCGTTTCCGAGGCGCTGCACTCGATCCGCGCCAATATCTCCACCACCGTGGCCGCGATGATGACCGTCTTCATCGGCATGTTCCTGCTTGGTATCTGCATCGCGCTCGGCAGCTGGATGGTCTCCTGGAGCGACCACACCAAGAAAGAGATCGTGGTGCACGTGTACTTCTGCGCGGCGGAGACCTGCGCCAAGCCGGCCACCGCGGCGAACAAGGCCCAAACGCTCGTCAGGATCAACGAGGTCAAGGCGCAACACCTGATCAAGTCGTTCAGGTACGTCTCCAAGGAAGAAGCCTGGGTTGACATGCAGAAGAACAACCCCGATCTAACCCGAGGGCTGAAGACCAACCCGCTTCCCGACGCTTACAAAATCGTTCCGATGCGCGGCGAAGTTGCCGGCAAGATCGCCTCCCTGCTCAAGAATCCGCCGCTCAAGGGCGTACAGGACGTCAAGTACAACAAGAAGGTGAGCGAGCGCGTGCTGAAGGTCGCCAAGGTGATCGAGTTCTCGTTTGCGCTGATGGTGCTGATCTTACTCGTGGCCTCGACGGCGCTGATCGCCAACACCATTCGCCTCTCGATCTTCTCGCGCCGACGCGAGATCGAGGTGATGAAGCTGGTCGGTGCGACCAACTGGTTCGTGCGCCTGCCCTTCATGATCGAGGGCCTGATCTGCGGCTTCGGCGGCGCGCTGCTGGCGGTGATACTGCTTTCGATCACCAAGGTTGTGGCCATGCCGGCGCTCCATCTCGACTTCAACGCCGGTAGCGACGTGCACGCCTGGCCCTTCGCACTGACCTCTTCGCTGATGATCCTGACAGGGCTCGTGCTCGGTGCGATCGGCACGGGTGTCACGTTGCGCCGCTTCTTACAGGTCTGACTTGGCGCTGGGCCCGGTCGCCGACTCTGTTGTCGCCGAGGTGACCCGCCGCGGCAAGCTGGTCTACGCCGAGCCCTACTTCACGCCCGGATTGCCGTTGCTGCTCGAGCAACGCGCCAGGACAGAGGTCGCTCTGGGCGATCTCGTCGTCGTGCGCTCGGGTCGAAAACGCTCGCGTGTCGACAAAGTGCTTGGTCCGGCTGCGCGGATCGAGGTCGTACTCGAGGGATTGTTGGTAGAAACCGGGCGCCGGGTCGACTTCGAGCCCTACGAGCTTCCCTCGCCGCCGCGTGAAGACCGGGTCGACCTGCGCGATCTCATCACCTTCACCATCGACCCCGAGACGGCCGAGGATTTCGACGACGCGATCTCCGTGCGCGAGGAGGACGGGGGCCTTCGGGTCTTCGTTCACATTGCCGACGTCTCGGCCTATTTGCCGAGCGGCGCGCCGCTCGACTACGGCGCCGCCGGGCGAGCCTTCTCGACCTATGTGCCCGGCAACGTGGCTCCGATGCTGCCGCCCGAGCTTTCCGAGGATGCCTGCTCGCTGCGCCCGAACCAGGACCGGCTCTGCGTCACCACCGAGGTTCTGCTGGACGGCGAATACCGCCGCGGCGAGCCTCGTTTCTACCGCTCGATCATTCGCTCGGGCGCCCGCTTGAGCTACGGCCAGGTCGAGCGGATATTCGCCGGTGAGGAGAGCGCCGCGCCCGAGCTTGTCGCGGCGCTCGAGCAAGCCGACCGCGCCTCCGCGGCGCTCAGAGGCCAGCGTTTTGCCCGCGGGGCGCTACGCATCGAGCGACCCGAGCTGGCCTTCGCCTTCGACTCCGACGGCGGCGTGGAGAGAGCCTGGTTCCAGAGCGAGCCGCGTGCCCACGCCCTGATCGAGGATCTGATGATTCTCGCCAACGAGGCGGTGGCCGAGCTGCTCGCGGAGCGGGGGAGGGAGGCTCTCTACCGCGTGCACGAGCGCCCCGATCCGCAGTCGCTGATTGCCCTGATCGACAAGCTCACGAAGCTCGAAGTGCCGACGCCACCGGCGCCCGAAGAGGGCTCACTTACGCCGCAGGAGGCCGAGCTCCTCGCCGCTCGCGTCGCAAGCGCCGTGATCGAATACGTAGCGCACTCCGAGCGGGGCCGGGAAGCCTTTCCAACGCTGGTGCTACGCGCGCTCAAGCAGGCTCGCTACGACCCGCGCAATCTCGGCCACTCGGGTCTTGCCAGCAAGGGCTACTGCCACTTCACCTCGCCAATCCGCCGCTATCCGGATGTTGTCTGCCACCGCGCACTGTTGCGCGAGCTCGGCCTGAGCGACGAGGCGCCCGCTGCCGATCTGGAAGCTCTCGCCGAGCACGCCTCGGCCGTCGAGCGCGAGGCCGCCAAGATCGAGTTTCAGGCCGACGAGATCTGCCTGGCCTGGCTGCTCGAACGGCGCCAGCGAAGCGAGGGCGCCGATGAGCGCTTCAGCGGCGAGATCACCGGCCTGATCGGGCCAGGGCTCTTCGCCCGTTTCGGCGAGGTTTTCGAGGGCTTTCTGCCGGCCCGGCGCCTGGGCGGCGACTACTTCGAGCTCGACCAGCTCGGCACAGCTCTGGAGGGTCGCCGCGGCGGCCGCTGGCGCCTCGGTGACGAGATCGAGGTGGAAGTGGAAAAGATCGAGCGCAGCACGGGTAAAGTCGAGCTACGGCGGGCCGGGTCGGCGCGTGCCCGTCACGGC